>Ga0335072_10002213_pt1 | contig 30503 bp, 24 predicted proteins | sample Lox_Sample_21_FD_206725 | JGI IMG/M metagenome (GOLD analysis project Ga0335072, IMG submission 206725) | Soil microbial communities from Loxahatchee National Wildlife Refuge, Florida, United States - Lox_Sample_2.1 | ecosystem: Environmental > Terrestrial > Soil > Wetlands | place: USA...
AGGTCGTTGAAAATCTGGATGCAGATGACATTGGCGTTGCCGTCGCACTGCCATATCTTGGTGCCTTCCTTGGTAACTCCGCGGAAAGTGTAGGTTCCTGCGGGCGGGTCGCTGGTCCTTTGCTGGTGATACTGGGCCTGTGTCTCCGACAACATGGTCAGCGTGCCCATGGCTCAACCCTTCCTGGCAAAACCGTCTGCTGTTGCACCTTGCCAAACATCCGGCACAAGATAAACTTTCCTCCGTGCATCGCTCCGTGGCATCGCCGCGCGGCCCGTTTTGCCATCGCCGCGGCGGGCTGCGCACAAGCCGCGTGCAACGCCGGGTGACGCCCGGGCCGAAGGCTTATGCGCGTAACGCTTGCCGGCCCAGGCCGCCGTACAGATCCAACATCCGTTCGAACCATGCCGCAATCACGTCATCGTCCGCCAGCACCGCGAAGCGCGAGCAACAGCGCGGCCACATCAAGGTGCCGGCGATGATTGCGTCGGCATAGGAAGGGGTGGCGCCGCCGAGCCAGGGCTGCGCGCGCAGTACCAAACGCAGCGGCAGCAGCGACTCGCGGAATGCCTCGACGCGGGTTTCGCGTCCGGCCTGCGTCTCCTCCAAGGTCATACCGAAGCGGGCCTCGCGGGCCTCACGGAAATAGGCGCGGTCGACCGGATCGATCACGTCGTAGATGTCGCGCAGGATCAGCCGCGCGATGCCGCCCAGTAGCACCGAATCGGCCCAGGCGTTGATGAACCGGGCATGCGCCCGGGCGGTCGCGCTGCCGAACAAGGCGGGCAGCGGATACCGGGCTTCCAGGTATTCGGCGATCGCCCAACTGTCGAAGACCACGGTCTCACCGTCGCGGATCACCGGAACGCGTCCCTGGCCGGAGAACGCTATGGCGGGCTTGTCGGTGAAGCGCCAGGGAATGGTCTCCATCGGCAGCCCCTTGTGCGCCAGGGCAAATCGGATGCGCCAGCAATACGGGCTGAACCGCAGCGCCGGGTCGGCACCCGCGAGGTCGTGCATGAAGATGGTCATCGATCCCCCCATACCGGCGTCAGCGGCCTGGCTGGTACGCCCCGCCCGCCGCATGCTCGCCTGACCGATCGTCGGGGTGCAAGCCCATCGCCTGATGTGCCTGCTGGCGCGCCAGCAGATCCATGGCCGGTTGGTTGCCCGCCGCCGCAGCCTTCTCCAACCACAGATGCGCCTGCTGCTTGTCCGTCTTTACGCCGTGACCGTTGGCGTACATCAGGCCGATATTGTAGTCGGCCATCGAAAGTCCCTTGTCGGAAGCGAGGCGGAACAATCGCATCGCCTCTGTATAGTCCTGCGGCACGACGCGGCCCTGGCGATAGAACATGCCCAGATTGTTCAGCGCGATCGGGCTCCCGGCATCGGCTGCCTTGCGGAACCAGTAAAGCGCCATGGCCTCGTCGCGCGGCACGCCGATGCCGTGGACATAGATCAGGCCCAGGCGCGCCTCCGCGGGCACAAAGCCCTGCGCTGCCGCACGTTCAAACCAGGAGCGCGCCTGCGCCATGTCCTTCGGCACGCCATCACCGAACTGATAGAAATTCCCAAGCGCCCACTCGCCAAGCACATTGTTATGCAGCGCGGCACGGCGGTACCAGTCAGTGCGTACCGTGATGTCGCGCTGCACGCCCAGGCCTTGGCCGTAGAAGCGGCCCAAGGCGACCTCGGCCGGCGCGTAACCCTGGTCGGCCGCACGCCGGTACCATCGCAATGCGTTGGCGTAGCTGCGCGGACCGCCGAGTCCGCGCTCGTACATCGCGCCAAGATAGTATTGTCCCTTCATTGCTCCCTGGTTCGCGGCACGCTCAAACCATTGTCGCGCGACAGAGTAATCGCGTGCGACCCCAAGGCCTTTCGCATAGGCCAGGCCTAGGTCGATCTGAGCGTCCGGCCTGCCCTGCGCCGCTTCACCATGGAGCATTGCCACACGCCCTGCTGCGGCTTGCGAGGCTGTCGCGGCCGGCGCTGCCCCCGGCGCTGCTGCGGAAGGCGTGGCCGGTGTCGCGCCCGGCGTCGCCACGGCAACCGTCGCCTGGCCTGACGGCACAGCACTCGCCGGCACGGCACCGCGCTCGGTCTTGCTCCCGCCCACCGGCACTGCCGTCGCCACGACGCTCGCTCCGCTATCGAAAGCGCTCGCCGCGATCGGGGCGGAGGCCGCGTCGGTCGCCGTGAAATAGAATTCGCCGTCGATCGGCGAGCTGGAAACCCACGGCACCTGCACGCCGTCGGTGCCGTGCTGCACCGTCAGCCCAACGCGGTTGAAGGTCTGAAAGATATCCAGGCCCGGCTGGCGCATCGCCGCGGCAAGCGCCATCGCGTACGGTCCATCGCCGCCGGTGCCGTCGGTTGCCACGTTCCCGGGCTGTGTGGCGAAGGCGATCATCGTGCCTTCCGGCGCCCGCATCTGCGCCAAACCGCCCTGCACCGCCCGTGTCCCCAGCACGCTGAACGGATTGTTCCGGCAGGCGTCGAGTATCACCAGGTTCAGCCGGGTTCCCGCGCCGTTCATCTGCTGCAGCACGAGGTCGGCGTTGACCATCTGGAAGTCGAGGTCCTGCGGGCGGGTCGGATTGGCGTCGATCGGCACCAGCCAGTTCTTGCCGTCCACCTGAAGCCCGTGCCCGGCGTAATAGAACAATGCAACATCGGCCCCCTGGATGGCGCGGCCGAACGCCTGAACCGAGCGGTCGAACTGTGTCTTATCAAGGTTCTGCTGCGCCGCGCCGCCAACCAGCGTGAAGCCGAGCCGGCGCAGCGTCGTCGCAACCAGCGTGGCGTCGCTTCCCGGGTTCTTCAGCTGCGGCACGTGCTGATAGCCGAAATTGCCGATCACCAGGGCAACGCGCCGGCTGCCGTCCGGGCCCTGTGCCGCGACCGGGGGCATGGTGGCGATGACGAAGATGCATAGCAGCGCGCCAAGCCCTGCGCGGTACCGGCTGAACAGGGTCATGATCCCACCCCATACTGATCTGCCACCAGGTAACGTGACCGGGAAACGCTTGGCCCGGCGATCAATTCCCCGGTATCGGTGCGGCGTGTGACCGGGCGGTCAGATGGCTCCGCCGCCCCACACGACGCGGCCGACAACCGTCACAGTTTGCAGCATTTCCCCGCTCACATGGTCCGGCTGGTAGGTCTCGTTGTCGCTGATCAGCACCAGGCTGCCATCCAGCTTCCGTTGCACGCGCTTCACCAGCCGTTCGCCGCTGATTTCCAGCACGTAGACGCCGAAGCTGGAGACGGCGCGGTCCGTGGTGTCCACCAGCAGCAGGTCGCCATCATGGATGGTCGGCTGCATGGATTCGCCGACCGCCGTCTCCAGGATCAGGTCGCCGGGCTCGATCCCCAGCGTGGCGCGCACCCAGTCCTGGCGAAAGGCGATGTATTCCGTGGCCGCAATTGCCGGGGGCGGGTTTCCGGTGCCCGCCGCCGCCGCCTCCACCCGCTTGGGCAGCAGGATGAAGTCATCGGATTCGGCGGTGCGCTTCCGGTCCACCGATCGGGGTCGGCGGTCGCCGTTCTCGGGCGATTGCAGGGATGGGCCAGGACCCTCGCCTTTCGCCAGCCAGGCGACGCCCACCCTGGCGGCATCCGCCAGCGCGACCAGGCGTTCACGACTCGGCTCCGCCTCACCACGCAGCCACTTGCGAAATGCCGAAGGAGACACGCCCATGGCACGCGCAAGCCGGTCGGCGCTGGGCCACTGCCGCAGGATCGTCTGCAAGCGTGCGGTAAACGCCGCGCGACTCGCGCCTTGTGTGCTCAAACCCTCGGGACTTTGGGGCTCAGTCTCCCGCGGACGTGACATTCGTTTTCGCTCCATCCAAAGTCCCGACACTTTTCGGCCTGGATGCCGCGCATTTCAGGCGTTTACTCTGTGCCGACGATAATCGATTCGGTGTTGATTCTGTAAAGAGAAACCTATCACAGCAATGAACGATACGGAGAGCACCCCACCGCCGCCCGATTGGCACCCGGCCGATGTGCTGGCAGCCCTGAAGAAGCGAGGGTTCAGCCTGGCGGGCCTGTCCGTGGCGAACGGCTATCATCCAACCGCGGCTGGCAAGGCGCTGAAGCGCTCCTGGCCGGCAATGGAGGCGATCATCGCCCGGGCATTGGATGTGAGCCCGGCCGCCATCTGGCCGAGCCGCTATGACCCGGCGGGCCTGCCGATCGCGGACCGGCCCAGACGCTAGCGCTCGCAGACCTGTCTGGCTGCCGGAACGCGATGGCACGCGGGACGAACGGCTGTGCATGGCGCATCAAGAAACGCTGACAATTCCTGAGCAACTCCGCCGCAATCAATGAGTTGCAGAAACCTCTCAGCCCGGCAGCGGCCCGCCCGCACCTTTTTGACGGCTGGCGTCACTTTCATGGCGCCAATCGGCGCCACGCTGATCTCTTCAGGCCGCTGCGGGCGCCGCCCCACCAATTTCGCGCGCCACCGCCGCAGCGAGTTCGGCAAGCGTGAACGGCTTCAGGATGAAGGGCCTTGGCTGCGTCGTCAGGCTTTCCATTCGTTGTGGATCGCCGGACATCAGCACCACCGGCAAGTGCAACCTGTCGGCCGCCGGAATGAGCGTGGGATGGATCCCGTCCGGCAGCGTACAATCCAGCAAAACCAGATCGATGCCGCCACCCGCCAGCGAATCGAGCGCGGCAGCAGAGGTCTCCACCACGCTCGTGTTGTACTCGTCATCCAGCGCCGCAGCGATGACCTCGGCCACCAGCGGGTCATCTTCAACCACAAGAATATGCTGTCGCGAGCGCATCAGGGCAGCAGGACCATGCCTCGGTTACTCCAGCGGAAACACTAGACGAACCTCCACCACCACTAAAGTGGCGGCAACACTGCTCGCGCGATATTTATCAAGACGCGAAAGGCGAGCAGTGTTCTGGAAAAAGAACTTTCCTCCGCGCGGGTGGAACGCTCAAGCCCGCACGTCGGTTCCCAGCGCCGTCTCGTAAACTCGAATCATGGCGCAGGAATCGGAGGTGCCGAGGCCCATGCCGCGTGCCATCCGCATCAGGTTCATCACCTGCGGCGCGATCAGGCCAGGCACGCCCAGCTCATCCGCCATTTCCAGCGCGAGCCGCAAATCCTTGTGCGCGAGGTCCAGCGCAAAGGTCGCCTCGAACGCGCCCTTGAACGCCTTGCTCGCCATGTTGGCATAGCCGCTGGACATGCCCGATGCGTTGCGGATCACCTGGTCCAATTTCGTCAGGTCGATGCCGGAGCGCTTGCCGATCATCAGCGCCTCGGCCGCGGCGGCGGAATTGCAGAAAGCCAGCATGTTGTTGATCAGTTTTGCGACTGAACCCATGCCGATCTCGCCGCAATGCACCACCTCGCCACTGAAGGATTTCAGCAATGGGAGCTGCGATTCGAACGTCGCGGCATCGCCGCCCACCATGATGACGATCGTGCCGTCCTTGGCACGGGCGGTGCCGCCGGAAACCGGGGCTTCCAGCATCGCCAGTCCCTTGGCGCGCATGCCTTCGGCGCAGCGGCGCGCGGTGGCAGGCGAATTGGTGGAGAGGTCGATATAGGTCGTGCCAGGCTTGGCATTCGCGGCAATGCCATCGGGACCGAGCGCCACCTCCTCCACCACCCGCGGCAGCGGCAGCGAGGTGATCACCACGTCGCACGTCCTGGCTACGTCTGCCACGGAACTGCCGGCGGAGGCACCGAGTTCGGTGCACGCCTCCACGGCGTCGGAGCTCAGGTCGAACACCACCACCTCGTGGTTGGTGTTGCGGATGATATTGCGGCACATGGGGCCGCCCATGTTGCCGACCCCGATGAACCCGACCTTCATGGCATCCCTCCTGCCGATTCCGAGCGTGCGGAGATGATTTCATCGCGGTGTTGCGATGACAACCCGGGCACGCCGGTGCGGCAGGCGGGTCTACTCGGAACAGTACGGCGGAACACTACGGCCTGGAACACTACGGCCTTGCGCAAAGTTCGCGGCGGGATTTGAATATCGCCAACACAGCGGACGGAGGACCGGCCATGACGATCCACGCGCGGCTCGCTCACATGGGCATCTACGTCAAGGACCATGACGTGATGGAGCGCTTCTACACCGAGGTGCTTGGGCTGTTGGTGACCGACCAGGGCGCCGGCCGCGGCGGTGCGCAACTGACCTTCCTCAGCGGCAACCGCGACAACCACCACCAGGTCGTGCTGGTGACGGGGCGGCCCGATACGGCGGGGTTCAATCCGATCCAGCAAATTTCGTTCATGGTGGACTCGCTTGCGGACCTCCGCGAGGTTCAAAATCGCGCCCTGGCACTCGGTGCCACGGACATGCGTCCGGTCAGCCATGGCAATGCCTGGTCGGTGTATTTCAAGGACCCGGAAGGCAACACCGTGGAGGCCTATCTCGACACGCCGTTCCATGTGTCGCAGCCGCATGGGGAGTTTCTGGATCTGTCCAAGTCCGATGCGGACATCCTGCGCGATACGGAAGCGGCCTGCCGCAAGGATCCAAGCTTCATGCCGTTCAACGATTTCACCCGCAGCCTGGGTGAGCGGCTGGCAAATTTGGCGCCCTAGACCCGCATGGCGCTGCATCTAATTCGGTCTGTCTCATAATTTGGCCTTATCTACGATTTTGTCTGCTGACACGCATTCGCAACCTATTGATGCCGCAGGAAATCCCCCGCATCCAAGGTGCGGCGGCGAAGCGAACACGCAGAGACAGCCGCCCGCTGCGGCAGGGACCATTATCGATTCCATCGCACGGGCCCTACCAAGGCCGACCGGCAGATCTTGGCGGAAGATCGGGCATGGAAACACCGTCTGGCAGTCGTAGCGCTGAAGCCCTTACTGTGCCAAAATTCCTTTGTTTCGATTGCTCGATTGACGGGCGCATTCTCCGTTGACAAATATCACAATCGTAGGTTATTATTCGGTCCGTGGAGTTTCTTTAATGGGGAGGAAGCGTCATGGCAGAAGCTCAGCCAGGAGCCAAGAGCGGCAAGAAGCGGATCCACATCAGAGTCGTAGATGTCGATAGCGGCGAGGAGATTTCGTCGACCGAGGTGGTCACGGCGAGCACTATCCTTCGCGCCTGCTCGTGCAGCAGTTGTTGTTGGCCAACTATAGATGGCCCGGTGGCTGAATAGCCTGTTGCCGCGACAATATAACACGGACCCGCGTCGCACTTCGACGCAGGGCTGCTAACACGCCGATAACACGGCAGCTATAGGGGACGCTCTGCGGAGCGTCCCCGTGAGTGTTGGCGACGGTACCACGGCCGTGCTGGCTGCGATTTTTGCAATTTCCGCGTTCGCGCTACGTAGCGGAGCAACCGGATGGACGACGACTATACGGGCAAGCGCCTGGGCTTCCTGTGCTCCCGCATTGACGATCCTCGCCGGATTCAGCTTCGAGAGGGGCGCTTCTTAAAAGCCTACCACGAGCGAAACACAATCGACGACGACGCTATTGAGATCGGCCACGAACTGACTAAGCTGAGACGGATCGGCAATACCGATGTCGCCGACGCACTGATGGTTTTTCAGCGGCCCGCGATGTACTCGGTCGAATACACGCATGATCGGGAGTATCCTCTTCATCCGCGCGTTCCGCTGCCGAAACCGAGAATTCCTGACCGGTCTTTCGCCACGATTGTCCGCGACCGGCGGAGTAGACGTCACTTCGATCGCCGTGCCATCGTAGCAGATCAATTGAGCGCGCTGCTGTTCTGCGCGGCCGGTGAGTCAGGACATCTACCCACCGGCGGCAAGCCCGAGGTGTCTCTACGAACTATACCGTCGGGCGGCGCGTTGCATCCGACACGAGTCTTTGTAGCGGTGTTACAAGCGGGTGATTTCGCGAGAGGCTTATACCATTACGATGTACCGGATCATGAGTTGGAGTTCATAAAACCGCTGTCTGACCCGGACATTGAAGCGTTGTTCGCAGCATTTCCGATCCATCCGGACACGGTTGACTTATCGGAATGTGCCGCCATTTTCTTTCTTTCAACCAAATTTTGGCGTAGCCGCGCAAAATACGGTCCTCGTGGCTATCGGTATTGCCTTCAAGAGGTCGGTGCAGCTTGCCAAAATCTGAGCCTGGCGGCGGGCGCGCTGGATCTCGCCCATGTCGTTTTAGGCGGGTTTTATGACGATGAGGTGCACAGATTTCTCGAGATCGATGGTGTCGATCACGCCGTAATCACCACGATCGCCGTCGGATGCGCGGCGGCACAATCGCGCGGGGGCCGAGAGCATGTCGAGTTCTGAGACTGTGCCGCCGGCCAACAGTATCCGTCTTAAAGACGTACACGGCGTCTTCATCTTGGGCCCAGACGATGTTGAATTCCGAATGGGCACCCTGAGTGGCTCCGCCTGTGTTCTATCCGACCCTGAACGCCGCGGCCTATTGGGTCCGGTCATCGCGCGCATCATCTCTACCGGAACGACGCCGCGGCGACCCTGGAACGGCGCAGAGACCGAATTGCTCAAGGAATTTATGCCGGATCTGGTCAGCATAGGCATTGTCGAGATTGAAGGCGCTCCGCCAACACACGGTGCCGGCCACATTGGGGGGGCTACACCGATCCTGCGAACGGCAATACAGGACGCTCGCATCGGTATCGTCGGCCACGGAGTGTTGGGTGAGACCGTGCGATCGCTCCTCGTTGACATGCCGTGTAGGGCCGTGACCGTCTGGGAGAGTTCCTCCGTCGCCCCATCCGGCAAAAGAGTTGATCCATCGGGTCCTGGCCCACGGACCCATGGAGCCACCGCGTGGAACGAGATTATCGGTGGGCATGACTGGGTCATTGCGGCGCAAGATTCCTTTGAACCGGAAGAATTGGCAGCGCTGAATTGTGCCGCTTTGCACGCCTCCATCCCCTGGTCGCTGCTCTGCTTTGACGGATATGAGGGATGGGTCGGCCCAACTTTCGTGCCAGGCCAGACCGCCTGCTTTGATTGTTTTCAAAGACGTCTTCTGGCCGGAGCCGGCGAACCGAGACATGTGTTCGCGAATTCCGACGTCAAGGTGCACCGCGTTCCGGCGCCTTGGTCTTCAGGGCCGGAGACTGGCGCCTGGATATCTCTCATTTCATCGATATTTGCACTGGAGCTAACAGGCTTGGCTCAAGGTCGCAGCTTCACGCTCAATCAGATGCTCATCGTGCATCGGCTGAACATGACATTTCAGCGCGAATCGGTTCTGCGCCTGCCGCGATGCCAAACCTGCTCTCCTCGCCACGGCGCACCGGCAATGAACGTGTTTTCTCACATCCTCGGCACGCGTCTGAACCACGAATGAGGCAACATGCGTGCACACTCAAGATCATCTATTCCATCGCAATGGCTGCCCTTTATCGGTAACCGGTTGGGACTGGCAAAACGACTGTGTTCCGTAGCGGCCGATCCGGAAGACCTGGATCTGCATCAGGTCTTCCCGGTCACGGCGCCTCTCGCCAGGCTGCTCGACGATTCGAGGGAGTTTGAGCCACGCGCCGGCGGCACAGGCGTTTTCCTGAGCGATGCGATCAGTCGCGCAATGGGAGAGTTGCTCGAGCGATACGCGGCCCTGGCATTTAAAGGGGGCAGAAGAATGGTTGCTTCGTACAAAGCAATGGAAGATCAGGGCTACAGGACTGTGCCTTTTGAATTTTTGACGCACTTTTCAAGAGAGCAACTGATTACGGCTGGCTTTCCCTATACGGCATTCACGAACCAGACCGCGGTTGCGTGGTACGAGGGCACAGACCTGTTGAGCGGCACCCATATCTATGCTCCGGCCCAGCTTTTGTCATTGAGCCACGATGCTAGTCCCGATGAAGTTTCGACTTGCTTTTACTCTACCAGTTCTGGCTGCGCGCTCGCAACGTCGATAGAGGGTGCCGTTCTCAGCGGATTGCTCGAAGCTATTGAGCGCGATGCTGTTATGATTCGCTGGTATGCCCGGCTCGCTCCACCTGTACTCGAGTTGGATCCGGATGCGGTACTGGATAGGCATCTTGGACTTCCAAGCAGGGGGCTTGATATTCGCTTTCTCGACATGACGGTCGATGGCAGCGTACCGGTTGTTGGGGTCACCTGTGTCGAAACGACCGGCCGTTCTTGCTTTTTCTTGCTAAGCGCAGCAGCGGGCCTGGATACGATCGCCGCAGCGCGCAAGGCTCTGATCGAAGCCGGCCAAGGACGCCCATTCGTTAAAATGCTCTCGGGAATGGGCGATGCACAACGCGTCGGCGATACGTTCAGAGACTTCGATTCGAACGTCAGGTTCTATGCCGAGCCTTCAAACGCGCCGTACGTGGAATGGTTCCTGCACAATACGTCGGTTTCAACTCGACATATTCCCGCGCCCTCCGGCCCGAAGGATCCGTTAGCACTGTGCGGCGATTTGCTCGAGCGGTGTGCGGCGGCGGGCCTGACGCCCATCGCGTTTGATATGACCCCATCTGAGCTGAGGGAACATGGCTTGTTCGTATGCCGGGTGTACGTGCCGGAACTGGTTCCATTATGTGTGCCGTTCGCACCTTTCCTCGGGCATCCAAGGCTTGCCAGCGCCATGGCGGAGGCAGGGTGTGACAGGTCGGCCGCCTCCATTGGGAACTGGGCTCCGCACCCGTTCCCGTAGGTTGGGGCGGAACCGCCCAACCGTGCGAAAACATTCGGCCCGGCGATTTGCGCGCGATAACCCGCCGAGGGCAAAGGCGAGGATTGCATTGCATCCATTATCGGGATGACGGTTTGCCGCTTCGCGCGTATCAGCGCGGTGCTGGAAATGGAGGTAGCGGACGTTTCCGATGGAGTCAGCCTCGCATCCTCATGACTGCTGCTGGCGCCCATCGTCGACCCGACCGTTCCACGTCTGCTGGGCAACGTGCGGCCATTCCTTATGATCACCGGTCTGGCCGCCACATTGCACGGACTGTGCCTTACGTCCTGAACCACTACGACCCGACCGCATTCTCGACCGGCACGAACTCCAGTCCCAGATCATGTGCCACTGCCGCGTACGTCACCTTGCCCGCATGTATGTTCAGGCCGTTGCGGAGATGCAGATCGTCCGCCAGCGCAACGCGCCAGCCCTTCCCGGCCAGCGCCAGCACGAACGGCAGCGTCGCATTGTTCAGCGCGAACGTCGATGTACGTGCCACGGCGCCCGGCATGTTGGTAACGCAGTAATGCACCACGCCATGCTCCACATAAGTCGGATCGGAATGCGTGGTGGGCCGGCTGGTTTCAAAACAACCGCCCTGATCGATGGAAATGTCCACCAGCACCGATCCCGGACGCATCCCCTGCACCATGGCGCGCGTCACCAATTTCGGCGCTGCGGCGCCCGGCACCAGCACCGCCCCAATGACCAAATCGGCCGACAGGACCGCTTGCTCGATCGTTTCAGCAGTCGAGAACAGGGTGGTGGCGCGGGGACCGAATTGCAGGTCGAGCTCGTAGAGGCGGGGCAACGACTTGTCGATGATGGTGACGGACGCCTCCAGCCCCACCGCCATGCGGGCCGCGTTGGTGCCGGAGACGCCGCCGCCCAGTACCACGACCTTGCCCGGCGCAACGCCCGGCACGCCGCCCAGCAGCACGCCGGAACCGCCTTGCTCTTTCTCCAGGCAATGCGCGCCCACCTGGACGGCCATCCGCCCTGCCACTTCGCTCATCGGCGCGAGCAATGGCAGCGCGCCGCGGGGATCGGTGACTGTTTCATAAGCGACGCAGGTCGCGCCGGATCGCATCAGCCCCAGCGTTTGCTCCTTGTCGGCGGCAAGATGCAGGTACGTGAACAACACCTGGCCTTGACGCAGACGCGCGATCTCCTGCGGCTGCGGCTCCTTCACCTTCACGATCAGCTCCGCATCGGCGAACACTGCGTCTGCGGTATCGGCGACGGCGGCCCCGGCGGCGCGATATGCATCGTCATTGATACCGATGCCTATCGCGGCATCATGCTCTACCACTACGTGGTGACCGTGCAGCACCAGTTCTCGCACGCTGGCAGGCGTCAGGCCCACCCGGTACTCCTGCGTCTTGATCTCCTTCGGAACGCCGACCCTCACGGCACGCCTCCTGCATCCATTTCGATGCACCAGTGTTGTGATCCTCACGGATGGTCACTGCTTCACATGTCATTGCGAGCGAAGCGAAGCAATCCCCAACAGGCGAGCGCGCGTTCTCTCGGCGGAGATTGCTTCGCTTCACTAACAAGAAGCAGTTCGTCATGGCCGGGCTTGACCCGGCATGTTCGCGCTCTCGATCGGGTCGCATTGCGACGGCGCCCAATCATTGTGGGTAAATGTCCGGGTCAAGCCCGGCCATGACAGGACGCCCGGGCCTACACCCCCTCCCCCGCCAGATACGTCATCGCCGCCTCCACGCCGCCGCGGCCGTGCGGGACATGCTCTATGCGCAGCGCCATCTCCACCGCGGTCAGCGCCCCAAGCAGCATCGGCTCGTTCAAGTCGCCCAAATGGCCGATGCGGAAGATCTTGCCCCCCAGCTTGCCCAGGCCGCCGCCCAGCGACACGTTGAATCGCTGCCGCGTGGCCTGACGCACGACTTCGGCGTCGTAGCCCTCCGGCATCAGCACCGCCGTCACCGAATTGGAATACCGCGAAGGGTTCAGGCAGAAGAGCTGCGGCCCGCTATTGCCGGCCCACACCTGCACGCACCGCCGTGTCGCTTCCGCCAGCCGCGTGTGGCGGTCGATCACGTTGGACAGGCCTTCTTCCTCGATCAGCCGTGTCGATTCCTGCAGCCCATAGAACATGCCGGTCGGCAATGTGCCGATGAAGCTCTTGTGCGGACGCTTCATCATCGCAGACCAGTCGAAGTAGAAGCGCTTCAATTTGGCATTGTTATGCGCCGCCAGCGCTTTCTCCGACACGCCGGTGAAGCTCATCCCTGTGGGCAGCATCAGGCCCTTCTGGCCGCCACCGACGACGCAGTCGATCTTCCATTCGTCCATGCGGAAATCCAGCGACCCCAACGAGGAGATCGTATCAACCAGAAACAACGCTGGATGACCGGTTTCGTCGATCGCGGCGCGGACTTCGTCGATCGGCAGCATCAGCCCCGTCGCCGTCTCGTTGTGCACGGCGCACACCGCCTTCACGTCGTGCCCGCGATCCGCCGCAAGGGCCGTGCGCAATGCGCCGATATCGACGCCGCGGCGCCAGTCCGCCGCAATCTCCTGCACCAGCAGGCCATGGCTGCGCGCCATGTTGGCCCATTCCTCGGAGAAATATCCCGATTCCAACACGATGATGTGGTCGTTCGGCGACAGCAGGTTGGTCAGGCTGGCTTCCCACGCACCATGGCCCGAAGCATTGTACAAGAACAGATGCTGGTTCGTCTGTAATACGCGCTTCACGCCGGCGAAGGCGGTGTTATACACCTCGACGAATTCGGGATCGTTGAAGTCGATACTGGGTCGATCCATCGCCCGCAGCACGCTGTCCGGGATATTGGTCGGGCCGGGATTGGCAAAGAAATGCCGGCCGCGGGGCTTGGGTAGAGTCATTTTATTGCTCGGGTCCTGCCAGAAGCCGCCGGGGCGGCACAAGGGGCGCATCCATGGCGGAACTGGCGGGATTGTAAAGGTCCAATGCCGCGGCCCGGCCATGTCCGCCCGCGCACGAAGGCGCCGGCCAGCAGCAAGCTGGACGCAACTCTGACTCGATTGCCGCGCCTCCTGCCCCTATGCTGCCAGGCACGCCTGCCACAAACGAGCAAGGCGGCTCATAATGGGAGACTTCCACGATGGACATCGTGCAAAACACGGCCACCGAGCCGTGGTATCGCAACCTCAGCCAGCAGCAATGGCGCGTGTTGATTGCCGCCAACGTCGCCTGGATGTTCGACGGTTTCGAAATCTACGCCCTGTTCCTCACCGTCGGATTTGCGGTCCACCAATTGCTGGGCGCTGCGGGCGGCGGCGAAACTCCGCGCTACGTCGGCTATGTTCTCGCGGCAACCGTGTTCGGCTGGGCCACCGGCGGGGTGCTGGGCGGGATCATCGCCGACTATATCGGCCGCAAGCGGACGATGGTGCTGACCATCCTCGCCTATTCCTTGACCACTGGGTTGAGCGCCATCGCCTGGAACTGGGAATCTTTCGCGCTGCTGCGTTTCCTGGTCGGCGTGGGCATTGGCTCGGAATGGGCAACCGGCGCATCCATCGTTTCCGAACTGTGGCCGGACCATGCCCGCGGCAAGGGCGGTGGACTGCTGCAATCGGGCGCCGGAGTCGGCGGCGTGCTCGCATCATTGGTCTGGCTGGGGATCGGCGGGCTGGGCCCCAATGCCTGGCGTTACATGTATCTGATCGGTGTGCTGCCAGCGCTGATCACGTTGTGGATCTGGCGCGGCGTGCCGGAATCGCCACGCTGGGAGCAATCCCATGAACGCCGCCGCGAAGCCCATGCCATGCGCCGCAGCGGTGTCACACTGGCGGGCGAGCATGCCGCGCTGGCCCGCTTCACCGTGGCCGACTTGTTCTTGGAGCGAAGCGTGCGTGGCCGGTTGATCGCCGCCTCGGTGCTGATGCTGTCGGTGACTTTCGGGTTCTGGGGCGTCGCCACCTTCGTCCCGACCTACGTCGCGCATGTCGCGGCCGGCCAGGGATTGTCGGCGCCGCACTTCGCCGCGATTGCCGGCCTGCTGTACACCGGCGTGCAGATCTTCGGCTTCATCGCCCTCGGCTTCCTGGCCGATGCGATCGGCCGCAAGCCGACGACGATGCTGTGGTACGCGATGTCGCTGGTGCTCACGCCAGTGGTCTATCTCTGGACCCACCAGATGTGGGCGTTGCTGACGGCTGTCACGGTGTTCGGCTTCTTCAGCGGCGGCATCTGGGCCTGGGCGCCGGTATGGCTGCCGGAATTGTTCCCCACCCGCATGCGCGGCACCGCAGTGGCGTTCTGCTTCAACGCCCCGCGCTGGATCGCGGCGGCAGGTCCGCTGATCGCCGGCACCTTGATCGTCGGACTGGGCGGCTTCGGTCCCGCGGCCACCATCGTCGGGCTGTTCTTTTTGCTCGGCGTCGTGGGCGCGCCATTCTTGCCGGAAACGAACGGACTGCCGCTGCCGGATACGCTGGATGAGCCGCTGCCGCTGTCACAGGCTGCACATCCAGAGACGGCGTAGCCGCGGCCCGGCGCAAGGCGCTGACTTAAACGCCGGGGGCTGCCACTTTCCCGTCATGGCCGGGCTTGATTGACCCGGCCAGGACAGGAAGTGCGGCCGTCCTCTTAGGTTGGCGCCTGTGGCGCTCGACCCGGCCATCTGCGCACGATCGATGGGGTCACGTCGCCCGGACCGTTACCAATCCCCCGGACCAGTGTCCCGTTCACCCGGCCTTAACCTTCGCGGACGATCATTGCGGCAATCCCGCATCCAACCGGCGAAGGCCACGTCCCATGCGTCTTCTTTCCCGCTTCGCGCTACGAACCAAACTCGGTCTATTGCTCGGACTGGCCTGCCTGGCAGTGGTGGCGGCGATCTCGCTCGGTGCCACTACCCTGCACCGGAGGATGCTCGAGGACCGCATCGACAAGTTGCGCGCTGTCGTGGACTCCAGCATGGGCCTCGCCCGCGGGCTGATCAAACAGGTGGCCGACCATCAACTCACGCAGGACCAGGCGATAGCGCAGTTCCGCGCGGAGATGCACACCCTGAGGTTCGATAACGGTGTTGGCTACGTAAGCGTCCAGGTCGAGCACCCCGACGGCAGTATCATCATGCTGGTGCACGGCACCGACCCGGGCCGGGAGGGCAAGCCTTCAGATGCCACGGACAGCAGCGGCCGCCCGATTGGCGATATGATCCGCGCTGCCTTGAGTGGCGGGCGCGAGAGCGGCGTGATTACCTATTTGTTTCCGAAACCCCATCAGACCGTGCCACTGCCAAAGCTATCCTATGTCGCGCATTTCGCCCCCTGGAATGCAATGTTCATTGCCGGCACCTACACTGACGATCTCGAGGCCGACTACGGCGAGGTCTTGCGACGTATGGTGCTGCTTGGCGCGGCGATCCTGCTGTCGATGGTGGTGGTGACGTGGCTGGTGAACCGCGACATCACGCGTTCCCTGGGCGGGCTGCGCATCGGGATGGGACATCTCGCCCAGGGCAACCTTACGGTGGACATTGCCGGCGTTGACCGCGCCGATGAGGTCGGCGCGATGGCGCGGGCCGTGCTTGTGTTCAAGGACCACATGCTGAAGGAAATTGCGCTGACCGAGGCGCAGGATAGGGAACGCCAGCAGGCCGCAACGGAGAAGAGCGCGGCGTTGGTGAAAATGGCCGAGACCATCGAGGCAGCAACCCGGTCCGGCATGGATCAGGTCAGTGCGCGCACCTCCGCCACCGCGGCCACAGCCGACGCCATGAGCGCCTCGGCGGTGCGGACCGGCGAATCGGCACAGAGCGCCGCCACCGCGGCACAGCAGGCCCTCGCCAACGCGCAGACTGTGGCCAGCGCGTCGGAAGAACTCGCTGCATCGATCCGCGAAATCAGCGGCAGGGTCGGCCAGTCCAGCGACATGGTCGGCCGTGCCGTAGACGCCAGCGCCGAGACACGCACCACCATCGAACGGCTGAACGAGCAAGTCACGCGCATCGGTACCGTGGCGGACATGATCGGCGAGATTGCCGCCAGGACCAACCTGCTGGCACTGAACGCCACCATCGAAGCGGCGCGCGCCGGCGATGCAGGCAAGGGCTTCGCCGTGGTCGCCGCCGAGGTGAAGCAACTCGCCAATCAGACCGCACGCTCGACCGAGGAAATCACCCGCCACATCGGTGATGTGCGAAGTGCAACCAGCGCCTCGGTGGCGGCGGTGGCACGCATCGAGCAAACCATCGGGGAGATCAACGCGATTTCCAGCTCGATCGCCGCCGCCGTGGAGGAGCAGGGGGCGGCGACAGCAGAGATCGCCCGCACAGTCGCCGAGACCGCCACGGCTGCCCGGGAAATGGCCGGCCGCATCGAAGAAGTCTCCAACGAGGCACGCGAAACACGCCGCCACGCGGAGACGGTGCTTGGGAACACGCAGGCGGTGGACCAGTCGATTCTGGAAGTAAAACGTGCCGTCGTGCAGACCGTGCGCACGTCCACGTCGGAGGTGGAGCGGCGAAACTCGACCCGGTTCGAAACCGACTTACCCGGGCGGGTCTCGGTTGCGGGCCAACCGGGGCAGTCGGTGACGGTAAGCAACCTGTCCCAAGGCGGCGCTGCCCTGCGCAATGCACCGGATTGTCCAGTGGGAAGCCGAGGGCTACTGCATCTCGATATTTTCGGCAGCGCGCTGCCATTCGTGGTGAAAGCGGGCGGCGATGGCTTCTTGCATATCGCGTTCGAAGCCGACGCTGCGGCGACCGCACGGCTGGAGACACTGCTGGCACGCATGAACCAACGCCGGGCAGCATAGGGACAGTGCATGCGACCGGGGTTTCCGCCGCGTTGCCAACGCCCGATGACCAAGCATTGTGATCCTGGCGGATCGCGACGCTCCACATGTCATTGCGAGCGAAGCGAAGCAATATCCGCCGGGCGATCACACGTTCTCGCGTCGAAGATTGCGTCACTTCGCTCGCAATGACAGCACGGGCGGGCGAGCGCACGATCGTTTATCCGCATGCTGCATGGCGATTGTTTGTTTCGGCGCCGCGCACCCCGCAATGATATCGGCCACCGGCTGCCGCCGGCATGCACATGCAGAGCCAGCTTCCAGAAACCCAAACGCCGGACGTCCTCGCAAACCTTCGCTTGCCGCCGCCCGACCGCTTCGCCTAACGTACAGGTAATTGAGCAGCCGTTTGTAACGGCATGCGGGGAACCGAGAGCATGCAGCGAGCTTGGCATCTGGCGGCCATGACGTTGCTTTGCCTGCTTGCGGCCACCGGTTGCAAGCGGCAGCAGACGTCCTTCGTTCCCCCTCCCCCGCCGCACGTCGTCGTCGCACAACCGCTGCGTCAGGCGGTCAGGCCCTATTTGGATGCCACCGGCAACCTGGTCGCGTACAACCAGGTGGACCTCGTCGCCCGCGTCTCGGGCTTCCTGCAATCCATCGACTATGCCGACGGCGCCGTCGTCCACAAGGGCCAGACCCTGTTCGTGATAGAGCCGGCGCCGTACCAGGCCAAGCTGCAACAAGCCCAGGCGACTTTGCAGGCAGCGCAAGCGCAGGCCATGCAAACGGATGCCGAATACCAGCGCCAGGCCAGCCTCGGCCGCACCGACTTTTCGTCGCGTTCCACCGTGGACCAGGCTCTCGCCGCGCGTGACGCCAACCGCGCCTACGTGGTGAACGACCAGGCCGGCGTCGCGCTGGCGGCGATCAATCTCGGCTACACGCAAGTGACCGCGCCATTCGATGGCATCGCAACGGCGCATCAGCAATCCGTCGGCAGCCTGGTCGGTGAAAACTCCCCCACGACGCTGGCGACGATTTACCAGATCGATCCGATCTACGTCAGCTTCACGATCAGCGAGCAACAGGTCCAGCAGACTCAAGAAAGCCTGCGCGAGGCGGGGATCGACATCAAACGCCTCGACAAGGTGCCGATTCAGATCGGGCTGATGACAGAGACCGGCTATCCGCATTCCGGCCACCTGGATTACGCGTCCCCAACTGTCGATCAGAGTACCGGCACCCTGACGGTGCGCGGCATCCTCCCCAATCCAGACCATGCGCTGTTGCCAGGATTCTTCGTCCGCGTTCGCGTGCCTCTGCCCAGGCCCAAAGGTGAATCGTTGCTGGTGCCGGAGACCGCACTCAACACCGACCAGGCCGGCCGCTACTTACTGGTGGTCGACAAGGAGAACGTGGTGCAACAGCGCACCGTCACGACGGGGGAACGCTACGGCACGCTGCGGGTGATCGCGACCGGCCTGCAGCCGGACGACCGCGTGATCGTCTCCGGCCTGCAACGCGCGGTGCCCGGGGAGAAGGTGGCGCCCGAAACGACGACCATCACCGCCGCAATATCGGCGCCGGCCAAGTCGTGAACACATGATCTCCCGCTTTTTCATCGATCGCCCGGTGCTGGCCAATGTGCTGGCGATCGTCATGGTATTGCTCGGCCTCGTCGCCATCGCGGTGCTGCCGGTCGCGGAATATCCCAACGTCGTGCCTCCGACCGTGCAGGTCACCACCCGCTATCCCGGCGCCAGCGCCGAGACGGTCATGAACACCGTCGCCCTGCCGATCGAGGAGCAAGTCAACGGCGTGCAGGGCATGCTGTACATGCAATCCACCAGCACCGCCGACGGCAGCTATACGCTGACGGTGACGTTCAAGATCGGTACCGATCTGAATTTCGCCCAGGTGCTGGTGCAGAACCGCGTCTCCAGCGCGTTGGCCGCGCTGCCGCAGTCGGTCCAGGCCCAGGGCGTGGTGGTGCAGCAGCGGTCAACATCCATCCTGCAGATCATCACCCTCACCTCACCCAACGGCCGCTACAACAGTCTGTTCTTGAGCAATTACGCCACCATCAACCTGGTGGATTCGCTGGCGCGCATCCCGGGCGTCGGCAATGTGAACGTCTTCGGCGTCGGCCAGTATTCCATGCGCATCTGGCTGGATCCGCAAAAGCTGAAAGCGCGCGGCCTGGAGCCGCAGGACGTCATCAACGCGGTGCAGGCGCAAAGCCAACAGGTCACCGGAGGCCAGATCGGCGCGCCGCCGGCACCCGCCGACCAGGCATTCCAGTACACCGTGAATGTCGAAGGCCGGCTAACCGATCCCGCTGCGTTCGCCAACATCGTGGTAAAGGCCGCCAACGGCTCGGGCGGGATGCTGACGCGGGTGAAGGACGTCGCCCACGTCGAACTCGGCGCGCAGACCTATTCGCAGGTATTCCGCCTGAACGACCAGCCGGCGGCGGGCATCGCCATCTTCCAGGCGCCGGATGCCAATGCGTTGGCGGTCGCCGCCGCAGTGCGCGCGCGCATGACGGAACTCGCACGCAGCTTCCCGCAAGGCGTGACCTGGGGCGTCCCGTTCGATACCACGCGCTTTGTCAAAGCTTCAATCGACGAAGTCTACCGCACGCTGATCGAAGCCGCAGTACTCGTTTTGATCGTCATCATGGTGTTCCTGCAGGACTGGCGCGCGACGCTGGTGCCAGCGACGACGGTGCCGGTGACAATCATCGGCGCCTTCGCGCTGATGGCGGCGATGGGATTCAGCGTGAACCTCTCCACCTTGTTCGCGCTGGTGCTGTCGATCGGCATCGTGGTGGACGATGCGATCGTCGTCGTGGAAGGGGCGACGCACCATCTGGAACGCGGCCTGTCCGCGCATGACGCGGCGGTGCGCGCGATGCAGGAATTGTTCGGCCCGATCATCGGCATCACTCTGGTGCTGATGGCGGTGTTCGTTCCCGCCGCGTTCCTGCCCGGCCTGACCGGCCGCATGTATGCGCAATTCGCCATCGTGATCGCCGCCACCGCGCTGCTGTCCGCGATCAATGCAGCGACGCTGAAGCCGACGCAGTGTGCGTTGTGGCTACGCCCGCCGAGGCCCGTGGCAGAACGCAACATCGTGTTCCGCGTGTTCGAACGTGGCTATGTGCGCGTAGAACATGGCTACACGTCGCTCATCGGCCGCATGGCGCGCCACGCCCTGCCGCTGGCGATCCTGGCCCTGATCGGCGGCGGCCTGGGCGTATGGGGCATCACACGGCTGCCGACCGCCTTTATTCCCATCGAGGACCAGGGCTATCTGGTGCTCGGCCTGCAACTGCCGGATGGCGCGTCGCTGGAACGCACCAACGCCGTGCTGGCAAAGGCCACGGCGATTGCGCGCGCCACGCCGGGCGTGGCCCAGGCCATCGCGATCTCCGGCGTTTCGCCGCTGGACAACAACGCATCGCTGGCCTCCGCCGGCGCCATCTACGTGGTGCTGAAGGACTGGTCGCAACGCGGCAAAGGCGAAGGGCTGCGCGATATCTATGAACATTTCCAGACGGCGCTGAGCAAGATCACCGACGCGACGCCCTTCGTGATCGTGCCGCCGCCGATCCAGGGTATCGGCAATGCCAGCGGCTTTACCATGATGGTGGAGCAACGCGACGGCAGCGACGATTTCGCCAAGCTAGAGCATGTCACCCGCGAGGTCCTGCATGACGCGGCCGGCCAGCCAGGCCTGCAGCATCTGACCAGCACCTTCAGCGCCGGCGTGCCGCAGATCAAGGTGCTGGTTGACCGCAGCAAGGCAGAGGCGCTGGGTGTTTCGGTGGGTGACGTGTTCTCGACGCTGTCGGACTATGTCGGCTCGACCTACATCAACCAGTTCAACGAGTTCGGCCGCACCTTCCAGGTCTATGCACAGGCGGATTCGCCCTTCCGCCTGCATAACGAGGATATCCTGCGCCTGAACGTGCGCAACCAGAGCGGCGCGATGGTGCCGCTGGGCGCATTGGTGCAAGTGCGTCCGACGGTCGGTCCCGCACTGATCACGCTGTACAATCTGTATCCGGCCGCAAGCATCGTCGGAGCGCCGGCGACGGGCTACAGTTCGGGCCAGGCGATGTCGATCATGGAAGATCTCGCCAACAAGGTGCTGCCCCGCGGCACCAGTTATGAATGGACCGCGATGTCCTATCAGGAGAAGGAGGTCGGGGGGCAGATCTACCTGGTGTTCGGCCTGGGCCTGTTGCTGGTGTACCTGTGCCTGGCAGGACAATATGAAAGCTGGATGGCCCCCTTGTCCGTGGTCCTTGCCGTGCCGCTGTCGTTGATCGGTCCTGCTCTCGCATTGGGAGGGCTGGGATTGGCGAACAATCTCTACACGCAGATCGGCCTGGTGCTGCTGATCGCGCTCTCCGCCAAGAACGCGATCCTGATCGTGGAAGTTGCACGCGACCGCCGGCGGTATGAGGGCCTGGCGATCATTGCAGCAGCGGTGGAAGCCGCACGCACGCGGTTCCGTCCGATCGTGATGACGTCTTTTGCCTTCATTCTGGGTGTGGTGCCGCTGGTCACGTCCACCGGCGCCGGCGCCGCCGCGCGCATATCGCTGGGGATCAGCGTGCTGACCGGGATGCTCGCCTCGACCTGTCTCGCGGTTTTGTTCGTGCCGTCATTTTTTGTGGTGTTCCAGGGATTGGAAGAACGGATGCGCAGGACGGTGCCTGTGGTGGAGACGGTGAAGGATAGAGTGGGATGAATGGTCATGGCACTTGGAGATTGAGGCGGGTTCGGGAGTAGGTTCACCACAAAGACACAAGGCCCCACGGTTTCACAGAACGCGGCAGCGGATGCCGTCTTTCAGGACCGGGGCGTTGCAGGTCATCAGCAGGCCCACGTGGTATCCGCCTAACCGGAGATAGATAGGTCAGCAGTTGGGCGTCGTGAACTGGTAGTAGGTTTGCAACCGATTGGATTTCCGGGCCAAGGCCGGGCTCCACCATAACATCCATTCCATACTCGGAATTCAATCGACCCCACGCCTCGATCAATCCCATGACAAGCTGCCACTAACGCCCCTCCGCCAACGCCGCCAGTGGCCGTTGCGGATGCACGAACAACCACAGCACCCCGCCCGCGACGCCCGACAACGAGATTCCAATCATCGCGCCCGACCAGCTCCCGGTCCAATGCACCAGCGCCGCCATCAGCATTGGCCCCGCCACGCCCGCGGCATTGCCCCAGAAATTGGTCCAACCGGCAACCAGGCCCGTCGCGCCGCGTCCCAGGTCCTGCGTCGACGGCCAGATTGATACTTGCGTCACCCCTACGAACGCCAGCGATACACAGAGCAATGCCATCATCAGCGGCACGCCGGGCGTACGCGCGGCCAGCATCAGCGTCGCTGCACTGACCACGAACCCTGCGATGGCCAGCGGAACGCGCGCAGTCCATACGCTGCCGGTGCGCCGCAGGATCGCGTCCGCCAGAGCGCCTGTCGCGAACACCGAAATGAACATCGCAACCCAAGGCAGCGAGGCGTAGATGCCCATAGCCTTCAGCGACTGGTGGCGGGCAGTCACCAGGAAGGTCGGCAGCCACGTGGTATAGAAGCTCTGGATCATCACGAGGAAGAAATACTGCAAGCCGATCGCCCAGAACTGCATCTCCGCGAGGCAACGCACGAATGCGCCCGGCGGGGCAGGCGGTGCGCTACGGTCCTCGCCATGGCCGATGATTTCGATCTCGGCCGGCGTGATGTTCGGGTGCTCCTCCGGACGATCGCGGAAGAACGTCCACCATGCAAACCCCAGCACGATTCCCACAGCGCCAAAGCCGTAGAACGCCCAGCGCCAGCCGAAACTCAAGATGACCCAGGTGGTGATCGGTGCGGCAGCAATCGGGCCGAGATACAGGCCGCCGAGCAGGATGGAATTGCCCTTGCCACGCTCGCGCAGTGGGAACCAGCGGCGAATGGCCACGATCGAGCTTGGCCAGTCGGCCGCCTGCCCTACCCCGAGCAACGCCCTCAGGCCGACGAACGATATCAGGTTGAAGCCAAGCGGCGTGGCGGCGGTCAACGCCGACCATAATGCGTTGGCCCAGAACAAGGCGCGGCGGGGACCGAAACGTTCCGCGAGCCACCCGCCCGGCACCTGCAACAGCGCATAGGTCCAGGAAAAACTGGTCAGGATGATCGACATCTCGAACAAGGAAAATCCGTATTCGTGCTGGATGGTAGGCGCGGCGACCGCGATGGCGGTGCGGTCCAGCGACATCACGAAGGTGATCGGCGCGATCAGAAAGATCATCAAAGACCATCGCAGGCCGCCGGTGCGGGTGGACATTCCGGACTCCTTTTGCATTACAACAACCGTTGCAGACGCACGGACGCGGCGCAATGCTCGCCCCCAGCGTGTATTCCTTCGATACGGCACCATGACCGCGCATCCGATCCTGTTTGTTGGCGATCCGCACCGGAATTTCTCTCCCATCCTGCGCGCCTGCGCCGCATCGGCGCCCGGCACTCTGGTCTTGCTCGGCGATTGCGAATGCGACGCACCGCTGCCGCAGATACTGGCGCCGGCGATGGCGGCGGGGTGGGACGTGCGATGGATCCTCGGCAACCGCGATACCGATAGCGCGCGCACCTACGACAATCTGGGGCAGGCCTGTCCGCTCGGCGATTTCGGTGGCCGCGTGGTGGAGATTGGCGCGTTACGGATCGCGGGATTACCCGGCGTGTTCAAGCCCCGCGTATGGCATCCGGTAGAATGCGAAACGCCGCAATTCCGCACACGTGGCGAATTCCTGGCGGCGCTGCCGGCAAAGGAGCATTGGCGCGGCGGCCTGCCGCTGTGGCATCGCGATACGATCTTCCCGGAAGATTTTGAACACCTGCGTGCAGAACGATTCGATGTGCTGGTGACTCACGAAGCGCCATCATCCCACCCGCACGGGTTTGCCGTCATCGACGCCCTGGCGGCGCAAGGCGGCGCGCGATGGATCGTGCACGGGCACCATCACGTGTCATACGAAGCAATGCTTGCGAATGGCATTCGCGTCAAAGGGCTGGGCGTCGCGGAATGCTGGGCCGATATGCAAACGATGTCATTGCCCCCCAATATGTCATTGCCCCCCTAGTTGTGATTGCCCCCCAAGTTGTGATTGCCCCCCAAGTTGTGATTGCCCCCCAAGTTGTGATTGCAATGAGCGTAGCGACGAAGCAGCCCCGCTCATGATGGCGCACGGACCATCCCCGCACTATGTCGAACAAGCCTGCTTCGTCGCGGCGCTCCTCGCCATCACCTGTTAGCCGGCGCGCACCACTCCCAACCCGGTCAGCTCCGACAACGCCTCCGCCACCCCCGGCGCACAAGCCAGGATCGGATTTCCCGCCACTGGCCCCTCGCCTTCCAGAAACGGGCTCACGCACGCCCCAGCCTCGGCCAACACCACCAACCCCGCCGCCACGTCCCACAGGTTGATGTGCAACTCGACATACGCATCCACGCGCCCCGCCGCGACGTCCGCGAGCCCCAGCGCCCCTGACCCGCCCATGCGCAGCGTCGCCCCCCGCCCCAGCACTTGCTCGCACAACCTCAGAAACGTATCGTTCCGTCTCCGGTGCGACCAGCCGATTTCGACCACTGCGCGATCCAACGCAACGGTATCGGCCGCACGGATCGCGGCACCATTCAGCGTCGCTCCGCGGCCCCGGCGCGCGGCGAACGTCTCCCCCAACGCCGGGGCCACGATCACGCCGATCAGCGGGACACGATCTTCCAGGCACCCGACCGAGACGCAAAACCGCGACAGCCCCCGCATGTAGTTGGCAGTGCCGTCGATCGGATCTACCACCCAGCGCAGGCTGCCATCGCGAGCGATGCCGCCCTCCTCGCCCTGGAATCCGTCCGCGGGAAACGCCGTGGCAAGTCGCTCAGAGAGGAAACGTTCCACTGCACCGTCGGCTTCCGTCACCCAGTCCTGCGGTCCCTTCAGCGAGGGCGCAATGCCCGCGCGCAGTTTCATCGCCAATGCAGCCGCTTCGGTCGCCAGGGCCACCGCCGTTTCAAAACGTTTTTCCAGCGATTTCATTTATTTCTCTGCACATGAACTTCGGCGCCGAAATGGCCTGATAGTACCGGAAAAGCATGCACCTCGAAGACAGACGGTGTCTACAGCGGCACAGCAGTTCGAGACCTCGGCTGCCAAAACTGTACGGCATGACAATACGATGACAGTCGGCCGCAAAAATTTCGCAGTTCCGGTAGGCAAATATTAATCTTCTCGCTTGCAGAAGCAGCGCCATTAGGGTCTCATCCATGACATTCCCATCAGGCCAACGCGCCATGCCGCTGGAGCATGTCCTGCCGGACGCCGTGCTGCCCATCGCCGAGCGACGCCAGGCCGGCCAGGCCCTCCGCAAGGTGGTGCCGCGGAGCTTGCACGCGTCGTGGAAGCCGCCTGTCAGCCGCCGCGATCCTGTGCAAACGCTGATCGACACCGACCGCCACCGGCTGTCGCACCTGCTGCCGATCCGTTACGGCCGCATGCGCGCCTCGCCCTTCGCGTTCATGCGCGGAGCCGCCGCGGTGATGGCCGCCGACCTCGCGGATACCCCGATCAGCGGCCTGTGGGCCCAATCCTGCGGCGATTGCCATTTGGCGAATTTCGGCACCTTCGCCTCGCCCGAAGGCTCCCCCGTATTCGACATCAACGATTTCGACGAGACCCTGCCGGCCCCCTTCGAATGGGATTTGAAGCGCCTGGCGGCGAGCTTCGCCACGGAGTCGCTCGGCCGCGGCGAACCGGAGAAGACCGCGCGGCACCTCGCACGCACCGTAACCATGTCGTACCGCGCGCACATGGCGGAACTGGTGAAGCTGGACCCGATCGGTGCCTGGCGGCTGCGCATCGACGTCACGGAGGTGCTGAACGGCATCGAGGACCTGCGGCTGCGCGATCGCGCCATGAAGCGGTTGCAGACCGCAACCGAAGCTTCGCAGAAAGGCTACCCAAAGCTGATCGAACGGCACAAAGGTGAATGGCGCATCCGCGCGAAGCCGCCGCTGTTGATGCCCTTGTCCGGCCAGTCCGATGACACGCATGAAATGGCGGCGCGCGCAGCCTTCGAATCCTACAAACTCAGCCTGCCGGAGGAGCGGCGGGTCCTGGTGGACCGTTACACGCTGACCGACGTGGCGTTCAAGGTGGTGGGCGTCGGCAGTGTCGGCACGTTTTGTGCGCTTGCGCTGTTGGTCACCGCCGACGATGCCCTGCTGTTGCTGCAATTGAAGGAGGCGTCGGCCTCGGTGCTCGCCCCCTATGCCAATCCGAGCCTATATGCCAACCAGGGCCAGCGTGTCGTGGTGGGTCAGCGTTTGATGCAGACAACGCCTGACATTTTTCTCGGCTGGACGGCAGACCGCGGCGACGACCAGCACTGCTATGTCCGGCACCTGAAGGATTCCCACCTGGCATTGCTCGGCGAAGTATCGGAACAAGCCTTGCCCCATCATGCGATGTTGTGCGGCGCAACGCTGGCCCGCGCGCACGCGCGCACCGGCGATTCAGCCAGAATCGCCGGCTATATGGGATCTGGCGGCGTATTCGATGCGGCGATTGCCGATTTCGCCATTGCCTACGCCGGGCAGGTGGAGCGCGACTGGCGTTTGTTCCTGGAAGCAATCAAGGCTGGCGCCATCGAGGCAAAGGCGGAATAGCGCCGCGACCCGCAATGTTCTTGCCGAGCAGCGCAATCTCCCATGTCATTGCCGACAAGCGCAGCCCTTCCATGTCATTGCCGAGAAGCGCAGCCCTTCCATGCCATTGCGAGGAGCGCTCCCCTTCCATGTCATTGCGAGCAGCGCAGCGACGACGCAATCTCGTCAGGGCGATGCCCCGTGCCTCCCAAAGACCGGACTTGCTCGCCAACTGGTACTCCCTGCGCGGGACGCGACGCTGGATGATCGCCCTGTTTGCCGCTAAACTGGCGACAGAGACGCCAGAACCAAGGGAGCCAAGTCCATGACCGCACAGACCAAGGGCCGCATCCGCCACGTCGCATTGAGCGTCGAGGACCCGTGGGAAACCGCCGAATTCTACAAACAGGCGGTCGGGTTGCAGGAAGTCACCGAACTCGACGGCCCGCTGGCCGAGGGCGTGTTCCTGACCGACGGCATGGTCAACCTGGCGATCCTGCATTTCAAGAGCGATGAAGCCGCGCAGGGCACCGGCAAGGATTTCGTTGGCATCCACCATATCGGCTTCTGGGTGGACGACGTGGTGGAGCAGGGCAAGATCGCGCGCAATGCCGGCGCGACCTGGATCATGGGCGATCCGAACAATCCGGACGGGTACGAAGTGAAGCACACCGACCTGTCGGGCATCATCTTCGACATCGCGGCGCACGGCTGGGCCGGGTCACAGAAGAACCCCGGCGAGGCCGACAACATCGTGCACCCGAACCCCCAACGCCGGCTGGCCAAGTTCGATGAGCGTCGCGCACGGGCTCAGGCCAAGATCGCCGCAATGGGTGCGCGGGAGACGGCTGCCGCGGCGGAGTGACGCCGCGACCCTCATGTCATTGCGAGGTGCGTAGCGACGAAGCAACGTCGCCCATGCGAAGCAACGTCGCCCATGCGAAGCAACGTCGCCCATGAGTGGCCGCTCATGATCGGACGCGAGGAAGCGCGCACAGACCCGATCACCCTCACCCTCGATGCTTCGCATCTCGACCTCTCCCGCTTACGCGGGAGAGGTTTTTAATGGACCCGCACCGGCAGTGACCGGATCGCGCGCAGGAAATTCGAATACGCGTAGACCGGCTTGTCCTGCACCTCGATCTTCAGATCTCGCCGCAGGATCTCCTCCCACAGAATCCGCAACTGCAGCTCCGCCAGCCGGTTCCCAAGACACCGGTGAATCCCGAACCCGAACGACATATGTTCCCGCGGGCGCCGGCGATCGACGATAAACTCGTTGGCATGCTCTATCGCATCCTCATCGCGATTGCCGGAAATATACCACACCACCACCTTATCGCCCGACTTGATCGTCTTGCCGCCGATCTCTGCATCCGCCATCGCGGTACGCCGCATGTGAATCACCGGCGTCTGCCAGCGCACGATCTCCGACACTGCGCTCGGCACCAGCTCCGGGCACTCCCGCAGCTTGCGGAATTGCTCCGGGAATTGCGCGAACCCCCACACGCCGCCCGACATCGAATTCCGCGTCGTGTCGTTCCCGCCCACCAGGAACAAGATCAGGATGCCCATGCGTTGGCGCAGCGTCATCCGGCTGGTCTTTTCGCCATGCGCCAGGATCGAGATCACGTCGAAGCTTTGCGGCTTCTTCGCCCGATCCTCCCACAGCTCGTTCATATGCTCCGTGAACTTCACTTGCTCGGCGAACCGCTCCTCCTCCGACCGCACCGGCGCATCCGGCGCGTTGATGTTGCAGATCGCGATATCGGACCAGCGGATCAGCCGCCGCTTCTCCTCGATCGGGTAATCGAACAAGGTCGCCAGCATCATCGAGGTCAGCTCGACGGACACATGCTCCACCCAGTTGAACGTCTCACCTCGCGGCAGCCGGTCCAGCACCATGTTGGTGCGCTCGCGGATCAGCGCCTCCATCTTCGCCAGCGTGATCGGGTTCACCGTGCCGCTGACTTCGCGCCGCTGGTCGTCATGCTCTGGCGGGTCCATGCGGATGAAGCTGGTGCGCTCCATGCCCTTCGGCGGATCCTCGATCATGATCCCGCCGACTTCGTCCGATGACGAAAAGACCTTGTGGTTCACCTCCACCTGCACGATGTCGCGGTACTTCGTCACCGCCCAGTACGGCCCATACGGGCTGTCGGGCGTGTAATGCACCGGATCCTCGCGCCGAAGCCGTTCGAAATACGGGTACCACGCATCATCGTAATAGATCTGCGGATCGCTGACATCGATCTGTTCCAGCGGCAGCGACCAGGCCTGCGCCTGGGGGTCGAGAGCAACGGGTGCGTTCATCGTCGTCCTCCCTTGTCCGGCTTCGGCGAGCGGCGCGTGCGCCGCGCTTCGTCTTACGTCAGTGCTGGCCCTCCGGCATGCGGACCACCAGCCCGTCCAGCTCCTCGCGCATCTTGATCTGGCAGGAGAGCCGCGAATTCGGCTGCGCCACCGCGGCGAAGCTCAGCATGCTGGCTTCCTGCGACCCCGGCTCCGGCAGACCGGTCTTTTCCAGCCACGGATCCTGCACATAGACATGGCAGGTGGCACACGCGCATTCGCCCCCGCAATCGGCATCGATGCCGGGCACGTCATTGTCCACCGCCCCGCGCATCACCGACAGGCCAACCGGCACCTCCACTTCATGCGGCGTTCCATTGAATTCGATATAGGTCACCCGCGGCATGCCGTGTTCTCTCCCCTGGGCCGCGACTGCTCTCGGAGCCACAGCGCTACCCGCCAGTAGCATGATCCGCGCCGCAAGACGACTCCTTTCCGGCACATCCGCGGCATTCAGTTCCGGCCGGACGGATTGAAATTCTGTGGCGGACCCCAGCGCACCACCTGCGGGCCATCGCCATTCGGGTTGGTGACCACAGCTTTCTCCCAATACGTTCCTTGCAAAGACGGCGAGACACCCACCGGCGTGTTGTCGCACGATGCGAGTACAGCCCCGGCGGTCACCAGCAGGGCCAACTGCACCAACCCGCGCCGCCGCTCGACCCGTCCCGTTCGCATTCTCTTGCGCTCCTGCCTGTCCGCGCCGGTGCCCGCCGACAATGCCGCACTGGCGAGACCCATGAAGGCCCGAAGCAGCGTCGCGCAGAGGCGGCCCAGCGCCGAACGCCGCCGGTCACCGTTCCGGTAAAGGGATGAACTCGGTCTCGCCGGGAACCAGCGGAAAACGCCCTGCTTCCCAATCGGCCTTCGCCGCTTCGACCCTGTCCCGGCGCGACGATACGAAATTCCACCAGATATGCCGCGGTCCTTCCAACGCCGTGCCGCCGAGGAACATCAGCCGAGCCCGCCCCACCGCGGTCACCGTGATCCGGTCGCCAGGACGAAAC
>Ga0335072_10002215_pt1 | contig 30488 bp, 27 predicted proteins | sample Lox_Sample_21_FD_206725 | JGI IMG/M metagenome (GOLD analysis project Ga0335072, IMG submission 206725) | Soil microbial communities from Loxahatchee National Wildlife Refuge, Florida, United States - Lox_Sample_2.1 | ecosystem: Environmental > Terrestrial > Soil > Wetlands | place: USA...
AAGGACCTCGGGCTCGGCAGCAAGCCGAAAGCCACGAAGAAGAAGACGACGAAGAAGCAGGGCTCGAAGAAGAAGGGGAAGAAGTCGTGAGCCGCTTCCGCTTCTGGCGCCGCCATGACGAGATCCCGGTCGTGGAGCTCGGCCGCACGAGCCCGATCCGCTTCGCGATCGTGTTCCTCGTGATCGTCGCGATCGCGATCTACTTCGGCTTCACGAAGCACCTGCCGTTCAAACACGGCTTCCGCCTGAACGCCCAATTCCAGAGCGCGCTGAACATCAAACCGAAGTCGCCGGTGCGGATCGCGGGCGTGAACGTCGGCAAGGTCACGGGCATCAAGCGCGAAGGCGACGCGGCGCTGGTGAAGATGGAAATCGAATCGCGCGGTCTGCCGATTCACTCCGACGCGACGGTGAAGATCCGCCCGCGCATCTTCCTGGAAGGCAACTGGTTCGTGGAACTGCAGCCGGGCAGTCCTTCGGCGAAGGCGCTGTCCTCCGGAGCGACGCTGCCGAGCACGCAGTCCTCCGATCCGGTGCAGCTCGACCAGGTGCTCGACGCGCTGAACACCGACACGCGCAAGAACCTGCAGGAATTCCTGATCGGCTACGGCAACGGCCTGACGCGCAAGCCGTCGAAGGCCGACGACGCCGAACAGGACAAGGAAGTACGCGGGATCAACGCGGCGGAAGCGCTGAACAAGGTCTACGAAATCGCCCCCTCGGCCGAGCGCGGCGGCGCGATCATCAACCAGGCGATCGGCGGCACCGAACAGCACGACCTCTCGAAACTCGTGCAGAGCGTCGGCAAAGTGACGGCGGCGCTGAACGTGCACGAGCAGCAGCTGGGGGAACTGATCGGCAACTTCAACACGTTCGTTCGCAACTTCGCGGTGCAGGCGACGAACCTGGGCAAGGCGGTCCAGGTGCTGCCCAGCTCGCTGCAGAACATCGACGCGGGGCTGCGCGAACTGAACACGGCGCTGCCGCCGACGAAGGTGTTCGCGCACGACATCCTGCCCGGCGTGAAAAACACGAACGCGACCGTGAGGGCGGCGCTGCCGTGGATCGAACAGGTCAAGGCCTCGCTCGCGCCGAACGAGCTGGGGGGCGTGGCGAAGGGGCTGGTCGAAGCGACGCCGGCGCTCGCGCGGCTGACGGCCGAACAGCAGAGCTTCCAGGTGCAGACCGAAGCCTTCAACAAGTGCCTGACGAAAGTGATCATCCCCGCGGGCAACACGCGTATTCAGGACGGGACGTCGACCTCGGGCGTGGAGGACTACAAGGAGTTCTGGTACGGCCTGACGGGCGTGTCGGGGATCGGGCAGGACTTCGACGGCAACGGCTTGATGCCGAGATTCCTCGTCGGCGGGGGCGGGCCCACGATCGTCTCGGCGCCGGCGACGGTCGAGGGTAAGAGCATCAATGGCGCACAGGTTCTCGCGCACGCATCGCTGCAGCCCGAAGGCACACGTCCCGCCTTCCCCAAGACGGAGCCGGCATACAAGCCGCTCGTGCCCTGCTACAAGCAGGCGCTGCCCGAATTCAACGGCCCGCTGTCGCAAGGCCCGGCGGACGGAACCAAATGATGGCGACCCCCGAGCAGACACCAGGGCACAAACACGAAGGCGGGCTCAGCGTCCGCGACCAGATCGAGCGCTATCGCACGGCGTTCATCGCGGTGGTGACGATGGTCGTGATCGCGGTGGCGGTCGGCGGCTACATCCTGGCGCACGAGAACCTGAAGCTTCCTGGCTGGGTGCCGGTGCTGGGCCGCGACTACTACACGCTGAAGGCGGACATCCAGACGGCGCAGGCCGTCACGCCGGGCCAGGGGCAGGCGGTGACGATCGCGGGCGCGAAGATCGGCGAAGTCGCGAGCGTCGACCTGCACAACGGGATCGCGACGATCACGATGAAAATCACGCCGAAATACGCGCGCATCTACCACAACGCGACGCTGCTGCTGCGCCCGAAGACGCAGCTGCAGGACATCACGGTAGAGGTCAACCCAGGCACGCCGTCGGCGGGCAAGCTGGCCAGCGGCTCGACGCTGCCGCTGGCGCAGACGGCGCCGAACGTGAACTTCGACGAATTCCTGTCCTCGCTTGACGCCGAAACCCGCTCCTACCTGCAGGAGCTGCTGGCCGGGGCGGGCGAGGGCTTCGGTAACAACGGAAAGGCCTTCTCGGCGACGCTCAAGCGCTTCTACCCGCTGACCCGTGCGGTCAAGGAAATCGCGAAGGAACTCGCCAAGCGCCACGAAAACACGGCCCGGGCGATCCACAACTTCCGCCTGCTGACCGAAGCGCTGGGCGGCAAGGACAAGCAGCTCGCGGACCTGGTCGACGCCTCCAACGCGGTGTTCGCGACGTTCGCGCAGGAGGAACAGAACGTGCAGAGCACGGTGCGGCTGCTGCCGGGCGCGCTGACGAAGGCGCGCAGCGGCCTCGGCAAGCTCTCGAAGGCCGCGCACGTGCTGGGACCGACGCTGCACGAGCTGCAGCCGTTCGCGGCCTCGCTCGGCCCGGCGAACCAGGCCACGCAGGAACTGGCGAAGGCGACGACGCCGATCTTCAAGAACCAGATCCGCCCGTTCGCGCGCGAAATCCTGCCGACGGTGAACGAAATCGGCCCGGACACGAAGGAGCTGTCGGAAGCATTCCCGAAGCTCGCCACGAGCTTTGGTGTTTTCAATGAATTCTTCAACGAGCTCGCGTACAACCCGGGCAAGAGCCAGGGTGGCTTCCTGTTCTTCCTGGACTGGGCCAACCACAACCTGAACAGTGTCGTCAGCACCAGCGACGCGAACACGGTGCTCGGGCGCACGCTGGTCTACTTCAACTGCAAAGTGGCGCCGATTCTGAAAGGCGTGGCGGAAATCAACCCCAACGTGAACCTGCTGATCGGCCTGCTGCAGCCGCCCGACGCGGCGGCTTGCGCTGCCTCGGGAATCGGCAAACGCGAAGGCGCGGCCGCGCACACGCTGACGAACCCGAAGTCGCCGGGCGGCAAACTGCTCGGCGGCCTGACGCCGGCGTTTGGCGGCGCCGGCTCGACCGCGCACCCCGCGAAGCGGTTCTCGGCGAAGGCGGGCAAAGCGGGCACGGCAAAGGCGAGCAAGGCGAAGTCCGGCGCCGCGAAGGGTGGTGGCCGCTAGATGCAGAAGCGCGCGCCGACGCTCGGCAACATGCTGGTGATCATCCTGTTCGTGCTCAGCTGCTTCGGGCTGCTGCTGTTCCTGTGGGAGTCGTTCGGTGGCCCGCTGCCGCTGAAGCCGAAGGGCTACCGGATGACGGCCTCCTTCCCGAAGGCGCTGGCGCTCGCGGAACAGTCGGAAGTCCGCATCAGCGGCGTGACGGTCGGGCGCGTGGTGGCAGTCAAGCTCGGCGACGGCGGTCGCACGCGGGCGGAAATGGAAATCAACGAGAAGTACGCGCCGATCCGCGCGAACATGCACGCGATCCTGCGCCAGAAGACGCTGCTGGGGGAGACGTACGTGCAGCTGATCCCGCAGAACGGCGGCCACAGCGGCCCGTTCCTCTCGGACAAAGGCCAGCTCGCGGACAGTCAGGTCGAACCGTCGGTGACGCTGGACGGGATCCTGGCGGCGTTCGACCCGAAGACGCGGCGCGACTTCCAGATCTGGCAGCAGTCGGTGGCGGAAGGGATCAATGGCCGCGGCGAACAGATCAACGCGGCGTTCTCCTCGCTGCACCCGTTCGTCGAACACGCGAACTCGCTGGTGGAAGTGCTCGACTCCCAGGAGGGCGCGGTCCGCGGGCTGATCAAGAACACGGGGGTCGTGTTCGACGCGCTGGCCGGCCGCGACCACCAGCTCGAAGGGCTGATCGTGAACGGCGAGAAAACGTTCCACGCGCTGGCCGAAGGCAGCCAGGCGTTCGCGCAGGCCTTCCGTGAACTGCCCGAATTCGAGAAGAAGTCGCGGATCGCCCTGAAAGAACTCGACCGCTTCGGCGACGACGCGAGCCCGTACCTGGACGAAGTCCGCACGGTCGAGGAAAAGCTGGCGCCGCTGCTGAACGCCGCGAAGCCGTTCGCCCCCCAGTTCAACAACTTCCTCACGTCGCTGGGCCCGCTGACGAAGGCGGCGAAGAAGGGGCTGCCGCTGACGAGCAAGAGCCTCGACCTGACGACGACGCAGCTCGAAAACTTCCGGCCGATCCTGCACAACTTCGATCCGTTCCTGCAGTACCTGTCCGAATACGTGCCGGAGGTACAGGCGTTCTTCGCGAACTTCACTGCGGCGACGCAGTTCCATGGCGGCAACTCGAACACGGTTGGCGGCCCCGCGCAGCACATACTGACCGCGATGAACACGCTCTCTCCGGAGAGCCTTACGGTCTACACGCAGCGTCCCGGCAACAACCGCGCGAACCCGTACTTCAAGCCCGGCGCCTTCCGCGCGCTGGCGAACGGTGGCCTGCAGGTGTTCAACACGAGCAACTGCTCGAACGCGGTCCCGTCGGTGAGTGGGCCGCCGAGCGCGACGATCAACCAGGAACTGATCAATCAGCTGATCCAGTTCGGCGTCGCCAACGCGCCGGAAACGCCGAACAAAATCGCCGCACCGGGCTGCAACCAGCAGGGGCCGTTCACGTTCAACGGCTTTACGGGGCAGTTCCCGCACGTCGTCTACGGTGGGAAATGATGACCGACGAGGAGCAGTACAACGACTACCAGTACCACTCGACCGAGCTCGACCTGACGGGCGACCCCGAGGCGGGCGACTGGTCGATCCGCTGCAAAGACGTGCACAAGCGTCTCGGCGGCGTGCCGGTGCTGAACGGCCTGACGCTGGCGATCCCCGACGACACGATCACGGTGGTGCTCGGGCCGTCCGGCACGGGCAAGAGCGTGCTGATCAAGCACCTGATCGGCCTGATGTTCCCGGACTCGGGCGACGTGGTCGTGCACGGCGAACACGTGCCGCGGCTGACGATGCCGAAGCTCCTGCAGCTGCGCCAGCGGATCGGGGTGCTGTTTCAGGACGGCGCGCTGTTCGGCTCGATGTCGGTGTTCGACAACGTGGCCTTCCCGCTGCGCCAGCACACCGACATGTCCGAGGCGGCGATCGCCGAGCGCGTCATCTCGCGCCTGACGGACGTCGGCCTCGCGGACGCGATGGACGACGCCCCCTCGCAGCTCTCCGGCGGGATGCGCAAGCGCGCGGGCTTCGCCCGCGCGCTGGTGATGGAGCCGGACGTCGTGATCTTCGACGAGCCCGACTCGGGCCTGGACCCGGTGCGCACGGCGCTGCTGTGCGACCTGATCCAGGAGATGCACCAGATCCACAAAGGCACCTACATCGTCGTCACGCACAACATCGCCTCCGCCCGCCAGATCGGCGAATACATCGCGGTGCTGTGGAAGGGCAGGATCGTCGAGGCCGGCGACGCCGAGCGGATGTTCTCTTCGGACAACGCCTTCGTCCGGCAGTTCCTCAGCGGGTCCGCTGAGGGGCCGTTGACGATGGACTGAGGCGGGCTTGCAAGGCGTCGCGCGGACGCTATCTGAAGACAATCGTCTACGTTTGGAGTACGCTTCGGGCGATGGACATTGATGCGATCCGGCGTGAAGTCGAGGAGTGCGAGCGCGAGCTGGCCTCGGCGACGCCTGAGACGAACCTGCGCAGCGCCGCGCTGCTTCGAGAGGTCATGCCGAAACTCACGAGCGTGCGGCAGCGAGAGCTTGCAGAGGAGATCGCAAAGGAATTCGAGCAGCGCGCGCATGCTCAGTCGCTATCCGAGTAGAGAGCAAGCTGGCGCGCGGCATCTCGCCTGAGCCGCGATAGCCGAGCGATCTGGTTCTCGATCGCGATCACCGAGCCTCGGTCTCCGGGCACCGCGAGCAGGCCAAGGGCTTCGACATCGGCCAATAGCTCGAGTGCCTTCATGACGTACTCGCGATGAGTGCGATCGGCGTCGGCACCCGAGAGCATGAGCTCTCCGGCAAATTTGACCACGCCCTTCCCGAGACCTCTAGCTCGATCGATCTGTGCGCTGGTGTAATCCATTGCACGAGCATCCCCGCCGCTTGGGTCGTTTCTCTCGGTTGCCAAGTCGCCGACCCGTATGCGAACATATGTTCGCATGGTCGTTTGCGTCCACTTCCCCCGTCTCGAGCTGGCGCTCGCCGCCGGCGGCGCGCAGGCGCTCGTGGGTCGCGCGCTGGCGCTGGCGCCGCTGCCAGGCGCGGAACAGCGCGTGGGGGAAGCATCGGGCGCAGCCGAGGCGCTTGGCGTCAGGCGGGGCATGGCGCTTGGGGAGGCGCTCGCTCGCTGTCCCGACCTGACGCTCGTGCCGGCCGACCCTGTGGGGGTGGAGGAGGCCTGGGAGGCGACGATCGGCTCGCTGGAGTCGATTGGCGCGGCCGTCGAGCCGGCGCGCCCAGGCCTCGCCTATTTCGACGCGGCGCCGCTGCGGGCGCTGCACGGCGGCGAGGCGGCGGTGATCGCGGCGGCGCGCAGGGCCTGCCACGAGTCGGGGGCGGCGGTCATGCGCCAGCTGCGGCTCGGCGCGGGGCCGACGCGCTTCTGCGCGCTGGCGGCGGCGCTGGCGGTCCGCTCGCGCCGCCCGCTGGTGCTCGACGGCAACGAGGCGCTGCGCTGGCTGACGAGCCGCCCGATCGAGCTGCTCGGCTTCCGCGCGGAGACCGAACGGCTGTTGGAGCCGCTGATGCGCCTGGGCGTGCGGACGCTGGGCGAGCTGGCGCGCCTCGGCCGTCCGGCGCTCGCCGATCGCTTCGGCGAGCCGGGCACGTTCGCGCACCTGCTGGCGTCGGGTGGCGACACGCCGCTGCGCCCGCGCCCCCCGCGCGAGCGCCTGCAGGAGACGATGGGCGTCGGCGATGCGAGCTCGGGCGCCTCGCTCCAGCGCGTGCTCGGCGTGCTCGTCGACCGGCTGCTGGCGCGCGGCGAGCGCCGGGGGCGCACGCTGCGCTCGGTCACGCTCTCGGCGCAGCTGCTCGCTGGCGGTGGCTGGCGCGAGCGCGCGGTCTTCCGCGAGCCGCTGGCGGATCGCGAGCGCATCTCGCTGGCGCTGTCGCTGCGCCTGCTGTCGCTGCCGGCGCCGGCGGCGACGCTGAGCCTGGCGGTGGAGCGCTTCGGCCCGCCGGCGGGTGAGCAGCGGGCGCTGCTGGACGAGGCCCACGAAGCGCGGATGGCGCGCCTGCGCGAGGCCGTGGCGCAGATGCGCGCCGTGGCGGGGGAGGGCGCGGCGATGCGCGCGGTCTGCGTCGATCCCGACTCGCGCGTGCCGGAGCGGCGGGTCGTGCTGACGCCGCTGCCGGGCTGATGGCGGAGGCGGCGCGAACCCGGCTGAACCTCCCGCGCGCCGTGCGCGTGCGCGCGGGCGAGGGGGGCGCGCCGGTGCAGGTCGGCTCGCGCAGGGTCGAGCTGGTGCGGGAGTCCTGGCTGGTCGAGGATCGCTGGTGGACGGAGCGACCGCTGCGGCGCCGCTACTGGGAGCTGGTGACGACGAGCGGGCGCAACCTGATCGCCTTCCACGACCTCGTGGCGGGCGGCTGGTTCGTGCAGGGGGCGTAGATGAGCGGGTGTGCGGTCGAGGCCAAGGCGATGGGCGGGACGGCCCGCTGAGCGATGGCAGCGACCCGCTCGACGCCGCCGTACGTGGAGCTCCACTGCCACTCGGCCTACTCGTTTCTGGACGGCGCCTCGCTGCCGGAGGAGCTTGCGCACCGCGCGCGCGAGCTGGGCCACGCGGCGCTGGCGCTGACGGACCACAACTCGGTCTCGGGCTCGATGGAGCTGGCGCAGTTCGCGGCGGACAACGGGATCGGGGCGATCCACGGCGCGGAGATCGACCTGGCGGGCGACCCCGGTACGGGGCAGCGCCACCTGACGCTGCTGGTGCGCGACGGGCGCGGCTGGCGCAACCTCTGCCGGATCGTCACGCTCGCGCACGCCCACACCCGCGACGGGTCGAGCCGCCGCGAGCGCAGCGAGCCGGCGATCGAGCTACAGGCGCTGCTCGACCACGCGGAGGGGCTGGTGTGCCTGACGGGCTGCGCGGAGCGCTCGGCGATCGCCGCTCGCGTGGCGCGTAGCGGCGCCCCGGACGGCGGCGGCCACGACGAGCGGACGGCGCGGCGCCTGCTCGACGCGTTCGGCCCGGAGGGGCTGCGCGTCGAGCTGCAACGGCCCTACGCGCGCCATGACCGTGCTCGTAACCGTGCCTTGGAGGCGCTCGCGAGGCGGCTGGGGGTCCCTTGCGTGGCGACGGGCAACGTGCACGCCCACGCGCAGAGCCGCGCCGAGTTGCAGGACGCGTTCGTGGCCCTGCGCAACCACACGACGCTCGACGCCTCCGAGCCGCTGCGCCGCGGCAACCGCAGCCACGTGATGGCGACGCCGCAGGCGATGGCGCGCCGTTTCGCGGACCACCCCGAAGCGGTGCGCGAGACGCTGGCGCTCGCGGAGCGGTTGACGTTCGACCTCACGCACGACCTCGGCTACCGCTATCCGGGGGCGGAGGACGCGGGCGCCGGGCGCGCGCTGGCGGAGCTGTGCGAGGCGCGCCTGCATGAGCGCTACGGCGGTTCCGCGGTCCGCTGCGAGGCGCAGGCCCGCCTGACGCAGGAGTTGAACGTGATCGAGAAGCTGGGGCTGGCGGGCTTCTTCCTGCTGCACCACGAGATGCTGGAGCTCTCGCGGGAGGTGGCGCGGGAGGTGCGCGGGCCGGACTCGGTGCGCGCGCTGCTGGCGCCGGGACGCGGGCGTGGTTCGTCGGTCTCCTCGCTGGTCTGCTACCTGATCGGGCTTTCGCACATCGACCCGATCGCGAGCCGCCTGACGATGGGGCGCTTCCTGCACGAGGACCTGCGGGGGCTGCCGGACATCGACCTCGACTTCCCGCGTGACATCCGCGAAGTGCTGATCCCGCGCGTGCACGAGCGCTTCGGCAGCGAGCGCGCCGCGCTGGTCGCGGCCTTCCCGACGTTCCGCGCGCGCGGCGCGATTCGCGAGCTGGGCAAGGTGCTGGGGCTGCCGCCGGGCGAGATCGAGCGCGCGGCGCGCGGCGCGGAGCGCTACGGCCCCGCCGAGCAGGACGTCGGCGTCGCGGGGGCGGGCATGGGCGAGGATCGGCAGGCCCGCGCCGGCGCCGGCGCCGATGGCGCGGCGGGCGGCCGGGGAGACGAGGCTCGCGCCCGGGCCGAGCGCCTCGCCTCGGCCTCGCCCCGCTGGCGCTGGCTCTGGCGCCTGGTGGAGGAGGCCTACAGGCTGCCGCGCCACCTCTCCCAGCACTCGGGCGGGATGATCATCGCGACGCGCCCGCTGATCGACTGCTGCCCGGTGGTGCCGGCGGCGATGCAGGGGCGGCAGATGGTGCAGTGGGACAAGGACTCCTGCTCGGACGCGGGCTTTCTGAAGATCGACCTGCTGGGCCTGGGGATGCTCTCGGCGGTCGAGCGCTGCGTGGAGTCGATCGCGCACACACGCGGGGAGCGGATCGACCTCTCGCGGATCCCGTTCGACGACAAGGAGACCTTCGAGGCGATCGGCGAAGCCGACACGGTGGGCGTGTTCCAGATCGAGAGCCGTGCGCAGATGCAGTCGCTGCGGCGCACGCGCCCGAAGGACCTCGACGACCTGGCGGTGCAGGTGGCGATCATCCGGCCGGGTCCGATCCAGGGCGGGGCGGTGAACCCCTACATCGAGCGCCGGCGCCGCCTGCGCGAAGACCCCGACTACAAGGTCCCCTACGAGCACCCGTCGCTTGAGCCGGTGCTGCACGACACGCTGGGCACGATCATCTTCCAGGACCAGGTGATGGAAGTGGCCCAGGCGATCGCGGGCTACACCCCCGGCGAAGCGGAGGGGTTGCGCCGGGCGATGAGCCGCAAGCGCTCGCAGGAGCTGCTGGCGAGCCATCGCGAGCGCTTCGTCGCGGGCGCGATGCGCCATTCCGGCGCGGACGAGGCGACGGCGGAGCGTATCTGGCAGATGGTCCAGGGCTTCGCGGGCTTCGGCTTCCCCAAGGCCCACAGCGCCGCCTTCGGGCTGCTGGCCTACCAGTCGACCTGGCTGCGGGTGCACTACGGGCCGGAGTTCCTGTGCGCGCTGCTGAACGAGCAACCGATGGGCTTCTACGCCCCGGACAGCCTCGTGCACGAGGCGGAGCACCGGGGCATCCCGATCCTGCGCCTGGACGTGAACGCCTCGCAGGTGGAGTGCACGGTGCAGGACGGCGGCGTGCGCCTCGGTCTCGGCTACATCAAGGGGGCGGGGCGCGAGGAGATGCGGGAGCTGGTGGCCGAGCGCGAGCGCGGCGGGCCGTTCACGGCCCTCGGCGAGCTGGCGGGGCGGATCGGCGCACGCCGCTCGACGCTGGAACAGCTCGCCTGGTCGGGCGCATGCGACGAGATCGTCGGCGAGGTCGGCAGGCGCACGGCGCTGTGGCAGCTCGGCCTCGCGGCGCCGGGCCGCGTCACGGGCGAGGACACCCAGCTGGCGCTGCCGCTGGGGCTGCCGGAGGCCCCGCGCCTGCGGGCGCTGGGGCGCTGGCAGCGGCTGATCGCGGACTACGCCACGAGCGGGGTGACGGTGGGCGACCACGCGCTGGCGATCCTGCGCGAGCGGCTGACGGCGCCGATGCTGGCGACGAGCGCGCAGCTCTCACGCCTGCCGGGCGGCAGCTCGGTGTCGATCGCGGGCCTCGTGATCGCGCGCCAGCGGCCGGGAACCGCGAAGGGCACGATGTTCCTGCTGTTCGAGGACGAGTTCGGCACCGTCAACCTGATCGTTCCCCGGGCGGTGTACGAGCGCAACCGGCAGCTCGCCCGCGCCGAGCCGCTGCTCTTGGCGCGCGGGCGCGTCGAGCGCACGGAAGGGGTCGTGAACCTGCTGGTGCGCGAGCTGTCGGAGCTGGAGGGCTTCGTGGCGGGGGGCGTCGCGGGCGAGGAGCGCGAGGCGGCGCTCGCGCGCGTGCACCAGCTACCGATCGCGCGGCGGGCGGCCGACGGCGAGCTGGCGGGGGGCGAGGAGGACGACGAGCTCGACGTCGGGTCGAGCATGCGGGCCGTGGCGCCGCCGGTTCAGAGCTTCGCGATGGGTCGCAGGAGATGAGCGGCCGCTGGCCTGGACTCCACCAGCGGCCGCCTACGGGTTGAGATCAGGAATGGCTCAGCGAGCCGCGACGACCGAGCGCTGGGCGTCCTCGGCGTCGTTGACGGCCCACGCGAGCCGCTCGATCAGCTGCTCGGCGGAGTGGCCGTCGCTGAGGTGCAGCGAGTCGACGCGCTCGTCGAGCAGCACGGGCGCCTCGCCTCTGCCGGCGGCGCCGGCGGTCGCGGGGTCGGTGGTGACGATGATCCTGGGCATGAATCCCTCCTCGGGAATCGGGGTCATGTCCTCCCGTCGGACACGTTGCGCCTCACGCCTGAAGCCAAACTTAATTCTTCGCGCCGCTCGCGAAACCGGGCCGGGAGATGGACACACGGACGGCTAACCTGAGCGGCATCGCGCGCCTGGGCAACACCGACCTCGACGTATACGGCCTGTGCCTGGGCGGCAACGTGTTCGGCTGGACGATCGACGAGGAGCGCTCCTACGAGGTGCTGGACGCCTACGTGGCGGCGGGGGGCAACTTCATCGACACGGCCGACAGCTACGGGCGGCGCGGTTCGGGCGGCCCTGGCGAGTCGGAGCGGATCATCGGCCGCTGGATGGCGGCGCGCGGCAACCGCGACGAGCTGGTGATCGCGACGAAGGTGGGGATGGCGGCGGATCGCAAGGGGCTGTCGGAGAAGAACGTCAGGGAGGGCGCGGAAGCGTCGCTGGAGCGTTTGCAGACCGACCGCATCGACCTGTACTACGCGCACGAAGACGATCGCGACACGAAGCTGAAGCAGACGCTCCGCGCTTTCGGCGCGCTGATCGAGGACGGGCTGATCCGCCACGCGGCGGCGTCGAACTACACCGCGCGGCGCCTGGAGGAGGCCCTGCGCATAGGCGAGCAGGACGGCATGGCCTCCTATGTCGCCCTACAGCCCCATTACTCCCTGATGGAGCGCGAGTACGAGCAGGAGCTGGCGCCGCTGTGCGAGCGCGAGGGCCTTGCCTGCCTGCCCTACTTCGCGCTGGCACGCGGCTTCCTCAGCGGCAAGTACCGCGCCGACGGAGAGCAGATCGACAGCGCCCGCGCGCTGGGCGTCCGCGACAGCTACGCGAACCAGCGCGGCTTCGGGGTGCTGGAAGCGCTGGACGAGGTCGCCGCGGCGCATGAGGCGCCGGTGGCGGCGGTCTCGCTGGCGTGGCTGCTGGCCCAGCCGACGGTGGCGGCGCCGATCGCGAGCGCGACCTCGCCCAGGCAGCTCGCGGAGCTGACGGCCTCGGTCGGGCTGAAGCTGTCGGCTGCGGAGCGCAAGCGCCTCGACGAAGCCTCGCGCTGAGGCGCTAGGTCCCGCGGCCCGCGGGTCTGAAGCCCCACCATCCACTGCGGCCGGCTCAGCCGGGCGCAGGCCCGAAGCTGAGCGCGTTACCGTCGGGGTCGGCGAGCGTGCGCGGCGAGGCGCCCTTGATCGTGAAGCGGGTCTCGCGCAGGCCCGGGGCGTTCGCGGGCGCGGCGTCGGCCCCGCCGCTCTGCCAGGAGTTCAGCCCGATGTGGTGGTGGTAGCCGCCGGCGGATAGGAACGCCGCGGAAGGCAGCAGTGCCATCTCCTCGAACCCCAGCTCGTCGCGGTAGAAGGCGTGGGCGCGCGGCACGTCGGCGACCTTCAGGTGGACGTGGCCGATCCCGGTGCCGGCCTCGATCTGCGAAGAGGGCCCGTCGGAACCCTGCGCAAGCAGGTCCTCGAGGTCGAGCTGCGCGGTGAACATGCGCACTCCGTGCCCGCCGGCGCCGGCCTGCCAGCGCTCGCGCGGGCGGTCGGCGTAGATCTCGATCCCCAGGCCGTCGGGGTCGCTGAGGTAGAGCGCCTCCGAGACGCCGTGGTCGGAGGCGCCCTCGATCGGCCAGCGCGAGGCGACGATCCGCCGCACGGTGTCGGCGAGCCCGGCGCGGGTGGGGTGCAACCAGGCGACGTGGAACAGGCCGGTGCTGCGGGGGGAGAGCGGCACGGGGTCGGCGATCGGGACCAGCTCAAGCGCCGGCTGCGCGGCGTCGGAGCCGAGCAGCGCGCGCTCCTCCTCACGCCCGATCAGCGGCAGCCCCAGCGTGCGCTCGTAGAACTCGGCGCTGCGGGCGAGATCGGCGACGGCCAGCCGCACGGAGGCGATGCGCAGGCTGGGGTCGATCGGCGCGGTGGCCATGTCGCGTGAGCGTAGCGCGCGCCGTGGCCCGGGCCGCAGGCCCTGCGCCGCGCTCCCGGCACCCTGCAGCCAGCTCCCGGCACCTGCGCCCGGCGGCACCTGCGCCCCCACGGCACCTGCGCCCCGAGGCACCTGCGCCCCGCGCCGCCTCGCGCCCGCGCGGCGGGACCCGGGCTCAGCGCGGCTGCACGACAAGCGTCTGGAAGGCGCGGCCGACGAGGCCCCGCTCGTCGTGCAGCACGCCTTCCGCGATCCCGGCGCCGCCCTCGTGCAGGCGCGTGCGCGCGTCGAGCCCGATCCACTCTCCGGCCGGGATGCGATGCAGATGGATGCTGAGGTCGGCGTTGATGAACAGGAAGCGGTCGAAGCGCAGCGTGGCGCTGACCCCGTTGCAGAAGTCGGCGGTGGCGGCGAGCCGGGCGAGCGGGGAGGGCGGTCGGCCCGGGAGCAGCGGATGGCGCAGCCGCTGCCAGACGCGCCCGGGGCCGAGGCGCCAGGGGTCGTTCAGCCAGCGCATCTCCATCGCGGTGCCGGCGAAGCTCGCCTCGCCGGCGCGGGCGTCGTTCAGCGAGAACTCCATCGGCTTGCCCGCGTCGAGCGGCGGCATCGCGGCGTCGGGCTGCTCGTCCTCGCGCACGAGCCCGTCGGCCTCGATCTCGGCCACGGCGGCGACGGCCTCGCCGGGCACGCCCTGCACGCGCAAGGCCCCGGCGCGGACGATCGTCTCCTCGCCGGCGCTCAGCTCCGCGGCCAGCTCCTGCACCCGCCGGCCGGGTCGCACGATCCGCGTCTGCAAAGTCAGCGGCGCCATCGGGATCGGGCGCAGGAACTCGAAGGAGAGCCGCCCGACCCGCAATCCGGCGCCGGGCTCCATCTGCTCGAAGGCGGAGGCGATCAGCGCGGCGGGGGCGCCGCCGTGCAGCGCGTTCGGGTCCCAGGGGCCGCGGGCCTGCTCGGTCGGGACGAAGCGCTCGCGCTCTGCGAGGAAGATCGACTCGCTCATCGCCGTGGGGTCAGCTGCCTTCGGGCGGGAAGCGCGCGACGAACTCGCGCAGGGCGCGCGGGTCGCGCAGCGGCGGGCCGTGTCCGAAGCAGACGAGCTCCGGCTCCAGCGCCGCGAGCCGCCGCGCCGAGACGCGGTTGCGGACGGGGTCGGGGGTGAACACCCCGGGCGGCTCCTGCAGGCCGCGTTTGCCTGTGATCAGGTTCATCCCGTTGAGGACGTCGCCAAGGATCAGCACGCGGTCGCGCTCGCGCCAGTAGGCGACGTGGCCGCGGGAATGCCCGGGGACCTCGAGCACGGTGAAGCCCGCGACGACGTCGCCCTCTTTCAAGGCCCGCGCGACGGGGTGCGGCGGCCCGGTCCAGAAGCGTTTCTGGAAGTTGTTCAGCCAGCCGGGCGCCTGGCTGTTGGAGATCGCGCCGGGCGTTTCCATCGCGTGCACGTCACCTTCGCCGCACCACAACGGGATGTCGAGGCGCCGGCAGATCGCGTGGCTCGCGCCCTGGTGGTCGGGATGGGCGTGGGTGAGGGCGTGCGCGCGCACGTCGCGATCGCGGATCTGGCGCATGATGCGACGCTCGCCTTGGCGCGTGGCGGCGTCGATCAGCACGCCCTCCGCGAGGTAGACGTTGATCGCGTCGGGCGGGAAGCCGCGCAGTTGGTAGAGGTCCTGGGCTAGTTGCTTCATGCTCGCGCTCGACCCGGATATTAGTGTCTGCTAACCAGATCGTGCCCACGCACGGCGAAGCGGAGCCGCAGCCGCTTCAGGAGCGCCGCTGCTCCCAGCTGAACCCCCGCACCGCGGCGAACAGCCCGAATACGCCCCACAGCGCGATCACGGCGAGCGCGTCGAGGTGCGAGCCGATCCCGGAGCCGGTGACGAACGCGCCGTAGAGCCCGTCGATCAGGGGCTTCAGCGGCAGCGCTTCGGCGATCTGGCGCAGGAAGCCGGGGGCGCTTGAAGAGTCGAAGACGTAGAAGCTGATGAAGACGACGGGCAGGAACACGGCGTTGACGTATGCGGCGGTGGACTCGAAGTTGGGGATCGCGTGCGCGAAGGCGACCCCGAGCGCGGCGAGGGCGACGACGCCGACGAGCACGAACACGATCAGCTCGGCCCAGTCCTGGGGCCAGCCGATGCCGAAGATCGCCTTCCCGGCCAGCACGACGATCCCGATTTGCAGCGCGGCGTTCGTGACGGCGTTGGCGGCGACGCCGCCGAAGTAGGAGAGCGTCGGCAGCGGCGTGCCGCGGACGCGCTTGAGCACGCCGCGCTCGCGCAGGAAGACGATGTTGTAGGCGAGCGCGGTGAAGGTGGTGGACATCACGCTCATACCGGCGATCGCGGGGATCAGCCGGTTCAGCTCGTGCTGGTTGCCCGCGAGGATCGCGCCGCCGCCCGCGAGGAACAGCAGCGGGAGCAGGAAGTTGAAGAAGGCGGCGCTGGGGTTGCGCCAGAACATGCGCCGCTCCAGGCGGTATTGGCGCCAGCCGAGCGCGACGGTCTCAGTCATCGCCGGCTCGCCTCTGGCCGATGGCCCCGGCGCCGCCCGCCCCGGGGCCGCCCGCGCGGGAGCCGCCCTCCCCGGGGCCGCCGGCCCCGGTGTGGCCCGCGCCTCGCGGCGGCGCTTCCTCGGCGGTCAGCTCGAGATAGACGTCCTCGAGCGTGGGGCGCCCGACGCTCAGCTCCTCCAGGCGCTCGCCGCGGGCGAGGGCTTCGGCGGTCAATCCCCCGAGCAGCGCGGTGGGGTCGCCGGTCTCGCGCTCGTGGAAGGCGCCGCTCGCGTCGCGCCAGGCGACGCGGTAGTGCGAGGCGCCGACGCCCAGCTCGCGCGGGGGGCCGATCGCGAGGATGCGCCCGTCCTTGACGATCGCGACCCGGTCGGCAAGCTCCTGCGCCTCGTCGAGGTAGTGGGTCGTGAGCAACACGGTCTTGCCGAGGTCGCGCAGCTTGCGCACGGTCTCCCAGGCGCTGCGGCGCGCCTCCGGGTCGAAGCCGGTGGTGGGCTCGTCGAGGAAGATGAGCTCCGGGTCGCCGACGAGCGCGAGCGCGAAGTCCAGCCGGCGCAGCTGCCCGCCGGAGAGCTTGCGGCTGCGGACGTTGGCCTGGCCCTGCAGGCCCGCGAGCGCCAGCACCTCCTCGACGTCGCGCGGGTGCGGGTAGAAGCCGGCCCAGTGGCGCAGCGCCTCGCGCGGGGTGATGTGGCCGTAGATGCCGCCGGACTGAAGCACGATGCCGATCCGGCGGCGAAGCTCCAGCGAGCGCCGCGCGGGGTCGTGGCCGAGCACGGAGACCTCGCCGCCGCTGCGGGCGCGGTAGCCCTCGAGGATCTCGACCGTGGTCGTCTTGCCGGCGCCGTTTGGCCCCAGCAGGCCGAAGACCTCGCCGCGCTGGACGGTGATGTCGATCCCGCGTACGGCTTCGAACTCGCCGTAGCGCTTGCTGAGGCCCAGCACCTCGATGGCCGGGGTGTGACTGGCGCCGCTCACCGGCCCCAATGATCGCAAGCGCGCGCTCGCGGTGGCGCGCCCGCTACCAGTGAACGCCGCGGGTGAGCGTCGCCATGGCGATCTGCTCGAAGGAGGCGCGCTCTTCGACGTCGGCTGCCTTTTGCCCCTTGGCGGCGGCGGAGTCGGGGAACACGCGGTAGCCGAGGTGCAGGATGCGGTCGACCATCTTCGGCGACAGCGCGTACATGATCTCGCCGACGGTGCCGAGCGTCGTGCCCATGTGCTTGGGCCGCGAGCGCAGCGCCTCGCAGATCATGTCGGCGGCCTCCTCAGGCGAGAGCGTCGGGAACGCGTCGTACATTTTCGTGGGGGCGATCATCGGCGTGCGCACGAGCGGCATGTGGATCGTGGTGAAGGTGACCCCGTCGCCGATCACCTCGGAGGCGACGACGCGGGTGAAGGCATCGAGCGCGGCCTTCGAGGCGACGTAGGCGGAGAAGCGGGGCGGGTTCGTCTGGACGCCGATCGAGGAGATGTTCACGACGTGCCCAAAGCCGCGCTCGCGCATGTTGGGAAGCAGGCCGATGATGAGCTTGACGGCGCCGAAGTAGTTCAGCTGCATCGTGCGTTCGAAGTCGTGGAAGCGGTCGTAGCTGAGCGCGATCGAGCGGCGGATCGAGCGCCCGGCGTTGTTGACGAGCATGTCGACGTGGCGGTGGTCGGCGAGGACCCGTTCGATCAGCGCTTCGACGGACTCCATGTCGGCGATGTCGGCGGCGTAGACGTAGGCGGTGCCTCCTGCGGCGACGATCTCCGCGCGGGTGTCCTCGAGCTTGTCGACGTTGCGCGCCACGAGCAATGGCACGCCGCCGGCCTCGGCGACCTTCAGCGCGGCGGAGCGCCCGATCCCGGAGGAGGCGCCGGTGATCAGCACGTGCTTGCCCTCCAGCGCCTCTCTCAGCGTGCGCTTCGCGCCGACGCGCGGCTCCATGTCGCGCTCCCAGTAGTCCCACAGACGGCCTGCGTAGTCGCTGAGCGCGGGCGGGCGCTCCAGCGCGGTGCCGGCGAGCGCGCGGCCGGACTCGCGCGTGTCGAAGCGGGGCTTCAGCTCCATGTGCGCCAGCACCTCCTCGGGGATGCCGAGGTCGCGCAGCGCCAGTTTGCGCAGCTGGCGCCAGGGCGGCAGGTCGAGCGCGAGCGCCAGGGGCCACTTCGGCAGCGGGTCGGTCAGGCGTTTGTCGACGCTGAAGGCGATCCGCGGGGCGTGCGCGGCGGTGGCGAACGAGTTGATCAGCTCGTCGACGCGCTGGCGGCGCGGGTCGGTGAGGTGGAAGGCCTTGCCGTCGAGGTCGCGCTCGTGGGCGATGTGCTCCAGCGCGTCGACGACCCAGTCGACGGGGACGACGTTCGTGTTCCCCATGTCGGGCGCGATCAGCGGCGCCCACTCCGGCAGCAGCTGCCGCGCGCGCTGGATCGCCTTGAAGAAGTAGTAGGGGCCGTCGACCTTGTCCATCTCGCCGGTGCGCGAGTCGCCGACGACGATCCCGGGCCGGTAGATCCGCCATGGCACGTACGGCTGCTCGCGGACGATCCGCTCGGACTCGAACTTCGTGCGGTGGTAGGGCGAGGGCAGCTTCTGGCCCTCGTCGAACATCTCCTCGGTGAACAGGCCCTTGTACTCGCCGGCGACGGCGATCGAGGAGACGTGGTGGAAGTGCTCGACGTCCAGGGCCCGCGCCAGTTCGACGGCGTGGGTGGTGCCGCCGACGTTGACGGCGGTGTTCAGCTCGGGCGCCGCGGTCATGTCGTAGACGGCGGCGATGTTGAAGAAGTGCTTGATCTTGCCGCGCAGCTCTGCGACCTGCTCCTGCTCGACGCCGAGCAGCGGGCGGCGCAGGTCGCCGATCACGGGCTCGACGCGTTTCTCGGCGCCGGCGCCGGCGACGACGCTCCAGCGCCCGATCAGGTCCTGCAGGCGCTCCAGCGAGCTCTCGCGCACGAGCACGTAGATCTTGCCCTGGCGTTTGTCGAGCAGCTGCTCGACCAGGCGCTTGCCGATGAAGCCGGTCGCTCCTGTGACGAAGTAGGCCATCGCGCTGCAAGCCTACCGGTAAACAGCCTGTTTCAGCAGGCGACCTCAGGCGCCGGCGCCGGCGCCGGCGCCGCCACGTCCCTCGCCGGCGGCGAAGCGCGCGGCGCCCCGGGCGCCGTCTTCGAAGACCTCAGGCCCGGCCTTCGACTCCAGCGCCAAGGCGTCCGCCAGCGGTAGCCCGAAGCCTTCGATCGCGGCGCGGCGGTCGGCGAGCATCGTGCGCTGCGGAAAGCGCGCAAGCCCCTCGGCCAGCTCCAGCGCGCGCTCCAGGTGGGCGCCCGGCTCGACCAGCTCGGTGACCATCCCGATCGCATGCGCCTCCTGGGCGTCGACGATCCGCCCGGTGAGGATCAGGTCGAGCGCGCGGCCCATCCCGACGATTCGCGGCAGCCGCTGCGTGCCGCCGTCGATCAGCGGTACGCCCCAGCGGCGCTCGGGATAGCCGAGCTTCGAGTCCCGGGTGACGATCCGCAGGTCGCACCACAGCGCCAGCTCCAGGCCGCCCGCGAGGGCGAAGCCGGAGACGGCTGCGATCGTCGGCTTCGAGGGCGTGAGCCGGGTGAATCCCATCGGCCCCTCCTCGCTCATCAGCCGCCCAACGAAGGACTGCTGCTCCTTCAGGTCGGCGCCCGCGCAGAAGGAGACGCCGCCGGCGCCGGTAAGCACCATGACGCGGGCGTCCTCGTCGGCCTCGAAGCGCAGGTAGGCCTCGTGCAGCGCGGCGGCGGTGGGGCCGTCAACGGCGTTGCGGCGGTGCTGGCGGTCGATCGTGACGACCGCAGCGGTGCCGCGGCGCTCATAGCGGACGGCCTCGGCGCCGTTGGGGCCGCCCTCGCCGTCGCTCATCGTGAGATCACCGCCGCCCGAGCTGCGCGCGGCTGCCGGGCTTACCAGCCGCCGCGCCAGCGGCCGTTGCCAAGGCCGGCTTTGTGCGCGATACGGGCGTCTTTGCGTTTGTCCAGGTATTTCTGGAGCATGCTCATGAAGAACACGAACAGCGGGAAGAACGCGATCAGGATGAAGCCCGCGTCGGTGACGACCTTGTCGTTCGTGGCGCCCCAGAAGCCGCGGCCGTCGTTGTGGGCTTCGGCCACGGCGGGCAGCGCCAGCACGAGCAGCGCGGCCCACACGAACAGCGTTGTCTTGACGCGGCGCATCGAGCGGATCGTATCGGAGCCATCCTCGGCACGCGGTTGGATGGCGTCGGGCATGGCGTTTTCCGGTGGTGATTGCAATTGCTATCACCACTTTCAAAAGCGAACCCCGCGGTCGGGCCGGGCGAACCCCCCGCGCGGTCGTTTGGGCGGCTGGTGCGAGGGTCGCGCGGTGTGCTCGAACCTTTTGACGGCATCCTGCCTTCTGGGCCGAGCCGACCTCCGCTTCTGAGTACAAATTTGAAGTCGCTCTGGTCGCCACGGCGGTTACGGGGCCGGCCATCCTGGCCGGCTGTGCGTTGGTCTTGGTATCACCAGTCCCATGGCTCTCCTGATCGCATCGGACCTGCACAAGGACATCGCGGGCGAGCCCCTGCTGAAGGGGGTCTCGTTCAAGCTGGAGCGCAGGGAACGGCTGACGATCGCGGGGCGCAACGGGGCGGGGAAGACGACGCTGCTGCGGATGCTGGCGGGGGAGACCTCGATCGACAAGGGCGAGCTGAGCGTGGCGAAGGGGGTGCGGATCGCGCTGCACGACCAGCGCCCGCCGCGCGACCGGGAGAAATCGCTGCGCGACTACGTGCTCTCGGGCTGCGCCCAGGAGCTGGAGATAGAGGCGGAGCTGGCGGCGGCGGAGGCGCGGATGGCCGCGGGCGAGTCGGACGAGGCGCTGATGGACCGCTACGCGCGGGCGCAGGGGCGGCTGGAGGCGCTGGGGGGATATCTGTGGCGCGACCGCGCGACGACGATGGCGCACGGCCTGGGCTTCCGCGACGCGGACCTGGACCGGCGGCTGGACACGTTCTCGGGCGGCCAGCTGACGCGGGCCTCGCTGGCGCGGGCGCTGGCGACGAACGCGGAGGTGCTGCTGCTGGACGAGCCGACGAACCATCTGGACATCGAGTCGCTGGAGTGGCTGGAGCAGACGCTGGTGGACCTGGACGCGGCGGTGCTGCTGGTGGCGCACGACCGCTGGTTCCTGGAGGCGGTGGGGACGGCGGTGCTGGAGTTGGAGGCGGGCCGCTCGCGCTTCTTCGCGGGCACCTGGCACAACTGGCGCAGGGAGCAGGCGGCGCGGGAGATGGCGCTGGGCAAGGCGATCGACAAGCAGCAGGCGGAGATCGCGCGGATGGAGCGCTTCATCGAGCGCTTCCGCTACAAGGCGACGAAGGCGAAACAGGCGCAGTCGCGGGTGAAGAAGCTGGCGAAGGTGGAGCGGATCGAGCCGGGGCCCTTTAGGGCGCCGAAGGACGGCAGGTCGCTGGAGTTCCAGTTCGCGAAGCCGGAGCGCACGGGGCGGGTGATCTTCGAGCTGAGCGAAGGGCGCGTGGAGGTGGGCGAGCCGCCGCTGGTGCTGCTGGAGGAAGCGGAGCTGTGGCTGGAGCGCGAAGAGCACGTCTCGCTGGTGGGGGCGAACGGGACGGGCAAGACGACGCTGATCGAGACGCTGGCGGGCAGGCGCGAGCTGGCGGCGGGGAAATTGAGCAAGGGCCACAACGTGAAGGTGGGCTACCTCTCCCAGCACGCGGAGGAGCTGGGGGCGGGGGGCGAGCCGAACCAGACGGTGCTGGAGGCGGCGCAGCGGGCGACGAACCTGACGCCGAACAAGGCGAGGGCGCTGCTGGGGGGCTTCCTGTTCAGCGGCGAGGAGGCGGAAAAGCCGCTGGCGGGCCTGTCGGGCGGCGAGCGCAGGCGCCTGTCGCTGGCGGTGCTGGTGCACTCGGGCGCGAACGTGCTGATCCTGGACGAGCCCACGAACCACCTGGACATCGAGAGCCGCGAGGCGCTGGAGGACGCGCTGCGGTCGTTCACGGGGGCGGTCCTGCTCGTCTCCCACGACCGCGCGCTGCTGGATGCGGTCGGGAGCCGCACGGTCGCGGTGGAAGCGGGGACCCTGCACAGCTACGTGGGCGGCTGGCCCGAGTACGTGCGGGTGCGCGAGGAGAGGGCCTCGAATGGTGATGGGGCCGGCCCTGGGGCGGGCCGGCCTCTGATCGCGACGGTGCCGGCTGCGCCTTCGGATCGTGGTGAGGTACCGAAGCCGAGCGCACAGCCCAAGCCGAAGCCGAAGGGTCCGTCAAAGAACCGGCTCTCCGCCCAGGAGAAGGCGACGCTCGCGGTGGAGCAGGCCGAGGCGGCGATGGCGCAGGTGGAGCAGGAGCTGTCGGAGCCCGCGGCGTGGGCGACGAAGTACGAGTCCGCGAAGTCCGAGGCGCGCCACACCGCGGCGCGGCGCGCGGTCGAGCAGGCCTACGCGGAGCTCGAGGCGCTGCTCGACTGACCTAGACTGCCTGCATGGAGCCGAAGACCGCCCGCAACGTCGCGATCGTGCTGCTGATCGCCGCGGCGGTGTGGCTGCTGCCGGGCGGCTCGCAGGCGGCGGACGCCTTCGAAGCCGTACTGCTGATCGGCTTCGGCGTCGGCTTCGGCTACCTGGGCCTGCGGCTGTACCGCGAATACCGCGTGACGCTGCACGGGCTGGGCGATCGCCATCGCGCGGTCTTCTACGGCTCGCTGGCGCTGGTGGGCTTCGAGATCGCGGGCTACTCGCGGATGATCGACCACTCGCGCACGATCTACGGAGTGCTGTGGTTCGCGCTGCTGTTCCTGGCGCTGTACGGCCTGATGGTCGTCTACCGGCACTGGCGCAGCTACTGATCCGCGCTTACGGCCCCTCGTATCCTCGTTAGGGGATGGCGACCGAGACATTGCAGGGCGAGGGAGAGGCGCGGGCGAGCCTCCTCGAGCAGCGCCGCGCGCTGCCGGACCAGCCGGGCGTCTACCTGTTCCGCGACGGCAAAGGCCGGGTGATCTACGTCGGCAAGGCGAAGTCCGTGCGCAAGCGCGTGGCCTCGCACTTCTCGAAGGCTCAGGTGCCATCGAGCCCCGGGCATGCGGAGATGGTCGCGAGCGTCGAGAGCGTCGAATGCGTCGTGGTCGCCTCCGAGGCCGAGGCGCTGCTGGCGGAGCAGAGCTTCATCAAGCAGTACCGCCCGCGCTTCAACATCCGCCTGCGCGACGACAAGTCCTACCCGTTCATCGGGATCTCGCTCGACGAGGACTTCCCCCGCGTCTACTTCACCCGCGAGCGCCACCGCCCCGGCCGCTCCTACTTCGGCCCCTATTCGAACGCCAAGCGCGTCCGCGGCACGCTGGAGGTGCTGGCGAAGGTCTTCATGTTCCGCTCCTGCACCGGCGCCGAGCCCGGGCGGCGCAGCGGCAGCCCCTGCCTGGACTACTACATCAAGCGCTGCGAAGCCCCCTGCGTGGGCTACGTCTCCAAGGAGGAGTACCGCAAGAGCATCGACGGGGTGCGCGACTTCCTCTCCGGGCGCTTCAAGCAGATCGAGCGCGAGCTGGAGGAGCGGATGCGCGCCGCGGCCGCGGCGGAAGAGTTCGAGCAGGCGACCGTGGAGCGCAATCGCCTGCGCGCGGTGCACTCGCTGCTGGAGCGCAGGCGCGTGGCGAACGAGTCCGTCGGCACGTTCGACGCCGTCGCGATCGCGGTCGAGGGGCGCGAGGCGAACGCCCAGGTGTTCCAGGTGCGCGACGGCGTGCTCTCCGACCGCCAGTCCTTCTATCTGTCGAACGAGACCGAGCGCAGCGTCGCGGAGGTGGCCGAGGAGTTCATGCTCCAGTACTACGCCGGGCACATGTCGATCCCGGCGCTGCTCGTGGTGCAGGCCGGGGTCGAGGAGCAGCCCGCGCTCGCCGACGCGCTGGCCAGCCGCCGTGACGGCCCCGTCGAGCTGCGCGCCGCGGAGCGCGGCGAGAAGCGCCGCATCCTGCAGCTCGCCGAGCGCAACGCGGCGCTCGCGCTGGACCAGGAGCGGCTGCGCTCCGAGCGCCGCCGCCAGAGCCGCGTCGAGGCCGTCGAGGGCCTACAGCAGGCGCTGGGGCTCGACGCGCCGCCGATCCGCATCGAGTGCTTCGACATCTCTCACCTTGGCGGCACCCAGACCGTCGCCTCGATGGTCGTGTTCGAGGGGGGCGCCCCGAAGAAGTCCGACTACCGCCGCTTCAAGATCCGCTCGCTGGCCGAGGGCGAGTCCGATGACTTCGCCGCGATGGCCGAGGTGCTCTCGCGCCGCTTCGCGCAGTGGGAGCGCCAGGCCGACCTGTCCCCGCACGACCCCGCCTACGACGCCGGCTTCGCCGCGCTGCCGAACGTCGTCGTGATCGACGGCGGCAAGGGGCAGCTGTCCGCGGGTCTGGGGCCGCTGCGCGGGTTTCGCGACCGCGGCGTCGCGGTGGTCTCGCTGGCGAAGCGGATCGAGGAGGTGTTCGTCCCCGGACGCGCCGCCCCGCTGGTGCTGGACCACTCAACGCCCGAGCTGCAACTGCTCCAGCGGGTCCGCGACGAGGCGCACCGCTTCGCGATCACCCACCACCGCTCGCGCCGCGACCGCGCGATGACGCGCTCGCTGCTGGACGACCTGCCCGGCGTCGGCCCCGCCCGCAAGCGCGCGCTGCTGGCCCACTTCGGCTCGCCCGAGGCCGTCGCCGCCGCGAGCAGCGAGGAGCTGCAGGCCGTCTCCGGCGTGCCGGCGAAGCTCGGCAGAGACATCTACATGTACCTCCACCGCGCCGGATGAGCGGCGTGATACTGCGTCCTCAGTCGCTCGCGTGCGTCCGCACGCCACGCTCCCTGCGTCCTTGTCTCCCTTGCTCCTCCGGCGCGGTGGCCGCTTAGCTGCAACGTTCCCCGCAAATTGACACTTTCGCCTGCGGGGCGGGCACAATGTCCCTATGGCGGTAATCAGACCGCTGCGCCCGCTGCTGGCGGGGTCGCAGGGCAAGGCCGAGAAGCCGCAGCCGACCGAGAAGCCGGTGATCGAGACGCGCCTGCAGGACCTCGTGGTGATCACGGGCTTCTCCGGCGCCGGCAAGTCCACGGCGATGAACGTGTTCGAGGACGCGGGCTACTTCTGCGTCGACAACCTGCCGCCGGAGATGATCCGCTCGCTGGTGGAGCTGTTCGTGCACCGCGGCTCGAAGGTCGAGCGCGCCGCCGTGGTCTCAGACGTGCGCGGCGGCGTCTACTTCGAGGCGCTGCGCGCCGTCGTGGACGACCTCGACGCGCTGGGACTGACCCACCACGTGCTGTTCCTCGAGGCCGCGGAGCAGACGCTGGTGACGCGCTACAAGGAGACCCGCCGCCGCCACCCGCTCGCGCCCGACGGCAGCGTCGCCGCGGGGGTCGCGCAGGAGCGCGCGCTGCTCGCGCCGCTGCGCGAACACGCCGACCTCGTGATCGACACCACCGGCATGTCATCGGCGATGCTGCGCGGCAAGATCGCCGACGAGCTGCTGCCGCACAAGGCCGCCGGCAAGCTGGCGCTGACGTTCCAGAGCTTCGGCTTCAAGCACGGCCCGCCGCGCGAGGAGGACCTCGCCTTCGACGTGCGCTTCCTGCCGAACCCGCACTACGAGGCCAGCCTGCGCGACCTGACGGGCCTCGACGCGCCGGTCGTGGAGTACGTCGCCCGCGACGGGACGCTCGCGCAGTTCTACGAGCATCTGCACGGGCTGCTGGACTTCCTGTTGCCGCAGTACGTCGCGGAGGGCAAGGCGCATCTCGTGATCGCGATCGGCTGCACCGGCGGGCGCCACCGCTCCGTCGCGATCGCCGAGCACCTTGCGGAGCGCTACCGCGAGAACGACGACCTCGACGTGGCCGTCGCTCACCGCGACATAGACAAGCGTCCGCGCGGCTAAAGGCCGTCTAGAGGCGTCCGCCCCGCAACGAGCCACCCTGCACGCGCTGATAGCCTCCCCGGCACCGCGCCGGGCGAGGGGGCCGTGCTCCTGAGGCCCGGCATCGTTCATTTTTCGCACCAGGAGGACTGAATGCCCGTACGCGTTGGGATCAACGGATTCGGCCGCATCGGCCGGAACGTGTTCCGCGCCGCCAAGGCCAGGGGGGAGCAGGAGATCGAGTGGGTCGCCGTCAACGACCTCACCGACGAGCCGACACTGGCGCACCTGCTGAAGTACGACTCGATCCTCGGCCCCTACGCCGGCACCGTGGAGGCACGCGACGGCGCGCTGGAGGTCGACGGCAAGGAGATCAAGGTGCTCGCCGAGCGCGACCCGGGCGCGCTGCCGTGGGGGGACCTGGGCGTCGACGTCGTGATCGAGTCCACGGGCCTGTTCACGAAGCGCGAAGACGCCGCCAAGCACCTGGCGCAGGGCGCGAAGAAGGTCGTGATCTCGGCCCCGGCGACCGAACCCGACGCGACCGTCGTGCTCGGCGTCAACTTCGAGGACGCCTACGACCCGGCCCGGCACCAGATCGTCTCGAACGCCTCGTGCACCACGAACTGCCTGGCGCCCGTGGCGAAGGTCGTCAACGACACCGTCGGCATCGACCACGGCCTGATGACCACGATCCACGCCTACACCGCCGACCAGCGCCTGCAGGACCTGCCGCACAAGGACCTGCGCCGCGCGCGCGCCGCGGCGATCAACCTGATCCCCGCCTCGACCGGCGCCGCCAAGGCGATCGGCCTGGTGATCCCCGAGCTGCAGGGCAAGTTGAACGGCTTCGCGGTCCGCGCCCCCGTGCCGACGGGCTCCGTCGTGGACCTGACCATCGAGTGCAAGCGCGAGACCAGCGTCGAGGAGATCAACGGCGCGCTGAAAGCCGCCGCCGAGAGCGGGCCGCTACAGGGCATCCTCCAGTACACGGAGGACCCCATCGTCTCCAGCGACATTGTCAAGTCGCAGTACTCCTCGATCGTGGACTCGCTGCTGACATCGGTGATGCAGGGCACGATGCTGAAGGTCGTCGCCTGGTACGACAACGAGTGGGGCTACTCCAACCGGGTCGTGGACCTGGTGCAGAAGGTCCTCTAGAGGCGGTGGGGGGCATGCGAACGCTGGACGACCTCGACCTCGACGGCGCGCGCGCGCTGGTCCGGGTCGACTTCAACGTGCCGTTGCGCAAGGGCAGGGACGGCCGCCCCGAGGTCGCCGACGACACCCGCATCCGCGCGGCGCTCGAGACGATCGAGGAGCTGCGCTCGCGCGGCGCGAGCGTCGTGCTCGTCTCGCACCTGGGCCGTCCCGAGGGGCGGCGCGAGGCGGACCTGTCGCTCGAACCGGTCGCCGCGCGCCTGCGCGAGCTGGTCGGCGCGCCCGTGACGCTGGCACCCGCCGTGGTCGGCGAGCAGGTGAAGGCGCTCGCCGAAGGGCTCGGCCCCGGCGAGCTGCTGCTGCTGGAGAACGCGCGCTTCGAGCCGGGCGAGACCGCCAACGACCCCGAGCTGGCGCGTGCGCTCGCGGAGCTGGCCGACGTCTACGTCGACGACGCCTTCGGCGCCGCCCACCGCGCGCACGCCAGCACCGAGCGCGTCGCGCACCTGCTGCCCAGTGCCGCGGGCCGGCTGCTCCAGCGCGAGGTCGACACGCTCCAGCAGATCCTGCGCGACCCGCCGCGGCCGCTCGTCGCGGTGATCGGCGGCGCGAAGGTCGCCGACAAGATCGGCGTGATCGACCGCTTCCTCGACGTCGCCGACACCGTGATCATCGGCGGCGCGATGTGCTTCCCGTTCCTCTGCGCCCAAGGCCACGCCGTCGGCGACTCGCTGTGCAGCGCCGAGGATGTCGAGCACGCCCGCCGCGCGCTCGCGAAGGCCACCGACCCCAAGCGCGCCAGCGTCTCGCTGCCCACCGACCTCGTGATCGGCACCGCGCTCGCCGCCGACGCCGAGCACCGCGTGCTCGACGGCGTCGAGGTGCCCGACGGCTGGATGGGCCTCGACATCGGCCCCGCGAGCGCCGAGCGCTACGCCGGGCAGATCGCCACCGCGGGCTCGGTCTTCTGGAACGGACCGATGGGCGCCTTCGAGCTGGAGCCCTTCGCCGCGGGCACGCGCCGCGTCGCCGAAGCCGTCGCGCAGGCGCCCGGCGTCACGGTCGTCGGCGGCGGCGACTCCGCCGCGGCGCTCACGCTGTTCGGCCTCGAGCGCGAGGTGAACCACCTCTCCACCGGCGGCGGCGCCACGCTGGAGCTGGTCGAGGGGCGCGCGCTGCCGGGCGTGCAGGCGCTCGACGGAGCCGGCGCCGAGGCCGGCGTCGCCTCGTGAGCGCGCGCACCCCGCTGATCGCGGGCAACTGGAAGATGTACAAGACCGAGCGCGAGGCCGAGGACTTCATCCAGGCGCTGCTGCCCCGGGTCTCCTCCGTCGACGGCGTCGATGTCGCGATCTGCGTCCCGTTCACCGACCTGCGCGCGATGGTCGACAGCGCACGCGGCTCGCGCGTGGAGGTCTACGCGCAGAACATGCACCACGAGCCGGAGGGCGCCTTCACCGGCGAGGTCTCGCCGCGGATGCTGGAGGACGTCGGCGTGCAGGGCGTCGTGCTCGGCCACTCCGAGCGGCGAGAGCTGTTCGGCGAGACCGACCGGGCGCTGGCGCTGAAGGTGCCCGCCGCGCTCGCCGCGGGCCTCGCGCCGGTCCTGTGCGTCGGCGAGACCGAGTCCGAGCGCGAAGCCGAGGAGACCGACCGCAAGCTGCGCCACCAGGTGCAGGAGGACCTCGCGAACATCCCCGCCGAGCGCCTCGCGGAGGTGACGATCGCCTACGAGCCCATCTGGGCGATCGGCACCGGCAAGGTCGCCACCCCCGAGCAGGCGCAGGAGGCGATCGGCTTCATCCGCGCGCTCGTCGCCGACCGCGACGCCGCGGCCGCCGAGCGCGTGCGGATCCTCTACGGCGGCTCGGTCAAGCCCGAGAACGCCGCGGAGCTGCTGGCCCTGCCCGACGTCGACGGCGCGCTCGTCGGCGGCGCCTCGCTGGAGGCCGAGTCCTTCGCGCAGATCGTGGGCGCCGCCGCCTCGCGATGAGCCTGCCCGGCGGGCCCGCTCCCAGTGTCTGCCTCGTCGTGCTCGACGGCTGGGGGCTTGCGGAGCCGGGACCTGGAAACGCCGTCTCGCTCGCGGACACGCCTGTGTTCGACGAGCTGTGGGAGGAGTTCCCGCACACGACGCTGACCGCTTGGGGGCGGGCCGTGGGCCTGCCCGAAGGGCAGATGGGCAACTCCGAGGTGGGCCACCTGAACCTTGGCGCCGGCGCCGTCGTGCGCCAGGACCTCGTGCGGATCGACGACGCCGTCGCCGACGGGTCGCTGGCGCGGAACGAGGTGCTGCGCGCGGCGCTCGACGCCCCGCGCGTGCACCTGCTCGGGCTCGTCTCCGACGGCGGCGTGCACTCCTCGCTGGAGCACCTGCATGCGCTGGTCGCGCTCGCGGCAGCACGCGGGGTGGGGGAGACGATCGTGCACGCATTCACCGACGGGCGCGACACGCTGCCGCACGCCGGCGCCGGCTACCTCGCCGAGCTGGAGGGCCGGCTCGCGAAGGTGCCAGGCGCGCGCGTCGGCTCGGTCGTGGGCCGCTACTGGGCGATGGACCGTGACCGCCGCTGGGAGCGCACGGAGCGCGCCTACGACATGCTCGTGCGGGGTGAGGCGCCCTTCCACGCCGACTCCGGCGAGCAGGCCGTGCGCGAGGCCTACGAGCGCGGCGAGACCGACGAGTTCATCGAGCCCACGCTCGTCGGCGCGCCCGCCCGGATCGAGCCAGGCGACAGCGTGATCGCCTTCAACTTCCGCCCCGACCGCATGCGCCAGATCACGCGCGCGCTCGCGGAACCGGGGTTCGCGGAGTTCGCCCGCCCCGCGCCGCCCGTCGCCCGCTACGCGACGCTCACCCAGTACGAGGAAGGCTGGCCCTACCCGGTGGCGTTCGCCCCCGAGCGCCCCGCCACGACGCTCGCGGCGGTGCTGGCGCAGGCCGGCGTGCGCCAGTTGCACGTCGCCGAGACCGAGAAGTACCCGCACGTGACGTATTTCTTCAACGGCGGCGAGGAGGCGGAGATGGAGGGCGAGCGGCGCGAGCTGGTGGCCTCGCCGCGCGACGTGCCCACGTACGACCACAAGCCGCAGATGAGCGCCCGCGAGGCGGCGCAGGCGTTCGCGCGGGCCTGGCGCGAGGACGACCCCGGCTTCGCGATCGTGAACTTCGCCAACGCCGACATGGTCGGACACACCGGCGTGATCCCCGCCGCGGTCGCCGCGATCGAAGCCGTCGACGAGTGCCTGGGCGAGGTGGTCGCCGCCGTGCGCGAGCGCGGCGGCGTCTGCGTGATCACCGCCGACCACGGCAACGCCGACAACATGCTGGAGCCCGACGGCAGCCCCAACACCGCCCACTCGCTTAACCCCGTGCCGCTGATCGTCACAATGCACGGCGTGACCCTCTCCCAGCAGGACGGCATCCTCGCGGACGTGGCCCCCACGGTGCTCGCGCTGCTCGGGATCGAGCAGCCCGCCGCGATGACCGGGAGCTCGCTGCTGCGATGAGCCGCTCGCGCAAGCTGCTCGCGGGGTTCTTCGTCGGCGGCGGCGTGAACCACTTCGTCTCCTCGCGTGCCTATCGCGCCATCGTCCCGCCCGCGCTGAAGGAGCACGACAAGCTCGTGGTCGACGTCAGCG
>Ga0335072_10002216_pt1 | contig 30477 bp, 30 predicted proteins | sample Lox_Sample_21_FD_206725 | JGI IMG/M metagenome (GOLD analysis project Ga0335072, IMG submission 206725) | Soil microbial communities from Loxahatchee National Wildlife Refuge, Florida, United States - Lox_Sample_2.1 | ecosystem: Environmental > Terrestrial > Soil > Wetlands | place: USA...
GCTTGAGGAGCCTCCCTTCTCCCCTCGTATTTGCATGACATGGTTTGACAGCACACCATCTGCTTGAACTTATTGGCTCCCTCTTGTTTGCAATTCTGACCCGCTCCATAGGATCATTCCCAGAAATGCAATAATCGACTCCATTCTCGCCTTCAATATCTTCGGCCAAGAGACCATCCTATCTTGGATTCCCGAAACAATCCTTCTCCTCTTCCTTTACTGCGACCTGAGAGTCATCGCTCCAGCAAACCAGGGCCTCTTCACCGAAACTCCCATAGTCAACTCTGAGACCTTCCACCAGATCCGCGCAGGCAAAGCCGAATGGCTCCGCGGTGACATTCACTCCATTGAAGAGAACGGGGTCCTTTTCAACCATCGTGCGCGAGGTGTGCAACTACCATATTGGCATCTACACGCGCCTTCTCCCTATGTTCCTCGTGGACCCTTTAACAACACCCAAGCCATACTGGATGAAGAAATGGATCTGGATGACTAGCACGCTGAAGTCGCTTGCACCGACAAAGGGTAAGTCGCACTCAAGTCCTATATAGGGAGGATTGTTTCCGTTCATCAAAGAGTTTACGATGCTACCCCCTTCACCGCCACTGACAGTGCTGTACAACAGGCCTTCGGTTTCTTCCCCTATTCGGAGCTTATTATTGGTTCGTTTTCGTCGTCGCTCTAACAATTCCGACACAATCTTAATGGTCCACCCTCGGGCAATGACCTAGGTCAGCCAATCAGACAATGTGAATGTCTCCACAGTACGGATTTGCTGGAGGGGCCATTAACTGTGTGATACTCAATAGGTAAAGATGAATAATACGCGATTCACGCCGTTTCTTAGGATTTGCCGATTGTACCAGATACCTATTAAGCCTGCAAAATTGTCCATGTTGGCTGTTGAATGGATCCTCGCATTTGGTCTCCAAGCGGTTTTGGGGTTGAGAAGCAAGAAACCCCCCACTTTCCCTCCGCATGACCTGTAATAAAGGGTAATTCGGCGTAGTTCCCACCAACCAAATACTTGGGCTTCCACTCACTACGGCTACATGCTTTTCTGCAAATGCTGCTTTGACACGTTCTGCAGCATGCCGGACATGGCCTAGGGCGGGGCGACACGGCAGCCTACGAAAGCAACTTGTGACAATTTCTTGACTTATGCCAGCTTGAGCTTCTTGAGGCACACTCTAGCGTCTCAAGGGCGAACAAACTTCAGCTACGAGAACATACCTCGGCATCTCAGACTTGCTACTATTCTGCCGCATATTGTTTATCCTCCATTGTACAAGCTTATTTGTACTGGGCCATCCTCGATGGCAGAGGGCGCCAGAGTCTGCGGTGCCTCCGCCATTCCTCATCGCTGCGTGCTACATGACGATGAGAGAGTGGCAGTGTGCTCTGGAACTCTGAAAAAGGGCGGGAACTGCGTCAACAAGGCTACCGACACCTCAGCGTCGGGCATGATGCCCACGTGCAGAATCCATCGAGATCAACTGAAGGTATCAGGTTGGTGCCGAGCACCATTGCCTTGTGGTTTTCAGTGCGGCCGAATCTTTGAGTGGAAGCCCCATGGATTCCAGCTTTGCCCCAGTCATCGTAAAGATCTGACAACCTGCTACTTCCTCAGGATGCCCAAGGAAATGCGGCTCCGCGTCTATCAATTCCTACTCCCTGACAGACCCATACCAGCTCGGTATGGGAATTCCAGAAACTTTACAACCGATGGCGACGGAGTGTATACGGCAATCCTCCTCGTCAACAAACTGATCCATGATGAGGCTGCGGATCTCCTATATGGCACCAAAGTCTTCACCATAGAGGTCTCTGGAAACGGGTTGGCAATGTGCAACTCGGCTACCATATTGGCTCAGCATAAGTTTCCGGACAATGGCAGCCATGCGCTGCAAGATTATCAAATGCAGCTGATGCTTCTTGAACAACAAAACAAGAAGCGTCTCATGATGGCAAGGCAAGAGCAAGATAACCTCAGTGGAGGGTCCAGTTCAACCCATACCCCTGCCATCCGCGGCATTCAACAGCCTAACAGGTCTCACATTCCTTACGTATTTGCGCCGATCGAGACCATTTGGCGTCCCCCAATCAGCGACAGATGCTTCAATATGATCCGTTCTTTCCTCATCGAATTTGTATTTCCTTCCATAAGGGGACCATACTTCGTTAATCACCCTGCTAATGGGTCACCAAATGCAGATGCTGCGATCCACAGAACTCTCGAATTGAGGCTCTACAACTATTGCGACCATCTACACAACCTGATCGGGAGGCTCCAGCTTATCCACAGGCCCATTGCTCACCTAGATATCATCATCAAGTTTGGCGATACCTATATCGAGCGGGAGGAAGCACTTTCCGCCGCGCAGTTCCTCCTACGGCCGTTTCGACGCCTCTATAATGTCGCCAGACCAAATGTACGCTCAATCACAATGCAAGACTTCCAGGGCTGGGAATCAGAACTCCTTATCCCGGACTGGATTTCCTGTACAGCCGATAGGACCTTCGCCGACAGGGCCTTCGCCGACTACCTGCAATGCTGGTCCAGAGATCTGTCCAGCTCTCAACCATCGTGCGAGTGCCCACAAGTCTTCGAGGCCTACTGGAAACTAAAGGAGCTTGTGTCCAGTGTGAAGGCACACTGCTCTCACGCGGAACCGATAATTTCCCAGTTCGAGGACCTTCTCCAAGCTGCAAGAGTCGCGAGAGAGGCTGAAGACCTCAGGTACTTTAAAGAGATTTGGGATCAGGTAGTTAACATCTGGTTTGATTACCTAAATGACCGAAAGAACTTTCAGTCCAATGTGGCTCGCTCGATCGATGCCATCTACGACATAGTTGGGAATGGTTCTGAGGCTAGTGGCTCAGGAGGTGGTGGTGCGGGTGGCTAAGGGTGCAGTTATAGCCGGGACTTTGTTGCTGTCCAATCTTCTGGACGCAGAGTTGGAGAGTATCAACAAAGCGTTGAAACTTCCAGTTGGGAAAGCAGGCGTTCCAATAGAAGGTCAGGGACGTTCGGGGAACTATACCTGGTTGCCTCATCAGGCCGAACCAGAAAGAATCGAGGCGCAAGTCAGGAGTTTTTTTATGGTGGGATCTCGAGATGGGCAACATATTAGTCGGGGGGGGCGGACGGTAAGGGATACTACCTGTTCCTTTCATCTACGTTGATCTGCAGATGCTTTGGCGGCAGCGTTGACCCAGCTTGGGGTCAGGTCTAACCTACGCAGGAATCACCAGCGTCACCATTTCAAACTCGTCGCATTGGCCACGTGTTCACCATGCTTCCATATCCAGAGAGAAATCAAACATGTTGTTCACAAAAGCCCCTGTTCACATCTGCTGCCTCTTTTGCTATTGCGAGCAAGAGTGGCAGATTGTGCGCTTGGATTCATGAAGTGTGTGGCCTCGGAATGTTTTACCGCTCCTCACTTTGTGCTGCTATCCACTTCCAATCAAGCATCCTAGAATGGGTGCATGTCGTTCTCCTTCACTTGGGACAGTCTTTACCCAGTCAGACAGCAGCGAGAAGGCGGTGGCTTGGAGACCTCGATTGGCTCGGCTTTTCCATAAGGGCAAGCTGGACTCAGACAGGCGGTGTAGGAATGGCAACCCTAATCGGAGGAGACCAAAAAAGTGGACCACTTGTATTTGGAGGCTCCTCATCCCGGCATTACCAAGCATTACCCAGCACCGCCCTGTTATCAACTTACAGCATAATAGCGGCGTTGCTCACCTTTCATCACGGACTAGTTTAGGACAGACAGTCAGCCTCTAGTGTGATTCGAGTCCAAGTGTATTCCGTAACATGCGCCCTAGGTTCCAGTGACCTGGGTGCGTCGCGCCGCCTTTCTGTTCAAACATGCAGGAGCGGTGGCGGTAGAGCATACTACTAATCAGACCATTGCCACTCATTCGTGCATTCATTTACCCTTCGCCTGTACACGATGAACTTTAGTGTTGCCCTCAAGTTGGGAGCCTGATACTCTATGCAGATACAGGGAACGCCAAAGTGCATCAGTCATCACCAGCTGAAGAGCGACATCCAATCATATCCCTGGTTACTAGTGTCGTATTACAAGTGCGAAACCCCCCCTCAGAACAACCGTGTAAAGTGGATTGCTTTGTCTCTTTGCAACTGCAAAAATCGAGTCGTGAGACAAGTCTTGCCAAAACACCCAAAAATTTCCTCGACAGAACCTCGTTTGGCCAATCCGACAATGGCGGAATCAGCTTATCAGTGTGTAGCAATGCAACAAGGCGGCCCTTTGGAGGTCCACGAAGCAAAACCCCACATCCCCGGTGACGACGAAGTCCTAATCAATATCAAAGCCGTCGCTCTAAACCCCATCGAGTGGAAGCAGATAGACTTTGGCATCAATATCTCCAAGTGGCCGTGCGTCCTCGGAACTGATGGTAGTGGCACAGTTGTCGCTGTCGGCAAGTCTGTGGCCAGGTTCACAACTGGCGATTCTGTTCTAGCGAGCTTCAGCGCCGGCCAAGACCATTCGGCGGCCTTCCAGTCCCGCGCAGCCGTCAAAGCCGTCAAGGTGGCCAAAATACCAACCCCGATGTCGTTTGAAGACGCTGCCACTTTGCCGCTTTCCTACGTCACGGCGACGGGAGCAATCTACCAAGGCCTCAACATCCCGTTGCCTTATCTAGAAGGCGGAAGAGAAGAAGGATTTAAGCCCTCGTCCATCCTCGTTTGCGGTGGCAGCTCCTCCGTCGGTGGAATGGCCGTTCAATTGCTGCGTCTTGCGTTGCCCAAAGCACAGATCCTTGCGACTGCATCCAAACAGCACCATCACACAGTCAAGAGCTTCGGAGCGGACCAAGTGTTCGACCACTCCTCCCCGTCTCTTGTCGAGGAGCTCAAAAAGGCATCGTCCAGTGGCGAAGGTGTGGAGGCGATCTTAGATGCCGTCAACGGGGTGGCAGTCAACCCGTCCTTGTTTGAAGTCCTCACAGGCCCGAAGGCGTTCGCCGAGGTGATCACGGGCCGCAACGTTGAAAAGGCTCCTGACGGCGTCAAGCACAGTCCCGTCTTTGGCGCTGCTGTCTTCGGCCAACCGGGCGGATCGAACTTGTTTGCCGCACTCGAGAGACTGTTGGCAGAGGGGAAACTCAAGTTACCGACTGCAGTTAAAGTTGTTGGCCATGGCCTCGAGAGCATTAGTGGAGGTCTTAAGGAGCTGAAGGCCGGTGTTAGCGGCACGAAGCTTGTAGTGAGTTTGTGAATAGCGCGTAACGCCTCTACAACGCGCGCATTTGGGGTAGTTCAAGTATGTTTCCAGTATCTAAAAGAGGAAGCAATCAAAACCTTGACAGATGCTTCCCGTGCAGAGGGCCCAATACCTAGGCGGGTAGGGGTAAATGGTTGGTTGGAATCCAAGGTTTAATCGCGGCATGGGTTTGAAAGATGTCATATTCTGGTGTTGTACAATCGCAGGTCCGACCTGTGATTAAAATCTGGTGATCAAGAAGATGCTGCATTGCTTGTCCTATCTACCTGGCTAGCAAGCTGAGACCTTGCCACCCTGTGTGATCTAGAGGATTCCATCGTCGTCACCGCTGCCCTCTTACATACCTAGCTGATGTGTATAGACTGTTGCCTGTGACTGACACGCGGCTTATTCTCCACAATGCTCAGTCAGAGCTGTAGCACTAATAGTACCGTCGGTAATGGTACAGTGAGTGCTTTATAGTGCCAAGCACCTGATTCTGTCTGACAAGAGAGTCAATTCCCCAGCCCAGAAAAATAAATGGATGTAGCATCGATCATATTGGGGTGGTTTTGGGCATGATTGTGCCAGCATTGAACACTTTGTACACCATTCTGAGCATGAAGCCTCATTCTATCACGTTCTCGTGGTAATCTGATATATGGCTCATATAAATTGATAATCCCTTTGGATCCCTGTGCACGCTGTCGCGACCGTGAATGACGCCATATCCCGCACTGTTGGCACCAACAATGGCTTCGGGGGAGTGTCGTTTGAAATAGGGGTGTAGTAGTGGAAGACAGGCACATATGATGCCCATGCATGGCTCAAGAGTCGACCAGATGACCAGGTTCGTGGATGCGTCTGCACGATAAACGGTTTGTGAGTGTCAGACGCATTCATGAGTCCAAACTCACCTTCATCCGCACTGTAGTCTTGTATTCCGTTGGCCCTGTCCAGCTTGATAGCATAGATCATTCGCATGACACCCGCAATAGATGCGCTATGGAATCAGCCATGCAGTTCCCGAAAGGATCAGCGATGCTACTTACAAGAAACCAAGCGCAAAAGCACCCAGCAAAGCCAATTTGTTGCGCCCACTCATGCGAAGTCGTCTTATCATTGGGAGTGGGAGACAGAGGGTGATAAGGTCCATGAGAACGTCTGTGGCGGAATTGGCAATATAGTAGTAGTCCAGATCGATTTCCCACGAAATGTTTGCATTGATATTCCAGCGACTGGATATAGGCCAAATGCCCACCAGGTAGGAGAAGAAGAAGGCGACTCCCCATAAGGCGACAACGGCGACCACAGCCCAGACAGCCTGGGTAAACCGGCGTGATTGGAATATGCGCTTATAGAACAAGAGTATCGAAACTTTAATGCAGGAAACGGAGACAATGTAGAGGAGCTGGAAGATGAAGAACGTCTGTAGGCTGCTTAGCAAGTGCTGCGACTAGAGAAGACCATCCAAAGCAACGACACGGAATCCGAGGCTTGGAGTCAGTAATCCACTGAATCAGAAGGACACTGAACGATAATCGCACGGTAACACGGTTCATTCTTCCGTGACACCAAACTGGATGTGCAGCGGGAGCTGGAGTACGAACCTTCTCCCACAATGCGATCTGATCATCTGAACAGCCATCGCTGTCGAGGCAAGTGGTGGAAGCGGCGATCACGAAGGCGACACTCCCTGTGACCGTAGTTACCTGAGACGTTAGCAGTTAGAATGGCAGGAATATTTTGCAAACGCACTGTCGCGACCACGATGAGGTAGTCGTTAGCCTTGTAGGGCTCTCGCGTAATCACTCGAGCACGAAGTCGAAATCCTACTAGCAAGATCGCTAAAACAGGGAAGATGACGGGAATCGCAATCAACTCGGCCTGCTTTCCGTGTAAAGTCATGATGGGCGATAATACCGGTCGACAGCAACCGTAATGAGCACCTACGGGGAATCGTGGACCTGGTTACCGCACGGCATGATAGAAGTAGGGTGTAGTTAGTCTTGGTCCTCCTGATATGTAACTTCAGACGTCACAGCCTCGTCACCCTGGGAGGCTTGGGTAGCAATGGGGGGCCAGAAACCAGCAAAGGTACGTGCATAACACTGCAGGTTGAATCCGCTGGCAAGGTCTGAAAACGGAGCTGAATGTAGCCTCATGCAAGTGCCACGTTTACTAAGAATGGGAAGTACTGCATCTCAGCCCACTGGAGTATAGGAATGACACTGACGCATCTGCGGGCCGTCCGATCAGCGTGGTCAAGCGAGTGCTGGGTCTGGCCCGCTGCTGGACGTGAAAACCTACAGCTTACCTAGTGGCATTTGCGTTGACTAGAACCGGACCCCAATATTGGGGGCTGCAGAAACAACCGAGGATGATTGGTCTCGAGGACTGGGGCCGTTGCCGAGGCACAACGTTCTGAGGCTCTGTCGAGAACAAGTCGTGCCAAGAAATTCCATTTGCCCACCACAGAAACTAAATTCTGCTCACGCGGCGTTCCTACCATCGCCTGCTGGCATCGAAGCTCTTCACTTTCAGCACCTCGAAAAGCCAAGATTCTGTGAAAGTCAATTATCGTACCTCTGCGGACCGTGACGGCTCACGTTTAGTCTCTTGAGCAATTCGTGCTTGAAGAGTGCTGCAATGCCATGAAGCGGCGTGCTCAGCGTGTGCGCGGCAGGACCATCATGGTCCACCCAAGTTTTGTGAAGAATCAGAACAAGGTTATTGCTTAATGCCCTGTTCATATCAGTCCCCTAACCTTCTTCCGAATTCAAATCCCTTTCCATAGCTCCCTGCTTTAAATTCCTATTCGAACCTAACTTTGACCGAGCTGGCAATTTAACAACTCTCGCCTTTTGCGGGATTGGTGCTGCATTGAGCGAATCCTGGTCTACTCTCCTGTTCTCCCTCGCCCTTACACCTCCCTCCAGGCAAAGCTCGACCGCAGCTGTGGGGCTGCTCTCAACGGAAAACATGCTAGCTCTTAGCGCAGCCGAACTCCCACCACGCAACGGTGACAACCAATCTTCGAGCTCCTTGGAGAACCGGGTGGCGACATATGGCGCAGACAACAGAGTAACTCCTCAAACAACCATGCCCACAAGCCGTCCAGTGCCCATCGAAATAATCAGCCAGATATTGTTCGAATTCATCACCGAAGATAACCTGACTGAAGTAGTAGGGAGATGGGACTACTCGATGTCTCGAACACTGCGCAGGCGGGACATTTGCTCCTTCTTGTTAGCCAGCAAGGCAATCTACAAAGAAGCTTCAAAGCTCATACAAGAGAGATCATCCATCGAGGTCTACCTGCCAGCTCTAAGCAGTCTGCCTCGTCTTAAGAGCATCGGAAGTTCTGGTATTTGGAATGAATTTCGGAACATCAGAGTCTTTCTGCGTCAAGGAGACAGAATGCATATGAAAAACTCGATCGGGACACTTGCAATGCTATGGGCGTCCTTGCATCAAAACGCTTTGGACAAGCAGAGATGTGGTGGGAGCTGGCACCAAGTCGAAGTCATCTGTTACGAACCCGACGATGTTCTCGCCTCGCAGTCGGCCAATCTAAAACTGTGCAGCTTCCGGAATGAGAAGGATTGGAAAATGTTCAAGAGCATCCTCAACGTGCAAGTCTGGACGCCTGTGCTCACATTCGATCACCGCTTGCGCCTAGTGTCATCCGCCCACTCATACTCTGCGCCGACTCGATTGAGGGCTTCACCGCGCACAAGAGCTTCTATCTGCGACGAGGTCCAACGACGAAATAATACGGACGGACCTTCCGAACATGTCTTTGGTACTTGGCCAGATCCTGAGCTGCCCACTCATCAGCGCACCCTCTCTCGTGAACTTCCACTCTCGATAACGCAGAACACGCACCAACAGTTGCTAGCAGAACCTTTGGACCCATCTTGAGCTGTTGAATGTCTCCACTACTCCCAGCGGAGGAGTTGGATATTTCTTGAACCTCTATCTTGCTGCAGGCGAAAAGCTCCGAGACGACTTGCGGGATCAAACCGGCGCAGTGTCACAAACATTCACGGGGTGCATTTGCAGCTTTGAGTGTACAAAGATAGTTTATAGAGCTACCCAGTCGCGAGACGACAAGCAGAACCTAGTAGGCCTCCTCGGCCTCTCAATCAAAATGCTATTCCCTTTTAGCAGGACTCCGCGGCATGACCGGACGATTCAAAGCCTGCGATATCTTACACAACTCCGCGTCCTATATCGTGTGACATCTACTTCGAATCTCTGATGCTGCAAGACCGGCTGAGCTCCGAAGCAGGTCGGGTTGAGGATAAGTCGCGAGATGGACAAGGGCTCTGGCAGGCATACCTTTGCGTTACTTTCCTTAGGGTCCTCTCTCTCCCTTTCCAATCTCTCTATCCACCAACCCTCCAGTCGTTTGAACCCGTCCTCATAAATCTCGTGCTTGGTGTAACCGGCCTTGCTATCTCAGAGCTTTACCAGTACCATTGCCTCCTTCAACCACGATCGCAGTCACTAGCTAGCCAGATAGCGACGAAGGATCAACTCCTGGGCGTAGACTACTTGGCAGCAGAAGCGCTGGTGTCAATAAGTATTTGGCGCGCCCATGGTAGCAACTTCGAGACCATCGCCTTCTTCCTCTTCTTCTCCTTTTTCCGTTTTCTTTTCCTTTTCCTTTTTCGTCTTGCGGAAGAACTCGTTGATGAGGCGGATACCTCCGCCCACGGCCACCGGAATCGCCAGGGGGTTGATGACCGAGAGTCCGACCGCAGCCGCCGTCGTAGCACCAGCATCGACAATGGCAAGCCACTTTTCCTTCTTGGTTTTCGACGCTTCTTTCTCCTTGATCTGTTTCTCGTACTTTTGGCGCTGCTCTCGGGTCGTCTGTAGGGTCGTCTTCAACTGCCCTATCTCGCTCTCCAGTCGCTGGACCGCTTCTTTCTGTGTGTACTTGAGCTCACTTCCGCCTTTTGACAACACGTCTGGCATTTATGACTGACCTCATGCTCAACGTAGATCTTTCTCAACTGGTTCAGTTTCATGTCAAGCTGCCGCGTTTCGTCTCTCCGGTCTTCTTGGAGTTTCTCTTTCTCGCTCTGGATTTGGCGGAGCAATTTTGCCGTTTTCTCGGCTTGCGTGGTTTTGAATGCTTCCATCTCTACGTTGTGTTGCTGCTTGGCATCTGCGATCGCCTTTTCGTGTGCCACCATTTGCTGTCGTAGTCGCTCTTCGAGTTCGAGCAACTTTTGATTTAGCTGCTCGCCGGCACTTGTGCTGGCGACACTGCGCCCTTCGTTGACCATTTCTTGCTGGATCTGGAGGGTGACCTCTTCCCTTCTACCGATCAACGAATCGAGAATCTCCAAAGCCGATTCCTTGGTGTTCTGGAACCTAAAGACTTTGGATCCTTTGGCAATCATGCCTCCCCAATAAGCTTGCTTGGTTTCCAATTCGTGTTCGAACGCGTCCGCGCTTTTGAGCGAATCTTCGCCCAGGACTCCCCAGCGTGTCGTTGCGAGGATGACATGTTTCAGAGGTTCGTCACCACAGAGAGCCTGGAACATGGCAAGGTTCGCGGTTCCTCCGTGGCTCATCCTATTCTTGGTAATGTCATGCAGGTACACGATGCCCGAGAGTTTCATGTCTTGTCGATAGATCGATGCTAGGTAGTTGGCAACTTCTTGGAGAACTTGGGCGTCGTCTCGAAATGTGTCGTCAAAGCCCGGTGTGTCGATCAAAACCAGCTCATTCGACCCATGGGTGAACTGATACATCTGAGGCTTTTCCGTACCTGTCACGCTGTTAGGAGTCGAAATACTGAACGACATGCTACGGACAAGAATTTAGGTTGTGGCCAATTTCGATGTTCTGAAGGCCACTGGCTTTCTGGACGAAGGTGCTCTTTCCGGATCCCGTTAATCCCATGACAGCAATGATTACCGGGGATTGGATGACATCGCTGGAAGTTTTGGCAAGGTTGAGGTCTGTCATTGTAACTGTCCTACCGGTTGTTCTTATGGGGAAGGAAATAACCCGCCACTAGAAACAGCTAAAGTGGAAGGGTGTAACAGCAGTTAAACCTGTGGTAGTCGTAAGCTGGTGCAAAGTAGATGAAGAAGAGCGTTGAGTGAAAAAGACATCCTGGGTTTCGAGACTACAGCAAAGCAACGAGCTGACATGAAACGAGGCTCCAAGTTCAGCCGTTGGAAATGGTAGTTCCCTCCAATCAGTGTTGGGGCTCAGCAAGATAAGAGAGCTGCGTCGGACAAAGCAGAATGCCACATACTTGCCCAATGCAGGCAGGCGAGTGTCGTCCCCAGTCTAGCTTCGCATCACAGTTAACTACTTCGAGAAGGGATTGGGGGAGAGGGGGGCTGTGCCGAGGAAGGGTTGCTAGGCTTCTTGGCATGCGGGGCTGAGGAAGCAGGATCAGATGCGGCCAATAAGCATGCTCTCGCGTGTTGCAGCATGATGCATACACGAGCCCAAAGCGGGGCAGGGTGCAAGGCCCTTGCTCTGCTGCTCAATAGGGTCCTTTCATTGCCCGCAACGGCGGCATCTAAGTGGTACAGAACTCTCAGCTGGCGTGCGTGGCATTGCTGTCAATTCTGTTGCAATAACGACTTTCATCTTTTCTTGACGGGCGCTTTGGCCGGCGCCGCTGGGCCCAAAAGGACCACGGCCTTTGCCCACACCTTATGTTGGTCATAATTTCTTCCATGCTCATTACCATAAGCAACGATGGCAGGCTGGATTACTGCAGACACTGGTCGACCATCAAGACTTGTATCGTCTCCATCCAAGAGTCCGTGACACACATGGGGTTCCATGTACTTTGAACAGATCCGGAAATCTGTGCCCTTTAATTCTTCGATACCCCGAGTAGTGATCCACACTTTTTGAGTCCACAGGCTGAGGAACAGCTCTCCGGCGTCCCGCAACAGACCATACAACTCTTCCTGTCGTTGATAGGGGCTCACCGAGCTATCGTCTCTGAATAAAGCCTTAGCCGAGCTATGCTCGAAAGATAATGCGAGTTGGTGATAGTAATTGTCTCTCCAAGGCGCTATCTGCGGAGGTGCCACAGGGTCTTTCTTGGACATGTACTTGTCGAATATCTTGACGGTATGCGACCGCCAGGCATGTGCTACAATCGGGTCATCTGATCCCTTTCGTTAGAAAATATCTATGCTGTAAGAATACGAAACGTGCCTTTCTGTGCTTCTCTGTACACAAAGTCCAGGTCCCTCGCAACACTATCCGAACCATGTGTGCCAGGTGCAATGAGATTGAAGAACGGTTCTTTGATTATGGTATCGGCGATCATTTTAGCCAAAGTAGCGTTCAGAATCATTCGAGGAAGGGATTGACCAAATTCGGAAGACCAGATCCAACTGACCGCAGCTTGATCTCCCGGAGCGGAGGACGCAGCGAACAGCACTTCCACGTCGTTGCGCTGCTCGCGCTTGACCTTGCTAAGATCATTAATTGCATATACCTTTGCCCACTGCCTCCACGTGCTTGTACAGTTCTTGATCTTGTCGCGTACTATATCATCGTCTTCGGCTTGCGAAGATCCCATGCGCCTAGACATTTCGAGATGCTCGGTTTGTAGTGCTGCGACCTGTCTTTCCCTGTCAATGAGTTCTCTCCGCAGGCCTTCCGTGTCCGCTGCGAGCTCGTCAAAATCCTTCTTTAGTCTCTGATATGCTTTATCCATCTTCTTGTTTTGGCGTTTGAGCTCATCGATCCTAGCCTCATCCTCATCGAGCATGTCTTCCAGTCTCCGGGCATTGGAAGGGCGAGGGCGCGGCTCTGGGATTGGATGTCCGTCTTTGGGTACTACCTCTGTCTTTGCACGATCATGGCTACTCCGCTCTGAATGACGTTTGAGGCGTGCCCTTTCTCGAGACCGTTCTATACGTCTGATGAGTGCCCTTTCTCGAGACCGTTCTTTATCCCGAGAGGATGCAGGTCGTTGTTGCTGTCAAATCTTTGAGCTGCGTGTCTCATGAAGTTTTAGTGATACTTACGCGACTGTCGCGAGGGTCAGCCGAATATGGCGGCTCTTGCCGCACATGTTCGCGATAATAGTTATCATCTGGTGGAGCGGTATCGGGGCTCCCACAATCTTGCCCGGAGATACTTTCGGCTTGCTGACTGTTGTTCAATGTCGGTCCTGATTCAATTTTGCCCTCACTGGCTCTCAAATCTGCCTTTGGGCCGCTTAGAGGATACGTATCAGCACGTTCAAGCGGGCGGATAGGTAAAGTATGAGGCTCTGGGAGTGCCTTGTCGTGATGTTCTCTTGCTGCCATCGACGACTATTATGGTTGTGAGGAGATTGTTGCTTAGAAGCTCTAGTCCATATATTATCACGATAAGTTTTTGCTAGCTTTCATTAATGCGTCGCGGACATCAAGTCAAATTTGGAGCCTAGTCGTCTGTGGATGCTTTCGTAGAGAACATCTACGCTAGAATCTTGACAAATTGATATCAATCGAGTAGACAAGGGATGAAGTCAAGAGGAATAAGTTGAACCGAAGTGCCTAGCTTAAGATTTCAAAAGGAATGTGTATGGGCCTGGGCTGGCTGGATGCGCTGGTGTCCAAAGGCTGGACCCCTCACCTCCTGGCTCGTTATTGCCACAGAGTGATTAACACCTGCAGGCTGCAGAGCCTTGTGCAAAAGCGTCCGCCCCCGTGCCTGTGATTAATGCCTTTTTTCTCAATGCTTCTCTCTCAATGCTTTTCTCTCAATTCAATTGCTCCATTTCAAACCTGCCTTCACCAATACTTCACAGAGACTCAACGAATGACCACGTTGGGTCTTGTCAATAGATTATTTCTCTAAGCGTCTGGCAACTCCGAAGCCGTCGGGATGACACGCCAAGGATCTGGGCTATCAAAGCTTTTCGTAGGCGTCGACTACGGTACCACTTACAGCGGTAGGTCGTCATTAACAAGTGCCTCCGATCAGTTCTCCCCTCATATGCTAATCACGTACCAGGCATCGCATACGCATTATCAGGCCAGACCAATGCAGAAAATGTAAAGGTCATAACTGCCTACCCAGAAGGTGGGGCAGGAGGGACTGATGGAAGCAATGAATATATCGTGAAGGTGCCATCCCGGATCGCCTATCGTGCAGAAAATGAGGGCAAAAGAAATTTCCCCGCAGATCGTGATGCCTGGGGATACGAAGTCGAGGCCGGATTCAAAAGTTATTCGTGGATCAAACTACTGCTGGACAGCAAAGCCACGGCAACGGATTTCGATGATCCTATATTGCAGAAAGAACAAGACAGCGTCGGCGGCTCAATAATGACCTTGCCTGAAGGCAAGACGGCCATTGACGTTACCACTGACTACCTCACAAACTTGTATCGCCACTGCATTGCAGAGATCAACAAGACAGACATCAAAACAGTCCTGCCTGTCACGCCAATTGAGTTCTGGTTTACGCATCCTGCCACCTGGTCGGACGAAGCCAAGGCCGCTACAAAGCAAGCAGCTGAGAGAGCTGGCTTCACTTCCAGAAAGGGAGACACCATTACACTCATTCCGGAGCCGGAAGCCGGAGCGATTGCCGCTCTCAGGTCCTCGAAAGATAGCATTCTCGGCCTCAAGGCACGTTTTCCAGTGAACGATATTCTCGAGTGCATGCTGATCAAACAAAGGTCAATACTGGCGTACTCGTGTGTGACTGTGGAGGCGGTACGGTCGTAAGTGGCCCCCTTGCACGACACCCGCTATGGGCTTCAAGACTGATGCGGCACCAACACCAAGGACCTTACCCCTTACACGATAACAGCTCTCGAACCACGAATCATGTTAGATGAGCAATGCCCTGGAGAAGGTGTGTTACATTTCCTTACCAGAGTGCTGTCTTCAATGGCAGTCCTCGGTCGTCAATCGCCTCCATCTAACTTCTCAGGCGGCAAATGTGGTGCAACAGCGCTTGATAGAAATCTGCACGCGCTTCTCGCACGTCGATTTCGACACTTTTTCACAAACCTTCCAATTGCGAAGAGAGGCCCAGGCAGCCGCATGATGAGGGATTTCGAAGTTGCCAAACGGGGTTTTGTCGGAGAGGCTAAGAAATTCTACCATCTTCAAATTATGATGGATGGACTAAAGCCTGAAGATGTCAACGAGGACGAATATGACTTCGAGGATCACTGCATCATACTCTCAAGGTTAGGCAATGTGAGGTCAAAACATGATCGGTCGCTGATGTTGTGAGCAGTCATGACCTCCAATCGTTGTACGACCCAATTGTCGAGCAGATCCTCGGTTTGGTGTCCCAGCAAATCTCAACAGCAGCCGAGTACGGGGCTCCACCCATTAAGGTACGCTAAGTAGCCTCGTTCAGATTCCAGACGCTCAGGTCCAAGCAGACGATGATCCTAGTAGGTGGTTTTGGTAGCTCGCTTTACCTATGGAATAAACTGCAAGCCTGGTGCAGCTCAAATGGCGGAATTGACCTGATCACCACGACTATCTCGCCGTATGCTACCTTCTTAGATCGACCAGAGCCCTACTGATCAGTCGCTTTGTAGATGGTCAGCCATCGCCCGCGGCGCGGCGCTACGTGGTCTCGATGGTGCTTTGGTTCACAAGAAGATCTGCCGCAGACACTACGGCACCACCTACGATAGAGAATTTCGAGACGGTGTGGATAGTGAGAGTTTAGACGACACTTATACACACGACTTCACTGGTAGGAAAATGGTTAGAGGGTACATGGACTGGTTTTTCCACAAAGTAGGTATCACTGGCGGCTGAAAAGCACATGCTCACAGAATCCATGCAGGGTGCCGAGATATTTCCAGGAACAAAGACAGAGATATCATGGAATCACTTCCATCGCCCGTACAAACCAAAGAGGCAAGCGACCATGAAGATATATTACTGTGATCTAAACACGGCCCCGGAGAAAAGAAGTCGCAGTAAGTCCTGTCCCCATGGGGGTGTCCTATTGACATGACCCGTGCATTTGCTGAAAGTCAGAGCCAGATGTCAAGCTGTTGGGCACAGTCTTCCTGGACTTCAGACGCGTCAACCTCGATGAGTGCCCCGTAACGAAGAAAGGGCTTCGAGAGGAAGCATACCAGATCAAGTTGATCTGCGTGGTCACCTTAGGCAGTAAAGACGGGACCTTGGAGTTTGCAGTGAAGTGGAACAATCGTATACTTGGCAAAGCAGTTCTGGAGTTTGACAAGGATTAAGAGGCAGCTGTGTATAGAACTTTTGTAAATGCTACAATCCGAGACAAGCAGAGATAATATGGCCTTGTATGGGAAGTAAAATGTTTAGCGTGCGTTACGGCGCGACAAGGGTGGAGGAAAGGGGTCACCCGCCTAAACGCCGCCCGCTAAGACCAGGTCAAACCTGCCTTGGAAAGGAAAATTAACGTTAGCTTGACGGGAACATCGAAGCCTATCTCATCCTTGGCCGCGGGTGGTTCCAGCCAAGCTCCAGGTAAAGAATTTTGGTGTTCAAAAAAGTCTTGTATCAGACCTTTCCATTATCATTGAGGTAACCACCACGCATGCCCTGAACGTGAATTTTGAGCTTCGAATAAAGTGCGCTCGTCCTCCGTGGCATGCTCTCCTTGATAGAGTATTAGTGTCTTAAAGTTGCAGTCGCTCACATTGCATCTTGGGACCCTCTGAAAGCAGCCTGTGTGACTATCCCATCCTCCATCTAACCTAACAACTGCAGAGCAAATTGTCCTTGAACGAAGTAGCTTGTATCATCCACTCGCCCTCCTCAGCACAAACAACTTCTCGGCCCATTCTACATCCACCCACCAACCGCCAGTCAAACTCCATCCCCCATTATCGTTCTCTCTCGTTCCGCTTAGCAAAGACAGCCCATAGCCCTCCCTAACCATATTCTTGAAAACGCAATACCCTATTCCCATCTCCACCCCATAAATCTTACCAATTACAGCTGCGAGGCCTTCATTGGGGTTTGTTACCCCCCTCTCTTGATCTGGCTTTAGAACTCTTAGCCTCCCAAGCCCATAGATCTCGTCCACAACATCCCACGCCCCAATCGCGAGCCCCGGATCCTCCATGATGACGTAGTCGAACTTTTCCCAAAAGAAGGGATCCAGCAGAGACTTAGGATCGTCGGACTTATCGTAAATCCAGCGCATATTGCTTATATTGCTGGCCGGACTGGATAGGCTGCCCCGAGCCTGATCTCTGACGGGCGGAGGCATTTGCAAGAACCTCGTAACGCCTGTTTGGAGCGCAAGGTTGTCGAGATGCACTGCAATCGTGCTTTTGTTGTTTGAATGATGGTCAGTAGCGTGAAAGTGTAGGGCGTTGAGGGCGTGAGCACCTGGGTAGGAGAGTGCGCTTAGTGGAAGAAGGACACCATGGGCGATGAGGAAGGTAGCAGCCGTCGAGAGGATGAGGATGTAGGTTGCGAAGCGGTAGAAGGTATTGCGGTGGCAGCGGTGCGTGATGTAGGATGCGGCGATGGCGGCAGCGGCTGTGAGGGGTGGTATGACAGGGAAGAGGAATCGCGTTTCTTTGTGTGGTAGGATGGAGTAGAGGAGGATGTAACCGATGTTTGGGATTAAGAGTGAGAGTGAGAGGGACGAGGTTGCGGGAGTGGTGAAGGTATAGTAGATGAGCGGAACAGCAAATGGGTTCAGAAGCAGGCGTGGCAGAGCTGACGTAAAGTACCAGTGCCAGGGGCTGGTGCCCCAGGCGGAGGCGCCGAGTCTGGGGTCGGAGGGGAAGATGTTGGAGAGGAAGGCAGAGAGCTCGGGCCAGAGCGGTGTTGGCGATCGCCAGAAGAATGTATCGATGGGGATTGAGAGGGCGAGGCCGATGACAGCTCCGAAGAAGCCGGCGGGAAGTAAGGCTGTGCGGAGCAATGCAATTTGTGCTTGGATGCCCTTTCCAGGCGCATTGAAGAGGAGATATAGACTATGAGAAGCGAGTAGGAGCACTAGTTCCGATCGGAAGACGATAGTAGCGAGGGTGAGAAGATAGAATGCGAGGCGCGCACGCTTCAGTTGAGCGCTATGGCTTCTTGGCTGTGGCAGTAACAAACCAAGGGCAAAGGTACCTGATATGAATCTCATTAGCAGAAAGGTAGGGAGACAGGTTCACAGGTGTGTACACACTGATCCCGAACGCAAACATGTTCGGTAGCGTCCGCGACGCATAGTAGATGACGTGAAATTGGCTGGCTTGCAAAGCAAGATACCACCAGCTAGCAGTCGTCCCAAAGGCCTTTCGAACGCCAATTGCATACGTGATGAGAGAAGCCGCGTTGAACAGACCCAGAACGCCGCGAACTGGATAGACATCAGCAAAGATGTACGTCGGAAGCAGAAGACCACAGATCTCGAGGCTCAGCAGTTCCTGCCTTTTACTAACCTAGGTGTTGTCGGTCAATCGCGCCGTTCAACCACATCACCGGCCCAGAGAATCCAGCAAGCAGCAAGGCGCCAATGAAAGTACGGGGCACAGCCCCAGGGAAAGTCATATGATCATATTGAGATCTGAGGGTCTCCTCAACGTCTTTGGCAGGGATGCCAAATGTCAGGATATCATGTACAGCTTGGGCATTGAAAGACTCCTCGACCTTAGTGTAAGGGGCGACATGAAGATGTAGATAGATCAAGAAGGGAAAGACGAGGAGCGCGAGACTCCATCGCAACATCACGAATTACTCTTTGACGAAACCAAATGAAAACATTTTTGAACAGACGGTTTAGCGAATTATCCCGTCAAATGGTTGAAGGTGAGTTGCCCAGATGTTCTTAGTCGAATCAGGGGCTGAAGGTCCTTCTAGTTAAAATCTGTCCTTCTGACGTCCCGCGCTAAGCCTTATCGCAAGCTGGCATCGAAAGCCACCCGCTCCCCTTCACTTCACGCTACAAATCTTCAACCCGGCCCCCCAACATTGCGAAAATCACCATGGCGTTGCTCTTCGGGTTTGGAAACCTGGTCTACGGTACTTGCATACTGAAAGATTGCCTCCTTGGTTACTACTAACATATCCGCGCAGTCATGGTCCTCCTCCTCAACGCCGTCGCCATACTCTCAGAAGACCGCTTCCTTGCAAGAGGTAGGTGGCATCCTGACCCGGCCTTCGTTCTCGTTCAATTCTGACATTTCTACAGTCGGCTGGAGCCGAAACCAAAGGGAGGCAGGCTTTGGGCAGCAAGACTCTTCGGTCAAAATGAGGATTGGGGAACTTATAGTAGGTGTGCGGCTTGTCACAAGAGGTAAGTTCGAAACTTCATACACCGGTTCTGTTGACGTAAGAGCTGAGATTGATCATTTTGAAGCACCTCTAATAGTGGCTAATGCCGCTATCATTACCTACGAGCTTTTATTCGGATGATTGGTTTCGACTTGCAAAGAGCAAGGAGTCCCGGCGTTTGGAGTTTTGCAATAATAAGGCATATAACCATCAGGAGATACCACGCCTGAATGCAAGAGCGAGACGAACTGTACGAGACGGGCATGCTTTATTTGAAGAGGTCAACGTGTTCAACACGGATAGTGTACAGAGAGCATTGTGCTCAGAACCATGTATGTTCAGACAGAGACAATCCCTCTCTCAGAACGCAAATCCAATATGCCAACCGCTTTTGTCACAGGCAAGCGTTAGCCCGGTTTCATTAACCCCTTTTTCCTGTTAGGGTCTGCCGCATTATGCCCAACCGGTTCATTATCATGTGCCCGAAACGCCATGCAATGTGATGTCGAAAACTAAAGTCCCCAAACTCACATCATGCCAAGTGTGTCGTTGAAGAGCAAGCCGACGGATTTCTTTCGTATGCTAAAGCGGTTCTTTTTCTCTTTCTCTTTGTCCGTTGGCTGATCCACGGACGACGACGTGCTCGTCTCGTCAATAATAACGGCTGGGCGATCTTTTTTGTTCAGTGAGCCGAATCTAAGGCTTTTGCTTCGGCGGAAACGTTCGAGACCTGCCAGGGTTGTGCCATTCTGTGGCATATTCTCCTTGCTGACGAAATCCACAGTAGCTCGCGTATCTTCCTCTGGTTTGGCGGGCCTGCCGATGTCCATTGCGGCTTTGATATACGCATCCTGCTTTCGCTGCTCTTCCCTTTTCTTCTGCTTGTCGACCTTCTCCTTTTCCTTCTCCGCCGCTTTGCGCTCCTTCTCTTCTTTTGCCTTATCCTTTTTGGGGGCGGTAAGGTTAAAAGGCGTCGCTGGAGACGCAGACGGCGGTGAGAATAGAGTGGAAGGGTAGAAATTAGGAGAGAATGGCAGCGCTGTTATCGCATGGTTAAGGCTGACGAACTTTTCGCGGTTTTCAGCGGGTGATGGGGGACTGTCGCTTTTCACACGGTGTAGCTCTGCTGAACCATTCGTGCTCAATCCAAGCCCAACAATTTCTTCGCGTGCCCTTTCTCCAGCCTCCTGGTCTTTCTGCATGGCTTCCAAGGTGGTCTCTTGGTAGAAGAGGACATACGCACAGGCGAGTCCCGGTCGGTCGCCAAAGAAGTTTCGGACGAAGCTCTTATCCACTGGTTCGACCATTTCATCATCGAACAATAGCCATCCTCTATCTTCCGTCTTGATGATCGCCACATAATGGCCATGGTACGGACCACCGCCAATATGGACGACAACGGCATAGAGCTCGTATAGCCGGTCGGGATCCTCGGCGTCGTCGGTCGTGTTGAACAGTCTCAACTGATACGGGTAGACGACTTTGTGAAACAACTTCTGCAGTCGCTGAAGATCTTCCGTGTACTTGAAGCGCTTCAGGTGTAGTGCAAGTATCTTTGGTAATCGCTTGATCTTCATCCTCTTCTCCGCTTCTTGGAGACCTCCACAATTGTCGCAATGAAATTTGTTCCGCTCGCAAAGCATCTCCTCCTCGGAAAATCTTCGTAAACAAGATGTCACAGACGAGTGCTGTTCGAGATCCACGGACAAATCCAGGAAAGGCTCATCCCGTTGCGAGATGTTCTCACATGTCAAGCATCTTGTTTCTGAGGTCAACGTCCCTTCAAACAGTTCATGAACCCACCGTGTCGTGCTCAATGGTTGTGGAGGAAAGGTTGGGAAGGAGATGGTCGGGGATTCGGATGTCGCAATGTCCCCGTTCTCGAGAGGCTGGCCCTCTGCTCTCTCCGCCTTTTCCGCCTCCACTCTCTTCGCATATGCATCGACGTTTTCCACCACGGTGTTCAAAAGTAGATTCAAGAATTCATGCGCGTCTTGGTGCATCTGGGATCGAAACATTTCGTTTTCTCTCCGTAAGACCTCGAGGAATTTGACGGGGCTTATCACGCCATTCCGCGATGGATTGACCACAACGGCTTCAAAGATATCCTTCAAGGCCGTGAACAGAGACTCTTTCATATCGTAGCCCGCTGTATTCTGATAGTTCATGTTCAGTATCGGTCCTGCCATCAACGCATGCTTTTTCTTGTATTCTGGAGAGTCCTTGTCTTCTGGTTTTTGCATCTGCGTTGTTGGAGGCGACCCTAAGTTTCGCTGTGTAGTGACGGTACCGGGCTTCTTTGCTGTGCCATTGGCTGGTTGAGGATTGAACGGTGGACGAGATGGGGCGGCAGCAGCTGCGGCTGCCAGCTTGTACAGAGGCGAACGCATTGGGTAATTGAGGATATGTTCTCGAAAAGGTACAGTGTAGTATAGGCATTGTAGAACCGCATTGCAATAGCTAGTCTGGTTAGCATTCGAGAGCAGGTTTTCGAATTTGGAGCCGCACCATGTATTACCGAACTGCATACCAGACGTTCAGCGAATGCCATTCGTTGCACAGGAAGGGGTTCATACATTTTCCATTCCAAAGAACTTATCGCTGCCATCTTCGCGTATAGGCCCAGCATTGAGTAGGAGTTTCTCGAGCGGAGTTTGGGGTTGGGAAGCGGTGTCTTTCTTGGACGGCGACGAACCGATAGACGGGCTTGTGGCACCCTATTGAGCTCGGGTCAGACAATATGCAGCAAGAAGAAACTTCCTCGTATGTTGAAACCAGCATGAAGTATAAGTTGCTCACTAAGCCTGCGTTGTGGAATCAATTTTAGATTGACTGACCGTGCCACTTTTCAGCTTCCCAAAGAAGGAACTCATCTCTGCTGCGGTTCATGAGCGGCGCACCTCCGGACGACTTGATACAAAAGAGTGTCTAGAGAAGTAAACATTCAATCCAGCTGGTGTATCGGGTTCCTGGGAGAAAAGGCTGGCGAGGTTGCTGGCAGATTTGAAATCCTGGGCTGCGGCCGCGGGGGGCTTAATTCGGCGCGGGACCGCCCTTCTCTAGAGGCCAATGTCACCTAACATGAAACGCGGTCAATCCCCCGCCACGTTCCGCCTCCGTGGTGCGCTTGTTACAAGGGTAAACTTAGGCCCAGCAAACGACGACCTTCCTTCTCCGTCGCTAAAATTTTTTTAGCCATGCAAAGGTGTCGTATGGCGCGATGCCATTCAGGAGCTAGCAGGAACTTCAATTTACTGTGACCCAATTCCCGCTTCTCGGGCACCTCACCCCAAGGCGGGCCTTTTACAGCGACATCAACTCAAGCAGCATTACCCGAGCTCACCTTCAGAAGCTTTCCAATGTGAACCAAGACTGCGTTGACATGTTCTGTTGGAAGAGTCTCAACCGGCCAGGGGTCAATGCTTCCATAATGAGCACCCGGCGTGATGGAACATTGTGCACGGCCTTCTGGCTAACCTCGGCGCCCCCCTCACCCCGTCTTAACGTTCGCTATGTGCGATGGTGTGCAATGTTCCAAAGTCTTTGAAAGTTTTCCTACCTGACCTTGTGGCAGTGAAATCAATAGTCAGAATCATACCATCGCCATTCGTTTCGATTACTTTTTTCAGCGTATCCGTTCTCACATCCTGATGCTTGTCTTTCCATTGTGCGGCACTACGCTCCATAGAACTATATGTCTGAATTCCACCATAAGTCACCTTAGAATCTCATTCGTCATATCCTCACTCTACTAGAAGCTGGTCTTCTTCATTCGTTCCAACATTCCTTTGATCCATTCTTCCCCCTTTTAGCAATTACTCAAGTGTACGGCATGTACACGTACATCACCGACAATGACTCACAGCAATGGCGGTCCATGGAGTTTGCGGGTCGCAGGTCGACCTGTGGCATCACTTCGACGTTTACAGCCAGGATATCAGATATAATTGGACGTTGAACTCCCACATGTGGCAATATTTCGGAGAATTATTGTTCCAAACGCTGCATACCTTCGCCGTTTTTGGAATCCAAGACACGTGGCGTGGTATAAGCCACTAGGCGCCTAGGAGGAATCCTTCCCAAACCTTCCGACATTTAATGCGTTCGTCGAATCACTACGTCATCATGCTGCCAGGTTCTAGAGGCTACGAGAAGGTAGATCACAAGAGCGCCAGTGCAGTCTACGAATGCGTAGTGGTGAGCTATATATACTAGCTAAAGGGCGAAATAATCCTCACCATTCCAGATCTCGACCAATCCAGTAGAATCGCCGGTACAGGCCCAGGATAGCTTCAAGAAACGCCAGATCGAACATCATCAGCCATGGTTGTGGCGTGGAAGGAGATCCTATCTATGTCACATGCTGTTCACAATCGCCACAAGGGTGGTTTTGATCGGTCTCAATTCGTTTTTCGACAGCCGCAAAAATGGCAGAGCTTTCCCTCAAATCCCAAAGATTCCCTGCTCAGCTTCTGCATGATGCCTTGCAACGGGATATTCGTGGCTACTTCAAGCTTGTTGCCAAGCCTCTCAAGGGACTCCTCTGTTAGATTCAGAAACCTCCCTGCAACCGCCGGACCTGCCCGGATTCCTCAGCTACTGGCGATAGAGAAATATCGGACCTAGACAATACAGTCAACGATATATCTAGTCCCCGTGCTAGTATGACAAGAACAAGACCCAGAGACAATCCTCAAGCGCCAATGGTTCCTACATCGTCCGGTGGCGGCGTAGTTTGGTTGCACGACGCAAAGTGACGCCCGTCTTTTCCCACCTTGCAAGTCAGGCACGGGATCTCCAACTGCATCGTCCCCAAGATACTTCCGAGCCTTCCACAAGCGAGAATCCGGCTACACAAGGACCAAACGCGGTACCCAGCCACGCCCGCAACGGAGGTGCCGTTTGGTCCGGAATGCGCTGCCCTCTTCGAGAATACAATATCACTCCTGCTTCCTTTTTGCGATACTGTAAAAGCCACTAGACACCCTCCCTCTCTAGAAAAAGGAACGCAGTGATTGGTGCTGGACTATCTCAGCGATCAGACTCCAACGGGTTTCCTATATTGTTTTCCTATTTCTGCTGCCAGCTGGCCTAGCCTTTGTTTCTAAGCGTGAAAATCTAGCAACGATGATAAAACCAATGTCTAATACAAACCCAATTGGTCCGGCCTCAGGAACAAAAGTGTTCGCATCCCTATCCATGGACACCCCTAAGCTGCCACGCTTTACCTCCTTCCATCCCTCTCGCTTTCTTTTCCGTTTAAGAAAACGCCGCAGAAAGAAACAAGTCATAAATCCTAGTTGAAGTTCTTTCGATACAAGTTGTAAGGTCTTGCGAAACCCATGAACCCAGTTTCAATTTCTCCATAACCATCGACATTCCCGAGGCTTTGTTCCCAAGTCTGCTTGCACATAATGCCTTCCGCACCGAGTCCACCAGCCGTATCTTCCTCTTCTGAATGCCTGACCCCGGGGACTAAATTGCTTTTGATATGGTATGATGTTACTCTGTGTGGTATATTCTGCGTGGGAGTGAGGTGTGGTTTGACACCAGACAGACCTGTAGCTAGGTCTACAATTATAGGGTCAAGTTGTCCACCGCAGTCGTCAAGTATATTTGCAGCATCATCTAGATGGTGTCTAGTGTCCTGTAGCAGAGCTAGGTCGAAATCATCATGACCGTCAGAGAGCGCGTTCCCATCATCTTTCCGATGGACATTCACAAATGTTCCACGGCCGACCTGGTGGTCGTGTTGCCCATCTTTGTGCTCAGCAGGCAGACGTTCGAGCATTTTTCCTGGCTCCAAATGGCCAATCGGTTCCGGAAAGCGTGCGTGAGTAGTCGGAGGGAGCTCCGAATAACCGACATTGACGTTAGGCTTTGCAGATACTTGCTGTCGACCGAGTCGATGAACGGAGTTTGGCGTTCGCCACAACGGAGGATTGCCGGCCGGCTCAGCATTTCCAGATGCCGATTTTCGGCCGTGAACATCTGGAGCTGGAGAATTCGTTCGCAAGAGCCAGGTAACTCGGTCAGGAGTGAGTTCGAGATCTTCCAATTGCAATAAATGTCGAAGTGATTGGCGGTCGGCTGGCATTGCATTGCACAAAGCAGGGGGACCTTGGCATCCCGATTGCGCAACCTGTGGCCCTTGTGCCGCAGGATCTGCACTTGTGTAACACCTAAATCCACCTCCCTTTTCGCGATGAGTAGTTTTCGTTGAGATCGAAGCCATCAGACTCGCAGCTGGAGCATCAAGTCTCTCACCTCTGCTCGTATGTTGGAAAAATGCAGGCATATAGTTGGAAGCTGTGAGGTGAATGAGTCCCATAATCCAACTCATATACGTGTCAACGCCGGTCAGAGGAATATGAATCCTACCCCAATCATTTCCGTCACGCTGCTGATCACATTGGATTGCAGGGCTTTCATTCACATCATCGAGCTCCGACAAACACGCCAGATGTTTGAGATCTTGAAGGGTGTAATGGCCATCTTGGCCAGCACCAACGCGGGACGCGATCCCAGATACCTTGCTTATCTTTCCCTAAGAGAACATGCTTCGTATAGTGCTCCAGAGATCTATCACTGATCGAGCCTTGATCTGAGGATTCTCTTGTGATCTCAGGAAGATCTTTCCCGGTTGGGCTTCGCAGCCGTAGCCCATAAGTTGGCTCTCTTGCAACAAATTGAGGAGCGCCAGAGAGTCCACTCAGACTTGCAGGGAGAGAACCCCTCGAAGAAGAAGGTGTGATAGACCATGCATTGGAAGATGTCATATGGTTGCGCTTGTTCCGCTTCATGGAAGATTCCGATTTGGCGGGATAATAGTGCCGTAGAGTTGGAACATGATGGTCCGACACGCATCCCTCAGGTTGAGCAGCTACACCAAGGCTGTTAGTCAAAAAGGCTTTGGCACCGATCTCGTTGCTGGATATTGTGCTCAAGGGCTTTCTGGCACCCAGCCCTGCTGGGTATGATTTGGCCAGCGAGGTCGAGTGTTTCGTGAGTATTTTGCGTTGGCTAGAAGCCTTCGCTCTCGGATATTGCAGAGCCAAGTCACGCACTTGGGGCCTGGAGAAGAAATCACTGATCTCCTGCACAGTGCCTCTGCTGCTCTTCTTTTTCGGTGACTGTACGTCTTTGGCTCCCTGTTGTTGCGCATCGTTTATATCCCTTCGCTTGGTCAAAAATTCCATCGCAGAGAAGGTAAGATCCGGCAGTCCGCGTCGCTCTACCGGAGCGGAAGCCTTGCCTCTATGGAAAATGCCAGGTGCGGTATTGGGCTTCAAGGTGAGACGGTCTTGTTGCACATTTGGAGCCTTGAAGTCATTATTGAGCGCAGGACCGGTCTTCTTGTGGCGCTTACGCTTCGAAGTTATGTGGGTCTTCTCTAACGCCGTCTTGTGGACCTTGAGCTCATATTTGTCCGGCCTAGTCTTGTGTCTGGGTCTCCTTTCGTACTTTTCGGCAAGATTTTCCACGACTGCAGCCTCGTGGTTGGGGCCCAAAGCTGTGTTGCGGCTTCTCCTGTATCTCCTAGAATGGGAAGAGCTACTACTGCTAATACTACTCGCTGGCAGAGAGACCGACCGTTTCCGTGAACCATTTTCATTTGCTTCTGCGACATCCCTGCTAGACCTAGGCCGCTTTCTGCGATGGCGATACTGGTGATACGTCTCGTCGTCTTTTCGGTAGTTTGGGTGGGGAAGGGATGAAGGTAATTGGGGCCGCCACTTGCTTTGTAGGCTTGTGATGGAGTTTCTAGTGGTGTTCGCTGTTGTTCACCCGCTCAGGCTTTCCAGGTTTTCGAAAGAACGTAAAGGTTAGCTTCCAACTCCTGAAACATACCAATAGCCGCAGTGAGCTTCTTACTCAGCGAAGGTGGTATGCCTTTCGTTTCAGCTTTATTCCTACTCCTGCATGTGAGTCAAACCAACTTGTAACTGACTCCTAGCTGACCGCAGATATCTGTTGGCGTGGTTATGTTGCACAGGCGAGATCGCATCGCGAATATCGTGACGCTGATCGCGTTCGTCTTCACATGGCTGTGAATTTGTGCCAGAGAGCCATCGATGGACAAACTCATTGGGCGCGAACGAGGGCTGATGCGAAGCAGACATGACGATCCTGCATGATCATATGAGGGTCGTCTTTGAATATGGAACTACATCCCAGAATGAATTCACTGACTTTGTAAGCCCTAAGAAAGCAGTTGTGAAGTCGCATGGGCCACAGAGAATACGACCCAACCAGGACTTGCCTTTTGAGATTGGTCTGGCACATAAATGAAAGAGCAGAGTTGGCGCATGAGAGACCACTATCGTAGCTTCCCTACGGCATCTCTTGGGAAGGAGCTTCAAATGGTTAGAAGGGGTTTTTCCCTCCTGCCACATTTCATCCACCAACGACCCTCCCCCCTCTTCCAGCCGCGTCGAGGCCTGTGGCACCATTTTGGTTGATTTGGCGAATGCCGGTCTTGGCAGATCGCCGTTGGCGGCACGAGCGCTTCGACCGGCGTGCAGAGACCCTTTTTAGCGCATTTGGGGGCCTTTTCAGTTTGAAAACTTTCAATTGTCCAGCAAAGGCGGCTGTTAAGGCTGAGGATAGTGTGCACGGTGGGAAAGGGTTTGGCCGTGGACTGCAAGTCATCGATGCATGTCATTAAGCTTATCGCGGAGAAGGTTTACAGGCGTTGTTGAGGACGCGTGATCGAATCGCCACCGGACCATCTACGGCGAGGAGAGGGACCAAGTCAGCACTTTTGGATGATGCCGAAGCCTAAGATGCCTAAGCAGCCCCTCAGTTCCACGCCAACGATGATCTTCTACCAATCGCGCCATCGCAGACCACGGCGCGGAATCGAGCACAGCAGCCACTCAAAGTGGGGTGGATGCCTCGCAAGCGTGTGCTTCATGCACCCACATGCTTCTGGTGGTTGTCTGTCCTGCACTTAGCTTCAATGAGAGAAGACATGGGATTCCGAAGTTTGTGTGAGGTTTCAGCAAGCAAGAAGTTTGCAGATTCTCGGGTGATCGCTGCTGCATGAGAGACATACGTTTCGATCTTAGCAGCCCTGCAAAGGACTCTGGGCAGATCTGTGATACGCAACGAGTGATTGGTATTGGTGGCCAAAGCACCCTAGACTGTTACGTTGGAAAAGCTTCCGAGATGCGCTTCCCCCAAAAGCCTGAGATCCACCGGGCTGGGAAAGTGACTTCTCGATGATCCAAGCTTTTTATGGCGCTGGGCCACCAAGCGACGACAATTAAGACAATTTGGGCCGCTTCTGGGCCAGCCTATCTCCCCCCTCCGCCCTATCAGTAGCCTTGTAACGTCATCAGGAAAAGACCCCCTCCTGTCTCCCATCGAAAAGAAGTCCCCGGGCTGGTATATTCAGAGAGCAACAGATCCGCTGGGGAGTTAGCGTGCCTCACTCTTGACAAAGCATAGCCAATTACCAAGCCGAAGACGCTTCCCCAGGCCACTCGCCCTCCCGCAATCCGCACTTTCCTGTACATCGTCTTTCTTTATTTCGTCGACTTATCCCTCTTCTTTTGCCGAATCCAGCTGCAAGTCCACCTTTTCAGCAGTGGAAGACCAATTGAGGATTAGCACAATCTGTGCTGATTGACCAGCCAAGAGACTGGCTTCTGATCCCAAAGGTGAGTGTGCAGCATTCTAGTCCGCATTCTGATCAAGCGAGATGCGCATCTGCAGCTCTTATTTGTCGCATGCCCAGCCCATTCTGCACGGTATGTGCGGCACGCGCCTGCTACCCATCGCTGCCTCGTCGTGGTAAACTGACATCGGTTTTGTGACCAGAACCTCATTCGACCTCGACATCATCTGACTGAATCCAACCTCACCGCCACTTCAGTGCGATGGCGAAACTTTTCATTGGGTAGGCGCCATTTCGCGTATCGCAGCGTCCAACTTTATCGAGGGCTGACCGTGACGTAGCGGCCTAGCGTGGCACACCACGGACGAGACTCTGCGAGAAGGATTCTCCAAGTATGGTAATGTCGAAGAGGCTGTGAGTATATCTTTTCCCAAATGAGTTTGCAGTCCTTGACACTGCAAATTAGGTCGTCGTCAAAGATCGAGACACCAACCGCAGTCGTGGCTTCGGGTTCGTGCGGTTTGGCAGCAAGGATGAGGCCGACCAGGCACTCGCAGGCATGAACAATGTCGAGTAAGTCTCGACTACCTCGCTGGCGGTGGCCTCGCTGACAGTGGCAGCTTCGATGGGCGAACTATCAGGGTGGACCATGCCCAGGATCGTGCCGCAAACGCTCGCGGACCAGGACCAGGGTTCGGCGGTCGAGGTGGCGGAGGAGGCTACAACCAATCATATGGCGGCGGTGGAGGACAGGCCGGCGGCGCTCCAGGCTATGGCGGAGGTTCATATGGCGCAGGTGGAGGCGGGTATGGCGGAGGGTATGGTGGCAGTGGAGGTGGACAATCATACGGTGGAGGTGGAGGCCAACAAGGTGGTGGTGGTGGCTATGGTCAGCAACAACAATACCAAGGTCAACAAGGTGGCTATCCTCGATAATCCCACACTGCGCTGGTGAATAGGGGGACAGGATACAGCGTTATTTCGAGATACCCAATTAGGCGTGAATCTCTTCGTTTGTCTGGTCGTGGCTGGAAGTTGCCCAAGAAGTATCAAAATACGGTGCAAGCAACATTTGGCTGCAATGAAAGATGCGGTGTCTCTTTGCAAACTGGTCGCTAGTTTCTGTTGTGGCATATGGAGGAATGCGCAGCTGCACTCATTTTGTGAGCCAGGCTTACCTTTCTCTTCTTTTTCAGCGTTCAATCAATTCTCTTCTTCATCCATGCTCTAGCTTTTATATACCTTAATCAATCATTTTGCGCCCATTCTTTGTCATTTCTCCGCCGCTGATTAGTCCATAGGATGGTAATGGACGAAGGACGTGAAGCAAACCTTCCCAGAACAAAGCCAGGCTTCCTTTCTCATCCTACCGCGCAAGGAT
>Ga0335072_10002217_pt1 | contig 30474 bp, 30 predicted proteins | sample Lox_Sample_21_FD_206725 | JGI IMG/M metagenome (GOLD analysis project Ga0335072, IMG submission 206725) | Soil microbial communities from Loxahatchee National Wildlife Refuge, Florida, United States - Lox_Sample_2.1 | ecosystem: Environmental > Terrestrial > Soil > Wetlands | place: USA...
TCGAGCGCCGCCTTCACGGCGTGGCCTTTGAACGTGCGCGTCGGCGCGAATTCCCCCAGCTTGTGTCCCACCATCTGCTCGGTGATGTACACCGGGATGAACTTCCTCCCGTTGTGCACGGCGATCGTGTGCCCCACCATCTCGGGCAGGATCGTCGAGCGGCGCGACCACGTCCGCACCACCTTCTTCTCGTTTCGCTCGTTCAGCGCTTCCACCTTTTCCTGCAGGTGGCCATCGATGAACGGCCCCTTCTTCAGCGAGCGCGGCATGAGCTTCCTATTCCTCCACCCGGCGCAGCTTCACCCATTGCGCGCGGCGAAGCTTGCGAAATCCTCGCACCGGCCCAGACACCCGATGCGAAACCTGGCAGAAGGGACATACAAAGCGCGTCCCCTGCGCGTTCGGTAAATTGTCCACAATCACGGCCCATCCCGCGCGGCAGAACCGGAACAGCACTTGCGGCGCTGGCGTGAGCTTTGAAACTCGTCCGGCGGGTTTGGCGGACGCCTTTACGGCCGGCTTCGCTGCGCGCCGCGGAACCGCTTTCCGCGCTCGTGCCGCTCGCCGGGTCGAACGTCGAGACGTTCTAGTGGCTGTCATAAGGGTGCTCTCTATTACCCGCCGCGCCGGGTTCATTTTTTACCGCTCCGAAAACTGCAACAAAGTCGTTATGGCTTGCGCCGTTCCACGATCATCCGGTCGCTCTTGCGCTTCTTTCGCGTCTTGGCGCCCAGCGTCGGAAATCCCCACGGTGTCTGAGGATGGTTCCCCTTCACGCGGCCTTCACCGCCGCCGTGCGGGTGATCGACCGGATTCATCGCCACGCCGCGCACCGTAGGACGCTTGCCGTGCCACCGCGTGCGTCCCGCCTTGCCGTAGGTCACGTTTTCGTGGTCGAGATTGCCGAGCTGCCCGATCGTGGCCATGCAATCCACGCTGAACTTCCGCACTTCGCCCGAAGGCAGCTTCACGAGAGCGGTTTCGCCCTCCTTGCTCAGAAGCTGCGCCGCTCCGCCGGCCGCGCGCACCACTTGCCCGCCCTTGCCGGGAAACAGCTCGAGGTTGTGAACCATCGTGCCGGGCGGGATGTGCCGGAACTTCAGCGCGTTTCCAGGCAGAATGTCCGCGCCCTCGCCGTTTTGCACCGTCGCGCCCACTTCGAGCCCCACCGGGTGCAGGATGTAGCGCTTCTCGCCGTCCGCGTAGTGCAGCAGCGCGATCCGCGACGACCGGTTCGGGTCGTATTCGATGGCCGCCACCTTTGCCGGGATGCCGGTCTTCTCGCGCCGGAAGTCGATCGTGCGGTATTTCTTGGCGTGCCCGCCGCCGCGATGCCACGACGTGACTTCGCCGTGCGAGTTGCGTCCGCCCGTGCGCTTCTTCGATTCGCTCAGCGACTTTTCCGGCGTTTCCTTGGTGATCTCGCTCTTGTCGAGCATCGTCAGGAACCGCCGCGCCGGTGTGTAGGGTCTAAATGTTTTCAGTGCCATTGTTGCCTCTTACTTTGCCGCCTCTTGCGTGCCGCCTCTTGCCCGGTGTTTCTCGCGAAACCGGTCCTACAAATTCTCCGCGTATTCGATCATCTTTTCGCCCGGTGCCAGCCGGACGTACGCCTTTTTCCAATCGCTGCGAAAGCCTTCGGCGCGTCCCCGCCGGCGGAACTTGCCGTGATAAATCGCCGTGCGCACGTGATCGACCTTCACCTTGAACACGCGCTGCACCGCTTCCTTGATCTCGGTCTTCGTCGCGTCTTTCGCAACCTCGAAGACCACGGTATGTTGCGTCTCCTTCACGCCGAGTCCCTTTTCGGTGATGATCGGGCGCCGGATGATCTGGTAAACCTTGGGCGTCGCCGCACTCGTTGTGATCGCCATGGGCTATTCCTTTTTCGCTTTCGGCTTCTTCGCCGCGGCGGGCTTTTTGGCCGCCTTGGGCGCCGCCTTCTTCGCGGCCTTTGCCGGAGCCGCTTTGGCCTTCGCGGCGCTCGTTTCTTTCCTGGCGGGCGCGGCCTCTCGAGCCTCATCCGTTGCCGCATCCGCCGCCTTCGTCGCCGAAAGCGCGCGGCTCAATCGCAGCGCGGCTTCGCGCGACAGCATCAGCCGGTCGTGCCGCATCAGGTCGTACGTCACAAGCGCCGTCGCCGGCACCAGCGTCACGCCCTCGATATTGCGGCTGGCGCGCTCGAGATTCACGTTTTCGCCCGTCTCGACCAGCAGGATCGTGCGCGTCTCTTTGTCGAGCTTCGAAAGCGTCTCGCGGAACGGCTTCGTCTTGTGCGATTCGAGCTTCCAGCCCTCGACCACCGTCAGCTTCTGTTCGGCAAGCTTCGATGAAAGCGCCGAACGCAGCGCGCCCACGACCATCTTTTTCGGCAGCGCGTAGTCGTACTTTCGCGGAACAGGCCCGTGGACCGTGCCGCCGTGCCGCCACAGGGGCGAGCGGATCGAGCCGATGCGCGCGCGGCCCGTGCCCTTCTGCCGCCACAGTTTGCGTCCCGCGCCGCTGACTTCGCTCTTGTCCTTCGTCTTGTGCGTTCCGGCGCGCTTGCCCGCCAGATGGTGCCGCACCGATTCGTGCAGCAGGTTCTGATTCACCTGCGCCGCGAATACGTCGTCCGCCAGCTCTACCTGGCCCACCGTCTTGCCTTCGAGATTCATCACGTCCACAACAGGCATTGTCGTCTCTCGCTCTTGTGACTCGTTTGCCTTACTTGGCTGCCGCAGCCGCTCTGCTCTTGCCGACTGTTTTCGCCTTGCGAATCAGAATGTACGCCCCCGCGGGACCCGGCACCGCGCCGCGCACCAGCAGCAGGTTCTCGTCCGTATCGATCTTCACCACGCGCAGATTTTTCGACGTCTTCCGCTCGTTCCCCATGTGTCCCGGAAAATGCTGTCCCAGCCAGACGCGCGACGGAAACGAGCTCGCTCCGATGCCGCCGGGGGCGCGATGGAACATCGAGCCGTGGCTTGCTTCGCCGCCGCGGTAGTGCCAGCGCTTCACGCCGCCCTGAAATCCCTTGCCCTTGCTCACGCCGCTTACGTCGACATACTCGCCGACCTTGAATCCATCCACGAGCACGCGGTCGCCGGGCTTCATTTCTTCCTTCGAATCCTCGATCTCGACCTCGCCGAGATACCGCATCGGCGCGACGTTGGCCTTCTTGAAATGCCCGGTCATGGCCTTGTTCACGCGCTGCGGCTTGATGAATTCCACCAGCCCCAGCTGCACCGCGTCGTAGCCGTGCTTGTCCTTCGCGCGCCGCTCGACCACCACGCACGGCCCCGCCTGCAGCACCGTGCACGGCACTGCCGTGCCGTCGTCGGCGAAGACTTGCGTCATCCCCAGCTTGATTCCGAGTATGCCGTTCGCTCCCATTTCGCTCGCTCTTTCCTTCGCGCCCTTTAGCCCTGCCATTTCGAGTCTTGCTAGCCTTAGCCCCGCTCGCTTTTTCGCTCGATGGAACGCCGGGACTTCAGCCCCGATCACCGCTAACTACGTTGCCGCTGCACCCGGCTGGCTCGTCTCCGGCCCGCTTGTCTTCGAGACGGCATCATTTCCCAGCCTTGTTTGTTTTCCGGCTGGCCCGCTTCTGGCCTGGCCGCTTCTTAATCCTTGTAGGTCGCGGCTTCAGCCGCGACATTCGGCTCGCCAGGACGAGGGCTTTAGCCCCTGAAGCTCCCGGCTACTTCGTTGCGTGCTCCCGGCCAAAGGCCTTGATCTCGACGTCCACGCCCGGCGGCAGATCGAGCTTCATCAGCGCGTCGACCGTGTCCGGCGTCGGCTCCAAAATATCGATCAGCCGCTTGTGCGTGCGCATTTCGAACTGCTCGCGCGATTTCTTGTCCACGTGCGGCGACCGCAGCACCGTCCAGCGGTTGATCACCGTGGGCAGCGGAATCGGCCCGGCCACATCCGCGCCCGTGCGCTTCGCCGTGTCGACAATCTCTTTCGTCGATTGATCGAGAATGCGGTGATCGTACGCCTTCAGACGAATCCGAATTTTTTCTCCGTTAGGCATGGTCTACTCGATGATCTCCGTCACGGCTCCGGCGCCCACCGTGTGGCCGCCTTCCCGGATCGCAAACCGCAGCCCCTTCTCGAGCGCCACCGGCGTGATCAAACTGATCTCCGCCGATACGTTGTCTCCCGGCATCACCATCTCCACTCCCGCCGGCAGTTTTACATCTCCGGTCACGTCCGTCGTACGGAAGTAAAACTGCGGCCGGTATCCCGTGAAAAACGGCGTGTGCCGCCCGCCTTCTTCCTTCGTCAGTACGTACGCTTCCGCCTTGAACTTCGTGTGCGGCGTGATTGATCCCGGCTTCGCCAACACCTGCCCGCGCTCCACTTCGTCCTTCTCCGTCCCGCGCAAGAGCAGTCCCACGTTGTCGCCCGCCATCCCCTCGTCCAAGAGCTTCCGGAACATCTCCACGCCCGTCACCGTCTTCTTCATCGTCGGACGGAAGCCCACAATCTCAATCTCTTCTCCCACCTTTACCTTGCCCCGCTCGATTCGCCCCGTCACCACCGTCCCGCGTCCTGAGATCGAAAAAATATCCTCGATCGGCATCGCGAACGGCTTATCGACATCCCGCGGCGGCAGCGGGATGTTCTTGTCCACCGCTTCCATCAAATCCAGCACCGACTTCTCCCACTTCGGATCGCCCTCGAGCGCCTTCAGCGCCGAGCCCCGCACCACCGGAATCGTGTCCCCCGGAAACTGATATGTCTTCAGCAGCTCGCGCACTTCCAGTTCCACCAGCTCGAGCAGTTCCGGGTCCTCCACCACGTCGCACTTGTTCAGGAACACCACAATCGCCGGCACGCCCACCTGCCGCGCCAAGAGAATGTGCTCCCGCGTCTGCGGCATCGGCCCGTCCGTCGCCGCCACCACCAGGATCGCTCCGTCCATCTGCGCCGCGCCCGTGATCATGTTCTTCACGTAGTCCGCGTGCCCCGGGCAGTCGATGTGCGCGTAATGCCGGTTCGGCGTCTCATACTCCACGTGCGACACCGCGATCGTGATTCCGCGCTCCCGCTCTTCCGGCGCGTTGTCGATCGTGTCGAACGCACGGAACGACACCTTCGGGTTGTTCTTGCTGAGCACCTTCGTGATCGCCGCCGTCAACGTCGTCTTCCCGTGGTCGATGTGCCCGATCGTCCCCACGTTCAAGTGCGGCTTACTCCGCTCGAATTTCTCCTTCGCCATGTCTTTCCTCGCTCCTCCGCTTCAGCGTGCTGTACGAATTCCGTCCGCCTGAATCTGAGCCAAGAATTGAATCTGAGCTAAGACCTGACCGCTTTGCCCGTCGCCCGGCCGATCACTTCCTCGGACACGTTCGGCGGCGCCTGCTGGTAATGCGAAAAGTGCATCGTAAAGCTGCCGCGCCCTTGCGTCTTGCTGCGAATGTCGGTCGCGTAGCCGAACATCTCCGCGAGCGGCACCTGCACGTTGATGATTTCGCTTCCCGCGCGCGATTCCCGGCCCTGCAGCTGGCCGCGCCGCGAGTTCAAATCCGCGATCACCGGCCCCATGTATTCCTCGGGAACCACCACTTCCACGCGCATGATCGGTTCGAGCAGCTTCGGGCTCGCGCGGCGGCAGGCTTCCTTGAATGCCATCGATCCCGCGATCTTGAACGCCATTTCCGAGCTGTCCACGTCGTGGTACGTGCCGTCGATCACGACCACCGCAAGATCCACCATCTCGTAGCCCGCGAGGACGCCATTCTCCATCGCTTCCTTCACGCCATCTTCGATTGGCGGAATGAACTCCTTCGGAATCGCGCCGCCCACCACCTTATCGATAAACAGCAGCCGGTGTTCCTTGTCGAAGCGCCACTTACCGCCTTTGCCCGCCACTTGCTTCGCCAGCGCGTCGAGTTCGTCGGTCGATAGTTCGTGCATGTCTTCGTGGGCTGCGTTCGGCAGTGGCTGCACCGTCAGCTTCACGTGGCCGTACTGTCCGCGCCCGCCCGATTGTTTGATGTGCTTGTGCTCGGCTTCGGCCGTCTTCAAGATCGTTTCGCGGTATGCCACCTGCGGCCGGCCCACATTCGCCTGCACGCTGAATTCGCGCATCATCCGGTCGACGATAATCTCCAGGTGCAGCTCGCCCATCCCGGAAATCAGCGTTTGCCCCGTGTCGTGATCGGTGTGCACGCGGAACGTGGGATCCTCCTGCGCCAGCTTTCCGAGCGCGGTGCCCATCTTTTCCTGATCCGCTTTCGTCTTGGGTTCGATCGCTACGGAAATAACCGGGGTGGGGAAATCGATGTTTTCGAGAACGATGGGCTTTTCTTCGCTGCACAGCGTGTCGCCCGTCGTCACGTTTTTCAGGCCTACGCACGCCGCGATGTCGCCCGCTTCGATCGATTCGATTTCCTCGCGCTTGTTCGCGTGCATCCGCAGCAGGCGTCCGATGCGTTCGCGCGTCTTCTTCGTCGAGTTGTAAACCGATTGCCCGGTCTTCAGCACGCCCGAATACACGCGAATGTAGGTCACGTGGCCGACGTAGGGATCGGTCATGATCTTGAACGCCAGCGCCGCGAACGGCTGCTCGTCCGACGCGCGCCGCAGTTCCGGCTCGGTCCCGTCCGTCGTCGTGCCCTCCACCGGCGGCACATCCACGGGCGAGGGCAGGTAGTCGATCACCGCGTCGAGCAGCGGCTGGACGCCCTTGTTCTTGAAAGCCGAGCCCGCGATCACCGGCACGAGCTTCAGCGCAATCGTCGACCGCCGCAGAGACGCGCGCAGCTCCTCCGGCTCGAGCTTGTGCTGCTCCAGATATTTCGTCAGGATGGCGTCGTCGTGCTCGGCGATGTACTCCACGACCTTTTCGCGGTGCTCTTTGTAGAATTCCGGGCTCAGCGCCGTCGCCTTCACGGCCGTTTCAAGCGCCGGGCGCGTCGCCAGATACGCCGCGTCCCACAGCTTCTCGAGCGGCAGGATTTCGTATTCCGCGCCAAGCGTTTCGTCCTTCCAGACGATCGCGCGCTCCTCGATGAAGTCGATGATCCCGATGAAATTGTCTTCGCGTCCGATGGGGTAGGTGACCGGCACGGGGTGGGCCGAAAGCCGCTGGCGCATCGAGCGGATCGAATGGTCGAAATCGGCGCCGATGCGGTCCATCTTGTTGATGAACGCGATGCGCGGCACGCGGTACTTGTCCGCCTGCCGCCAGACCGTTTCCGACTGCGGCTGCACGCCCGCCACCGCGTCGAATACCGCCACCGCGCCGTCCAGCACGCGCAGCGACCGCTCCACTTCCACCGTGAAATCCACGTGCCCCGGCGTATCGATAATATTGATGCGATAGCTCTTGTCGAAGCGCTTCCAGGAAGCCGTCGTCGCCGCGGACGTGATCGTGATCCCGCGCTCGCGCTCCTGCTCCATCCAGTCCATCACGGTGGTGCCTTCGTGCACTTCGCCGATCTTGTAGGTCACACCCGTATAGAAAAGGATGCGCTCGGTGACGGTCGTCTTCCCCGCATCGATGTGCGCCATGATCCCGATGTTGCGCGTCTGCTCGAGTTGTACTTGCCGTGCCATTTTCTTATTCAGGTCCCAAATCTAAACTTCTCACTGCGTCGGCGCCGCTCTCGGTACGGGCGTCCCGCTTTCGGTACGGGCGCCCGCTCTGTAGGAGGTCGGGGCTTCAGCCCCGACGTCGCATCCTCAAAATCCCGGGCTTTAGCCCCTGAAGATTCCGCCTACCATCTATAATGCGCGAAAGCCTTGTTCGCTTCCGCCATGCGGTGCACATCCTCTTTCTTCTTCACCGCGCCGCCGCGCCCGTTCGCCGCATCCAGGATTTCCTCGGCCAGCTTGTCCGTCATCGACTTGCCCGCGCGCGTCCGCGAATACAGCACCAGCCAGTGGATCGCCAGCGATTGCCGCCGGAACGGGTTCACTTCCACGGGCACCTGATAGTTCGCGCCGCCCACCCGCCGCGTCTTCACTTCCAGCACCGGCTTGCAGTTCTCGACCGCCTTTTTGAAAAGCTTGAACGCGTCGTCGTTCGCCTTCTTCGCCACCTGGTCCATCGCCTTGTAGAAAATCGTTTGCGCGGTCGACCGCTTGCCGTCGTACATCATGCTCGAAATAAATTTCTGCACCAGGTCGCTGCCGTACACCGGATCGCCCGGAATCCTCCGCCGCAGAACCCATCCCTTGCGTGGCATCGCTCGTCTCTCCCGCTACTTCTGTGCGGCTTTGGGCCGCTTGGCGCCGTATTTCGAGCGCCCCTGCTTGCGGTTCTCGACGCCCGCGGCGTCCAGCGTTCCGCGAATCACGTGGTATCGCACGCCCGGCAGATCCTTCACGCGGCCGCCGCGCACGAGCACGATCGAGTGCTCCTGCAGGTTGTGGCCGATCCCGGGAATGTAGGTCGTCACTTCGGCGCTGTTCGTCAGCCGCGCGCGCGCCACTTTTCTCAGCGCCGAGTTTGGTTTCTTCGGCGTCTGCGTGTAGACGCGAACGCACACGCCGCGCTTCTCAGGGCATCCCTCGAGCGCGGGCGATTTCGTCTTCGTTCGAATTTTTTCCCGGCCATACCGCACCAGTTGCGCAAACGTCGGCACGCTACCCCCTCGATTCTCACACTCTGTTTTTGTCTGGCTCTGCGCAGCCCAAACCTGCCCGCGCAGAACTTTGCGGGTGAATGAACGAAGAAGGTCGCCAAACCCGAAGGAACTACCAGGTACTCCGCGCTGACGCTTCACCCCGAGGAGTGAACTCAACTTTCGACTGCGGAGAGGCTGTCACGGCTTTGCGGGGCTGGCGCCCCATTTCGGCCGTTCTTCCTTAACCCCGTTCCTTTTTTCTTGTTCCGGGGCTGGAAGACTTCCCTTTCACCACCGGGCACAATGCCCTAAGCACAACCGCGCAAGTATAGAGAAAGTAAGGAGTCATGTCAACTCGATTCACCTGTGGAAATCTGCGTGCTCGGGCTTTCCGCTCACCGGGACTCCGCCGCGATTTCCCAAACCGGGAGATTCGTATCGCCTTGCGCTATCCGCCAACCCCTGCGGCATCCTTCCGCAGATCGCTCGCTCGCCATATCACCACCAGAATCGGCCTCTGGCAAGCCGAAAAAGAAATATCCATTGTAGATTCATACATTTACGAAATGGCTGGCGCGTCGCTATAACGCGACTGCGCCTGTCTCCTGCCTCCCGCCAGCTCCTGGCCTCGCCGCCCGCCGCTAGTTCCAACTTCTCAATCGCGCCTCGATGAACGCTTTACGCCGGGGCGCTATCGCACCTAAACTGAGGCCTCGGATTTCAACAGGGAGCATGCGTGATTTTCCGCTGGATGGCGATTTTCTGCCTTGTGACCTTGCCGGTACTTGCAGGCGCACAGGACAAGCCCACACCACCCGCCTCATCTGAACATTCCGCGGCAGCTTCACCCGAGCCGCAGAAATCCGCTCCGGACTATTCGCAAGAGCCGTTCATCATCGAACAGTTCGCCACATCCGTGCGCTATGAAAACGACGGCACCGGCGAGCGCGACGTCGCCGCGCGCATCCGAATCCAAAGCGACGCGGGCGTGCAGGAATTCGGCCAGCTTCGCTTCGGCTATAATTCCGCGAACGAGCAGCTCGACGTTCGCTACGTCCGCGTGCGCAAGCCCGATGGCTCCGTCGTCACCGCCGGGCCCGACGCCATCACGGATATGACGGCTTCGGTCGCGCGCAGCGCCCCGGTTTATACCGACTTCAAGGAAAAACACGTCACCGTTCCCGATCTCGCGCCGGGAGTGACTCTCGAATACGAGACCGTCACGCGCGTCGCCACGCCGCTCGCTCCCGGAGAATTCTGGTTCGATCACGATTTCGTCAAAAGCTCGATCGTTCTCGACGAGCGCCTCGAAATCAACGTTCCCCAAGGGCGCAAGATCAATCTGCAATCGTCGCCTCACACTCCCTACGACATGGCCTCGAAGGACGGCCGCACGATCTACACCTGGAAGCAGTCGAATCTCAAGCTCCCCTCCGACGATGATTCGAAAAAGCAGCAGCCGCAGGATACGGAAGCGAAGATTCCCGACGTGCAGCTCACCACGTTCACCAGTTGGGAAGCGGTGGGCCGCTGGTACTCGAAGCTCGAGGAGGGCCGCACCGATCCTTCTCCCGAAATCCGCGCGAAGACGGCCGCTCTGATCGAGGGCCGCGCCACGGAGCTTGCAAAAATCCAGGCGCTCTACGATTACGTCTCGAAAAGCATCCGCTATGTGAGCCTTTCTTTCGGCGTGGGCCGCTATCAGCCGCACGCAGCGGCTGAAATCTTCGCGAATCAGTATGGCGACTGCAAAGACAAGCACACGCTGCTCGCCTCGATGCTCAAAGCCGCTGGCATTCCCTCCGATGCGGTGCTGATCTCCTACCAGCGCAAGTTCGACCCGTCGATGCCGTCGCCCGCGCAGTTCAACCACATGATCACGGCCGTGCCGCTCGGCAAAGAGCTGATCTGGATGGATTCGACCGAGGAGGTGGCGCCCTTCCGCCTGCTCGCTTCGCCGCTGCGCGCGAAGTCAGCGCTCGTCGTTCCGCCCGATGGCGACGCCAAGGTGATCGAGACGCCCGCCGACCCGCCGTTTCCGTCCTCGCAACACGTCGAAATCGACGCCAAGGTAAGCGACCTCGGCAAACTGACGGGCCACGTGCGCTACACCGTGCGCGGCGACAATGAACTCATCCTGCGCCTCGCATTTCGCCGCACGCCGGAAACGAAGTGGATGCAGCTTGCGCAGACGATCCTCACGCTCGATGGAATGCACGGCGAAGTCACCTCCGTGAAACCGAGCGACCCGACTGCCACGGAGAATCCCTTCGTCCTCGACATCGACTTCGAAATGCCCAACTATCTCGACTGGTCGAGCAAGAAGGCCAGAGCCGCGCTGCCGCTGCTCTCGATCGGGCTCCCCAATCCGCCCGAAAACAACACCGCGCCCGTGAAACTCGGCAGCCCTCTCAGCGTGGACGTGAGCCTCAAGCTCGAATTGCCGCCGGCCGATTCCGCGCAGACTCCCATTTCCGTTTCCGTGAACCGCGACTACGCGGATTTTTCCTCGAGCTACCATTTTGCGGACCACACGCTTACCGCCGAGCGCATCCTGAATTTCAAGGCTCACGAACTTCCGGCATCGCGCACCAGCGATTACCTCGCTTTCGCGCGCGCCGTGAATGCCGATGAGAGCCAGGCGCTCGTCGTCGCCAACGCCACGCCCGGCGCCCCCGAAATTCCCGCGGCGGCCAAGCCCGCCGACCTCTTCGAGGCGGGCCTCGCCGCGCTCAATTCCGGCAATACGCGCGCCGCGATTCCTCTCTTCCAGCGCCTCCTCGCGCTCGATCCGAAATACAAGCAGGCCTGGAACGATCTCGGCATCGCTTACCTTCGCGACGGCTCTTACGATGACGCTGCCGCCGCATTTCGCAACCAGCTGGACGTCGATCCCTTCGACGAGCATGCCAACGATTACCTCGGCCTCGCGCTCGAGGACCAGCAGAAATATACCGAAGCGATTGCCGCTTTCCGAAAGCAGATCGAAGGGAATCCGCTCGATCTTGTGGCGCACGCCGCGCTCGGCAGCATCTTCCTCGAGCAGCATCTCTATCCCGATGCCGTGCCCGAACTCGAAAAGGCGGTGATTCTCGCGCCGGACAACGCGCAGCTGCAGGTGAGCCTCGGTCGCGCCTACATCAACAGCGGCCAGCAGGAAAAGGGACTGGCCGCATTCGATAAAGCCGCCGGCATTTCGCAGACGCCCGAGGTGTGGAACGATATCGCCTACAATCTCGCCGACAATAAAATCGAGCTCGACAAGGCGCAGCGATACTCCGAATCGGCCATTTCCTCCACCGACGCCGACCTCCGCAATATCGATCTGCTACACCTCACGATGGAACAGATGAACGAGGTCGCAAGCATCGGCTCCCTCTGGGATACGCTGGGCTGGGTCTACTTCGAAAAGGGCGATCTGCAGAAGGCGGTGCGCTACGTGAACGCAGCGTGGCAGCTCGATCAGCACGGCGAAGTCGCCGATCATCTCGCCCGAATCTACGAAAAGCTCGGCGACAAGGATCAGGCCGTCCACACATTCGCGCTCGCGCTGGCCGCCCCGCATTCCGTTCCCGAAACGCGCGCTCGCCTGATACTTCTGCTCGGCGGCAATGCCGGCATCGACGATCTGGTAAAGAAGGCTGCGCCCGAAATCGCGTCGATGCGTTCCTTCGAATTAAACGGGCTGCTGAAAGAAGATGCGAGCGCGGACTTCCTGATCCTGCTGTCGCCGGCGGGCTCCGATGGCGCGTCGGTAAAGGTCGAAGGCGCGAAATTCGTCAGCGGAAGCGAATCGCTGCGGCCTTTCGCCGACAAGCTGATGTCGCTCGACTATGCCACCGTGTTTCCCGATGCGGCGCCTGCAAAACTCGTCCGCCGCGGCACCATCTCGTGCTCCGCGAAATCAGGCGATTGCGTTTTCAAGCTGCTCATTCCCGAAGACGTTCACTCGATCAACTGACGATCCGACGAGGATCGTGATCCTGAAGCCGACGATGTTGCCCTTAGTCGGCTGAAGCATCGCTTTTTTCAAGCGACGATCCAACCATCCTTCGCGCCAACTTAGGACAGGGGATCGTCATCCTGCTTGCCCTGACGAAGGAAGGGTCTGCCCCGACAAAGGAAGGGAGGCCAACGCAGCCGCCTCGAGTCGGTCGAAGGATCTCTCCGTGCAACCTCGCGATCGGCTTGGCTTCACGCTGATCGAGCACCGAAACATCGTGGAGAAGTGCGGGAGCTAGCTCCCGCCGCTTGCCGCCCGGGCTTGCCCGGGCGTGCTCCCCGCACACGCCACGTGCACTCCTCAGACGCGGTTATCATCTCGCCTGCCTTGAGCAAAAAATGGGAAGCCAACGCAGCCGCCTTCAGCCGGCTTCTCTCTGCTTTTCCCTGCGTCTCAGCGGTGAGTTCTTCCGATCTTCTCAGTGCCTTCGCCGTTCGGCCCCAGCTACAGGCTAGCGCCCATCAACCGCCCGACGTTGCCCACCACCCGCAGCCCGTCGGAGCGGCCCGCGAAATAGCGCGCGTTGATTTCATCGGAGCCGAGATCCTCAAGCGAACGAAAGCCGCTCCGCATGAGCCGCTCCTCGAGCGCCTTCGGCTCGAAGGATGTCACGAAAGGTTCTCCCGCCGCTTCCACTCGCCGCGAAAGCGCATCGAGCGCCATCCGCTCGATGAAACCGAGCGATTCGCGCGGCACCATGTAGTCGAAGACGATTCCGCCGCCCCGCGGCAGCGATCCGGCGAATCGAAGCGTCGCCTCGATGGCTTCGTCGCTGAGATACATCGATACGCCGAGCCAGGAAAAAAACGCCGGCTTCTCGCGGTCGAATCCCGCGTCGCGCAGTCCCTGCGCCAGCGTCTGGCGCTCGAAATCGACGGGTGCGAATGTCAGCGACGGCGGAATCGCGATCTCGGTCGCTGCGAGCTGCCGCCGCTTCCATTCCTGCGTCGCGGGGTGATCGACCTCGAAGACGCGTAGCGCGCCCGCCCCGTGCGGATTCCGGTATGCGAAGGTGTCGAGCCCCGCGCCCAGCACTACGTACTGCGCCGTGCCTCGCCCGATCGCCCGCGCAAGCTCGTCCTCCGCATACCGGCTGCGCGCCGCCATGAACGCGCGCAGTCCCATGGAGATGCGGTCGCGGCCCATTCCTTCCCCGCCCTCGAGCCGTTGAACCGCGCCCGGCCCCAGAATCTTCAGCGCGATCGGATCGTCGAGCACCTTTGGGTGGTCGGCAAGCTGATGCGCCGCGCGCCGCATCGCCACCCGCAGCGCCGTATGGCTCGCCCTCGCTTCTTCCATAATTTGCAGTGTACAGGATTCGGCTCTCTCTCCAGGAGCAGCCATCAACGTCACCCGCGACCATGGGCGAGGTCCCGGAAACTTCTTGACCGCCCTGCCCGTACTCCAGGCAGTGCTTCACACGAGTACACTGGGCACCTTCCTATCAGGGAGGAAACATGAATGCGACCCGCAATCCCGGAAGAGTCGCCGGGCTTTGGTATCTGGCCCTCACGATCCTCGGCCCGCTGCGCCTGATCTATATTCCCAACAAGCTGTTCGTCTCCGGCAACGCGGCCGCCACGGCCAACAACATCGCCGCCCACGAATTGCTCTTCCGTCTCGGCATCGTCACCGACCTGATCTGCGCCGTCATCCTGATTTACCTCGTGCTCGCGTTTTACCGGCTGTTCCGGGGCGTGGACCAGAACCTCGCCGTGCAGGTCGCCATCTTCGGAGGCGTGATGCCGGCCGTTATTTATTTCATCGGCGTCGTAAGCGATGCGGCCGCGCTGATGATGGTGCGCGGCGCTGATTACCTCTCCGCATTCGACAAGTCTCAGCGCGACGTGCTGGCCATGCTGTTTCTCAATCTGCGCGACCATCAAAACACGGCCGCCGAAATCCTCTGGGGATTGTGGCTGATCCCGCTGGCAATCCTCGTGTACAAATCGCGTTTCCTGCCGCGGTTCCTCGGCGTGTGGCTCGTCATCAACGGCCTCGCCTATTTGACGCTGAGCTTCACGGGCATCCTGCTGCCGCGTTACCAGGGGAGCGTGTTCACCTACTCGCAGCCCGCCCTCGCCGGCGAACTGGCGCTCACGCTCTGGCTCCTGATCAAAGGCGCGAAGCCGCCGGTCGCCACGCAGCTGGCCGCAGCGCCGTAGCGCGGCGGACCATCAGCTGTTCCTTCCACCCACCGTCCGGTACCACGCTGTGAAAAGGGCACGGCTTCCGCCGTGCCCCAGACTTGCTTATCTCACGTAGTGATTCCGCAGCGATCCGTCGTGGCGGCCGGCCCGCATACAACACTTCTTGAAACCGGCGCCCTGAACCGCAAGGGCATGGATCATTCCTGCCCAGCTTTTCGACGAGTTCCTTGTCGCCATGCACGACGCGGAAAGCCGCGCTTGACGTTCGTTTCAGACGGGAACCCCTTACGGCGTTTGCCTGTCGGTTCGTGGAAAAAAGTTGCTTTGCATTGAAGTCTCTCCTTCCGAATGGGATTTGCCCGTCACATCAGGAAGAATCGAGATGCAAGTATTGTAGCCTGCCACGAGAGCGAGTCCAAGCGACGTTGAGGCGAATCAAAGGAGAACGGGAACTCCAGAACCGGCCGCCTGCCTGCTTCCTGCGGCCCAAAAGCCCGCGCAATTTGGCTTTTCGCGGCCTTTTCCCGGCCACTTAAGCCCCCGCTAGGGGGATCCTTGATCCCCGTCTTATTGCAGCAAAATTAAGGGTTTCGTCGTGAAGGAGATCCTTCGGCCGACCAAGGGCAACTGCGTCGGCCTCAGGATGACCATCCTCGTCGGATGGTCACTTAATTTCCATCACTTCCTTTTCTTTCGAGGCCGAGAGGTCTTCGATCTTTTTCGTTTCGCCGTGAGTGACTTTCTCGAGTTCATCGAGCGAGCGCTTCTTGTCGTCTTCGCTGATCTTTTTTTCCTTCTCGAGTTTTTCGATGGCCTCTTTGATGTCGCGGCGGACGTTGCGGACCGACGTGCGGTGATTTTCGAGAATCTTGTGGATGTGCTTCACGAGATCCTTGCGGCGCTCTTCCGTGAGCGGCGGAATCGGCACGCGAATCACCTTGCCGTCGTTCGCGGGATTGATGCCGAGATCGGACGTGCGAATCGCCTTGTCGATCAGCGCGACCGCGCCCGGATCCCACGGCGAAATCACGATCGTCATCGGGTCGGGAATGTTGACCGTGCCGAGCTGATTGATCGGCATCGACGTGCCGTGATAATCGACGCGCACGTGATCGAGCAGCGCCGTATTCGCGCGGCCCGTGCGGATTCCGGCAAGCTCCTTGCGGAAATCGTCGACCGCTTTTTCCATGCGCGTTCGCGCTTGCGCGATCGCGTCTTTGCTCGTGGCAATCGTGCTCATCGAAAAAATGACCTCCGGCTATGGAGTGTCCGTGCGGCCCGCCCGCCTATTCGGCGCTGACCGTCGAGCCGACATGCTCGCCCACCACCACGCGCTTCAGGTTTCCCGGCACATTCATATTGAAGACGACGATCGGCATTTTGTTGTCCATGCAGAGCGAAATCGCCGTGGAATCCATCACCGAAAGGCCCTTCTGCAGGACGTCCAGATACGTGATGCGGTCAAACATCTTCGCACCCGGCACCTTTTCCGGATCGGCGTCGTAAATGCCGTCCACGCGAGTGGCTTTCAAAATTACCTGCGCCTTGATTTCCATGGCGCGCAGAGCCGCCGCGGTGTCCGTGGAAAAATAGGGATTGCCGGTGCCCGCCGCGAAGATCACCACGCGCTTCTTCTCGAGGTGCCGCGTCGCGCGCCGGCGGATGAAAGGCTCGGCCACCTGGTGCATCTCGATCGCGCTCATCATGCGCGTGTGGCACCCGGCTTTTTCGAACGCGTCCTGCAGCGCGAGACCATTGAGCACCGTCGCGAGCATGCCCATATAGTCGCCTGTCGCGCGGTCGATCTCGAGTCCCTGCTGCCTCGCCCCGCGGAAAATATTGCCGCCGCCGACGATCACCGCGATTTCGATGCCGAGGTCCTGCACGTCTTTCACTTCGCGCGCGATGCTGCGGATGGTTGCCGCATGAATTCCGAAATCATCGGGGCCGGAAAGCGATTCGCCGGAAAGCTTCAGGACGATGCGCTGATAGACCGGCGTTTCCCCGGCCACGCCATCGGTGCGTGCCTGCTGTGGTGCAGCCTTCATCGTGTTTGGCGACCGCTCTTGCCCCCGAGGCATTCTAGCAGAGAATCGGCGCGTGCTGGCGGCCTCGTAAGGCACGGGAAGAAAGCCAGCGAGACGCTGGCGCTGCGCGGTTCCGAGTCTTCGGAGCTTCGCTTGGCTATGCGGGGACGGGAGTCCCGGCGGCGTCCGGCCCTTCCGGGTTCTCTGTTGCGCCGGTGCCGGTGCCGTCCATTTCGCCGACCTTGAAGCGCGAAAACCGGCGGATGGCGATATTCTCGCCGAGCTTGGCGATGGCCTGATCGACGAGCTCCTTGATCGTGGTGCCCTCATCCTTGATGAAGTGCTGCTCGTAGAGGCAATTCTCTTCGTAGAATTTTTCCATCTTGCCGGTGACGATCTTTTCGACCACGTTTTCGGGTTTTCCGGTGGCCTTGGCCTGTTCGCGGTAGATTTCGCGCTCGCGGTCGAGAATTTCCTGCGTCACTTCCTCGCGGCGAAGGAAGCGCGGGTCGAGCGCGGCGATGTGCATGGCCACGTCGTGGCACAGGCCCTGGAAGGTATCCGTGCGCGCGACGAAATCGCTCTCGCAATTGATCTCGACGAGCACACCAATCTTCCCGCCCGCGTGGATGTAGCAGCTCACGAGGCCTTCGGACGTGGCGCGCTGGGCTTTTTTCGCCGCGGCTGCCTGTCCCTTCTTGCGCAGGACGGTGATGGCCTTTTCGATGTCGCCGCCAGACTCGATCAGCGCCGCGCGGCAATCGGCGAAGCCCGCGCCGGTTTTGTCGCGCAACTCTTTCACGAGCTGCGCGGGTATGTTTCCACTCTTTGCTTCAGGTGCTGTCGCCATCGATTCTCTCAATTCCCTGTTGGCTGGATTTTAAAGGGTCCGCCGGGCCACAATTCGCACAGAATCCGTACCGCAATTCCACCCTATTGCGTTCCGGCGCCCAAACTATCGGCTAAACTCTATCGAGTTCTATCGGGCCGAGCCTTCGTCATCTGGCACAGGAGTGGGAACTTCCTCGGCGGGAGCGGCTTCCGCTACTTCACCCTCGATGAAATCGCCTTCCTGCTTCTCGTATTGTTCGTACGCGCTGGTATCCACGTACTCGACACCCTCTTCGCCCGGCACGCCTTCGGCCTTCTGATCGGCGATCTGCGTCTGCTCGAACGACTGGCGTCCGGAAACGACTGCATCCGAAATTTTCGACGTGAACAGGCGAATCGCGCGCAGCGCATCGTCGTTGCCGGGGATCACCCAGTCGACCAGCGTCGGGTCGCAGTTCGTATCGACGATCGCGACCACCGGGATGCCCATCCGGCGTGCCTCGCGCACCGCGATCACCTCGGCGTTGGGATCGATCACGAACATCGTATCCGGCAGCGTCGTCATATTCTCGACGCCGGAGAAATTCTGCTGCAGGTGTTTCAATTCGCGGTCGAGCCGCGCGGCTTCCTTTTTCGAAAGCTGCGCCATGCGTCCGTCTTCGGACATGGCTTTCAGCAGCTTCAGCCGCTTGATGGATTTCTGCAATGTGACCCAGTTGGTAAGCGTGCCGCCGAGCCAGCGGTGATTCACGTAGAACATGCCGCAGCGCTCCGCCTCTTCCTTGATGGCTTCCTGCGCCTGGCGCTTGGTGCCGAGAAAAAGCACGCTTTTGCCCTGCGCCGCTTGTTCGGCCACGTAGCGCGCGGCCTCGCGGAATAGCTTCAGGGTCTTTTGTAAATCGATGATGTGGATTCCGTTACGCTCTCCGAAAATGTACTCCTTCATTTTCGGATTCCAGCGGCGCGTCTGATGGCCGAAATGAACGCCGGCCTCCAGAAGCTCCTTCATTGTAATTTCGACTCCCAAAGTACCTCCTCCCTTTCAAAGGGATGCTTGTGTCCCTAGCCTTCTTGCCTAAGGACGATTCCGGCTTGCCGGAACAGCATCCTTTTTTGCCGGTCCTTCCCGGCCGTGAATTTCCCGCTCCGATCGCTCGGAGCGGGCCTTGCAACAAAACCGATCGCCTAGCGCTTGCTGAACTGGAAGCGGCGGCGGGCGCCCTTTTGCCCGTACTTCTTCCGTTCCTTCATGCGCGGATCGCGCGTCAAGAATCCGTTTTTGCGCAGCGCCGGACGCAGCTCGGGATTCAGCCTCGAAAGCGCGCGCGACAATCCCATGCGCACGGCTCCGGCCTGTCCGCCGACGCCGCCGCCCTTCACCTGCGCGTGCACCTCGAGCTGATCGTGCATCTGCGTGAACTTCAGCGGCTCGGTGGCGGCGATGTTCCACGCCACGTTGCGGAAATATTCATCCACGGGCCGGCCATTCACGGTAAACCGCGCCGGGCCGGGCTTGATGTACACGCGCGCGACCGCTTCGCGGCGGCGTCCCGTGCCGTAGAACTGTTTCACTGAGCCTTCAAAACTCGCGGATGAACTCAACGTTCCCCCTCTTCGATTTCGATGACTGCCCGTATCGCGCCGCGTGCGGACGCATCCGCGCAGCGCAAAATTCCCGAATTTCTTCCGTCAGTTGTTCTTAGAGCGCAAGCGGCTGGGGCTTTTGTCCGGCGTGGCGGGCAAGCGCTTCCTTCCCTGCGTATACGCGCAACTTCTTGGCGCGGCGTGCGCGGAGCTTGTTCTTCGGCAGCATCCCGAGCACCGCTTCGCGGATCACTTCCTCGGGACGCTTCTGCATCAGCTGGCGGATCGGAATTTCCTTCAGTCCGCCCGGATAGCCGCTGTGATGGCGGTAAATCTTCTGGTCGATCTTGTTTCCCGTCAACCGCACAAGCTCGGCGTTGATGACAACCACGTGATCGCCGCAATCGAGGCTCGGCGTGAAACTGGCCTTGTCCTTACCGATCAGAAGTCTCGCAATGCGCGTTGCCAGGCGCCCCAACACCTGTCCCTCGGCATCCACCACGAACCAATTCTTCCCTACGGTGAGGTCTTCCGCTTCCCGGCCCTTCGGAACATACGTCCGCATCAGCTCAGTCTACCTTTCCATCTAGAGACAAACGCTAACTATAGCGTACACCGCCTGTCCCGTCAAACGGAGACTCGCAGGTCGTCGCAGTCCCGCTTCGTTTACCAATTCGTTTCAATGCAATCAGAAGCAACCGATAGGCGCAAGCCGAGATAGTACGCTTACGGTATGTCCTGGATCGCCATACCGCTCCTTCTAATCCTGCTCGGGATTTTCATCTCGGGGCTGAGGATTGCACGGGAGTATCAGCGGGCGGTCGTATTTAGGCTTGGCCGTTACAACAATCTGCGCGGCCCGGGACTGTTCTGGCTGATTCCTCTCGGCATCGAAAACGAAACCCGCATCGACCTGCGTGTCGTGACGAATCCGATCGAGCAGCAGGAAACCATCACGCGGGACAGTGTGACCGTGAAGGTCAACGCGGTCCTGTGGTTCCGGGTAAGCGACCCCAAGAAAGCCGTCCTCACAGTAGAGAATTTTCGCGCCGCAGTGCAGCAGGTAGCGCTGACCAGCTTGCGTAATGTGATCGGTCAGCACGATCTCGACGAGGTGCTCAAGGAGCGCGACAAAATCAACGCCCTGCTGAAGAAGAATGTTCTCGAGAATACGGCTGCCTGGGGCGTTACGGTCGAGTTATTGGAAATGAAGGATGTCGAGATCCCGCAGGAAATGCAGCGTGTGATGGCCATGGAGGCCGAGGCGATGCGCGAAAAGCGCGCCCGCATCATCAAGGCGGACGCCGAATTGGAAGCTTCACAGAAGCTCGCGGACGCGGCGCAGCTGATGGTTGGGAATCCCGCCGCGCTGGAACTGCGCCGGATGCAAATGGTTGCCGAGGTAGGCGCGGAGAACAACAGCACCACCGTAATCATGATGCCGGCCGACTTTGTCCACTTTGCAGGAAGCCTATCGAAGTTCCTCGAAGGAAAGAGCGGCACGTCCGCCGAGTAGCCACTTAGTGAACAAATTCCGCCTGCCGGCAAACGCCTCCACGGCAGACAGCGTTTAGAGGCGAATCACACCTTGGCGGCGGCCGCCGCGATATTCGGCAAACTGGAGATATTCGCCGACGGGCGCAACGGTGATTGTTCCCGGCGCCGCAGATAATCCCGCTGGGCCAGAATAACCATCCATTCGACCGCTATCGAATTGCCGGGCGCGGCGATCACGTCGAAAATGCCCATTCGCTTCGCTTCCTGATACTCGCCCGGGCTGATGAAGTTGGTGGTGAGGACAACCCGCGCTTTGGCTTTGCGCGGACTGGACGCAACCGCGGTCATGAGGTCCTCGTAATTGCCGTCGGTGAAGCGGCGGTCGCAAAATATCAACGCGATACTTTGCTTTGCCAGGATCTCGCGGCACTGGCTTACCATCGATGCGCAGATTGGGTCCGTGCCGAGCCGCCTGAGGGTCGTGACAATCGATCGGCGCATCTCTAAATCAGACCACACGACCAGAATATCTCCGAAGCTCTCCATACCTTCCCCCCTCCCACGATCCCTGCCATCCGCCCACTGGCGAAAAACAAGGACAACAAACGTTAAAGGAAGTCCGCTGCGACCGGAATCGGCTGTTGACCCTAAATAAATCAAGAATATCGCTGTAGCGAGGCTTAGATTCGGGCGTGGCCCCCGGCGGGCGCTCTTCCTTCACAATCGTGCTGCGCCAGGGGAGATCGATCTCGAGGACAAATCGCGCTAGCGGTTGGCAACACCCATATTGTGGACGCCGGCAAAGATCGAAACGGCTGCTCCGGTCGATTGAGGCACCCACCACATGCGGCGGACAAAGCTATTGTGGCAAAGCTGCATGCGGCGCGCGGCATAGTCCAGGATCAACGGAGCGACTTGCGTGGCGCCATAGATTGCGGGCGAATTGGCAAACGGCTTCAGCAGCGGGTTCTGCTCGGTTGCGCCGCTGGCGATGGCCTGGCGCGTGGAGTAGGCGTCGAACACGGCCGCGCCGTGCTGGGCGACCGAAAGCGCGATCCACAGCCTCCGCGAAGGCAACCTCTCCACGCCGATCCTGCCGATCGGCTTGGCGATGATCGGAGCGTTCGGAAGGTCGGTGACCGGCGTCGATTCGAAGTTTTGTACAGGATGAGCGGAAATGTTGGTGGCGATGGCCGTCGGCGCTGCGTCCGCTGCGCTCGTGGCCGGCGCAATCGCGGAAGAAGATAGCTGTTGAGCGCCTGCCGGCAGTGCGAAGGCGGCTGCCGTGGCTAGAAGCCCGAGGATCAGGGCACATCTTTGAAGCTGGCTGATTCGCATTGTGAATCCCTCAGTGCCGGCTTCCACCCGCGACTGCGGAATGGATGCTTGCGACACCGTGAGATTAGCGGCGCGCTCCGGGCCGGACCATGGAGCATTGCTCATATTCGAGTTGGTACCAAGGTCGTTACGCTTCGTTCTACGCACACCGGTACCACCGTCCTATAGCTAGACGCGGAGTCGGCCTCTAAAGTGGGGATGTCGAACAGGTGTGATGGAGAGACGAGTTTGAGCACACAACCATGGTCGAGCCGCGGCCTGGATTTCGCGGCGGCTTCGGCCGCCAAAGCGAAGCGGGACGCCCGGCGCAGGAAGCGCCTGCAAGTATCGCTGCCCGTTCACCTTTCGGTGTTCGACGCGCGTTTCCGGGATATCGAAGACGTCGGCGAGGTAATTGATTTCACGCGCGACGGCATCTACTTCGCCACCTGCATGCCCCACTACTTTATCGGGATGCGCCTTGTGGTCACTTTCCCCTACGGGGATAAAGTGGTGGCGCACAGAAAATTTCTCGGCTCGATCGTGCGCATGGAAGATCTGGGCAAGGGCAAGAGCGGCGTTGCCGTGCGCTTTCTCTTATAGGCTTCCCGCCAGAGTTCCCCGGTTCTCCCCGCCGTAGAAACGCCTTCACCAAAGGCACGCGCCCCGGCCCGGCTCGCAGCCCGGCTGATAAAACGGTTTCTCCCGCGCTCTCATCCAACCTCGCTGTGGAAATTCGGCGTCTATTGACGGCCACATAACCCCGCGTTAACAAGCGGGGAATATGCTCCGGGGAGCGGGGTTTGCGATGAACGTGCTGTCCCTTCCGCTGACAAACATTCCTCCGATGGCGCCCGAGGCTTTCGAGCGTCTTTTGCGGAGGGCTGCCGCCACCTGCTGGCTGGCGCGTTTCAAAAGTCAGGCTTCGCCGAAGGGAGTTCCCACTGTGAATCACTACGAGATTGGAGAAACAGCCGGCGCCATCTGGCAAGTGCTCTCGAGCGACGGGCCGCAGACATTCGCGGCGTTGATGGAAGAGGTGGATGCGCCGCAAAGCATTTTCTTTATGGCCGTCGGCTGGCTTTCGCGCGAGGACAAGCTGCAATTCGAGGCCGCCAACGGCGATTACCTCGTGAGCCTGCGGCAATAGAAGCGGGCCGGCCCGCGCGGAACGTGCTGATCGAGGCAAGCGGCGGGAACTACGCGGGCGGAGACTGAGCCGGGCGGCAAGTCGCGTCGTGGCAACCTGCCGTCCCCGGCGGAAAAAATTGGTTGGAGTGAAGCGTTAGAGAACGCTGCGATCAATCCGCCGAGGCGCTGACCCGCGTGCGCGACGAGAACGACTTGTCGTCGTCACTGGCTTCGCCGGCCTTGTCGATCTCGATCGAGCCTTTGAAGTACGCCCCGTCTTCGATCATGATCCGCGCGGTCGTCAGATCGCCGACCACCGAACCATCCTTCTTGATCTCGATGCGGTCGCGGGCGCGCAGATTGCCCTTCACGTTGCCGTAGACGACCACTTCGCGCGCGATGACGTCGGCCGTGAGCTTCGCGCTCGCGCCCACCGTCAGCTTGCGGTCCTCCAACTGAACCAGCCCTTCGACCGTGCCGTCGATGTGCAGGTCTTCGTTGCCGGTGATTTCGCCCTTCACGTGCAGGCTTGAACCGAGCCGAGCAGTGCCGCTGGCGCTGGCGCTGGCTCCCGAGCTCGTCGGATACGTATCCAGTGGTGCCATTTTCTTTGCCTCCCCAAAAGAAGATCCTGCCGGTATTGATGCTGGTGGTGCTGCGACTGTTTGTCTAGGCTGCTGCGGGAGCGGCGTCCTAGAGGGGGTGTCTGGCTTCTTATCTCCCCACATGTACCCTAGCCTCCTTAGGCCCAAATGCGCCGGACTCTCAGCAATTTCTGTGGACCGGGGATATCAATGTATTCCTGCAATCCGTTCGTGCCAAACCCAAAATGAAACAATTGTGTCCGGGTCATCACCGGCTCGAAAGGACAGGCGAAGCCTTCGGTTCACCGAGTCCCCTATAATTCTTGTATGGCTCCCCTCAACGAGAAACCCGACGCGTTGCGAGACGACGAACTTGGTCGTCTGGAGATGGAGCGCGAATGGTCATCGAGGCAAGAGAATGTGCTGCCGCTTGAGACGGCAGGGAACGAAGGCAGATTTTACGGGCAGGTGCTGAAGGGACGTCGATCCCTTACTCGCGTTCAGCGCGCGGGAATTCTGCTGATCGGCCTCCAAATCGTCGGGATTGCGGCGGCGATGATGTTCGCCCCGGGCTGGATACTGCCGGACTTTGGGCCTTCTCTTAAGTCTATCTACCGGGGCCTGCCAGCGCTTCCCCTTGTCTGGATACCGGTTCTTCTTCTGGAGCTTGGGCTGGGGCTTCGACTTTGCTTCGTGGCGCTCCGGCGCGGCGCGAAATCGAGAGAGCCAGAAAGCAATGCTGAGGGATCGTCTCCCGGTGCGACTCGATGATACCGAATCACGCGCCTCTCTAGCCCACCGGCCACTTGTTCAGTATTTGCGCAGCACTCCCACCACGCGGCCCTGAATCTTCACGTCCGCCGCGGCCACGACGATCGGGTCCATCGTCGAATTCGCGGGCTGCAGGCGAATCTTCCCGCCCGGCTCGCGATAAAATCTTTTCACCGTCGCGTCGTCCTCGCCCACCAGCGCGACCACGATCTCGCCCGGGTTCGCCACCTGCGTCTGCTCGACGACGATGTAATCGCCATCCAAAATATGATCCTCGCGCATCGATTCGCCCTTCACCTGCAGGACGAAGCTGTTTTGCCCGCGCGCGAAATCGGCGAGCGAAATCGTCTCTTTATCCTCGACAGCTTCCAGCGGGCGCCCCGCCGCGATCCGCCCCGCGAGCGGCAGCTCCACCGTGTGCCGGTCCATAATTTCCTCGCGCACCGGCTTCGGCAGCTGCATCACCTCGATCGACCGGCTCTGGTTGTAACCGCGCCGGATGAATCCTTTTTTCTCGAGCGTCGAGAGATGCTTGTGCACGGTCGCGAGCGACGTCAGCTTCAGCGCGTGCGCGATCTCTTCGAAGCTTGGCGAGTATCCGTTCTTGTTGAGGAAACCCACCAGGTAGTTCAGCACTTCTTTTTGCCGTTTCGTCAGCGACATCTTTCCCCCATTCTTTCGCCGGCCTTCGCTCCGCGTTCTCCGCCGGCCACGGCCTTGGCCTACACGTCGGGTAACCGCTCAACTATATGGCGAATTAAAAGCGAAAGTCAATGGTACGTAAGGACAGGTAGTGACTCATTTTGATTTGCCCAGAGGGACAGGGAGCCACGAGACTAAGTTTGTGTTGGGGCGTTCTTTTTCTGTAGGGCTTCGATTTCATCCTCCGGCAAGAAAATGACGGTGCCGGAGACAATCATGAGCCCTTTGCGACACGCCTGTAGGAACGCTACGCCAACGATGGGAGAACCAAGTTCCGAAATGCTTATCAGACCAGGAACTAACTTCTCCCCATCGATGCAAGCGAACCCAAGAGCGACCGGAATTGGCGGCGTGGGCTTGCCATCAGCCAATACGTAGCGTGTTGTTGTGTGCGGCTTCAATCCGAGTTGAGTAGCCTGAATCAGCGGGAGTGACAGAAAATCGCTGAATCCGGTATCAACCAGCGCAGCAAATGGAGCGCAACAGGAAGCCCCATCGACCGAGACAACAATTTTTACGTAGGGATGTCCTCTGTCGAGGTGTCCATACCTAGCGGGCATGACTCATGTACCATCCGGCTTCCATCGCGCCGCTCTTGCCGATGCGAATTAGATGGAAGAATCCAGACGGGTCTTTTTCCATTGCTGTACGGACTGCGCCTTCGGCGGTTTCGGAAATAGTCGCCTCTTCGGTCCTGATGTTGATGGCGACAAATTTGCCAGCGTCCCCTTCCAGTTTTTTTGCATACTTCTTCCAGTAGATGGCTTCTCCGCGTTCGGCGATCTGCTGACTGGAAGGGATGGCATTAGAGTTGGTGTCCATCGCTCGTCCCTCCCTCGGTAACCACTTGTTAGACGGAGAGACTAGCTTATTGGCTTCATTCCGGTCAATGGTAATCCAGTTTACCACTAGGCCGCTTCCGTTCGTCCCCTATCTCCTAGTAATCCCACAAGTTCCGAAACGGACCAGATGCGGTCGGAGACCCCGGCCTCCATGGCGGGAGTGACGCGCAATGTTTGGTGAATCCGGCAGAAGTTATAGTACATGAAATGGAGCGCTACGGCCCAAGGACAGGTAGCGACTCATTTTGGTTTCTGTCCCGGACTACAGGATGGGGCGGTATGATGAGTCCCGCTTGTACACCCGGAGAGCGCTGATGCCCATCAACGAAGCGTCGTTCTGGTTTGGAATTACCGTGTTCGGCACCGGATTATTCGGTCTGATGGAGGGCGGTAATCGGATGCCATACGCAATTGCATTGACCGTGATAGGACTTATTGTGACTGCGTACTCCGTCGTGGCGCACCATAAGCCGGAGGTCTTACCCAAAATTCCGATCTGGATAGGTTTATTGGCTTTGACTTGGGCTGCCGTAGGATTCGATTACTATGATCGCCACCATGTGGACTATTCAAAGTGGAGCGACATCGACAAGCTAGAACGTGTTCCCTCACGCGTTTTCAAAGACGAGACTGTAGTATTAGATGGTAAATTTTTCCTCCAACCGACTTTTGAGAATGTCACATTCATCTATAACGGGACCGCTGGCGTGGCAATGGACAATGCACACTTCCTACCGTATGGACGATTCGTTTTTAGGTTGGGATCAAGAAACCCAGTCGTCACAACTACGTTGAAATTAGATTCTCTATTTTACGCAGCGGGCGGGTGTGGGACTTGGACGGAAGATCGTGGAAACGAGAAATATAATGGGATGACTCCGCCCCCTTAAGAAGGCGCTAAGAGAGAAACCCCTTCTTCAATGGACCGGACGTGATCTGCAATCCCCGCTTCCATCGCGGGAGTGACGCGCAGCGTTTGGCGCAGTCTCGGCAAAAACAGCAAGGGGGCTAAAAGCTCAAAACGAGTCACTACCTAAGGACAGGTCTAGGACAGTTTGCGCATCCTGCCCGATCGCGAAACCCGGATCGCCCGCGCCACGTCCATTAGAGGTACAGAAGACTGCGAAGGCAAAAGTAGTTTCTGAAAATCCGCGCGCGTCTCGGTGTAGAATCCTGCCGCATGTCGGGGGGAACCGACGGAGGGAGTATTCATGAAAAGACAGAAGTTTCCGAATTCTTCATTCTCGCGCAGTCTCGGCGCGATCGTCGCGGCGGGCGCTCTTACGATCGCGGTGGCGACCGCGGGCCTCGCACGATCGCCTCGCGCGTCGAAGGCTGCGGATGATGGCGCGTCGAAAGACGTGATGGGGATGGCCTTCGACGGCCACTCGGTCGCGAATCTGGATGACTCGATCAAATACTGGGAAGTGTTCGGCTATAGTCTGACGAACAAGCCCGAATGGAAGCTCGACAAGGAAGCCAACAAGCTCGATGGCACGCCCGGCGCCGAGCGCCGCACCGCCATCATGAGCGGCCCGAGTTCCGTCTCGCACGTGCCGTTCGATCTGATCCTCACGGAATATCGCGGCGTCAAGCGCCAGGACTTCAGCGGTCTGGGGCCCAACGCCCTCGGCAACGGCCACATCGATCTCACCGTGATGGACGATTGCAACATCGCCATGAACAAGTTCAAAGAGATGGGAATGCTGAAGGTGCCGCAGATGTTTTCCGCGCCACCCAGGCCCGATGGCAAGCGTTCCTTCGTCTTCCTCGATGATCCCAGCGGCTGGCTCGTCGAGTTGTTTGCGAAGCCGCTTCCGGTTGCGGGAGCTCCGCCCGAGGGGCCGAAAGTCTCGAATTCCAGCGCGACGATGCAGAATATCGACCGGCTCGGCATCGGGGCCGGTTTCAATCACATCGGCCTCAACATCATTGATATGCCGAAGGAACTGTCGTTCTATGAGGGCGTGCTGGGCGGAGACTACCCGGCCTTCACCCCGGCCCCGCCGGCGGCGCCCGGCGGCCGTCCGCGCATGAACATGGAGAATGGCTGGTTCAAGCAGGCCACCACGGACGGAGCCGATGGACACCTGCGCGTCGAGCTGCTCGGCAGCCCGCGCGGCGACCAGCCGCTGCCCGACGAGCATATTTCCGATATCAACGTCAACTATATCGGCTTTCAGGTGACCGACATCGACGCCGTCTACGCCGCCGCGAAAGCGGATGGCGCCAAGACCGTGTCCGAAGGCGGCATCATGAAGGTGAAGGACGGCCGCGCGGTAATGTTGAAGGATCCGGACGTCGGCGACTTCGTCGAACTCTGGCAACCGAAGTAACCTTTGAATCCAACAACCGCTCGCCACTGGCGAGCGGGTTTTCCGAACCCCACTCTTTGCGATCATTGCAAAGGGTGGGGTTTTTTCGTTTCTCTTTTCTTCCTCCGCGCTCTCTGCGCCTCAGCGGTGAACTCTTCTTGCATTTCTCTCTTCCGCCCAAGGCTAGAATCCGGCGTTTCCTTTCAGCGGCGGAAATGCTTTTGTCGTGGGCATGCCGCTCTTCTCGCTCGTCGCGGCATTTCAATATTGCCCCTGACGTTCGCCGGTCAGCGCCCGCTGGCAACCAAATCCATCTGCTGCTGCACCTCGCGCCTGAATTCGGAGGGATGCGCGATTTTGTCGAATGGCTCGGGTGTTCCGCCCGTTCCGTGAATCACGACCGTGCCGTATCCCAGGATTCTTCCCATGGCCGGCTCGTTGATCGCGATGCTCTCGACTTTCGGCAGCATGATCTCGAGCGAGCGGCGGCTCAGCATTCCGGTCTTGATAATCACGCGCCGGTTCGTCACGCCGATCTCGGTGGCATTGCGCTTCACGATGGCGGAGACAAGCACGATCGCAGCCACCAGCACAAGCACGGCGCCGAGAATGAGCAGGTCGCGCCGCAGTATGAACGAGGCCGCTCCCGCGCCCGCGAAGAAGACCGCGAGCACAATTGGCCAGAACAGCACGCTCCAGTGCACGCCCGTCCGGTAGACGAGCGTTTCTCCCGTGACCAGGTTTTTCTCCACGTAGCTCATATGTCCTCGTCGAAATAATCGCACACATGTAAGCCGGACCAAGCGGGCTCGCGATCCTCGTTTCTTGGATGTCCACTCGCAACTACGGAGTGCGATGCTCCGATTTCGTCCATACATCTGACTGCCGAAGCACCGCTGTAATTTTCTTCCGCGCGAAACGTAATTCAAAGTAGCCGCAGCCCCACGGAGGAACGCGCCATGCAAACGAAAGCTTACAAAGGGATGGGAATGGAGGGCCGCGTCGCCAGGTGGTATGCCAAGACCACCCGCAGCGCCATGGACGATTTCAAGGCCCTTGCGAAACGCATGTCGGAAGGGCTCGCCGAAGGCTCAAGCGTGCTCGAAGTGGCACCCGGTCCAGGCTATTTCGCGATCGAACTCGCCAAGCTTGGAAATTTCAGAATCACGGGCCTCGATATCAGCAAGACGTTCGTGGAAATCGCGAGCAGAAATGCCCGCGCGGAAGGCGTGGAGGTGGATTTCCGGCACGGAAACGCCTCGAGCATGCCGTTCCAGGCGGACACTTTCGACCGGATCGTCTGCCGCGCCGCTTTCAAGAACTTCTCCGATCCGGCGGGCGCGCTCAAGGAAATGCGCCGCGTATTGCGCTCCGGCGGCAAAGCCCTGATCATCGATCTCCGGAAGGATACGCCGAAAAAGGAAATCGATGCGCACGTGGATCACATGAAAATTGGCCCGCTCGATTCGGCGTTCACAAAGCTGGCCTTTCGCACGTTTCTGCTGAAGCGCGCGTATACGAGAGACGACTTCACCAGATTCATCGCCGGGAGCGGCTTTCAGAAGTCGCAGATCGACGAAGCGCCGCTGGGTTTCGAAGTCTGGCTTGAGAAATAGCGGCGGCGACCGCGGCGGGAATCGGCCGGCTGTGGAATCGGAGTCACTATTCGCTACCACGGCCGTTCAATTGCGGTTTTCCCGCTCCGCCCGCGGTGCTACACTATTTTGTACACGAGGTTGTTTCGCGGCCACCGTCGGGTTCAGGGGAATGGCGGGCGCGGCATCTCGCGGGTTTTGTTCGTCATCTAAGGAAGGGTGGGGAACAGCGCAATAATATGTCCACGACCTTAACGCACGCGCGCACACGTACGCGCGAAAAGCTCGAGCAAGCCGTGATCCGCTTCTGCGGCGATTCCGGCGACGGCATGCAAATCACCGGCAGCCAGTTTACGAATACGGTCGCGCTTTACGGCAACGACCTCGCCACGCTTCCCGACTTCCCGGCCGAAATTCGCGCCCCTGCGGGCACACTGCCGGGCGTCAGCGGCTTCCAGGTCCATTTCTCATCGCACGACGTCTACACGCCCGGCGACGCGGTCGACGCGCTGATCGCCATGAATCCAGCGGCGCTGAAGATGAATCTGCCCGACCTCAAAC
>Ga0335072_10002218_pt1 | contig 30460 bp, 22 predicted proteins | sample Lox_Sample_21_FD_206725 | JGI IMG/M metagenome (GOLD analysis project Ga0335072, IMG submission 206725) | Soil microbial communities from Loxahatchee National Wildlife Refuge, Florida, United States - Lox_Sample_2.1 | ecosystem: Environmental > Terrestrial > Soil > Wetlands | place: USA...
TGAGCTGGACGCGTGGGCGGCATAGTTTCAAGTTCGGCGGCCAATACTGGCGCGAAATCATCAAGACGTTCTATGCCGGCAACAACGGTGAGCTGGGGTATCTGGATTTCAACGGACAGTTTACGGCCGTCAACTCCGCTTCGGCCGGGAACGGAACGGGCGACGGAGGCGCGGACTTTGTGCTCGGTCTCCCGCAGGCGTACGGCCGCGGCGTCAGCACGGGGGCTACATGGCAGCAGTACGAGAATGTCATCGGTATCTACGCCGAAGACACATGGCGCGCCACCGACAACCTCACCTTGAACCTTGGCCTGCGCTACGACGCGCACACGCCCTGGGTCGAAAGCAACAACGAACAGGCCAATTACAATATCAACACCGGACAAATCCAGCTCGCCGGCCAGGATGGCGCCAGCCGCGCACTCTATAACGGCTTCTACGGCGGGAGGGACTTCCAGCCGCGCATCGGATTTGCGTGGACACCCTCAAAGCTGGATAACCACACGGTAGTACGGGGTGCGTTCACGGTTTCCTCTTACCTTGAGGGAACGGGCACAAACCTCCGCCTGACTCTTAACCCGCCCTTCACTCCGGCAGAAATCGCTGCAACTTACAACGACACTGCCCTGCCTTTCACGGATTCAAGCGAGGGCATTGTAGGCACCGGGTCGAACCTGTCATGCGACGCACCGGCTTATGCCTGCTATGCCCAGGCATATCTGCGGATATGGGACCCCAACGTGCAGCCGGCCCTCGCGTATCAATGGAGTCTCATCATTCAGCAGCAAATTGCCAGCGGAACAACCTTCCAGGTTGGATATGTGGGGCAAAAAGGTACGCATCTGATGGTGCCGTTCGACTATGGCCAAAGGGTGCTGGGAGCCGGCGGCACCACAGCGAACAGCCCTTATTTTGCCAAGAACTTGACACTCTATAGCGTGCTGGGCAACCCGGCTCTGACAGACAGTAATGGAAACCTGCTGTCAACGGATAACAATGGAATCAACGAAGGGGCGACTATCTCGGGCACGAAATCAAACGGCAATATGGAGTACAACTCCCTGCAGGCCATCCTGCAGAAGGAAATGTCCCGCGGGCTTCAGGGACAGGTCTCCTATACGTACTCCAAGTGCATGTCTGACAGCACCGGATATTACGGAGCATGGAATAATGCCTTGAGCGCTTCGGCTTACTGGCAGAATGTCTATGACCAGAGAGCGGAGTGGGCGCCTTGCTACTACGACGCCACGCATGTACTGTCCGCGTACGCCGTTTACCAACTGCCCTTTGGACGCGGCAAGCAATTTGCCAACGGTGTAAACAAGCCTGTCGATGAAGTCATTGGCGGCTGGGCGGTGAGCCCCATCGTGTCCTTCCGTACCGGCTGGCCCCTGCCGATTGAGGGAGTGTCCGACAACTCTGGCACGTTCGGCCGTGGCGCTCGGGCGAACTGCAGTTCACTGCCTTCCATCGAAAATACTGCAATCCCAGGGATAGGGACCCAGTGGTTCACCAATAACGGCAATTTCACGCAACCGGCAGTTGGCACATTCGGAGACTGTTCACCGCAGCTCTCAGGTCTCCGGTCGCCGCGCTACACTGATCTCGATGCGAGTGTGCACAAGGATTTCCTGATAACGGAACGGTTCCACGTGCAATTCCGCACCGACTTCATTAATGCCTTCAATCACGTTCAATACAATGCTCCGAACATGTCGCTCGGTTCAACGATGGGGCAGATTACCGGCGCTCAACCACCGAGGAATATTCAGCTGGCCCTAAAAGTCTACTATTGACGAATCAAACAACCGGAAGCCGCCGCTACAGGCGTAGATTGCGCCTGTAGCGGCGATTTGCTATTTTATACTGAAGCATCTTTGCCAAGCAGATTGCGCGAAAATGGGCAGCTACTGGATCAAATCATCCGTCGTTCTCCTCCTGTCAGTTGCCGCGCTTTCTGGAATCAGTTCCCGCGCTCAGCACACCAGGCCGGCTTTACCGGCAACTCGTATTCCGCCTCAACAAGCCATCACTCTGGCCCAGCAGGGCCACTGTCGAGAGTCGATTTCTGCGCTTGAGCAGGCTATGACGGCTCAGTCTCCCGCGGGAACTCGGAAGCTCGCGGGCGTACTCGGAATTCGCTGCTCTCTTGCCGTAGATGATCGACCAGCAACCCTGGATTTCATCCGCTTGCTCAGCCGTGATTTTGGTCAAGATCCCGATGTGCTGTATGTCATCGTCCATGCCTACTCCGACTTGTCGACGCGCACGGCCCTGGATCTCGCTCGATCTGCGCCGCAATCTACGGCTGCTCACAAATTGAACGCGGAGGCGTTGGAAGAACAGGGCAGGTGGAAGCCGGCGGAGCTCGAATATGATGAGATACTGAAGAACGACCCGAATGCCCGTGGTATTCATTTTCTGCTGGGCAGGTTGCTGCTCTCGGATCCCAATGGCGGACCGGACGCTCCGGCTCGAGCCAAAGAGGAGTTCCTGAAAGAACTTCAGATCGACCCCGGCAACGCCGACGCAGAATACATCCTGGGGGTGCTTGCACAGCGCGCCCAAAGCTGGGACGAAGCGATTGCCCGCTTTTCGCAGGCGGCAAAACTCGATCAGAATTTTGCAGAAGCGTACCTCGGATGGGGAGTTTCCCTGCTCGGCGACAAGAAATATGAAGAGGCAATCGCGCCTTTGAAGCGCGCCGAGCTTCTGACACCCAGAAATCCCGACATCCACAATGCGCTGGCGACCGCTTTGGTGAGAACCGGGAACAGAGCCGAAGCGGAAAAGGAATTTGCGATTCTGCAGAGCCTCAATTCTAAGGATCACTCCGCAGCACCTGCGGGAGATCAACCGCAGTAACTGTTTTATTATTTTCTCTGGTATATTCCGTCTTAGACGCAGGGATATCTGGACACAGGCCGCACTGAAACGATGAATCAAATTTGCATAGGGCGATCGACACGGCGGCAATTTGTGTCACAGTCGATCGCAAGCGCCTTCCTGATTTCGCAGCGTCCGCTCTTCGCCTTGCCTGGCGCCACGCAATTTCCTTTTGTTGTGATTCCTCCTGAAGCAAGCGGCATCAAGTGGACGCACACATCGGGAAAATCCCCTGAAAAGTATCTTCCGGAGAGTTCAGGACCGGGCTGCGCTTTTCTCGACTACGACAATGATGGATGGATGGACATTTATCTTGTGAACAGCGGCAAATGCGATTTCTATAATCCCAATCCGCCGCTCCGCAACGCGCTGTATCGCAATAATCGAGATGGAACCTTCACGGACGTAACGGAAAAAGCAGGGGTCGCGGCCGGGGGGTACGGTCAGGGAGTCGCGGTCGGCGATTATGATAACAACGGTTTACCGGACTTATATGTTACGCAGTACGGAAAAAACATCCTCTACCACAACAACGGTGATGGAACCTTTGCCGATGTGACCGAGAAAGCGGGAGTAGCGGCTCCGGGATGGTCATCGAGCGCGGTATGGTTCGACTATAACAACGATGGATTGCTCGATCTCTTCGTCTGCCGGTTTGTCGAGTTCAGCAAAGAGCTGAACAAACCCTGCGGCATCCATGAGGATGGCCTGCGGCACTACTGCATTCCGACGGTGTATACGCCCATGCCGAGCTGGCTTTTTCGCAATAACGGCGACGGCACGTTCACAGACGTCAGCGCGGAGTCGGGCATCGCAGGTCAATTGGGAAAAGCGTGGGGGGTAGTTGCGACCGACATCAACAACGACGGCTTGATGGATCTCTTCGTAAGCAACGACACCGTTCGAAATTTTCTCTTCCTCAATCGCGGAAATGGGAAGTTTGAGGAAATCGGAGAGATCGCTGGCGTAGCCTACAGTGCCGACGGGCGCACCCGGTCAGGAATGGGCGTGGACTCCGCTGATTATGATCAAGACGGCTTCATGGATCTTTTCGTTGCCAACCTTGATCGCCAATCGTTCTCGATTTACCGCAATAACCATGACGAAACCTTCGACGATGATGGCGGCCAGACCGGCATTGCCGCTGCCACCTATTTGATGAGTGGCTGGGGGCTCAAGTTCTTTGACTTCGATAACGATGGAGTTCTTGATTTATTTCTGGCCAACGGAAACCCCGACGATCTAATCGACCGGATCCACTCACAGGTGACGTATGAAGAGCGCCCCATCCTATTCCAAGGCACCGGTAAAGGCTTACACAATATCAGTCGGCAGAGCGGGCCAGTCTTCGAGCAGCCACTCTCGGCGCGCGGATTGGCGATCGGTGATTACAATAACGACGGCGCGATTGACGTTCTCATTGGCGTCAACGACGGCGCTCCGGTCCTGCTGCGAAACACGGTGGGCGCTCAGAATCACTGGCTTGGAATAAAACTCATCGGGACTAGATCGAATCGGGATGCGATTGGGACGCGGATTACTTACCAGGCACAGGACTTAAAACAGGGCCGGATGAAAGTAGGTGGCGGCAGTTATCTTTCGAGCCATGATCCGCGCATGATCCTTGGTATCGGCAAGCGCCCAAAGTTGGATTGGGTTGAAGTCCATTGGCCGCTTCCCGGCGGTAAAACTGAGCGCTTGGCTGATTTGCCCATCGACCGCTACATCACGATTATTGAGGGCCAGGGCAAGTGGACGTAAGATCGGGCGCGACGCCACCTGAGCCTCACGAAACCCCGACGATCTTCGGAACGTCCTGAGAAGCGGGTGCGGGAATTTTCGCCATCAGCAGAAACGAGAGATCGTTTGCGATGATGAGGATCCTGACTGGGGGTTCGCCTCAAAAGACATCTTCCTCGACGGCCTCGGATAAAAGACGCTCTGCTGCAGCGCGTTTGCCATCCACGTCTTCAGCGTAGTGAGCCGATGATTGAGCAGGCGAGGCCGGGCGGCAACCGGAGCGACTTGAGGACCGCGGCCAAAAGTTCAGCAAGCTTCTGAGTAAATCCGATTGCGATGCCCGGGAGCATCTGCGCGAGAATCAGCATGCCAACATTTGACGAGAAGGGGACAAGGGCTGATCCAACGATACAGATTCCACCACCTCAGTGACGAGTGGCTCGCCGCCCGATGTGATCGGCCATGGCGCCGCCGGAAAGGGCCGCAAGCATCGCCCAACGAGGACGATACTCACAATTACTTCCGGTATTTGCGCATAGAGCCTGAGGGTGCTGCGCTCAAAAATGAGCGAAGCGGCTACGAATTCCATGTCGAATCCGTAAGCTATACGCCCAAGTCCGGCAATGAGGGACACTCTCCAGACGAGGCCGCGTCTTATCTGCAGAGCGACGCGAGCTTTGTCGTTTTGCAATCATCCAACCCGGTGGAATGATAGGATCTCATTCAGACATACTAAACAACATTAACAAGATCTGTAGAGCAAATCGAGGAATTCGATGAGCGATCCAATTGAACCGCCGCCGCGTTGGCTCTCAGGCATTGAGCCGCCGAGGGAGCTATTGACTGCGAGCGGAGTCGAAATTCTGGAACTCGAATGCCGGCAGCAGCCAGAACGCATTTGCGAGCTCATCGAGGCATATTGCGCAGATCCTGGGATTCGAACGGAGTTGAGCGAACTTCGCAATTTGGCGACCTCAAAAGGGCCGGTGCTGTTCATTGGCATGGGTGGCTCTTTCTGCTCCTCCATCAGCGGGTCTTGTATGCTTCAGAGCCGGGGCCGGCTTTCTTTCTCAGTCGACGCAGGCGAGTGGTTGCACTATGGCCTCCCGGTCTGGCAGGACGCGGCTCTTTCGGTGCTTCTCACGACATCTGGTGAGAGTGCGGAGTTGGTCGAACTGTTCAAGCGCGGGGACAATGAGAGGCTGAGCCTCATCTGCAATAACCCGCTAAGCACCTGCTGGAAGATGGCATCTCACAGGCTGCCGATCCTCGCGGGCCCGGAATATGGGAATGCGACAAAGACATACACGAATGCCGCAGCGGCTTCAATCATTCTCGCGTCGGAGATGCTTGCAATTCAGTGGAAGAGCGATGCGTTGCAGTTTTTGAATGTCTTTGCTTCAAATCTGGACCGCATCTTTGCGATGCGCTCAAAGTTGGAAGAGTTCTGGCGCGGCGCCGCAAACACAGAACTCATCGGCCGCGGTCCCGCCTACGGCGCTGCAATCATGGGCGCTCTTACTATACGTGAAATGAGCGGCCATCGCGCGACCGCCCATACGGGTGCGGGGTTCAAGCACGGCCCCAACCTGGATGTCGATGATTCTCATCTGGCGGTGATTTTCGCGCTGGGGCGCGCAGCGGGCCTTGGTGTAAAGCTTGCGCGGGAGTGCAATCGCCGTGGGGGGAAGGTGATTCTCGTTTCAAGCGAAGTTTATGAGGGGGGCGATCAACTGTTCCCGGTAACAGTCGACGCGGTTCCCGAGCAGTGGGAAGGCCTCACCTCCATTCTTGTGGCCCAGGCGCTCACGCTCGGCATTGTTGAAAGAATCGGCTGCCGGCTGCCTCCCCGTTTCCAGTATGGAGTGATGGAGGAATAGCCTTTTACCGTACGGACAACAGCCGCATGGTTCGAAAATCGAGATCTGAGGGCAGCAGCTCGCCAGACATCGCTGCGTTGCGCTCAAAACTTCGCCAGCCGAGCACGTGTCTGCGGGAGAGGCCGTGCGCATGGCGATTGAGTAATTCTGGTGGCACGGCCGCTGCCGCCTTCGATGCGTTGAAGAAGCAGGATCAGAACTGCGCTTGACGCTTCAATACTTCCTAATGTTTAATCAGGGCTCGGCAGGCGTTCAAGGGCGAGGCGGTATTCGTGAGCCCTGTGCCGAAGCGGCCAAGGCTTTGCTCGCGGAAGAAACTATAGAAGGAAATTTCACGATACAGTTCACAATCCAATCTTTTAGGGGGCTGGGCGGGATTGATGCGGCGACTTCTCCTTGCTTTTTCTTGCGCGCTTATTTCCCTGGCGGCTCCGCTGTCAGGGCAAGAGCGTGGACCTCGAGTTCTTGCATTCTATTCGACACATGAAGAGCCTGACCATGTGGAATTTGCCAGGCAGGCCGTCAGGTTTTACGCGGCGCTGGCGCAGAGGGATCATTTCTCATTCCAGGCGACGACCCAATGGAGCGATCTCAACGCCGCAAATCTAAGCCGGTGCAAGGTAATTCTCTGGCTGGATGCTTCTCCTACGGAAGAGCAAGAACGTCGTGTTTTTGAAAGATATATGGAGCACGGAGGAGCCTGGATGGGCTTTCACGCGGCTGGATATAACGACGCAAGCACGCATTGGCCATGGTTCGTGAACTTCCTTGGCGCAGTCTTCTATGGGAACAGTTGGCCGCCGCTTCCAGCTCAGTTGATCGTTGACAATGCCGCAAATCCCATCTCACGGCGACTGCCTGCGAAGTTCATCTCACCCGCGAACGAGTGGTATAGTTGGAGGCCCGATCCGCGTACAAGCAGTGATATTGAGGTTTTGCTTACGCTCGCCCCTGCGAATTACCCGCTCGGTCTCAAGGACACCCTCATGGGTGGCGATGTCCCGGTTGCCTGGACAAATATCCGGTACAGGATGATCTACGTGAACATGGGGCATGGAGGCGAGATCTTTTCGAACTCTATCCAGAACCGCTTTTTTGAAAATGCGCTTATATGGCTCTGCGAAAAGGATAAACTTTAGGTATAGGAAAAACATAGCTTGCCCTACCTTTTCGGAAGGGCCGCCTGGGAAAGTCATGGATTCCGCGGTAGTTTCCGTTGTGGGCTGATGCACATGTTGCAGTGGATACACCTCAAAACATCGTCGAGTTGACATGAAGAGAAAATCGGTTCCAATTGGCAGGCCCTCAGTCCTGCGCCGTACCAATGCTCTGAGCATTCTGACCCTGTTGCGCGAGGCTGGTGCGTGTTCGAGAGCTGACCTGGTCCGGGCATCCGGCTTAAGCGCACCTACCGTCACCAATGTGGTAAAGGATTTGCTTGCTGCAAATCTGGTTGAGGCTCTCGGTGAGGGAGAATCCAGCGGAGGTCGTCCGCCCGACATGATCCGCTTCAGGTCAAAGAGCGGCTCCGTTCTCGCTGTTCAAATTGCAGCCCGCGACATTCAGTTTCTCCTCGCCGATCTCGATGGACACGAACTAGGGAGGTTGACGCTGACGTTAACAAAAAAGAAGACAACGCCCGAAGCCGTCTGCGGATACATAGCAGATAGTCTACGGACTTTGCTTCGACAGCAACGAATGACGCGCAGTCAATTGCTGGTGCTGGTCGTCGGCGTACCGGCCATTACCAATGTGGATGAGGGAATTGTCCTTGCAATTAGCACGCTCCAGGGTTGGCGCTCGGTCGAACTCCGCACCATGCTGGAGAAGATTGTGGATTGTAAGGTCGTTATCGAGAACGACACCAATCTGGCTGCTCTGGGCGAGTGCTATCGAGGCGCTTCCAGGAACGAAGAAGATTTTACCTTCATAAACATTGGCGCCAATGTGAGCGCGGGCATCGTTCTGAACGGAAAGATTCACCACGGCGCGCAGTGGTCAGCCGGAGAAATCGCCTATCTGCGACTGCCAGACACATCTCGCCGGCGGCCAACCATCTTTGAATTTGGAGAGCTGGAATCGATACTGACCGGCTCGGGGATACTCGCGAGCTGGCGCGAGCAAGCCGGCAAGACTCGCCCGGAGATCACCAATGCAATACAGGTGCTGAACCTTGCGGAAGCCGGCGATCCGATCGCCGAAAAGATCGTACAGCATCGAGCCAGCCTCGTCTCCGACATTGTCCTGAACCTATCCATGATCCTCAACCCGGCACTGATTCTGCTAGGAGGGGCAGTTGGAAGCCACCCTGCCTTGCTGCGCGGGGTGCAGCGGCAGTTGGAGGGCAGCGAATTCGGAGTGGCCCGCGTGCTCTCTGGAGTGCTGGGGGACACGGCGGTGCTTTGGGGCGCCATCATGCTCGCGCTGGATTTCGCTTCAGACGTTCTTTTCCCGTCTCAAACTCAGTAGAGATTCATATTACAGACGGGTACCTGCGTTCATGTTTGAATCGCTCCGATAGTAGATAGACGCGTTTGAGGAGACTGTTCCATTTTTTTTGCGGTTCTTTTGCCTTGTGTTGTTTCGGTGACGTCTCTTTGCCAAACAGCCGGCACAATTCCCGCGGCTGCCTGGCGCAGACCGATCGGGCTGCCACTCCAGAATCCAGACGTTGCCGAGAATGCGGGAAGCATCGACGACGGCTACCGGCAGGAGGCGCCCGTCTGCGGCTTCGGCTCCGGAACATTTTCGCGGACCTATGGTGGCAATTTCGCGCGCCGGCACATCAAAGCCGGGATACACAAATACGAGATTAGTTACGCCAATCAGTTCGCCACGTACCAGCGAGCCGCTGGAGAGGCGGTATCCCTCCTGCCCAGTGACTGCCGATGAGCCCAAAGACGAGAGCCTGAGAGCTCCAGGTAAAGTGCCCTGTAATGGGCGACCGTGAGGTGCAGGCAGGATCATAACTCGCGACGTGTTCCCGGCAGGTTACATAACACTCGCACGATGCGGAGATCGAGGGACTAACCTGCCCCTCGAGCCAGATGCCCCGGGATTGGCCCCGTCAGAGACTTCCTGTTAGCCAGCGCAATCCAACCAAGCAAGGCGCTTTGCGTCCTCACTTCTGAGCGATGCGAATGGCGGTAACGGCAGGCTGGCCGAAGTTTGCAGTATAAACCTGCCCTGTAGCTGGATCCACGGCCAGAGCATAGGGATTTGTTCCGGCGTGATAGGTGCCGATGACCGTGTTTCTTACCCCGTCGATTGCCGTAATGCTGTCACTATGGACGTTTGCGACATAGATGCGGTTACGCACGGAGTCGACGGCCACCGCTTGCGGGTGTCTGCCCACCGGCAGTGTAGCAATCACCTTTCCCAACTTTGGATTGATAACGCTGACGGTCTGAGATCCGTAATTCACAACATAGACCTCCTGCGTGCGAGAATTAACCGCAAGAGCGCATGGAATCGAGCCAACTCGGATGGCTGTGACCGCGCGTGTACGCTCGTTCAGCGCCACAACATCATCGGCCTCGGTATGCCCTACGTACAGGGTGCCGGACGACTTGTCAAAAGCTATCCCCCAGATATGTGCACCGACCCCAACCTTCGCTACCGCACCAGTGAAGCCATCCACGATCCGGATATCGGGATCTTCATAAGTCATCAGAAAGACCGTGTTGCTCCGTTGATCAATCGCGATTCCGTCTGCACTGCCGGTCTCAAAATTACTGACCTTATTCGTGACGCCGTCGATTACTGTAAGCGAGTTACTGTAGGTATTAGTGGCGTAGATTTTGTCTGTAGCTTCATCGACGGCGATTGTATATGGGTGAGACCCGCTTTGGACAGGGATCGTGGCAATTACCAAGTCCCTTTTGCCGTCGATCACGCTGATCGATTCGCTGTCCGCATTCACGACATAAATCCTGTCTGTGTCCGAATTCACGGCGAGCGCGATTGGCGCCTGGCCCACCTTCAACATATGAAGTGAGCCGGTCTCCTCATCCGTAACAGAGACCATGTCTTCGGGCTCGTCGACGGCATAAACCTTATGAGTGTGTGAATCAACCGCGATAGCGCTGTTCGTGATCAGTCTTCCGTACGCTGGGTCAGTTTCCGCCTGAACACCACATGCAATGCCGCAAAGCACGCCCACAGCGAGGAGGCTGCGAAAGAGCGCAGCAGGTCCATGGCGGCCCGCCAATCTGCGGCGAATGGGAAGATTCATAGATTGAATAAACCCCGCAGTCCTATGTTAGTAAGGATTATAATGTCCTGCAGTTGATCCGCAAGAGAGAATCTTTGCCCGGACAAGGACACCTTGATGTTTCGCCTCACACGATGTCTCTTCCTTTCTACAGTGCTGGGTCTGGTTGCCCTCACCGCATCCGGACAGCAAAGGATATTTCATGTCCTGGCCTTCTATTCCACCACTGTGGAGCAAGACCATGTCGATTTTGCGATGCAGGCCGTTCCGTTTTTTCACTCCATGGCCGCGCGAGATCATTTCGACTTCGAAACCACCACGAACTGGAACGACATGAACCCGACGTTTTTGTCGAAGTTTCAAGTCGTGATGTGGCTGGATGACCGGCCCGCTACGCCCGCACAGCGGTTGGCCTTCCAGAACTACATGGAGCACGGAGGAGGATGGCTGGGATTTCATATCGCTGGATATATGGCCAGCCGCGAAGCTTGGCCGTGGTTTGCCAATTTCATTGGCACAGTATTCTCCGGTAATAGCTGGCCTCCCCTGCCCGCCAAACTAGATGTCGACGATCCGGTTCACCCAGCCACAACCGGGCTGCCGGTGAGTTACCTCTCGCCCTCGAACGAATGGTACAGCTGGAATCCCGACCCTCGTTTGAGCCCTGACATCAAAGTTCTGATGACCCTCGATGCTTCCAACTATCCGATAGGATTTAAGAACACTTTGACCCGAGGCGATATTCCCGTGGTGTGGAGCAACACAAAGTACAAGATGCTTTATACGAATATGGGCCACGGCAGTGAGATATTTACCAGCCAATCACAAAACCAATTCTTTGAGAAGGCCTTGCTATGGCTGGGCGGCCGGCACGAATAGAAAGCCATGCTGCGGCAAAAGATGCCCTCTTGCCGGTTCTCCGCGCCGGTTGGAGTTTTTCTTCACTCCAATGAGAACAGCCTGCCTCCCGGCCGTTCGAGCCATATAGACCGTATAGATAAGGCGGGCGGATTCTTTTGATGTCAGAATTTGCCTTCCAGAGTGTAAATATTCTGTCACACGGTTATTGCCCGGCCCAATATCTGTTGAATCCGATATAGTCGGAGGGCATCGCGGCCAGAATGCTCCGGCGTAACTGAAGGATGTCGACCGAGCCGAGCGAACTAAAAAGCACTTTGCCGTTCGGGCCAAGCAGCACGGTGTAGGGAACGGCGGACTGCCACTTCGGATCGAATGCCGCCTGCAGGACGGCGGTGTTGTCCGAATCGAAGAGCAGATTGTCGCTGGTGGCATCGTGTCTTTGCAGGAAGCGAAGAACGTTCGCCTTTTCATCCGGGGTGTTGACGGATATAGTGACGAGCTTAAGGCCACGATCGCTGTACATCCGAAAGGTATCTTGCAGGTCGGAAAACTCGGCCACACAAGATCCGCACCAGGTTGCCCAGAAGTCAATCAACGTATAGTTGTCGCCGGCGTTGGCGCGCAACTCTCTAAGCTCCGCCCCGTCGACCATGTTTACGGTCACCGGAGTGGCCTCGAGCTTTTCATTATATTCGGCGACAAGAGCCTTCTTTTCCGCCCACTTTGTAGAGCATCCGAATACGGCCGTATGAGTGACCTCTACCGGTTTGCCAGCGAGAAGTTCATCGATCGCGTTCTCTGCATCATGCGTCTTTACTTTTTCAATACGATAGCTGTTGTCGAATCGGCCCTCGTAGCGCAGGCGGCGATTCTTGTCGAAGATAAATACATGCGGCGTGGCCTGCGGCCCGTAAGCACGAGTCACGGCTTGCGTTGCGCCGTCATAGAGGTAGGGATAGTGAAGGTGCTTGTACTCGACGCGAATCTTCATATCCGCCAGCGTGTCGCCGACGTCGGAGGAGTCGAGTTCGTCAATGACGGTTGCCTTGGGATCATTGCCCTCGATGGCAACAACCGCTACTCCGCGGTCCTTGTAATCCTCATAAAGTTTCTCGATGCGGGTTTCGTACATCTGCGCGATCGGACAGTGATCGCACGTAAAGATAACCACGAGAATGCGGGCCTTTGCGTAATCACTCAAACTGTGGATATGTCCATCCACGCCGGGTAGTGAAAAGGCCGGCGCGGCCGAACCTAGAGGCAGAATGGGGTGCGTGATTTGCCCATGAGCCGCCACGGACATCAGTGAAATCAGAGTGGCTGCCAACACCTTCTCCATGGCATGCTCCAACACCGGCGCTTCAGCCGTGGTTACGCGAGGCTCCTCGCATATGCAATCTGTTTGTCCATATCCTGATCTACGTCGCCCTCTTTCTCGTACTCCACGGCGACCAATCCGGCATACTTCATGTTCCGGAGCTCACGCATGACGGCGGGAATGTGCGCAATCCCCGTGCCCAGGAGAACATTCTTTTCTTCCCCTTTAGCCTCAATGTCTTTGAGGTGAACCATCCGCAGACGGGGCGCGAGCTTGAGAATCGCGGCGGCGGGATCGTATCCGCAGGAGGCGAACTGGCCGGTATCCGCCGTTGCCCCCATGGTCTTTGAAAGATCTGAAATGGCGTTCCACACTTCTTCCGGACTCTCATAGGCAAACCGGATATGCGGGAAGAAGTGGTTATGGAGGCCGAACGTCAATTGTTCCTGCGTCAACCTCTCGTCGATTCTGCGCAGAACGGGTGCCGGAGCGTCACCGGTGATATTGCTGCATCCCAGGATCTTCGCAAACCGGATGGCGCGCTCTACATCCAGATTGTTGTTCATTGTGGCGGAGTAATAAGACCAGCAGCGAATCCCCGCACGGTCCAGTTTTTGGCGTGTGGTGCGAAACAATTCGTCATCCGGATTGCTCAGCAGCATAAACTCGCCGCGCGACATTTCAATTTCACGGATGCGAAGCAATTTCAGCTGAACGATCATGGCATCAATTGAGATGCTGTGATAGCTATATGTGCCGACTCCGATATTGAGCTTGCTGAAGGCGAAAACCGAAGTTGTTGCACAGGTTACGCTGCCGGCCGCCGCCAGCTTCAGGAAGGCGCGCCTCGTTGTCTTCGAGCGTTTCACCTTATACAAGACTCCTTCTCCATATGTTTCTAACGTTTTATAACAAAGCCGCTACGGGAGCCAGTAGATCATACGCAAAAAGTGCATGTCAAGGAGAAGTTAACTCCACGGCACTACGGTGGGCGTGCGCCGGGTAGCGCGGCTGGACAGATTCATCCATCCTGCATCACAATGAAGAACCACAGGCAAATATCGCCACCACGAGGCAGGCCAATCATACACTCCGCAAAATTGTGTTGGGGACTCCTTTTCTGCAGCCTCCTGATTCCGTCAGGTTTGGGGCAGATGCGCGTGCTCGTGGATCAGACCGGCTACGAGCGGCTCGCCAGCAAGCAGGCGATCATTATGGGTACAGCCAGCGACCATCCCCGCGAGTTCGAACTGATTGACTCCGAGACCGGAGATATCGTGCTGCGCGACAAGCTCAATCCTGCGGGCACCGTATATAACTGGGGCGGCCGCGTCTTCTGGACCGCGGACTTTTCCTCCTGGCAGAGGCCTGGCTATTATGAGGTCGTCACCGGGTTGGGCGCTCAAGAGGTACATTCCTGCGCCTTCCAGATCGCGGACGACGTACTGGAGCGTGCGACGCTTTCCAACGTCATCTACTACTTCAAAAGCCAGCGCGCGAGCGGACTTATGGACCGGGCTGATCGGCATTTGAAAGTCCCGGGAACCCGGGATCAGTATGTCGACGTGCACGGGGGTTGGTATGACGCGACGGGTGACTATGGTATTCATCTGTCCCACCAGAACCCTACCTCTTATTTCAATCCGCAGCAGGTGCCGCTGGTAGATTGGAGCCTGCTCAAGAGCTACCAGGTGCTGCTGGACCGCCACGACGACAATTTCAGCGAGTACGAGAGGCGCCTGCTTGACGAGGGGCTCTTTGGCGCCGACTTTCTGGTGAGGATGAAGCGCCCACACGGCTCATTCTTTGAATCGATCTCCGCTCCTGGAGAGAACAAGCTTCCTCAGGACCGCGCTATCGAGAATCCAAACTGGCGCACGCACATCAAGACCAGCGCCTCCGACTCGACGGAAAAGGTCGGCCAGGCCTCGGGGCCGTATGCTTATCAGGCGAGTTTTCGCGCCGGGGGAGGCATGGCGATTGCGGCTCTGGCGCTGGCCAGCACCATGCCGGCTTCGGGTGTCTTTAGCCGGTCGGAATATCTGCGCGCCGCCGAGCAGGCATTTCAATTCCTGACTCTTCACAATCGCGAGCTCCTTAACGATCACACCGAGAATATCCTGGACGATTACTGTGCGCTCATGGCGGCCACGGAGTTGTACAAGGCTTCTCGCCTGGAAACCTATCGCGCCGCTGCGGACCTGCGCGCAGAACATCTGATGGCGCGCCTCGTTACCACGGATCGCTATCATGGCTACTGGCGCGCCGACTCCGGAACGCGGCCGTTTTTTCATCCCTCCGACGCCGGCCTCCCTGTGGTTGCTCTGCTCGAATATGCGCCGATCGCACCCCCCGCACAACGGGCCCGGGTCCGGCACGCCGTGGAGGTTTCGCTGCACTTTGAGCTATCCGTCACAAACGACGTAAACAATCCCTTCGGGTACGCTCGTCAGCTCATCCGCATGGGAAACGGCGCCATCCGCACCGCCTTTTTCTTTCCGCACGATACCGAGGCGGCTCCCTGGTGGCAGGGAGAAGATGCGCGCCTTGCATCGCTGGCTGCGGCTGCGCGCATGGCAGCCCCTCTCTTCGCAAACGACCCGGCTTTCCAGGCGCAGCTTGAGGCCTATGCATGGAACCAGCTGCACTGGATTCTGGGGCGCAATCCATTCGATGCAAGCATGCTCAATGGAAGCGGCCACGGGAGTCCTCCTTATATGTTTTTCCGCTCCTGGAAATATACGAGCGCTCCGGGATCGATCATGAATGGGATTACGGCCGCGGCCAACGACGAGGATGGCATCGCCTTCAATGAGGGCTTTGCCGTAACGGGAAAAGATGACGACTGGCGCTGGACTGAGACATGGCTTCCTCACGGCGCGTGGTACCTTTACGCCGTGAGTCTTCCTCATAATTGAGTGTTTCCGACCAGGAAAAACAGCCGATCTACGGGGATGCTTTTGAAACGACAAGACTGGCCCTAACTGGCCGGAGGGAGAGCACCGAACCGCCGGTGGACGCAGGACGGGCTGGGATTGCGGCGCCACACTAAGCAGGGAGGGATGACGGTTCATTCTGCCCCTCCCGGGCGCAGGGGATTATTTGGGCGTCGATGTGCCCGGCGGTTTCGAGTTCCCGATCATTGCGTCTCTCTCCGCGTTTGCTGAAAAGACCCCCGAGGGCGGGAGGATTATGCCGCCGCGATCTTTAGAGACGCAGAAATAATTCGTGCAGCAAAGTCGGTCTATCAGAGCATGGCGGACTCTAACCCGTGGCTCAGGGGAAAGAATCCTGCCTGCTACTTTTCTCTTTACCGAGTCACTTCGATCTACCGGAAGCTCTCTGAGTGATATTTAACGAAACGGGCTACCGCTCGCCAAACGCCGAGGGCCGCCCGCGATGCGGACGGCCCTGGGGGTTTGCTGGATTGGTTGGGTGCTTCTTTCTACGGGCTGAACTGGCTGCGGAAAAAGTCCCCATTCCGGGTGAAATACCCGGGAAAACATCCCTCGGGGGCTAAAGCCCTGCTGATTCTATTGCGCTTCTTCGGCACGGCTAAAGCCGTGCCCTTTCAAAACGGCAGCGGATTTGACTTTTTCCGCACCCTGTGAAGCCCGTACCCCTCATGCCGCTTAGTCCCCGGCGACGGGCTCGGCTTCTTCCTGGCGGTTGCGGTTGATCGGCATCGCTGCGTTGTTGGAGGCGGGGCGGATAGAGTCGAGGCTGACCAGCCCATCCACCGGCTTCTCGCCCAGCACGTGCTCGCGGTAGAGCCTGGCCATCTTGGCGTTTTCGGCGTCCTGCTTCAGCTTGGCTTCGTTGGCCTGCTTGTCGCGGGCACGCAGGCGCTCTTCGCGGGCGTTCTTGGCGATGCCGAGGTTGTCGAGAGTATGGTTGGCCTCGGCGTTGACGTGCTCCATGTTGAGGACCAGCTCGTGGCCCACGTGGGTCATGCCGACCTTCTTACCGCCGGCGAAGATCTCGTGGCGGCCGTGCTCGTCGTACCACTTGGTCAGTGTGGCCGTCATGTGCATCTTCTCGATGATGTTGCGCCAGCCCACGCCGGTGTTGTAGGCGCAGAAGCTGATCTCGCCTTCCTGGGTGGCGTAGGGGATGATGCACTGCTCGGTGCGGCGGAAGTCATAGTTGAACAGGTCCTGGAACCACATGCCGGCGATGAAGAGGAAGTTCCAGCGGTCGGCGCGGCGCTTCTGGATGTCTTCCATGGTGCGGTCGCCCTTGACGCTGCCGTAGTTGCGGCCGGTGGCGTTGAAGGTCTTGTCCATCTTCTTCAGCATGTCGGTGATCTTGAAGTGCGTCGGCGACTGGAAGGGATCGTAGTTGCGCAGCAGGGCCAAGCCGAAGCCGAGCACCGAAAGCCACTTGCCGCGGGCGGCGTCGTTGACCTTGGCGAGGTCCTTGGCCACCTGGTCCATGTGGAGGAAGGCGGTGACGGGAGCGGCTTCCTTGGTCTCCTTGTCGATCATCATGGCCATGCCGATGCCGCAGTTGGGGTGGCAGCCGCAGGAGAGCTGGCCCCACTCGGCATGGGGCCCATGGATGAGGTCGGCCCAGTCCGAAAAGGTGCTCATAAAGCTGATGGGGAACCAGTCGCGCTCCGGCTCGCCGAAGCCGCACTGCTCCTTGATGTCGTGGGCCATGTGCGAGAGCGTGTAGCGCTGGGCCGTGCGGCGCTCATCGGTGATCTCCTCGTCGCGGCCGGTGAAGCTGACGGGCTGGAAGGAGAGGAAGCTGATCTTCTTGGGGTTGTCGAGGGCGAACTGGATGATGCGGCCCACCTGCTCGTTGTTGATGCCGTTGACGATGGTGGTGACGGGAACGATCTCGACGCCGGCCTCGTGCAGGTTATTGATCGCCTGCAGCTTCACGTCGAACAGGTTCCCCACCTTGCGGTGCGAGTTGGCCGCGTTGCCAATGCCGTCGAACTGGAGGTAAACGTACCGCAGGCCGGCCTCGGCCGCCGCCCGGCACAGCTCCTTCGACTTCGCAAACTCGATCCCGTTCGAAGCCGCCTGCACGCTGTTGTACCCCACCTTGCGCGAGTAGGCGACGGCGTCAAGGAAGTACGGCGAAAGCGTCGGCTCGCCGCCACTGAACTGCACGCTCATCTGCCGCCGCGGCTTGATGGTGATGGCGTTGTCGAGCATGGTCTTGATTTCTTCCCACGTCAGCTCGTGGACGAAACCGACCTGGTTGGCGTCCATAAAGCACGGATCGCACATCATGTTGCAGCGGTTGGTCAGGTCGATGGTCAGCACCGAGCCGCGCCCGTTGGTGATGGTTGACGTGCCGTGGTGGTGCAGATTCTTGTCGCCCTCGCCGTGGGCGCGGATGTCGCGTCCCGGGAAGCTCTCTTCAAGGTGCTTGAAGAAGGCCGGGTCGATGGACATGACGTCTTCGAAGTGGCCGTGCTTGGGGCAGTCCTTCACCATCAGGATCTTGCCGTCGCGCTCGATGACCTGGGCCTTGATCTCGCCGACTTTTTCATTGAGGAGGATTTCGTGAGGGAGCTTGCCGTCGAGGATCTGCTTGCGGATCTCGGGCACGCACTTGGGACAGAGGGAATCGGTGGTGCGGGGCCAGCCGAGGGGGGGCTTTTCCTTCTGCCAGCTCTTCAGGAGAGGCTTCTCGCTCCACTTGGGAGTAAACGACGGGTTGGGGCTGATGCGGTTCAGGCGCTCGTACACCACCCACGCGCCCTGAGCCGCGTAGACGGCAACCTTCTCGGCGTACTTGACTGCTTTGGACATAAGCGTTCGAATCTCCTCAATTTGAAGTAGCCGCGAGCCTCGTGCTTCAGTTGCCCGGCTGCCCGCCCGGCCCGGCTTTCCAGCATGGGAACCGGACCTGGTAATACGGTACTAGCGTAATTCCACCAACGGGTTAGCCCAAGCCCGGCGCAGCGAGCGGCGGAATCAAAGGTTGAACTGCGAATTGCGGCCAGCGAACGGGAGCGACGGCGGTTGATCCGGCCCGAACCTGCCGAAATATGGGTTTCCGGCACGGCATTTACGACTCCCTTAGCAACCTCCAACAAAACCCTGACGGATTCCATAGCCGTCCTTTAGGCCCGCGGCTGCCCACTGTAGAGAGCGCGGTTCCGGCGCACCGCTCTGGCTATCGTGCGCCGGCGGTTCTGGCCAGCCTTTAGCCGCTTTGCCGGCTTGTTCCCTGCCGGAACCCGCGCGAACCGGCTGAGAGTGCCGGAAGGAGAATGCGATGTACGACTTTGGAGGTTTATTCGAGCCGGCGGGGCAGGCGCATGGCGCCACGGACGCCGGCGGGCGGCAGATCGCGCGGCTTCGCACCGCTAAACAGGAAGATCCCGCGAAAGAGCGGCCTGCACAACGCGCAGCGCACGCGGATTTTGTTTTCGGCGAGCCCATCCCCATTACGCGCGCCGGCCGCATCGCCATTCTCGCGGCCCTGCTGGCCCTCCTGCTGCAATGCACTGTCTCGGCGTTCGGCCAGTCGACCTTCGGCTCCATCCGCGGTACCGTGCAGGACGTTTCTGCGGCCGTCATTCCCGGCGCAACGCTGACGCTTCACTCCCTTGACGAAGACTTCCAGCAGAAGACGGTTTCGGGCTCGGCCGGGGAGTACGCTTTCGAAAACCTCAAGCCGGGCCATTACCGCATCGTTGTCGATTGCAACGGGTTTGCTGAGGACGTCGTCAACTCCATCACCCTCCAGGCCCGCCAGGAGCTGCGGCTGCCCATCAGCCTTTCCGTCGCCGCCGCCCAGGCCACCACGGTTGAAGTCGACGCCAGCGCCATTCAGATCAATACGGAAAACGCCACCATCAGCAACACCGAAGACAACGCCCAGATCACCGAGATGCCGCTGAACGACCGCGCCGTCACCACCAGCCCCCTCGGCTCGCTCGCCCTCTCGGCCAACGTACAGGAAGACAGCTCGGGCAACATCGCCCTCGATGGCGCCAGCTCCGCCATGGTCAACTTCTCCGTCGACGGCATCTCCACCGACAACGTCCGCCAGAACGGCGCCCTTCAGGACGCCTACCCCTCGCAGGAGAGCATCGCCGCCGTCAAGGTCACGGCCTTTGACAACAGCGCCGAGTTCTCGCAGGTGGGCGATGTCACCTTCACCACCAAGAGCGGCACCGACCACTACCACGGCAGCCTCTTCGAGTACCTGCAGAACGATGCCCTCGACGCCGATCCCTATGGTTTCAACGGCAAGGCTCCCAAGCGCTTCAACACCTTCGGCGGCTCGGCCGGCGGCCCGCTGCGCATTCCCCGCGTGCTTCCGGGCAAAAATACCTTCTTCTTCTTCGATTACGAGGGCAACCGGCGGGTCACCGCCACGCCCGAGCAGTTTCTGGTGCCGGACGCGGCCGAGCGCAGCGGCAACCTCTCGGAAATGGGCGGCCCCGTCATCCCCTCCGGCGACATCAACGCCACGGCCAAGGCCCTCCTCGCCTACTACCCGCTCCCCAACGTCAGCGGCGCGTCCGGCTACAACTACGCCGTCTTCCAGCCCACCCCCGCCAACACCGACGGCGTCGATCTCCGCATCGACCGCACCATCAACTCCAAGCAGTCCGTCTACGCGCGCTTCAGCCGCAAAAACATCACCGAGGACTACGCCAACCCGCTCCTCCCCGATGATGCCGACTCCATCCACAACCGGAGCCTCGTAGTCTCATACACTTACACGCTTACCAGGAGCCTCGTGAACGAGTTCCGCTTCGGCTTCACCAACGTCACCACCGCGGTTAACTTCCCCATCGAAGGCGCAGGGGCCCTCCAACAGCTCGACCTCACCGGCGTGGACATTAGCCAGCATCCCACCACCCACGCCTTCCCCACCTTCAACTTCAACGCGGGCACCGGCTTCACCCCCATCGGCCGCGACAAGGCCGGCGTCACGCAGTCTTTTACAGACGAATTCACGGATAACCTCACCTACGTCCTCGGCAAACACACCTTCAAAACCGGCATCGACGCCCGCCGCGTGCGCTACTTCGACCTCGAGAGCTTCGCGCCCGTTTTTGCCTCCGACGACTTCGGCGACTTCACCTTCCAGCCCACCTTCTCCGGCGCCTACTGTCCGGCCAACTCCGCAGGGTGCTCCGCCAACGCCTTCGGCGACTTCCTCCTCGGCGACCCCACCACGCTCGGCTTCGCCGTCTCCAGCCCCGACGTCGGCGGCACCGCCTGGCAGTACGGCCTCTTCGTCCAGGACGAGTATCAGATCACCAGCCGCCTCACCCTCAGCTACGGCCTCCGCTGGCAGGTCCTGCCCAGCTTCCAGGAGGACGGCGGCAACCTCGCCAACTTCGACAACCGCGACAACTCCATCGTTGTCCCCGACCAGCTAGCCGCTTACCTGCAGAAGGAGAACATCGAAGGCTCCAACCTCGCCTTCCAGCAGTCCTTCAACGCCTGCAACCTTGGCTACACCGCCCTTCCGTGCACCAACTATGTCACCGCCAGCCAGGACCATCTGCCGCAGGGTCTGCGCAACACCTACTGGGGCAACTACCAGCCCCGCGTCTCGCTGGCTTACCGCCCCTTCAACGATACAAAGACGGTCATCCGCGCCGGCTTCGGCGTCTTCACCATGACCAACCTGGGTCCGCTTTCGTTCAACAACAGCGGCAACCCCACCTCCAACCTGCACACCTACTCGAACGCGCTCACGGCAAGCGGCAGCCCCCTGATCCAGTTCCCCAACACCGCTCCGCCCACCGTCGGCATGCAATATGGCGGCGGCGGCCTCGACCAGGGCGTCAACCCCAACTACCGCGACCCGCAATCCAACCAGTGGAACCTCACCGTCGAGCGCGAGCTCACGCCGCACGACACCGTGCGCGTCAGCTACGTTGGCATGCACAGCTACCGCCTGAGCGAGACCGAGGACCTCAACCAGATTCCCGCCTCCACCACGCCCTACGATCAGGGCGCGACCGCCGGCGCCTACGTTGACGCCCGCGCCCCCTATCAGAACTGGTTCACCCTCTACTCCACCTTCAACACCGGCGAAGCCAACTACAACGCCCTCCAGGCCGAGGCCACGCAGACCATGGCCCACGGCCTCTACTTCGACGCCAACTACACCTTCGCTAAAAACCTCGCCGACAACCAGGGCGACACACCAACAGCCTTCGCCTCCGAGCAGAACTACGGCCTGCCCGTCGCCAACCGCTTCGACGTCCACTCCATCTACGGCAACGAAGAAGGCACCCGCCGCCAACGCTTCCTGCTCACCGGCATCTATCAGATTCCTGCAGGCCGCGGCCGCGCCTTCTTCAACTCCGGCGGGTGGTCCAATGCGTTGTTCGGCGGCTGGGAGCTGAACACCGTCACCCTGCTCGAAACCGGCCCCTGGCTCACCCCCAGCATCAGCGCCGGCGGCTGCCAGGTGGCCCTCAACTCCACCGGTAACTGCCCCTCCACGCCCAGCGGCCAGCCCGAGACCAACGACCAGTCCAACACCAACGTCGTCAACCGCGGCGCATTCCTCCGCCCTGACCAGGTCTCAACTGATTACTCCAAGGGCCGCTCGCGCGCGCAGTACTTCAACCTCGCCGCCTTCGCGCCCACTCCCGTCGGCGCCGGCCGCTTCGGCAACGCCGGCGTCGGCATCCTCGAAGGGCCCGGCACCGAAACCGTCAGCCTCGGCGCCGCCAAGGTCTTCAAGCTGACCGAGGGCGCCCGGCTCCGCTTCGAGTCCACCTTCACCAACGTCTTCAACCACACCAACTTCGCCCCGCCGGCCACGCAGGTCGACGACACCACCACCTTCGGCGTCCTCAGCGCTCCCCAAACTGCGGAGAACGCCGGCAACCGTACCGGCCAGCTGGCGCTGCGCCTCGACTTTTGATCTCTGCATCGCAGCCTGCCTTCGTGCGTCCCCTTCTTTTCGCGCCCCTGCGAAAAGAAGGGGTTCACCCCCCGCCCCGCGCTCTTTTCAATCCCGCCTGGAGGTTCCCTGCTCGCGCGCGTCTAACTCAATATGCCCCGCATGAACCCGCGCCTCTCAACCACCCTCCTCACCGCAATCCTGGCCGCCGGCCCGCTGGCCGCCCAGCCGCCCGGCCAGTACCACCACGGCCCGCCCTGGCTCTCCGCGGTTGCGTATTCCCAAACCCTGCACGTCGGCGGCGCAACCGTCCAGGTCGATTTCGCTCCCGGCCCGCTCGATCTCTCCTACGCGCAGATTCTGCCCTGGATCGAGACCGCGGCTCGCGCCGTCTCTCTCTACTACGGCCGTTTCCCCGTCCCCCGCGCCCACGTGCTCGTCGTCCCCGCACCGGACCGGCGCGGCATTCTGAGCGGCACCACCTGGGGCGCCGTCGACGGTTTCCCTGCCTTTACGCGGATGCGCCTCGGCCAGCACACCACGAGCGCCGACCTCGTCGCCGACTGGACCATGACGCACGAGTTCGTCCACACCGCGCTGCCCTCGCTCGACTCCGACCACCACTGGCTCGAAGAGGGCCTGGCCACCTATGTCGAGCCGATTGCGCGGGCCCAACTCGGCACGCTCACGCCCGCGTTTGTCTGGCATGAGACCGTGCAAGGCCTACCCCAGGGCGAGCCCAATCCCGGCGAGCAGGGCCTCGACCAGACCCGCACCTGGGCTGCCACGTACTGGGGCGGCGCGCTCTTTTGTCTGATGGCCGACGTGGAGATCCGCGAGCAGACACACAACCGCATGGGGCTGCAGCAGGCCCTGCGCGGCATCCTCGCCGCCGGCGGCTCGATCGCCGTCGACTGGCCCATCGAGAAGGTCCTGGCCGCGGGTGACCGCGCCACTGGCACCACCGTCCTCGCCAATCTCTACAAGAAGATGGGGCAGTCCGCGTGGACGCCGATTGACCTCGACGCCCTGTGGAAGAGCCTCGGCATCGACGCGGCCGGCAACACAGTCGTCTTTGACGACCACGCTCCGTTAGCGAAAGTCCGCCAGGCTATCACCAGGACCAATGGCAACCCGGAGCCCGCGGGGCAATAACGCCACACTTCCGAAATGCCGCTCTGCCAGCCGCTTCAAACTCCACCACTCGGCGGCAAGGATGGAGACTTCGGCCCAGCGCACCCGGTTCGCATTCCGCACAAAGAGCTGATTGCGGAAAGCTGAACTCGGCTACGAGGCCTTCGCCCGCAGCATCTCCTCGGCGCGACGCCAGTCCTCTTCGTGGTGGCCGTGGGTGTATCCGCGTTCTTTCCAGTACTGGAAGGCCAGCTCGGCGACCTGATCGTGGGTCACCACGAACGGCGCCGCCATCTCCAGCACCTTGGCCTTGCGCGTGGCGGGCTTGCGCGGTTGGACTGCCTTTGCGGTGCCGTTCGTTGCTGCACTGTTTACTTTAGCCGCGCTCCTGGGTTCTGCTCCGCTCTTTGCCCTCGTGCTGCGGGGCTTTTTCGCAACCGTCTCTTCCATCGAATCTGTCCTCCTTGGGGGGTGGCGAACAATGGCCTATCCCCCTCAGAGTACCGGTGCATCGCACCCGCGGTCGCATCGAAGTGTCGGTCAAGAATCACTCCGGTAAACCCCCTTGTGGCCGTAGCGGCGGCGCCGGTTTCGCTTGCAGGCTGGCCGGCACGGGCCAGCCCTGCATCCGGTCCGACTTCAGCAGCAGGTAGAAGTCGTAGGTCTCGTTGTCTTCTCCCTTGCTGTGCACCTCCTGCGCATGGGCGATGGCGGCCGGCGTATTGATCACCGGCGCTCCGCTCGCGTCGAACGACTCGATCAGGTCGTCCAGCGTGCACGGGTCCAGAGGCGGCTCGGCGATCACCGGCAGCGCCGGCAGCGACGCATCCTGCTTCGTGAAGTTCAGCGCATAGGCGAGGTTGGCGATCTCGTCCGAGCCGTCGCGCGCCGTCAGCGGCGCCAGTCCCCACCGCCACTCGATCAGCTTCAGCACCGAGGTGTGGTCGTAGAGCAGCGAGTTGATGGTTGGCTTGGCCGGGTTTCCGCGGGCAAACGGCGAGACGATGAGCGTGGGCACACGGCAGCCCAGCAGCGCCTTGCCGTCCACCAGGTCGGTATCCACGCCGTTAGGAGCGACGACCCGCGGCGGCACCACGTGGTCGAAGAACCCGCCCCACTCGTCCCGGTTGATCACCAGCACCGTATTGGCCCACAGCGGGCTGGCGGCCAGCGTCGTGACCACATCGCGCAGAAAGATCTCGCCCTTGCGGAGGTCGGCGTGAGGATGGTCGTCGTTGCCGAGCCCGTCGTCGAGGATCGTGAACCAGGGATCCACGAACGAGACCGCCGGCAGCGTTCCCGCGGCCACGTCCAGCTTAAACTGTGAGTAAAACGCCGAAATGCCGATGTAATTCAGGCCCCACAACGCAAGAAACGGAACGTTCTGGTAGTAGTAGCGGCAGCTTACTCCCCCGGCCAGCAGGCTGTCCCAGATGGTCGGCAGGGTGCTCAGATCGTAGGTGTTGCTTAGCCGGTCGGTCTGCGCTGCGTGTTGAAACACACGGTTGGGAAAGGTCGAAGACAGGATCGACGGAAAGTAGTTGTTCAGGGTAGTGAAGTTGCGCGCCAGCGTGCCGAACAGGGGCAGGTCCGCCTCCTCGTAGTAGCCGGTGCAAAAGCTGTCGTTGGTGCTGGTGCGCAGCCAGCCGTCCATCTTGCCGTTGTCGTACTCGGAGCGCCCGCCGGCGTAGGAGTGATCGGGGTCGGGATGCGAGCAGCCTACGTAGTAGTTGAGCCGGTGGGTGGGCTGCAGGTTGCCGTTGTTGTCCGGATAGCTCAACCCGGACTGGCGACCGTTGGCGTTGGGCATCCAGCCCAGCAGATGGTCGAAGCTGCGGTTTTCCATCATTACGACGACCACGTGCTCGATGCCGGAAGCCGACGGCTCGGGCAGGATTCCGGCAACGGGGTTGCTCTGGGATCTGGCATCGGGAAGCGCGGTAGCAAGAGCAGCTGCCGATACGCCCGCCGCCCTGCGCAGGAAGTCTCTGCGATTGACACTCATCGGGGGAACCTCGATTCAGAGATGCGGCGGCGAGAGCACCAACCGCCTGGATGGGTTAGAAGCCTGGACAGGTGAGCGTCAGGTCAACCCGGCGTGAATGCCTCATAAAAAGTGTCCCGGCCGCCCCTCGCGATGCATACGGTCGCAAACCCGCTTCGCATCACTCCGCATCGCCTCAAAGCGGCAGCGCATCCAACGGGCGAAGGGTTAGCTGCCCGTGGTAAAAGTCCGGTTTTGAAAGGGCGCGACTTCAAGTCGTACCGTAAATAGTTGATTACGAACGATGGGCTTTAGCCCCTGAGCGATGTTTTTAGGTAAATTAGACCTTCACCACGGGGAGTTAGTTGAACGCTATGAGAGACTTCGCATTCCTCCAAATTTCCCTCGCCCCGGCCGCCGCCGACGCCAGCCTTCTCTTTCTTCGCGTCGTCGTGGCTGTGGTCTTCGGGACCAGCGGCTACTACCACCTCAAATCCCCCCGCCAGCGTGCCCAGAGCCTCGGCCTCAGCGTCGGCTTCACCATCTTCCTGGGAGCGGCAGAACTAGCCGCCGGCCTCGGTCTCACGGCCGGCGTTCTCACCCAGTGGGCGGCTCTGGGGCTCATCCTGGTCTCGCTCGGCGCTATTTATATGAAGATCGCCAAATGGCACACCGGCTTCTGGGGCGACAAGGCCTCCGGCTGGCACTATGACTTGCTTTTTATCGCGATGAATCTGGTGATTCTGACCACGGGTGGCGGACGCTGGGCGCTGATGCCGGCGTAGATGGGCCGAGTCGCCCTCCAGACTGTACACTCGGACTGTTGTATCTTAGGTGCAAGCCGTCCTGGAGTCGAATGTGCCGTTCCTGAAATCCCTTCGTTTTGATGGGCTTCTGTCGTTCCCACCTGGCTCGGAGGCGATCGAGTTGACGCCGCTAAACGTCCTCATCGGACCCAACGGCTCGGGAAAGTCGAACCTCATCGAAGGGGTTGAACTGCTTCACTCCCTGCCAATAGGATTCGCCAGCGCCATTCGGGACGGGGGGGGCGTTCGGGAGTGGCATTGGAATGGGCATTATTCAAGAGGTACTGTCGGTCTTGGGGCATGTGTTGACCTGAACTTCGATATGCCTCCGCTGGGCCTTCGAAAGTATCTCACCGACATACGTTACCGGCTTGCGTTTACCGCGTCCGGGCAGCGCGTCGAAGTTACGGATGAAGCCATTGAGAACGCTGAGAAAACAGACAAGGCGGCCAGGGACGTTTTCTTCTACTATCGATTCCAATCGGGAAATCCCGTTATTAACGTGTCGGAGCCACTTGGAGGCAAGCGGAGCGAACGCCACCTAGAACGTCAGAGTTTAACTCCAGATGAATCGGTCCTCTCGCAGCGCAAAGATCCGGTCTCCTACCCTGAATTGACCGACCTTGGAACGCAGCTTGCGCGAATTCAGTCCTTTCGCGAATGGAGCTTTGGCCGGTACAGCCAACTTCGCCAACCGCAACCTGCCGACCTTCCTTCAGATGCTATGCTGCCCGATGCGCGGAATTTGGGATTGGTCCTCAATCAATTGGAGCATTCCGGCGCCTGGTCGGAGTTCAATCGTTATCTATCGCGCTTTCTCCCTCGCTTTCAGCGATTCAGTACGTTGATCGCAGGAGGGACCGTGCAGTTTTTTCTTCATGAGGACAGGGTGATTAAGCCCATCCCCGCTACACGCCTCTCCGACGGCACCATCCGCTTCATGGCAATTCTGGCGCAGTTGCTGTCCCCCTCGCCTCCCCCACTGATTTGCATGGAGGAGCCTGAGCTTGGCTTACACCCCGACGCCATCGTTTTGTTGGCGGACCTGCTCCAGGAAGCCTCCAAAAGAACGCAACTCATCGTGACCACCCACTCCGATGCGCTGGTTTCCGCCCTCACCGAAGTCGCCGACTCCGTGCTTGTGTGCGAGTACCGTAACGGCACAATCTGCCAGCGCATCGATTCATCGAAGCTGCGCTTCTGGCTCGATAAGTACCGGCTGGGTGAGATCTGGCGGATCGGCGAAATCGGGGGAAACCTGTGAGCGAGATTGCGGTCTACGTCGAAGGTGGTGGAGATACAGCCGGCCAGAAGGCTGAATTGCGGCAAGGGTTCGACGCCCTTTTCGCCCGGGAAAAGTCGAAGGCGGCCGAAAAGAGCGGGAGCCTGAGGTTCATTTGCTGCGGTGGTAGACGGGAGGCATACGAAGCGTTTATGTATGCGGTTGCCGTGAAACCGCACCTTGTGAACGCGCTGCTTGTGGATTCGGAGACCTCCATCGCTCCGATTCCTGCGGATCATGGGCAGGACGCCCAGGTACGCTTGAATCACCTTAGTCAGACGCGAGCGACTGACTCGCGCGGGCAAGGCGACGGGTGGCAGTTCACTGGCGTTCCACCGGAACGTATTCACCTGATGGTTCAGTGTATGGAAGCCTGGATCGTTTCCGACCCCGATGCGTTGGAAGGGTTCTATAAGCAGGAGTTCAGGAGAGCCCGGCTTCCGGCCCGCAACAACCTGGAAGATGAACCAAAGATCGACGTTTACGCAAAGCTGGGGGCCGCAACCGCAAACACCCAAAAAGGCCAGTATGCAAAGATCAGACACGCTAGCAAAATTCTGTTGCTGATCGATCCGGAGAAAGTGGGTGATAGATGTCCGAGATTCTCTATCTTCCGCGACTGGTTGAACGAGTCCATCGATCTGCAACCTGCCTCCTGGTCAGGCATCGGACCTCGGTAGCTACCCCTTCCGCCGGTAGTGAATCTGAAACTCGTAGCCCGCGTTCGCCGGGAAGAGCCCCGCCGCGTGCCTTAGACGCTCGGCCAGCGCCGGCGCGGCCAGCAGCGGATATTCGCGCTCGCGCAGATCATGGTAGTCGAAGTCCACCGCCAGCGACAGCATATAAATCGCCAGCGCGTCGGAGAAGGCCGACTCGAAGAAGCTGCTCCGTGAGCGCTCGTCGACGGTCTTCTGGGCACGGAGGCTCTCCTCGGCCCGCCGCCGGGTCTCCCAGGCGTCCTGGCTTGTTTCGCCGCGGACCTGCGCTTCGGCCTGGCTCCAGGCCAGCGCGGAAAAGCTCTCCGGAACCCCCGCGATCTCGACGAAGTTGTGGGCGACATTGATGAAAAACTCGAAGGCCAGGCCGAACCGGTCTTCCACCAGGCGGGTCGATAGAAAGACGGCCTGGGTGGCTCCGAAGGTGGTGTTCCGGTGGCACACCGCGCGGTCGCCCAGCTCCACGTTGAAGCCCGGCGCCACCAGCAGCTCGCCGGTGTCGGCAATGGCGAGCGGCACAAAGTAGTAGGCCCGCTGCTTCAGAGCCGGGGCCAGGGTGGCCGGGACCGCGCACACCAGCCGCTCCAGGTCGGTGTCGGTGATCCGGGTCTCGCCCCAGCTCGCGTAGTGGATGCCGTTGGCAGCCTCCAGCACGGATGCCTGCGTGGCCACCTTTTCCGCATGCCACAAATCAATTTGCGCCACACTTGCCATGAGTTTGTATTCTAGTCTATATATGCGGCCGCGAAGTGCCCGGCCCGTTACTCCACGATGGAGGCGCCCCAGCCATGACAACCCAGGAAAGTCTTCCCCGTGGCGGCGCCCGCTTCCTCGGATTCCCGCTGGAGGGCTTCGGCCTCTTCACCAGCCTGCTGCTCGCCTTCGCCGCCGCCTTCTTCACGTTCTTCGCGGCAACGTTCGTGGCGATCGTATCGCTGCTGGTCTGGAACCAGATTCTCGGCCACAACATCAACTACGCCGATACCTATCGCTACGTGGGCCTGCCGGCGGGTCTTCTCATGCTCGCCATAGCCCTGCCCGTCTTCGCCACGCTCTGGATCCGCGCCAAGCTCATGAAGTTGCGCAAGTGAGGCAACCTCCATGCCCGTGTATCCCATCTCTCCCGAGCAGCTCGACCGCGCGTTGAGTGCGGTGCCCGCGGAGGCGCCCGTCTCCGCGCTCGCCTGCAGCCCGGAGCTCCGCATCTGGTGCGCCCAACTCGAGGCAGGCGGCATCCTCTACTTTCCTCAGACCCCTGTGCCCATCCCCGCCGACGACCTTCAGTTTCTCATTGGCCAGAAGCAGACCGGTAGCGCCCTGCACAAGAACATCGCCTACAAGCCCGCCGCCGACCGCCTCAGCGGCGTCGGCAAATCCGCCTCGCATACCGAAGCCGCCCACCTTCACGCCGTGATGCGCCGCTACTCCGACTCGATCGACGCCTTCCTCACGCGATTTCTGGCGCCTTACCAGCGCCACTGGCGTCTCGACTACGCCAGCTTCCGGCCCATCGAGGAGCAGGGCCGCGATTTGCCCACTCGCCGCCGCAACGACCTGCTGCACACCGACGCGTTTCCCACGCGCCCCACGCGCGGCGCCCGCATCCTCCGCTTCTTTCACAACATTCACCCCACCCGCACCCGCGACTGGGTGGTTGGCGAACCCTTTGCACGCGTCGTCAAAGTATTCGCCCCGTCCAAGCTCCCCGTCCCGCGTCCGGACGGCGTTGTCAGCCGCACGGTGAAGCTTGCCGGCCGCGCCGCCGGCCTCGGCCGCCTCGTGCCACAGCTC
>Ga0335072_10002219_pt1 | contig 30449 bp, 24 predicted proteins | sample Lox_Sample_21_FD_206725 | JGI IMG/M metagenome (GOLD analysis project Ga0335072, IMG submission 206725) | Soil microbial communities from Loxahatchee National Wildlife Refuge, Florida, United States - Lox_Sample_2.1 | ecosystem: Environmental > Terrestrial > Soil > Wetlands | place: USA...
ATCCACTCACCAAGCGGGACACCACATCGTCCACGGTGACCACGCCAATCGGATGATTCTGCTTATCCAACACGGTCAGCATCCGCAAATTATATTTATCGAACAACTCAAACACGTCCTTCTCATGCGCGTCGGCCCAAATGGACACCAAGGGGTCGGTCTTCAATTCGCTCATGGCCTGTTCCGGGGCCGCCAGCAGAATCCGCGCAATCGGCACGGTCCCCGCGAAATGTCCCAGTTTGTCCACAATTACGATGGTGTCCAATTGCTCCAGGTTGAATTCCTGTTTCCGAAGCCACTCCAGCATTTCATCGCGGGTAATCGATTCGCCGACAAATGCGAATTCTGTGTTCATCATGCCGCCAGCGGTGGACGAATCAAACGCCAGCAGTTCGCGCACGTCGTGCGCTTCCTGGTTCGGCATCTCTTCCAGCAATTCTTCCGAAGTTTCTTTCGGCAAATCGGCGAGCAAGTCTGCCGCCGCGTCGGGCGCCATCTCTTCAATAATGTCGGCGGCCTTTTCCGGATCGAGTTTCTCTACGATCTGCGTGGTCAGGCGTTCATCCAACTCCGCCAACACCGCCGCGGCGGTTTCCTCATCCAGCGACGCAATGATTCCCTGGCGCTCCGCCGCGGACAGTTCCTCCATCATTTCCGCCAAATCGGCGGGGTGCAGATCCTCCAATTTTTCGTGGGTGATGCGCAGTTTCACGCGTCGCAGGGGATCCGGCTCGATCAAATTCACAAACTCCCACCGGATCGAGCGCTGCGGCAGCTTGTTCTGCAACTTGCGCACAACCGCCGAAGGCGCGAGCCCCTGAAGCAACCTGCGCACCGCCCCCGGCACGCCTACATCGACCTGCGCGACGCGCAATTCCACGTGCTCGTTGGTCGGCACTTCGTTCAAATCCACGTCATTCACGCGCACCACTTTGCGCCCGGAAGTATCGATGATCTGCTGATCGAGCAAATCTTTTTGCACCGCCAGCCATCCCTCATTCGGCTGGTAGGCATCCAGCGCCCGTTCATTGACGTTCAAGTACAACCGCCCCGGCATGACCTTGGCCACCTGGTCATAGCGCGCCACCAGCGGCTGGAATCTTCCCCGGGAAATCAGAAAGTGCGACACGCGATTCGGCTGTTCCGCCGGCTCGATAAAAAACTCCCGTACTTTCCCTACATAATTCGAAGCCGCGTCATACGCGCCCGCGCCCATCAACTCCGTGGCATACAGCATCGCGTCCCTCCTTTCCCGTTAAAGCGAGGTAGTTTGCTGCGCGTTCACGCATCCGAGGCTCAGCACAAACAAAAAACCCGCGAACGGCTAAAACCATCGCGGGTAGACCCCAAACGAAATGGCGCTCTTCCTACCCGAGAGTCACTTCCCTCCGCGCGTACCATGGCCCACGCGCCCCCGCCCCCGGTGCGCCTGCCCGGACCGCGAGCGTCCGAGCCGACGAATTTTCCGGCGGAGCGATCGGAAGGCGGACCCTCATCCCATCGCCACTAGGGTGAGGTTCGAGTTCGCTTGACGCGCTCATCAGAGAAAAATGCACTCCAAATGTAGGAATAAACCTCGCTTACATCGGCTGTCAAGCACAAAGCACTGATTCGTCGAAAATTGTTCCCAGTTTTTGCGATGCACGACCTCATTTGCCCTGAGGCGGGGATCAAAAAAAACGAACGGAGCGCTTCCCTTTTGGCGCCAGGGCAGGCGGAAAGCAGGCTGCGGTTCGGGGCTCAGGGTAAACAGTGCGGCGCCCCTACGAGGAAAGGCCTCACCCCTGGAAGGGGTGAGCTACAGGGCATGTTCCTTTGAGTGCGGAGGCTAGACACAATGAAAAACGAACGGCAGGGTAAACAGTGCGGCGCCCCTACGGGGAAAGGCCTCACCCCTGGAAGGGGTGAGCTACAGGGCATGTTCCTTTGAGTGCGGAGGCTAGACACAATGAAAAACGAACGGCAGGGTAAACAGTGCGGCACGTCTACGGGGCCTCACCCCTGGAAGGGGTGAGCTACAGGCATGTTCCTTTGAGTGCGGAGGCTAGACACAATGAAAAACGAACGGCGCGCTTCAGCCCTTCGGGGCTCAGGATTGAAAAAGCGGGCCCTACACAAACAGCATGTGCGCTGGGGGCACTCCCCTTCGCTTGCAATCCTCCAAATACAACACCAAATAATTCTTGGTAATAAACTCCCGCGTGCCATAGCCCAAGCGCCGCGCCGCCTCATCAATCGCCGCCGGCGGCCCCTCCAACTCGACAAAGGTCCCAATGGGCGTCTCGTCGTAATCGATCACCAAGCCCCCGGCCCACTTCTCTCGCGCAGGCAATTTATACGGCGTGCGGTATTTTTCATACCGGAACCAGCCGCGCAGCCCCAATCCCTCAAAAATCCGCGTCACCATCCCGGCATCCAGCAGCACCGTCTCCAGCTCTTCGCGTACCTTATGGCGGCGATCCGCGGGAGGAACGGCCACAGCTCCAATGGCCATCTGGTCCGGGGGCGACTTAAACGTCAAAAGGTAGCGGTTTGGGCCGGCCTTTCCTTTGCTATTGGTATGGCTCCTCGTCCCCGTCCCCTTACCGGGCGCCGGCGTTTCCGTGCGAATGCGCAACAACTGCCCATGTTTCGCCAATCCCCCATCGGGGGTATCGAAGATAAGATTCATCTCGTGCACGCGGCCCGAGGCAGGCTTAGCCCCCAGCTTCGCGAGCGCCCGCAGAAACCGTTTCGGCTCCGCAATTCTGAGTTTTATTTCAATCTCCGCCGCCATATCCCCGTCAGCATATCAAACTCCCTGTGGACTGCGGCAGCTCGCTTTGGCCCGAGGCTCGAAACGTCTTCGATCCAAACAGAATCGAGGCATTCCGTCTTTCGCGTTGTCCCGCGGCTTCTGTCCGACGGTGGGCACCCGGGTACTGGCGACCCAAGAGCACAGGTGGGAGTGGTTGTGCCACGGCTACTGCACGACCCAAGAGCACAGGCAGGAGTGCCTGTGCCACTAAATTTTCCTCAGGCTCCCCAGGTGCATTGCACCGCGCCCGTACGGTAGGATAACCTCCAGTAGACTTGGTGCCAGGGGAGCGGTCGTTCCTTTGGGGGCAATCTGGGTAACGGTCGTGCGGCCCGCGGGTCGGACGGCGCAGGTTACGCTCCACGCTCTGCCTGTCGTAGTCGGGGCCGCTACACGAGATTCCGACATCTCCTTCAGCAGGAGCCGCGATTCCGCAATCGCGAGGGTTCGGTTTTCCTTGTTTGAGGTTGGTGTAGCCCCTAATTCGCACGGTGGATAGCAGGTTCAGGGGCACGCCAATGGGTTTCGGGACACATTTTGACGACCAGACGCCACGCGGGTCTGGCCGCACAAGCGTAAGAGGTGCAGCCGTGGGCAGCGCAGGGGGTTCCAAGATGCACGCACCCTTAGCCGACCGCGAGCCGGTCGAGCACGTGATCCACAATGACCGCCGGGTCGATCACTACGCATGGATGAAGAACAAGAAAGACCCGCGGGTGCGGGCCTATCTCGACGCGGAAAACGCCTACGCCGACGCCGACATGCACGGCACGGAAGCCCTGCAGGAATCGCTCTACCAGGAAATGCTCGGGCGCATTCAGCAAACCGACTTGAGCGTGCCCTACCGCCTGCGCGGCTACGAATATTACTCGCGCACCGAAGAGGGCAAGCAATATCCCATCTACTGTCGCAAAAAAATTGTCGAGGCGTTTTCGCCCGCCCAGCGCAACGAACCCGACGACGCGCCTGTCCCCTCTCGGTGGGGTGACGACAAGGTTCTCCAGGAGCTGCGCGCGGAACTCCGCCAGGAATTTGGCGACGAAGCGTTCGAGCGCCGAACCGCGATCGAACCGGCGCCCAAAGGCATGGTCGAAGAAGGGCTTACCGAGCCTAGCCGACCGGTCGAGCCCGGCGAGGAAGAAGTCCTGCTCGACCTGAATGAAATGGCCGTGGGCCACACATTCATGGCTCTGGGCATCTTCGAAGTCAGCGACGACGACCAATTTCTCGCCTACGCTATCGACACTAGCGGCTACCGCCAATATGTCTTGCAGGTCAAAGATCTACGCAACAACGCTGCACTGCCCCTGCGCGTTGAACGGGTCACCAGCACCGCCTGGGCCATGGATAATCGCACGCTGTTCTACGTGACCGAAGACGAGGTGACCAAGAGGTCCAATCAACTGTGGCGCCACGTGTTCCCCGACCAGCCGTCCGACGCCTCGCAGTCCCAGCATCCTGACGATCTGCTTTTCGAGGAAAAAGACGAACGTTTCCGTATGGATGTCGAGCGCAGCCGGAGCGGCGCGTACCTTTTCCTGGTGATCAACAGCCACACCACGAGCGAAGTCCGCTATCTGCGCGCCGATTCACCCTTTGGCGCCTTCCAACTCGTGGAGGCGCGCACCGACGACCACGAGTATTACCTCGATCATCATCCCGGCAGCTGCAGCGATCCCGCCGGTGGGGTCTTCTTCATTCGCACGAACAGTGGCGGGCGCACGTATCGTCTGGTGACCGCGCCCACGCAAGATCCCGGCAGCGGGCGTTGGCGCGAGGTGATCCCTAATCGGCCTGGGGTGATGCTGGCTGGCCTGGAAGTTTTCCGCTCGCACCTGGTGCTGACCGAGCGCGAAGACGGGCTCCCGCATCTCCGCATCGTCGATCTCACCCTCGAAGCGGCCACCGCGCTGGACGCGTCCAAACGCCTCAGCTTCTCGGAGCCGGCTTACAACGCGGCGCTCGGCAACAATCCGGAATTCGAGCAGGAAACGTTACGCTTCCAGTACGAATCGCTGGTCACGCCGCGCTCGGTGTATGATTACGAGCTGTCCACGACTCAGTGGGTGCTGAAAAAACGTCAGCCGGTGCTAGGCGATTTCGACACCGCGAACTACGTCAGCGAGCGGCTGCACGCCAAAGCCACCGATGGCACGCTCATCCCCATCTCGGTTGTGCGCCACAAAGACACGCTACGCGACGCCAATGCCCCGCTGCTGTTGTACGGATATGGCAGCTACGGTCTGTCCTTGCCCATCAGCTTCAGCTCCAATCGACTCAGCCTGCTGGATCGCGGATTCATCTACGCTATCGCACACATTCGCGGCGGGGGGGAACTCGGCAAGCCTTGGCACGACGCCGGTCGCATGCACCAGAAGATGAACACGTTCACCGACTTCATCTCCTGCGCGGATTACCTTGTCGCCAGGCATTACACTTCCCACAACCTGATCGTGATCGAAGGGGGTAGCGCCGGTGGTTTGCTAATGGGAGCCGTGGCCAACATGGCGCCAGAAAAATTCCACATGGTGGTCAGCCACGTTCCTTTTGTCGACGTGCTCAACACCATGCTTGACCCTACGCTCCCACTCACCGTCGGCGAATACGAAGAGTGGGGCAATCCGGAAGTTGCCGAGGACTACTTCTACATGAAGCAGTACTGCCCGTACACCAAAGTCGAGCACAAGAATTACCCGCGGATGCTGGTGAAAACCGCCTGGAACGATAGCCAGGTGATGTATTGGGAAGCCGCCAAATATGTGGCCAAGCTGCGCAGCCTGAAAACCGATGGCAACATCCTGCTGCTGAAAACCAACATGGGCGCCGGACACGGGGGTGCTTCCGGTCGCTACGATTTCCTACGTGAGATTGCGTTCGACTACGCCTTCATCCTCCGGGAACTAGGCCTGGCGTTATGACTTGGCGGAACACTCTTGTGGCAGAGCCACGCTTGGCTGGGCTGGGGGTTCACCGCGACACTCGCAGCACAGGCAGAAGTGCCCGTGCCACGCACTGAGCCATGTCCGAAGCCACCACACCTCTAATGCAGCAGTACAACGCCGTGAAGGGCCGCTACCCTCACGCGCTGCTGCTGTTCCGGCTCGGGGACTTCTACGAACTCTTTTACGAAGACGCCATCATCGCCGCCCGCGAACTTCGCATCACGCTCACTTCCCGCAACCGCGAAAAGGGCCAGCCCATCCCGATGTGTGGCGTCCCGTATCACGCCGCCGACGGCTACATCGCCCGGCTCATTCGCGCGGGATACAAAGTGGCCATTTGCGAGCAGATGGAGCAGCCCGGCCCCGGCAAGAAACTCGTCCGGCGCGAGGTTTCCCGCGTCATCACTCCCGGCACTGCCACGGACGTTTCGGTACTCGATGCCCGCGAAAATAATTTCCTCGCCGCTGTCGCTCAAGACACTTCGGGCCGCAACGGCCAGCACATCGGCCTTGCGCTCGTCGACCTCTCCACGGGCGAATTTCTTGCGACCGAATTCCAGGGCCCAGGCGCCGAAGACGATCTTCGCGACGAACTCCAGCTCCTGCATCCTCGCGAAACGCTGCTCCCGCGTCCGCAGCAGCTTTTCGAAACCGCCAAGAACACTCTGCTGGATGGCGCGGGCGGCGTCGAAACTCGTCTGGAAGACTGGATCTTTCAGCGCGATTACGCCGAGCGGCTTCTGCGGGAACAGTTCGGCGTTGCCGAACTCACTGGCTTCGGCCTGGATGCGCACCTGCAAGCGCTCTGCGCCGCCGGCGCGGTCGTTCACTACCTTCGTGAAAACGCCGCGCGGGGTGACGACGCCCCCAGCGTCGAAGCGCTCCAGCATCTCGATCGCATTCGCTATTACCAGCAGCAAGACGCGCTGGTCCTGGATCCCGTTTCCGTACGCAATCTTGAACTTCTCGCACCCATCTTCACCGACGAAAGCAAATCCTCCGGTCCCACGACGGTCATCGCCGCGCTCGATTCCACCGTCACCGGCATGGGCGCACGGCTGCTCCGCTCCTGGATACTTCGCCCACTTCTCGATCAAGAGGCGATCGAAGCGCGCCTCGATGCCGTCGAGCATCTGCTGAAGCAAACCGTGATTCGCGGCGAAATTCGAAAGGAACTGCGGGGCATTCAGGACCTCGAGCGCCTTACGAGCCGCATTACGCTTGGCCAGGCCATGCCCCGTGAGCTTGTCGCTCTGCGCAAATCCCTGGCACAACTTCCCGTGATTCGCGAATTCACGGTCGATCGTGTGTCCGCTAAATCTTCCTGCGATGCGCGCACCGGGCTCCTCCACGAACTTCACGACGAACTCGACGAACTCGCCGATGTTCGCGAACTTCTGGAAAAATCCATCGCCGAAGAGCCTCCCGCGGTCGCCACGGAGCCCGGCATCATCCGTCCCGGGTACAACGCTGAACTCGACGAGCTGCGCACCCTCAGCCAGAACAGCAAACAGATCATCGCTTCGATGGAAGAGCGCGAGCGCAAGCGCACCGGCATCGGGTCCCTGAAGATTCGCTACAACCAGGTCTTCGGTTACTACATTGAAATTTCCAAGCCCAACCTTCACCTCGCACCCGCCGATTACGAGCGCAAGCAAACCCTCGTCAACGCCGAGCGTTTTACTTCTCCGGAATTAAAGGAGTACGAGCGCAAAATCCTCGCCGCCGACGAGCGCATCTCCGAAATCGAGCGCCAGCTCTACGTCGACGTGCGCTCGAGCATTGCCGGCAAAGCTTCCCGGCTGCGCCGCACTGCCTCCGCCATCGCCAAGCTTGACGTTCTCGCCTCATTCGCCAAGCTTGCCGCCGACCGCAATTACGTTCGTCCTGAATTCAACGCCACCGGCGAACTGCTGATCATCGGCGGGCGGCATCCTGTGATCGAAGAATTGCTGAAGCAAAAGGGAGAACGTTTCGTTCCCAACGATCTTTGCTTCGAGCCAGGCCGCCAACAGCTGCTGCTGATCACAGGCCCCAACATGGGCGGCAAATCCACGTATCTTCGCCAAACCGCGCTCCTGGTGCTCATGGCCCAAATGGGATGCTACGTGGCCGCGCGGCAGGCGAAGCTGCCGATCACCGACCGCATCTTCACGCGCATCGGCGCCAGCGACAATCTGGCTCGCGGCCGTTCTACATTCCTGGTCGAAATGAGCGAAGTCGCCGGCATCCTCAATCACGCTACGCCTTCGAGCCTAGTCCTTCTTGACGAGGTGGGCCGCGGCACCGCGACCTTCGATGGACTCTCCATCGCCTGGGCCGTCGTGGAACATCTGCAGAAGCACACCCGCGCGCGGACGCTTTTCGCTACCCACTATCACGAACTCACCGAACTCGCCGACCTGCTGCCCGCGGTCAAAAACGTGCACGTCAGCGTCAAGGAAACTCCGAGCGAGATTATTTTCCTTCGTAAGGTAGAGCCCGGCAGCGCCGACAAGAGTTACGGCATCGAAGTCGCCCGTCTCGCGGGACTTCCGCGCAGCGTTATCGAGCGCGCCCGTGAAGTGCTCGAGCGCCACGAACAAAGCGAACACGAGCTGAGCGAAACTTTGTCTCCCGGAGCGGCCGGAGGTCGTAACGGCGATAGCGCGCAAACGGTGCTGTTCACGGCGTTGGATCGGGCGGTGATCGACCGGCTAAAATCCGCCAACCTGGATGAACTGAAGCCCCTTGACGCCCTAAATTTGCTGGCTGAACTAAAGAAGCAAGTCACCTAACCGGCCTACGAATCGGAGCACAGACTAAAGTCTGTGCTACAGACGCTGGTGACTTACTCCGCTGCCTGGCTGCGCCACCCGGCCTCTTCCCGCAAGCGGTTCCGCAATTCCTTGGCAAACTCACACGAAAACGTGCCCAAACTCTCGCGCTTCTTCCCCTCCAACTGCAACACCACCCGCTCCTGGCGCTTGCCGTGATACACCATTTCCACAGCGCGAATCTCTCGCCACGGAATGGTCGCCCAACGGAAAAAGCGCCGCACGTGCACCGCATCCGGCGTCAACGCCAGGCGCCAACCCCAGACGCGGGTCGCTTCCCAGAAAAACAAACCAAGCGCGAGGATGCCAAACGGCAATCCTTCCCAATAGCGCGAGGGCATGGCCGGATCCAATCCCGGTATTACTAGCACTGAACAAAACGCCCAGATCAGCGGCTCCAAGCTGTCTCCCAGCGGACGGCGCCCAATATCGAAGCCGGGCATTTGTGCGCGCAACCCCGCCGGGTTCGGTGACAGGTTCAATATCCCCGCGTACGTGTCGGCGTCGTTTTCAATCATGTGGAATCCCAACGGGGCGAGTTGCGAGGCAATCTGGCGGGCGCGCTGCGGCGACTTGGCTTCCACCGAAAGCAGGTTGGGCCCCCAGCCCATAATGGTGATATGCGCAGACTCGCAGAACTGCTGCGTCTCACCGAGCCAAGGCGGCACCGCATTCCCACTGGCAAACATAGCCATAACGAAGTATAGATTTCCCCGAACAGCCGGACCTGTACCTTAGCCAATTGTGCCCCAAAAGGCACCCTGTCCCCAAGTCCAGTCCGGCCCCCTATCCCTAACCTGCCCTTTGCCTTGCCCCGGCTCAGTGACTCCGGTCACACGACTCAACCCGTCCGCATTCTTTCGATGAGCCTTGCACCGTTACCACCCCGCCCCATCGTCAGTTCGTCTCACTGCTGGCTCACCAGCTTGCGGAAAAAGTCGGCTAGAGGCGAATTTCGTGGCACAGGCAGTCTTGCCTGTGCTGATTTTGCTGCATTTGGCTCGCCTGCACAGACAAGAGTGTCTGTGCCACAGGAGTTTTTGCGCAAACTCTCACGCCAACCGTGCTACAACCATCCCATGCTCGTGCTCGGTCTTATGTCCGGCACTTCCGCCGATGGCCTCGACGTCGCCCTTGCCGACATCCACGGCGCTCCCCCCAAACTCCGCACGCGCCTGCTGCAGCATACTTCGCGGCGGATGCCTGACCCGCTCCGCAAGGAGGTTCTGCGCATCGCCGAAGGCGCCGCCTCCCCGTCCGCTGAAATCTCTCAGCTCAATTTCCGTCTCGGACTGGCCTTCGCGGAAGCCGCCATCTCGGCCTGCCGCGAATTCCGGGTCGCGCTTTCCCGGGTGCAACTCATTGGCAGCCACGGCCAAACCATCTTCCACCAGGGCCGCCCCGTTCCCTTCCTCGGCCGCTCCACCGCGTCGACGCTGCAAATCGGGGAGCCCGCGGTCATCGCTGCGGAAACTGGCATCCCGACGATCGGGGATTTTCGTGTTGCCGACATTGCCGCCGGCGGCCAGGGCGCCCCGCTGGTGCCCTACGCCGACTATCTGCTCTATCGGGACGAAAAAATCGGCCGCGTCTCCCTGAACCTCGGCGGCATTGGCAATCTGACGGTGCTGCCCGGCAACTGTAAACCTTCCCAAGTCATCGCCTTCGACACCGGCCCTGGCAACATGCTGATGGACGCGCTGGTCTGGCACTTCACGCACAAAAAGCAGCGGTTCGACCGCGGTGCGCGCCTCGCCCGGCAAGGCCAGGTCAATCGCAAAGTCCTGAAGCAGCTGCTCCGGGATCCGTACCTCCGCTTGGGCCCGCCCAAATCCACTGGCCGCGAATACTATGGCCGGGCCTATTTCCAGGAACTCCTGCGCATGGGCAAAAAGCATCGGGCCTCGCCCAACGACCTAATCCGCACGACCACCGAATTTACGGTAGCGTCCGTAGTCGACGCCCTCAATCGCTTCGTCCTGCGCAAAAACAAGATTCAGCAACTCATCGTCTCCGGCGGCGGCGCCAAAAACCCGCTCGTCATGGCCCAACTGTCAGCCGCGCTCGCACCGATCGAAGTTCTGCCTTCTTCCAAATTTGGCGTGCCCGAAGAAGCCAAGGAAGCGTATGCCTTCGCGCTCCTAGCGTACGAGTCCTTCCACCGCCGCCCGAGCAACTTACCCGCCTCCACCGGCGCCGATCGTCCGGTAATCCTAGGCAAGCTCTGCCTGTAGCAGTGGCTTTATGCCGCTAGTCCGGACCGTGCGGGAATCAAAACGGCTGATTAAACTTGGGCGGTTTTATATCACTGGACAGACTCGGAGAACCGCTTCGAGGTCAGCGATCGCTCATTACTGGTCGCGCTGCACCGATCACTGAAAACTGATAGCTGCTTGCTTCCTTCTCCCTCACGCCGGGACCGCGTCGTCCCCCTCCAACGCTTCCAAAATATCCTCGCGGGGCACTCCCCCTTCGCGCCCAATGCACCAATGCTCCCCGCTGAGCTCCACAATCGTTGAGGGCAGCGCGGCGCTCATCTCCCCGCCATCCAGAATCAACGGGATGCGGTCACCCAGTTGGCGAAATACTTCATCGCCGCTCTCACAGGTCGGGCATCCCGACAAATTTGCGCTGGTGCCGGTCAACGGGACGCCCAGCTCGGCGATCAGATCATTGATCACGCGATTCTTCGGCCAGCGCAACGCGATCCGGCGCGTATTCGCGGTCACTTTCAGCGGCAGGCGGTTGGACGCATCGACCACAATGGTCAGCGGCCCCGGCCAACACGCCTGCGCCAACCGGTAAAAATTGTCGGGGAGATCGCGGGCTAGCACCTGCGCGTAAATCAAGGAATTGATGAGGATGGGCAGCGCCTGATGTTCGGGCCGGCCTTTCACGCGAAAAATCTCTTCAATCGCAGCCAAGTTCACAGGGTCTGCGGCCAAGGCATACAGCGTGTCCGTAGGCACCGCCACCACCGCACCACGATTCAGCCAGCCTGCGGCGTAGCGAATCGTTTTCGGATCCGGATTCGCGGCACTCACCTTCAATATCTCAGCGGACAATCGAAGGCACCCATCCTGTTCTGGAGCGACGGCGGAGAGCGTCCCGCCGCAACCAGAAAATAGCACACGCCAGCGCCCCACGCAATGCAAGTTGGGGTGCGGCGGCTCCGCTTTCCTTGTAGTTCACCCAGGAGCAGTGCAACCCAAGAGCACAGCAACCCAAGAGCACAGCAACCCAAGAGCAATGCAACCCAAGAGCAATGCAACCCAAGAGCACAGGCAGGAGTGCCTGTGCCACTGATGATGCAACCCAAGAGCAGTGCAACCCAAGAGCACAGGCAGGAGTGCCTGTGCCACTGATGATGCAACCCAAGAGCACTGCAACCCAAGAGCACAGGCAGGAGTGCCTGTGCTACTGATTGGTCAGTGATCACTCGCACTGCTTTTCTGCTACTCTCAACGCAATGAAACCCGCGCGTGCCAGCTCTTCTTCCTCCGACGCCATCACCTCCCGCGACAATCGCCACCTCAAAGACTTTCGCATGGCGCTTCGCGGCGGACTGCCCACTTCCTCCGGGGCCGTGGGCGTCGAAGGCGTTCGTCTGGTCGAAGAGGCCCTCACCTCCGGCTGCCGCATCGAAGCGGTGCTCTTCTCCGATGTCGGAGAACGTTACCGCGAACGCCTCGCCCCGCTGGTCAACAAATCTGAAATCGCCTTCCCGGTGCTACGCACCACCGATCGACTCTTCGAAGGGCTCGCGGACACCGAACATCCGCAAGGCGTCGCCGCTCTCGTCCTGCCGCGCAAATGGGAACTCCCCGACGTGCTCACCAACGCCGCCAACAGCTGCGCTCCGCTGCTCGTCGTCCTCGCCGGAGTTCAGGATCCTGGCAATGTTGGCACCATTCTCCGCACCGCAGCAGCCTTCGGCGCCACCGGAGCCATCACTGCCGCCACGGGACAAAGCGGCACCGCCAGTCCTTTCGCGCCGAAAGCTCTGCGCGCTTCCGCCGGAGCCGCGCTGCATCTGCCCATTCTTCCCGGTATGGCCATCGGCATTCTGCTCACGCAACTCAAACTCAACGGCATTCGCACGGTCGCCTCTTGCGCTCACGATCAATCCGAAAAGGACGCGGTCGCTCCCTGGCAAGTCGCATGGTGCGATCCCATCGCCCTGCTGGTGGGCAACGAAGGCGCGGGCCTCCCCGAAGACATCGTCCACGCCGCCGACATTCGTATCCACATCCCGATAGCGAGGCAAATCGAAAGCCTCAACGCCGCGGCAGCCGCTTCCATCGTGCTATACGAAGCCTACCGGCAGCGCCAAAAGCCCTAACCCTTCCACTACACGTGTAGCTTTACACTCGCGCGGCGCCAGAACATACTTGCGGCAAGAGTGAGGTGCCCCAATGCCGACGCTTCCTGCGCATGCTCCGCATCCTTCCTGGCATCTGTCGACCACGTGGACTACCGTCGCGTCGCTTGCTGTGGGCAGTGCGTTTTTTGCATTGTGGTTCTGGCTGCTGCCCGGGTGGTTGAGTTTCCGGGTAGAAAGGATGCCGAACTGGCGCTGGCTTGCAGCCATCCCGTCTGTGCTGGGATTTGCCGTGGCGTTGCGATGCGTGTGGGATTTCGGCCGGACGGGGCACGGTACGCCAGCACCGGTCGCGCCACCGCAGAAGTTAGTGGTGGTGGGTTTCTACCGGTATGTGCGCAATCCGATGTATTTAGGATTTTTTGTGGGTTGGATCGGGCTGTGGATCGTCTTCGGGCGGGCGAACTGGAGGGCGATAGCGCTGGCGTGCTTGGTGGTTTTGGGCGTGCATCTTTTCGTGGTTTTCTATGAAGAGCCGACGCTTCGGAAGATGTTCAGTGCGGATTACGTCCAGTTTTGCGCAAATGTGAATCGCTGGCTGCCGCGGATTCGGCCGTGGTCGGGGGCGAGTTGATTTTACGCACTGGCGACAACGAGGGAGGCGGGTAACCCGGCGGCAGAAAATTTGCCAGGAGGTGACTCAGATTTAGCTTGCGGACAAGAGACTTTGCTGTTAGTCTGTAAGTGCGTTTGTTGCTCTTGTTTCGCCTTTTGTTTAAAGCGCCGCAGGTACAACTTGCGGACTTTTTTTGTTTCCCGCCCCGCCTTAACCGCGGTGTCTAGGAATCAGCGAAAGACGCCCGGTCTCCTGAGAAGGTCCCCGGAAAAAGAGTGCATCAGATAGCTTTTATATTCAGAGGAACACATCTGTGAAAGAACAAGGTACAGTGAAGTGGTTTAACGCCAGCAAGGGCTTTGGATTCATCCAACGCCAGAGCGGCGAGGACGTTTTCGTCCATTTCTCCGCGATTCAGGCGGACGGCTATCGCTCCCTCAACGAGGGACAGGCCGTTGAATTCGAGGTTGTCCGCGGCCCCAAGGGTCTGCAGGCTTCCAACGTTCAACCTCTATAACCACTTCCGACAGGAGTAAGGCTGCCCTTTGAGGCGGCCTGACCTTCTGGAAAATTATTGGGCGGGATCGCGCAAGCGTCCCGCCCTTCTTTTTTTTCAACACGCTACCTTGGCGCTGATCCTTTCTTGAAATTCAAACTTCCCAGGCCTTACGGATGAGGTGAAAGCACGAACCTTCGCGATTCTTCGCAGCGCTCGTGTACTCACCCCTGCAGCAATGCGCAGAAGCGATCAGGGTTCTCTGCGAGTGAGGCTGAGTAATGCGCGGCCTGCTTCCACTGGAAGAGCAGCTGGTCCTTTGGCTGGAGGTTGATAACGGGCTGCGATACCGCAGGCGCATCCGCGAAGCGCCCCTGTTGCCAATCGCTGGTGAGGGCGTCGGCGAGAGTCCGGTCGCGGGCCGCAATCGCCTGAATCAGCAACGTGGCTCTGGCCCGATCGAGGGGCCGCTGGGTTGCCTGGTCGACGACTACAGTGTCACGCCAGAAGAGCCTCTGCAGATATTGGATGGAAAGAGCGAAAGCCTGGAAATCGGGGAGATTGGTCAAAACCGAAGGCTCCAGTAGAACGAGAAGACTGCAGAGGCGAGTGAACGGATTGGGAGGGGGAGCCTGGGCCTTGAGCAGCTTGGCCAGATCCACGTCGCTACTCCAGGGGACTGGCAGCGTGAGTCCCTGCCGAGAGGTGGCCGGGCTTTCCGGCCAGCGCGGCGCAGCGGTGTAGATGGTTTCGAAGACTTCTTTCCAATGATCGTTCCAGGTAGTCTGGTAGTGCGTCTCAACGAAACGCCGAAAGCCCGAGGTTCGGGCAGCCGGGGTGCCCTGGTTGAGAGCAACGGCGGCGTAGGCAAAGCTGTCCCAAATGGAGTTCTGGACATAGCGGCTGGGAATCCAGTTTGTGATCACAACACCGAGCGATGCCGGTTCGTTGGACGCGTGATACGCATTGGCATAGGCGTCGACGTTGCGCAGTTGCTCGGCGCCGACTCGCGCTCCCCAGTGGTAGCAGGAGAGAGCGGGGGCTCCGATGGCACGGGCGCCGTGCGCAGCGATCTTCTCAAGCGTGTCATGGAGCGGAACCGCATCGGTCTCTGAATAGTTCCAATCCATGATGATGATGCGCTGGTCCAGCAGGCCGAGGATTTGCGGTTCCTTGTGCAGGACAAAGTCGCCCCAAACGATAAACTGTTTATGCAACTCTGCCGCGACACGGTTCAGGGCGTTCAGATAGTCGGCCCAGATCTGGGAACGGCTTCGGCTCTGCAGCGCCAGGCGAGAGCGCGCGGAGCCGCCCCAGTTCACCTCATCGCACCCACCGTGCAGATACTGCGAGGGGAAGATCGAAGCAACTTCGCCATAGAGTTTGGTCATCAGCGCGAGGGTTGCGGGATCTACCGGGCTGACCCCGGAAAACTCTGAGGACCCGTTTGGGTCGCGGTCCAGTAGGTGCGCAAAGGCGGGCGAGCGCGTGATGTACCCGGTATGCCCGAAGGACTCAATTTCAGGGAACACCTCGACGCCATGGAGTTTGCCGTAGTCGGCAAGATCTCTCAGTTGCTCCGGGGTGAAAGCGTTTGGGTGTGTGATCAGACCGGAGACAGAAGCAAAGCGGAGTGCGCTGCCCTGGTCATCGGCGAGACGAAAGTGTAGGGCATTGAATCCCCACTCCGAGCAAAAGTTGATCACCCGGCGGTAGTAGTCCAGTTTCTCGGGAACCCGTCCAGCGTCGACCATCAACCCGCGCATGACGTGCTGGGGAGGCGCTACCCCTTGAGCAGTTTCCGGCAGTAAAAAAGACATTCCGGGCGCTTGCGAATCGACGCGCGCCGGCCCCATCTTCCCTGGGCCGGCAAGCCATGGCGGAACGGCGGCGGCGCCGGCCATCACAACTCCCGCTGCGCGGAGAAAGTCTCGTCGAGTCCGATGAGGTGCAGTCAGAATTTGGCCTCCTCACTGTACTTTATGCCAGCCGCCAGGAGGAACGCGAGCAAGCAAGGATGGCGGCTTGGTTCGATGCACGGCGTGATTGACACCTATTGAATGCACCGCGCGAGATCGGAAAAGTTCGAGGCAGTGGCTACTTGTCCGGCCGGGAGACGTCGCGGGGCGCAGACTGAGCGCCTGGCGGTTCGCGGAAGGGATCCATCGGAATGGGCGCGTATGCAACGTCGATGATCTCAAGATGCTCGGTCTTGGCTGGGGCGCGCAGGTGCACTTGGTCGCCTGGGGCGGCCTTCATCAGCGCAGTAGCGAGAGGCGAGCGCCAGCTGATATGGCCGCGGTCGAGGTCCACCTCGTCAATGCCGACGATCGAAACGACCTGCAGGCCGACGGCGTCTTTGTAAGTCACCGTTGCGCCGAAGAAGACGCGCGTCGCGGCAGACCCCGGCCGGGGAGCGGCGGGATCGACCACCACGGCGGCGTCAATGCGCTTGCTGAGAAAGCGAATGCGCGAATCGATATGGGCTAGCCTTCGTTTGCCGTAAAGGTAGTCGGCATTTTCACTGCGGTCGCCATTACTGGCAGCCCAAGCGACGACCTCCACTACCGCGGGCCGCTCGCGAGTCAATAGAAAGCGATGCTCGTCTTTCAGGCGCTGCAATCCGGCGGGGGTGATGTAGTTTTTGGGGGCCGACCCGGGATCGTCGCGCACCGGTCCTCGGAGGGGCCGCTTTGTTCGCATTTGCCAATCTGCCATTGGATTTGGTGTCCTCGTGGCTGCGGAGAATAGGTCTCAGTTTATTGTATCCCTTCGTCTACAAATCCTGAGTAAAGGGCAAACCAGGAGTCAATAGAGGTATACACCGGGAAAAAGGTGATGACGCCCGTTCTTAGTAGCATGCGAAGGGGCTGGAGAAAAAGGAGTGGCGAAACTTTGAGGCAAGGCTTTGCGTATGTGGTGCAGGCGGTTGTGCGGCCAAAGCGGTGAAGAAGGACAGGATTATGGAGAGCAACGTTAGCGGTCTGCGGGCGGTGATTCTTGGGCCCAAGGGATTGCGGGCCGGATGGCGGCTGCTGATTTTCCTGCTGATGTTGGTGGCGATGGGCGCGGTAGCGCGCACGATTATCATCCGATTGCTGATCCCGGCGGGATTTAGGCACGACACGTTTACGCCCGCGAGTATCGCCGTGCCGGATGCTTTTTTCGTATGCATCATTACGGTGGCGGCGTGGGTGATGAGCAAAATCGAAGGACGGGAGATGGGGCAGTATGGCTTACCGTTGAGACAGGGACTGGGGAAGCAGCTGTGGTTGGGGCTATGGGTCGGGTTTGTGGCCAGCAGCGCAACTGTGGTGATCATTTACGTGCTGCACGGGCTGGTGATCGGGCGCCCTACGATTGGGGGCACGACAATTCTGCTGTGGGCGGCGGCCTGGGCCGGGACATTTCTGTTATCGGCGATCGCGGAGGAGTTTCTGTACCGCGGGTATGCGCAGTTCACGCTGACGACGGGGATAGGTTTTTGGCCGGCAGCAGTGGTGCTGTCCGCGCTGTTCGGGTTCGGGCACCTGAGCAATAAAGGAGAAAACATAATTGGGGCGTTGTCGGTGGTGTCGTTTGGACTGTTGTTGTGTTTGTTTCTGCGGCGAACCGGAACGTTATGGTGCGCGGTGGGCTTTCACCTCGGCTATGACTGGAGCCAGACATTCTTTTATGGTGTGCCCAACAGCGGATTTATCCCAACGCACAACCTGTTCCATGTGACGTTGAACGGGGCCCGGTGGCTGACAGGAGGAACGGTGGGCCCCGAAGGGAGCGTGATCTGTCCGCTGGTTTTGGGCGTTGTGGCGATATTGTTCAGCCTGAGCCATAGGGAAGCCCGCTATCGGGCGTGAGCGCTTCGGTTGATGCCAGCGGACAAACCGGACCTTTTGGATGCAGTTGTGAGAAGCGTTGGTTAGGACTGGAGGATTCCCCGCTGCAGCGCCAGGGTCACGGCGTGGGTGCGGTCATTGACGCCAAGCTTGGAAAGGATGCTGTTGACGTGGCCCTGGAGGGTATCCGCGGAGATGCCAAGCTGATCGGAGATGGACTGGTCGGAACGGCGGGCTGCGAGTAAGGACAGAAGTTCGACCTCTTTTGGAGTTAAATCGACGTCGAGGATCTGGCGAATTTCAGTCTCGCCTTCCCAGGCGGGCCAATATTTCTTGTGAAGCTCCATGAGTTCGACGGCACCCTGGAGGGCGGCTTGTCGCGAGTCGAATTCCATGACGGCATATCCGCCGACAACCTCTTTGGTCTCGGCGAAAGGGCCATCGAGCACGGTCAGCTTTCCGTTGGAAACGCGTACCCGGGAGCTGGTGGACATGGGTGCTAAGCCGCCACCAGCAAGGATTTTGCCTTGTTGGGCCTTTTCCATGGTTAGCTTGGCCATGGCCTCCATCAGCTCTCGAGGCGGGGCTGCGGTGTTTTCCGCCGATTTCACCATCATCATGAATCGCATGTAGTTCCTCCCTGAACCATTGCTGGTGCTCTGGACTTCCACTGGATAGTCGAACGACGACCCTCCGGATCGACATCGCAAAGCCACGAAAGCGCAAAAAGACTACTCTGATTCCAAGCGCTTAGGAACAGTTGAGCAGCATCATCGCGATGGCCCGTTCCTTCCCATTCCATACCTTGTACGCAGAGTCGCACGACCGGATTGTTCGGGTCCATGGCCCGATGATATAGGCTCGACTAGGGAAGCCAAAGAATCTAAGGTCCTGGGAAACGGTGGCGGTTCAAACGGTCGATGCCACAGTCCTGACTCCGACTGAACCGTTGGAGGGGTACTATGGGGAACCTTTCCGATTGATGTTGCCGCTCAGATAGTCGACGCAACACTTACTTGCAGTTTATCTGCTGGAGTCTGGAAGCCGAAGGTTTTTCTTGGACGTTGATTCAAGCGCAGCGAGACCTGGTCGAGCTGCGCTTGAGTGACAGGCGACAGGTCGGTGCCTTTCGGGAAATACTGCCGGAGCAATAGATTGCTCACCGTCGATGCAGCTCGATGCGGGCCACTGGCGATCTCGTGAATCGATGAACCGGAAGCCATCCCACGTGAGATGTCTTCTCGCTCAGCGAAGGTGAGCGCTAGGCACGAGCGGCGACGAGCCAGAGGAGGAATGCCACCGCGCGGCAGCAACACAGCGCGAATCGCGTTGTGACCCTTGCCGTAAGCGCGCGCAATCTCATGCAGCGTCTCTCCGGCCTTCCATCGACTCCAAATCTCACGCTTGTCGATCGCAGAAAGCCCCAACCGCCCGGGTCTAAATCTCATAGCAACACCACCTTTACACCTCAGATTTACATCCCATGGTGTTGCATCGACCCGTCGAATGCACCGGACTTATCAGGAGTTGTCCAAAGTCGGCGAGCAAGATCCCCCTAATTGAGATAGATTGTCAAGCAATTCAACGATATGACCAACTTGCCGACACCGATTTGGAGCAAGCGAGGATGATGGCGGAGTCGCAGCCGCAAATGGCGGGGGGCACGGTAGAGAGCCGTGACGAACGGCACCTGTTTCCGATGCTGGGCACGACCACGCTTGTACTCCTGATTGCCGCGTGCAAGCTGGTGGTGCATTTGTACGCGGGACACAGGTATGGGTACTTGGGTGACGAGTTGTACTACCTGTCCTGCAGCCATCATCTTGCTGCGGGCTATGTCGATCAGCCGCCGCTGATCGGGATGATTGCCTGGGCGGTGCGGCATACGCTCGGTCAGACGCTGCTCGCGATCCGATTTTTGCCGGCGCTTGCGGGGGCGGCGGAGGTTGTGTTAACCGCGCTGATTGCGCGCGAACTCGGTGGTAAGCGCTTCGCGCAGGTACTTGCGGCGATTACCACACTCACGGCGCCTGGCATTCTCGGGTTGGACAGCCTCTTCACGATGAATGCGTTCGAGCCACTGTTCTGGATGACCTGCGCGTATCTCGTGATTCGCATGATAAAAACCGGAAATGAGAGGCTGTGGATTTGGTTCGGCCTGGTCGCGGGCATCGGTCTCGAGAACAAGTACTCGATGATGATCTTCGGCGCTGGGATTGTGTTTGGACTACTGCTCACGAACCAACGGAAGCTGCTCGCGAATCGGTGGTTATGGATTGGTGGAGTGGTCGCGTTTCTGATTTTTGTCCCGAATCTCTGGTGGAATGTTCTGCACCAGTTTCCATTTCTCGAATTGCAGGCCAACATTCGACGCAGCGGACGGGACGCGCCGTTGGGCTTCTTCAGTTTCTTCGGTCAGGAAATTGGTGCGATGAACCCGTTGACCGCGCCCCTGTGGCTGGCGGGCCTGTGGTTTTTCTTTTTCGCGGAGCAAGGGAAGAGATTTCGCGCGCTGGGCTGGGCGTGGGTGTTTACGGCGGGCGTGATTGTTACGATGAGTCCGCGCGTGTATTACCTCTGGCCCGCCTTTCCGCTGGTGTTCGCCGCCGGCAGCGTCATGTGGGAACGTTTCCTCGAGGCGCGGCAGCGAAGATGGGTGAGAGTCGCCTACCCGGCACTGCTGATCGCGGCGGGCGCGATTCTTGCGCCGCTCGTCACGCCGGTGCTGCCGGTCGAAACCTATATTCACTACACGCGCACGTTGCACCTCTCGCAGCCTGCGATTGAAACGCACAAGCTGGGCCCCTTGCCGCAGATTTATGCGAGCCAGTTTGGCTGGCCGGAAATGGTCGCGACGGTGGCGGGCGTTTACAACAGTTTGCCGCCGGATGTTCGAGCGAAGACGGCGATCTTTGTCCAGAACTATGGCCAAGCCGGCGCGATCGATCTCTTCGGGCCGAAATATGGATTGCCGTGGGCGATCAGCGGTCACCAAAGCTATTTCTTCTGGGGACCGCGCGATTACACGGGCGAAAGTATGATCGTCATGGATGATAGCCAAGAGCACCTCGAGCAACTGTTTGCGAGCGTGCAGAAGGTCGCGAGCGTGTACCACCCATACTCGATGCCGTACGAGAATTCCGACGTGTTCTATTGCCGAGGGCTCAAGCAGCCGTTGAAGGAATTGTGGCCGCAGCTGAAGCACTGGGACTGAAGTCCCTCATCGGGAAGGCATCAAAGCGTTAAATCCTGGGGGTGCAAAACCCCGTTCGCTTCCCCTGAGCCCAGTCTATGACGCACCCTTCCGGACCTTGAAATGGTACACGACGTCGGCTAGGTCTCGATAGAACGGGGTTACCTTCCATTTAGGTATCAGAACTACTTACCGGTATCGGAGTTCCGGTCGTGATAGATTCGGACGCATGAGCTTCAGCGAGGCGTAGTTGGACGTTTCGGGTCCACGGAACGAAGAGCAGGTATCGCCCGGATTGCGGCCCCTCCTTGAAGGGGTCTATCAACAACTGGTCGCTGAATCAGTAGACTAGGCGACGCTCAGGCAAAGCCTCATAGAATTGCTCACGTTCCTCGGCGGTGAAGGTCGCTCGAACGCTAACTGCTGGGCTACAGACTTATTTTTCTCCCGTAGCGAAGGATGGGAGAAAGATTGGGCCGAACAGAATCTGCCAGAGGATTTTCATGATGTGCTGGCGATGATGGGCGAAGCACTGCATGATACAGTTCAAGCGCCTGAAATTGCGGAGAACTTCGGCTGTCTCCCGGAACAATTGCTCGAAAAAGTCGACCACCTGAGCCGGCAGCGCTTACCGGACAAGTGGTAACCATTACCACCATTCTCTATACTTGCGCTTGGGGGACAGATCACGCGTCCGGTTAGCGGACCGGGAGTTGAGCAATCCGAATCACACCACGCGCGTTGGGCATTAGAACTGAAAAGCAGCAACTGGCAAAGACGCGTCTTACCGATAACCGGTGAACATCATAATGTCGCGGGCATTGAACCTCTGCCGTGTGATGGCAAGCTTTTTCCCATCGTGTGACCAGGCGTACTGCGTGATCAGTGAGGGCTCGTTCTCAAAGTGGGTCAACTGCACGGGCGGACCTCCCGCCAACGGCTGCAGCATGATGTGCTGGGCGTTTTTGATGGTACTCAACCACGTCAGACCCTTGCCATCCGGTGACCAATCAAGCTCCATCGAGCCATTTTTGGTCAACAAGCCCGGCGCCATCGCGATTTCTTTTATGGCCGCTCCGTCTTCGAGTCTGCTTACCACAAAACTTGCCTTCAGTTTCGCAGCTTGCCCCTCCGTTTTCAGATACGCAAACCACTTCCCGTCCGGGGAGATAGCCGGACAGCAAACGGTACCTTTAGCGACTTCTTTGGGGCTGCCTCCATCCACGGCCATCTTGTAAATGGCTTGTGCGCCATAATCTTGAAACAGAAACGATTTACCGTCCGGGGTACAGGAAATCGAATCTGCCGCGTTGGTATTGGTGAGTTTCGAGAGTTCGCCTGTGGCCCCATTAACTTTCCAAATGTTGGCAGTCTGGTCGGAAGCCATACGCGACTCCAGCACCCAATCACTGTTCCCGCACGCAACCGCTTCCAACACTCCCTGATGCTCATCGGCCAACTGGGTGCGCTCACCGCCGCGCAGATCTGTGATGAACAGGTGCCTGCCCCAATCGAGTTGAAGTAGTTTCCCGGACCTGGTCCACGACAATCCATTTGCCCCGGCGGTTTGCTCGGTAGAGATGGGGTCGAGTTTCCAGTCGATTTTGTCGGTCAATTGACGCGGCACGTCGCCCACGTAGATTGCCGCGTTTACGTAATACCTTGAACTTACCAGCGCGTTGCCATCGGCAGTCACACTTAAACTGGAATAATCGTCCAGGTCGTTACTGACCTTGGTCACAGGCCCACTGGGATAAGGCTGAAACCAAACCTGGAAAGGATCATTGGTCTTTGCCAGACCCACGAGGAACAGGCCGCTCCCGTCGGGAATCCACACGACATCGGTGGCGATGCGTAAAGGTTGCAGAGTCCTCTCGATTTTGCCGTTGGATTCCAGAATCAAGAGTTCGGTATCCTGCCCCACAATCTTCGACAGCAACGCCAGCCGGTCGTTAGGGCCTGCCCAACTCAATCCGTAAAGGACTGCTCTTTCCGCACCCTGGTAGAACAATTTTTCGCCGCTGCCGTCGGAGTTGGCCACCAGAACTTGCGAAACATGCTTGTCTACCAATTTCCGCAGATAGGCCATGCGCTTTCCATCGGCCGAAAACGATACGCCGCTGGCTACGTCGTTTACCACCAGCCGTGGCGTTCCACTCATAGAAGCCACGACAAATAAATTTTCGTTAATAGCGTTGGCCGAATCCGTGTGGGAGTAATACAAATAATTTCCGTCAGGACTAAAAGTGGCCGAACTAAAGAAGCCAGGGCCTGGGGGCACAACCGTCACCTCGCTCCCGGTGGCAATCTGCATCACGCGTAGACTGCGATCCCCTTCGCGCTTGACATACGCCACCATGCGGCCGTCCGGGGAAATTGCGGCGTAGAGGGAAGCCTGTCCGTGATCCGTCAATTGTTTCAGAGCGATGTTACCGGGGCGGAACTCGGTGCGGCCGTGTCGAAGGAATTTCCATCCCAGTGCTGTCGCGCCCAGCAGGGCCAGGAGCGCCGCGCCGGCCACATAGCGCAGGGTGTGCCTATGAGAGGTAATGGTCTGTGCGGGTGCTGCTGCGCTTGCTTCGGCGGAAACTGGACTGCTGCTGATGGCCGCGTTTGCGGCAGATCCCCCGCTTACCGCAGGCGCACTGGCGCCGCTGACCGCACGAAAGGTCCCCGAGCTCTGCGCCAATGCACGATTTGAATCCGTGTCACGCTTCAGCCGCTTTAAATCCGCGCGCAACTCTGCGGCGGACTGGCACCTGACTTCGCGATCTTTCTCCAGACATTTGGTAATAATCTCTTCCAGTTTCGGGGGAATTTCTGGATTGAGGCGCACCGGCGGGACTGGCTGACGCTCGAGGATGGAATTGAAAATGATGCCAGAGGTATCGCCGCGAAAGGGCTGAACTCCTGTAGCCATCTCATACAGCACCACGCCAAACGAAAACAAATCCGTCCGCGCGTCTAGTTCCTTTCCGCGTATTTGTTCTGGAGACATATACGCGACGGTACCGAGTGCGGTTCCTGGGCTGGTCAGATATTCCTCTTCTACCAACGTAGCGAGAGATTCCCCGCGAACAGCCGGTGATTTCACGGTGGCGATTTTCGCCAATCCGAAATCCAGAATTTTGGCGTGCCCTCGCCGAGTGATAAAGATATTCGCGGGTTTGATGTCGCGGTGAACGATACCTCGCGAATGTGCGGCGTCCAAGGCATCCGTCACTTCCAAGCCAATATCGAGCACCCGCTCCAACTCGAGCGGCCGTCCGCCGATTTCGTGCTTCAGGGTGCGACCGTCCAGAAACTCCATGGCGATAAAGGCCTGCCCATTTTCATCGCCGAGGTCGTGAATGGTGCAGATGTTCGGATGATTGAGAGCAGAAGCGGCGCGGGCTTCTCGTTGAAATCTCGCCAGCGCCTGCGCGTCACTAGCAACATCGAGCGGCAGAAATTTCAGGGCGACGAAGCGCTGCAGGCGAGTGTCCTCCGCCTTATACACCACGCCCATGCCGCCACCGCCTAATTTTTCCAGGACGAGGTAGTGGGAAATGGTGCGCCCGATGAGCGCGTCGGACTTCGTCATGGCGCAGTCATCTTAGGTTGCAAGCTTAGACAAGTCAACGAAGCGCCGGTTTGAGTGGCAAACCTGGACCTAAGAACCTACCGCACGTCGACGACTGGGTAGCTCTCTATGTACTCTTCGTTCCCCGCTCCGTAATAAGTGCATGTGCGAGCCGCGAAATCGACATCATAGCGGACGACTCCTGCACGCCAAGACGCATTCAGAAATTCAGGAAACGTGCTCTTACCAGCTTGGTCGGTGCGCAGAGCGGCTATCAAGGCTTCCCGATTGAACCGAGGCACGTCGGTGATCTCAGACACTAGCGGCGTGCCCAGCTGCAGGACGGGGCCGTTTTCCGTCAGGTAAAGACTTTGGCAAGCCGGTAGATACCAGAGGTTTCGCGTTACGCCGGCTTGTCGGAGTGTTTCGGCTAGATAAGGAAAGCCGCCAATTGTTGGTCGACCAGCCATGGCACGTTGCATCGCAGCTTGCAACACTTCAATCGCTTTGCTCATCGCATCTGCTCCCTCGCACCACAGGAGTATCTCCTGTTCGTGGGCTCTGACCAAGGGAGTATTGTGAGGTACTTTTCCGGTTTGCGGAACTTCTCGGGACTTAGCCGGATTTATCATAAAATCGTGCCATCCGGGGTGGCTCTGAAAGAGCCAAGGACAATCAATGCGGCGGCTTTTCCAAATATCGGTGCTACTCGCAATCGCAACCGTGCTTACCTTTGGACAGAACAAGAAGCCGAAAGAGCCATTCGCGATTGCGATAACAGCCGAAACGCCCACCGTCGAAGCGGGTGCCGCAGTTGTGGTGAATGGCCGCCTCACAAATACCTCACGCGGCACGTCGCGATCCTGAGTTGCGGCGGTTCTATCGGCGCAAATTAGTGCAGAAAGGTCTGGGAAAATCACGCGTGGCAGCAGCCCGCAAGCTGGGCATCCGGCTGTGGATCATGCTGCGCGATCGGATCGATTACGAGGAGTTCTGTCGTCCTGGGCACAAGCAATGCGGTGCCGTCTGTGCGGGGATGCTTGAAGTCGGGAATGGTGCGAACGGTCACCGTCCGGTTGGTTAAGCTACCCGCCTCCCTTCGCAGGAAGGGAGTTCGCATAAGTCATCATGTCCTGAGTGACCGAAGAGATGGTTGGTGGACAGCACCGCAGTGATGAAGCGACACAGATCCGAGCGTCACGGGTGAACATGCGAACGCCAAAGACCGATGCCTTAGATTCTGGCGCTGTGGTGTGTCCCGAGGAGGCCAACACCCCCAGAAAAAACTCTTGCCAAGGCCGACCTCGTTAGAGATGGCGACTAACAGGACCTACCAGACACGAGTGTTGGAATCAATTGACTCCCATTGGGATTATTCGCAGATTCGCACTTGTTTAGGTTTTCGTTCTTTAGTAACGAACTGACCTTTCAGCAGTTGGCCGTCGAAATCGACCTCGAACTTCCCGGAGATACGTTTGCCTTCGGAAGCGCCTTTATCCAACCAAATCTTTGCTGAGGTTGCGTCCTCATCTTTACATTTACCTTCAGCGGAACATCGTTGAGCAAAGACATTTGTCCACCAGACTTCTTCCGGCGTATAAACCGCGCACGGAGGACAGTTCATGCGCAAAAACAAAACCAGTTTCTCGGATGCGGGCAGGCCGTCCACATTGCTCAAGTAGAAAAACCAACCATCGCAGTAGCGCTCGTAGCGGCCGTTGGCATCGGCAGCAGGCAAGGGAGATGGTGCGATTTGAAGCAAGAGAACGATGAGGATAAGGGAAAAACGAACCTTTATCGTGTTTTTTGATTTCATTGATGCTTGGGCATCCCAACCAAGAAAAGAATAGAGCACTCTGCAGTGTTCCGGTCAACCTCTGATAAAGCGCAGGGACATCTTGGTACTGGGAGGTACTTTTCCGGACTTACCGGGAGCTGAATGGTACGCATACAACTTTCGGCAATTACAATTGGGGAAACCCCATCAGCCAATCAAACGTCTATTTACTAGTCGGAGATATTCCTCAATTTAAGGGTTCCTCGAACACCTGTCGAGAGAGTGTTTCCATGACGAACATCGCACAAGAAAACAAAGCGGCACACAGTGATTAAACCGCCGTTAGCGGTTCTGGCTTGCCTGGGGGTTCTTGGAACACTCTGGTGGTTCAGTTCACCCGTCGCGGCTAATGGGAATACCGCTGGCACCAAAAGCGTGAATGTGGATTCGCTAACCACACGATTCGACGCGGTGACAATATCCAAGGTGACCGTAGGAGATCAGGAGATTCAGACCGGAAGAAGCACGGCTGCGAGTGAACTAACTCCCGGCGCGCCATTTCAGGCAGATGAGGACTGGCTGAAGAAAATGTCGATTTTCATCAAAAACCGAACGGATAAGGAGATCGTTTGCGCTGAGGTTGAACTCGTCTTTCCCGACACCGGCGATGGCACGGAGGCCCGGCCGGTAACGGCCTACACCATTAGCGTTGGCCAGCGGCCCGAATGGTCAAGGTACGTCTTCGATGGGACCAGGGAGGAGTTGCGCCAGTTAGACCCGAGGAAGCCTCTCGATGCGACCAGGATGAAGTTGAGGCCCTTAGACCCAAGCAAGAAGCCTCTTTCGCTCCCGCCGGGGAAAACGCTGGAAATTCGAGTGGCAGACTATATCGACCCGATCCAGTCTCTCGTTGAGGAGCACTTGCCGTTTCAGCAGATCACCAGGGTCAATATTTCCCGACGCGTTGTCTATTTTCAGGATGGAATGCGTTGGAATGTAGGAACCTATGAAATTCCTGATCCGAATCATCCAGGATATTACACGCAACTTGCCGCAGGCTATTTTCCCGGCAACGCGCTTCAGTACCCAGCACGCGAGTAGCTAAGGTTCGCGCTCTGTTCCTTTGGTGGCATCAGTCAAGTACTGGAAACAACGTGTCCGATTAGGCGACTTCCCGGGACCTAGACGAAACCTGTGCTAGCATCGCGTCATGAATTACGTGTTTCGATACGCGGCGCTCGCGATGGCGATGCTTTGTGGAACTGCATTCCTGAGCGGTTTCTTACATCTACTCGGAACTTACGACCACACGCATCAGCATTTTTCCTCTTCGCGTGTTGGCCTCTCCGAGACGTTGTTCGTGGGGGGCGCCTGTCTCGCTTTCGCAAGAATCTATCAACTTATGGCGCGTAGTATTTCCGACCCAACATCCAAAGCGCAAACTCAAATCGAATTACGCCACATGGGTTTCTTGCTCGCCTGGCTCTGCGTCCTTTTCATGGTCCACAAAATGAATCTTCGCCAACGAACTGTTTCCTCAGGGCTTTTGTTGGTATTCGTTTTCGCGACTGCTGCCGCGATTTGGTCCGGATTCGCACTGCGGAAGACGCTTTTCAAAAAGTCAGCGGACGCGCTTCCAAACAACGTTGGCGAGGCTCTCAAACATTGGAAAGGAGCCTACATCATCGGTTTTAACAACGCCATGAGCATTGCTGTCTTTGGAGCGGTACTTAAATTCATTGGCAGTAGCTGGTATGTAGCCGGGATTTTCTTCGGCTTGAGCCTGGTTTTCCTTATATTGTGGGGACCCCGTCCGATGGTAACAAACAGTGCTCAACTTGCGTATTGACGGCGTAATCGCGGAAGTTGGTACTAGTGTTCTGTCCCATAAATAACTGGTCCTAATATTGCTGGGATTCTAAGCATCTTCTGTGCACAATGGAGGTGCCTATGGCGAGGGGACGACCGAAATCAGTATTGATTGTGGATGCGGAACAGCGTGAGCAGCTTGAGGGGTTTGCGAACTCACGTTCTCTTCCATCTGGGCTGGTGCGTCGGGCTAGGATTATTTTACTGAGCGCTTCTGGGAAGACCACTCGCGAAGTAGCTCGCCAACTGCAGACCAGCAAAGTCACGGTGTGCTTGTGGCGATGCCGATTCCGTGCCCATGGCGTGGGTGGGCTCTACGACGAGCTACGACCAGGCCGTCCACGCCCGATCAGCGACGAGCGTGTGGCGCAATTAGTGCGTAAGACACTGAAGACGAAACCCCCAAACAGCACGCATTGGAGTATCCGGCAAATCGCTGGCGCAACCGGTGTGTCGAAATCGACCGTACACCGCATCTGGCAAGCGTTTGGTTTGCAGCCGCATCGACAAAAATATTTCAAGTTGTCTGGTGATCCATTTTTTGTAGAAAAAGTACGGGATATTGTAGGGCTATATTTAAATCCCCCGGAAAATGCTGTGGTTTTGTGCGTGGATGAGAAGAGTGGAATTCAGGCGCTGGAACGCACCCAGCCCATGTTGCCGCTGGGATTAGGCTATGTCGAGGGTATGACCCATGATTACCGACGCCATGGAACCACGACACTGTTTGCCGCACTAGACGCGGCAAACGGCAAAGTGCTCACACAATGTCGACCGCGCCATCGACATCAGGAATATCTCAGTTTTCTCCGAGAGATCGAGAAGAACGTGCCAGAGAACTTGGACGTACACATCATCGTGGACAACTACGCCACGCACAAGCACCTGCGAGTCCGACGCTGGTTTGCAACACGGCCACGGTTCCATGTGCACTTCACTCCGACCTATTCCTCCTGGCTCAATCAGGTGGAAATCTGGTTCAATCGCATCACGCAACAAGCCATTCGTCGCGGGACGTTTCGCAGTGTGAAGGAACTGGTCGAGAAAATCGATCATTACGTCCAGAATTCCAATCGCCAGGCGCGGCCATTCGTCTGGACCGCCACAGCCGATTCGATCCTCGGTAAAGTCGAGCGACTATGTAAAGGTATTTCCGGGACAGCACACTAGCTGCCACCTTTCCGGTTGATGTCATAACGAGGTCGGCCTCACGACGACCCGAGTAGACTTACGGTTGTTCACCCCGAAGCGCTCGGAACGAAGGAGGCCGAATGCGAATTATAGGATGTGATTTGCACGCTCGCCAGCAGACGTTGGCGGTGCTGGATACTGAGACCGGAGAAGTGGTGAATCGCACGCTGCCGCACGAAGGCCAGGAAGTACGGGAGTTTTACTCGAATCTTCCGCGCCCGGTGCTGGTGGGCATCGAAGCGATTGGGCCGATGCAGTGGTTTCTCAATCTGCTGGAAGAATTAAAAATCGAATGCCGCGTGGGTGACGCCACGAAGATTCGCGCCGCGGAACCTCGCAAGCAAAAACATGATCGGCGCGACGCCGAGCTGATTCTGAAGCTGCTGGTGGAGAATCGCTTTCCAGCGATTTGGATGCCTGGCAAAGAACTGCTCGACCTACGCGCATTGTTGCTGCATCGGCATCACTGGGTGCGTTTGCGCACACAGATTCAAAATGCGTTGCAGGCCATCGCGCTGGCCAACGGTCTGCGGCGCGGTCCCAGCCTGTGGAGCTATGACGGCCAAGCCAAGATCGCGTTCTTGCCGTTGCCGCCGCACGCCTCGTATCGACGCAGCATGCTGCAGGCGCTGTATCGCCAGATGGAAGAGGAAATCGCGCAACTAACCGCGCAAGTCGCCGAACAAGCGGAGCAGCGCGTGGGGGCACGATTGCTGATGACCCATCCGGGCGTAGGCCCAGTCACCGCGCTGGCCACCGATGTATTCCTGGGCGATCCGCAGCGCTTCGCCGATGGCAAGGCGCTGGCCAGCTACGTGGGACTGTGGGCAGAAGCAATGCGGTGCCGTCTGTGCGGGGATGCTTGAAGTCCGGTTTGGTGGGAATCGTCACCGTCCGGTTGGTTAGGCTACCCGCCTCCCTTCGCAGGAAGGGAGTTCGCATAAGTCATCATGTCCTGAGTGACCGAAGAGATGGTTGGTGGACAGCACCGCAGTGATGAAGCGACACAGATCCGAGCGTCACGGGTGAACAC
>Ga0335072_10002220_pt1 | contig 30446 bp, 27 predicted proteins | sample Lox_Sample_21_FD_206725 | JGI IMG/M metagenome (GOLD analysis project Ga0335072, IMG submission 206725) | Soil microbial communities from Loxahatchee National Wildlife Refuge, Florida, United States - Lox_Sample_2.1 | ecosystem: Environmental > Terrestrial > Soil > Wetlands | place: USA...
CTCCTCCTGGCCCTCGATCAACACGAACGAGACCAGGCTCACGATCACCCCGGACGCCTCCGCCACCATCCAGGCGGGTCAAATCTCAACCGGCGAAGGGGGGTCAGTTTCTCACCGGCGCCGACAAGACTATCCCTAATCGATCATCGCGGCATTCGGACTTTGGCGCTGGTCGGCACTTTCTCAACTCGACTCAAGCATTGGCGCGTCCGTCCATTCCGCGGGGCAATCACTTCGACCAACGGTCACCCGCCAATGGAGAACCGGGAACCGCCGAGTCCTGCGCACACCTTCACCGCGTGCTGGAACCCCGGCGAGCCGGAGTCCGCCACAACGACCTTGCCGAGACCCTTGCTCCCAGGATCGGGGAAGTTCGGCACTCCGTTCCGGCGCACGCATTTGGCCACGGCGAGCTCCTGGCGCAGCTGCTCCGCGCTCGGCGGAGGTGGCGGTCCGTTGGCGCCCGGCAGGTACTCCTTGCACGCCTTCTCGGCGTGCGTGAAAGCCGGTCCCGCAAACGCGGTTCCTTCCACCGTCAGCGTGCCGGGCGAGGAGCTGACGATCGGGAGGCCGCCGTTGACGGGGTCGGGGAAGTTAGGCACGCCATTGCCCCGCATGCACTTCGACAGCGACACCGGATCGCTCGCCGGGCCGTACTTGTCCGCAGACGCGATCGGCTTCCCGCCCGAACTGCCGCAGCCGGCGACCGCCAGCACCAGGCCAGCAGCGGCGAGCACCACAGCGGCGCGCATGACACCGGTTGTAACGGATTGGCCATAACGTCCGGATAACAGCCTTACAACGCCGGTACCCGTGATCGCAGAAGAACTGGACCCGCGGCTCGACGGGCTTCCGCTTCGGCCTATTTGCAGCACGCTGCTTGAGGCTCATCACGGAGAGAGCCGCTCCCGGTGACAGCGACAGTCACGACCACGACGTCGAACCCCTCGAAGGCTTCTACCTGCCCGGGCAATCCGGGCGTCGCTCGCGGCTCTGTCGCCTAGGGACGAAACGGAGCAGCGCTGATCGCGGCACCGATGAGATGATCGCTCCGCCCTCGCCGAGCAGCGAGCTTGGCGATCGAGATCGCGCCGACCGTCGGTACGGTTCGCGCCTACGCACGAACGTGACAGTGCTTGCTCGGGATTGGCGATCGCTTTGATGGCCATGGCAGCTTCGGGCGCGCGTGCCCAGCTAGGGATTCAAGGCCGAGTCGAGATTTCTACTGCGACGGTGCCGGGCGCGGTAGCGTCCGCGGTTGATCGGCACTACGTCTCGGGGGTAACGCGATGGCTGGAGAGGCTCTATTCCTCGGCTGGGGGCAAGTTGTGCGGGGGCGCGAACAGTTGGCGCTCCAGGTGTTTCAGGAGGCGGTCGGCTACTACGCCAAGCTCCAGGAAGAGGGACAGATCGAGAGGTTCGACGCGTATCTCCTGGATCCGCACGGCGGCGATCTCGCTGGATTCTTCCTAATCCATGGTGAGCGAGCCGCGCTTGACGCGGTCAAGTCGAGCGCAGAATTCCGGCGGCTCCTGGTGCGGGCGGGATCGGTGATCGACAACCTGGGTCTGGTCGGCGCCCACGCCGGCGATGCGCTGGGACAGCAGATGGCGCTATTCGGTGAGATGGCGCAGGAGTTGCCTCAGGCGAAGTAGGGCGCCCTCGGGCGGATCGGTCTGATCTCCACACTTCTCGGCCGGCGCCGGCGTCGCCGGCCGGCTGCATGATCAGCAAGCCGTGGCGCCCGCATCACTCGCAAGGCTCGAAGGTCCCGGGACTTCCGAGCTCGCAATCTGGAATGGGTCCCGTCCGCGGTTTGGGCGGCCCGCGGTTGATCGCGGCCTGCAGGCTGCCGGGCGTGAGCAGTTTTGACAACACACGAGACCATCTGCTCGTCCAGACCTGCTGGGTAGTCCAGCATCGGGGGCGTCGCTGGTCACGCAGGCCTACCGGAAGAGCGCCGAGTCGACCTGCGCTTCGGCGGTTCGTCCACCCCCAGAAGTCGGGCTCCGCCGGCCCCAAGCGCCGGGCCCGCGGTGCGTACGTGGGAATGGTCGGACAGGCAGGCGGCGAGGGACGCGTCGTCGCCTGCGATGGTGAGGAGCCGCCCCGCCGATTACTAGCACCACCAACCGGACGTCGGCATGCCACGCCAGCGCGGCCACGGGAGGTCGCGAGAAGGCACCGCCGGCGACGTAGCAGAGTCGCTCCACATAGGGCATTTGCCCGATGTGCAGAGGGCTAGCGACGGAGATACTTCCATGACGTGTCGCGTCGAGGTCGCGACGGCACCCACAGTAACCCGGCCGATCACTAATTCCCGATTCCGTGGCGTGGGTGCGACTTCCCAAGCAACATCCCTGAGAGGAGGGGTCAGATGCGTAGAGCATTGATCGCGATTGCGGGGATCGCAGCACTTTGCGTTCCCGTCGTCGCGTCGGCGGCCGCACCGCGGCACGTTCGTTTCACGAGCACCATCGTCGGTGGCGGCAACGGCACGGCTGAGTCGGCTTTCAAGGTTCACGACTCCGTGTTCGGTGACGGCGCCGGAGTCCAGAGCATCAAGGTGAGCGGCGCCGTTCTTAGCGACAGTGAAATCACCTACTACGGCAACGCGACCGCCAAGTCGAAGGGCACGTTCAAGATCGGAACGCCGGATGCGGACGGGATTGCGTCGTTGACCGGCTCTGGCCACGACATCAGCGGCACGGGTAAAGCGAAGGGCCTGAGGTCGACCTACACGTACGCCGGCACCTACGACACGAACACCACCAGGTTCAAGGTTAAGCTGACCGGCACCTACACGTTTTGAGGTCAAGCGCCGACTGACGACGTCCGCCGGTTGTCCGTCAGGGGCGTCGCCAGCGGCGCGTCGAGTTCGCTGGCATTCATGTCAGCGAGCATCCGTGGGTCGCTTGCCCCCGAGACTGTAGGTGGAAGCTGGTCACTCGCACGGTCGTCATCACGCGTGAGCTGGTAACCGATGATCAGGTGATCGATCTCGATGTTTCTGTATGCCATCGTGGCCGTCCCGGTTGTGCCTTGCAAGGCAGCCGGCGGGCGCGTCCTTTCCTAGACGGGGTGGGACGCGCCGGCCTGAGAAGCGGATGCGCGACGGCTTGATAGACGGCGGGATCCGCCCAGCCCGGCTCAGACCAGGACGGCCGTCCCGCCGGTGGCGAGCGCGATCAGCGTCCGGTCGGCGCGCTCCGTCTTGCCGGTCAGCTCGGCGAATATTGATGGATCCGCAGCAACGGCGATGGCCTTGAAGGGCTGGAGCCCGCGCTGGAGGCCGCCGGCGAGGACGCCCCGCCGCGGGAGCTTCACTCGGTCAGCGTCGCCAGATACGTGCTCGTCTCGGCTTCGTGCAAGCCGCCGTGCTGGCCGCGGAATCGCTGCTCGTTGGCAGCCGCCGAGCGAAGCCAGGCCTGCCGGCCGCCGACCGGGAGCACCGCCACATCACCCAGACGGGCGTTCAGCCGGGGGCCAATCCGCTCAAACAGCTCGCGCGCGGGCCGCACCTCGGCGCGGCCGTCAAGCCTTGCCGAGAGCTCGTCGATGACCGTGGCGACATGCTGGGCTTGCACGTGTAAGAACACATCGCGCGGGGATCCCGCCGGGCGCCGCTGCGACAGCAGCGTCGGCAACTCAGGCCAGAGATCGTCGAGGTAGTCGACGCGGTCCGGCGCGACGTCGACCTGGCCGTGGTCGGCGGTGATCAGCACCGTCACCCCCCGCAAAGCCTGGCTGGCTTCCCACACCTCATCGAGCGAGCGTCTGCACGCAGCCCCGAACTCCGGCGAGCCCGGACCGTGCTCGTGTCCAGCCCGGTCGATCAGATCCCAGTACAGAAGCGCGTATCGAAGATCCCTTCCCGGTGCCGCGAACGCCTCCCCAAGTGCATGGACGCCCTCGCGGAGCCGCCGAAAGCCGATGACCTGCGCGCCGCGAGTCGCGACGGCGGTGAACGAACCGGCCAGCCGAAACGGCTGCGCCACGACGCAGGGGACGGCGAGCGACTCATAGAACGTCGGGCCGGGTGACAGCACGGACGGCTCCAGTCGACCGACCAGTGTGCCCTCCTCTTCGGCGCCGGTCGGGTTGAAGCGAAGCGGGCAGATGATCTCCCCGAGAGCCGGCTCGAGAATGTTCCATTCGTAGAGACCGTGCTCGTGCACAGGCATCCCGAAGTGCACCGAGGAGACATTCGCCGTCGTGGTGGACGGGAACTGGGAAGTGAACGGGATGACGTCGAGGCGCTGGATCAACGGGTGATCGCGGTGGCGCTCGAGGAACTCCAGCCCGAACGCATCTAGCAGGATCAGGACCACCCGCTCTCCCGAGGCGACGCGCCGTCGGATCTCAGCCGGGATTTCGGCGAAGCTCTTCACTACGAGCATGTTCGCCGCTCGGCCGGTAACGATGCTTAGTCTTGCTCGAGGGTCACGACGCGTGGAAGGTGTACTTCGACGATGAGCACATGCCGCCGGTTTTCACCGTGAAGGACATCTTCTTGGCGTTGGCGCTAAACATCCCGGCGATGGTCACGGCCCCGTCATGGGAACGACGCGTCCCACTGAATTTGCCGTCAGCGTTGTCGATCTTGAGTGTCGGAGCCGAGCCGGCGTCGAGCACGAGGAAGGCCGTGGACTGTCCGGTGGACGTCGGGCCCGTCGGGGTGGTCTTCGCACCGCATAGCAGCTCGACGGTCGCCATCCCGTGGAAGCTCGCCCGCTTGCCGCTAGGAGCGATCGTGAACGACGCGCCCTTCAGGGCCTTGCCCTTGTAGGTCCCAGACGGGACGATCACGCGCGCGGCCGTCGCGACGGCGGCGCTGACCAGTGCCACCACCGTAACGATCGCAAGCGAACGGGCCAGCATTCTCATCTCTCGCCACCCAGTCACTGCAAGCTCCTTTCGCTGCCGCTGACGCCGATTCTGCGGTGATGCGGTTGTCCCTCCGAACCCACGCAGACCGGGCGCAGTCCGGACCGTCCCTCACGAGCGTAGACCCTACCCCGTGAGTCAAGTCTGGTGATCCGCTGCCGCTTTGAATCCCGGAGTCTCGCGTCAAAAGCCGACCCCGAGCCTCGCCGCTCTTACCTGGCGATCCGATCGACTGCGTGCGCGGTCGCCCACTCGAGCGCGTAGTCGGCCACCTCCTCCCAGCCCTCTTGGCCGATCGTGAAGTGCGCCCGACCGGAGAACTCCTTGTACTCGGTTATCGCCGCCGATCGGGCCTGTCGCTTGGCCATTTGGCGGTCGACCGAGGCCGGCACGACGTGGTCGGATCCGCCGGCGATCAGGAGCAACGGCGCCCGCGAGTCGTTGTGGAAGTCGACGCGGTCTGGCGTGTGCGGGTTGAAGTTCGCCAGCGCGCCCTGCCACAGGACCCGCCCCGGGCCTGGCACCGCGTAGCGGCTGTACACGGCCTCGGACTCCTCGGTCGACATCGTGTTGGTGAATGCATAGTGGAACTGGTCGGCCGTCAGGGCGACCGCTCGGTGATTGTTCGACGGGCTCTTGAGCACCGGGAAGGCGGAGCGCAGCGTTGAGAGCGGCAGCCTTGTCACGCCGCGCACGGCGGCTGCATCGATGCCCACCCCTGCGGCGCCAAGGCCGTGGTCGAGCAGAATCTCGGTGATCGCGCCTCCGAACGAATGGCCCATGATGATCGGGGACATCGGCAGTGACTGGATGATCGCCTCGTAATGCTCGACGATGTCCTCGATCCCGAGGTGCTCGACGGCGCTGGGGTCCGCCCGGATCTCGTCGATGTCGCCGTCCAGGCCGGGCCACGCCGGCGCGAGCACATCGAAGCCGCGAGCGGAATAGCGCTCGATCCAGTTCTCCCAACTGATGGGCGTCATCCACAGTCCGTGAATCAGGACAATCGGACGACTCTCGGAACTCATGATTGGCTCCCTTCGCGGTGGGCGGTAATCGCCCCAATCAGGGCCTGCTCGTTCGCCTCGTCTTCCGAGGTGACGGTGTTCGCGTGACGCAGGACCAATCTCCATCGTCCGTCCTCGCGCCGATAAGCCTGGGTAGCCCGCAACGTGCGCGACTGTGGCTCTCCACCCGAATCCCGCGTCATGTGCTCGAGGACGACCGTGACGGCAAGGTCGCCGGAGGCAGTCGTAAGCAGTCGATCCACAGTCAGCCCGGACCAGTCGAGGCTCTTGGACGTGCCGAGCAGATGGGCCCGAACGCTTTCCCAGCCCTGGGCATAACTCCCGAGCGCGCCCAGGATTGCCACGTCATCAGCATGTGACCACACCTCCAGAAACGGCTCGGAGTGGCCCATGACCTGATGGCTCAGACCCTCCAGACACTGCTGGATGAACTCCTCGGGATCCGACGAAGGCTCGGTAGTGGTTATCGGTGTCACGGTGTGTGTCATCGTCGTTCTCCTTGACCGGGGTTACGTGGTCTTGACCAGCCCTCCGTCGATCACCCAACTCGAGCCAGTGACGTTGCCGGCCCTCGGAGACGCGAGGAAGGCGACGATCGCTGCCACCTCCTCGGGCGTGGTGAATCGACCGGTGGGCATACCTGCGATTGCCTGAGCGCGTACCGTGTCGGCTCCGGCGCCCGTCGAGCGACCGATCGTTTCCGCGACCCCGTTGTCACCGAGCCACAGGTCGGTGGCGACGGGACCCGGGGACACGCTCGTGATCCGGATTCCGTGAGGGCCGAGCTCCTGCGACAGCGACTTGGCGACGTTGAGCAGCGCGGCCTTGGCGGCACCGTAGTCGATCACGGCACCGTCGGGCTCGAAGAAGGCGTTGACCGAGGCGACGTTGACGATCACGCCTGCGCCGTGCTTGGTCATCTCGGCGACGGCGGCGCGCGTCGCGCGCAGTGCCGCGTAGAAGTTCAGCTGCAACGAGGCTTCAAAGTCGTCGTCGCTGAGACTCAGGAACCCATCAAGCCGTGGGCGTACGCCGCCCACGTTGTTGACGAGAATGTCTACGCGACCGAACTTCTCGACGGCGGCGTCGATCAAACGCGCCGGGCCGGAAGCCTCCGCGAGATCAATCTCGACGGCCGTCACCCGCTCGAGGCCGGTGAGGTTGTCGACGGTACGGCTGCCGGCGGTGACGAACGCACCCTCCTCCACGAGCGTCCGCGTCACCGCGAGGCCGATCCCCTTGCCCGCGCCTGTCACGACCGCGACCTTGTCTGTCAGCTGTAGATCCATGCGCCGGAGTGTCGTTCGCGAAGCCCGCCTGCGCTTACGCGAAATGACTGCACCGGGGTGCTGCTCCGCGTCAGCGAGGAACGACCGCGGCGTTGAGCAAACCGAGCGCGCGCTCGATCCTTGCGTTGAGCGCCGGTGCAGCGCCCGCCTCGGCGATGGCTGCGACAGCCTCGATTACGGTCCGGGCCTCCTCAACCTGCCCGCAGCCGGCCGCTGCCTGCGCGAAATATGTCAGCGCCCCGGTTTGCTCTCGATAGTGGAACGCGGGATCGGTCGGGTCGAAGGCTCGGCGCAGGACCGCGAAGGCGTCGTCGTAGCGCCCGTCGGTGACCGCGGCGATGCCTCGGGCGGCGAGCAGGACAGAGTGCATGTCCGCCAGACGATTGGGCACGATCACGCTCTCGGCTTGACGCGCGAGGTCGGCGGCGCGGTGGGGATCGCCCCGGACTGCCGCCGCGGCCGACAAGCCGCAGGTGATTCCGGCGCCCCAAATCCGCTGCCCGGTGTCGACGGCAAGGCGGTCACCCTCGGTCGCCGCCGCCTCGGCTAGATCCCAGTCGCCGACGAGCGCGGCGTCCCATTGCATCACCGACAGGACCTGCGTCAGTAGTCCGAAGCGACCATGCTGGCGCAGCTCCGGTGCGAGGTCGGTAAGGATCGACAGGGACAGGGCGAGGTCGCCCGCCGCGTGGGCACCCATCGCGATGAACCAGCGGCCACGGGGATCGTGACCCGTCGCGGCGAGCGCCGCCGGCACTCGCCCGACGACCTCGGCCCCTCGCTCGATCGGTGCCGTGCAAGCGATGATCGCGAGCAGCCTCGGCTCGAGCGGCGACACCGAAAGCTCCTCGGCCGCCCCTAGTACGCGTGAGCGCACCGTCGCGTTGAGCGCGGCCCACCAACAACGGACGGCCGCGCCCCGCAGGAGATCAAGGGCAAAGTCGACGTCACCCAGCGCGCTGACCTCGCTTGCCTCGTCGATCAAACGCAGCACGCGGTCGACGTCGCCGACCACACCGTCATCGAACCCCTCGGAGAGAAGTTGGGCACGCGCCCGGTCGCGCACGCCGAGCGATAGCCGCTGCGCCGCCTCGACCGCTTCCCGCACGAGGTCGGGCCGGCCCGAGTCGAGCGCAAGCTCGGCGGAGCGCAGAAGCCGATCTGCGCGCAGCTCGAGGTCCTCCGTGAGGCGTGCGGCACGAGACAGCATGACCGCTGCCTCGAGGACCGCGCCCCGGGCCCGGGCACGGATGGCGGCCGCGTCGACGTCCCGCGCGACGTCGTCATCCCGCGTCACCGTCGCGGCGGCCCGATGCCACGCTCGCCGATCGGGATCATCCTTCACCGTCCGCGCCCAGGCGGCATGTGCGGCGAGGCGGGCCTCGAGCGGCGCCGACTGGTAGATCGCCGAACGGACGAGCGGATGCCGATAATGGATCGTCTCCTCATCCACGGAGATCAACCCTGCGTCGATCGCGGGACCGAAGTCGGCGCGGACGCGCGGAGCGCCGAGTAACCCGGCCGCGAGGAGGATCTCGTCGACGGTGCCGGCCTGCTCGGACGCCGCGGCGAGCAAGAGCTCGGTCGTGCCGGCCGGCATGTCGCGCAGTCGACTCGCGAACGCCTGCTCGAGTCGGGCGCTGATCGGAAGCGAAGCCCACTCGTCATGGCGAATGCTCTCGGTCGTGACGAGGGACGGCAACTCGATCAGCGCGAGCGGGTTGCCGGCGGCCTCGCTCAAGAGCCGCTCTCGCACGGGCGGGGGCAGTCGTGCCGATCGGCCGTCGAGGAGCTCCACGGCGGACGCTCGGTCAAGTCCGGTCAGCTGGACCTCGTCGAGCCCGAGGTCGCCGACCATGGCGTCGTACCCGTCGCGCAGCGCCGCGAGCAACACGATGGGCGCCACCTCGACCCGGCGCCCGATGATCCCGAGCACGGTGCGGGACGCCGCATCGAGCCAGTGGAGATCGTCGGCGATGACCGCGATCGGGACTTGCCGCGCCTGGGCAGTGAGCAGTTCGAGCGTTGCCAGCGCGACGAGGAACGGCTCGCCGGGCGGATCGTCGCCGACCCCAAAGGCGGCGCGCAGAGCCCGGCGCTGGACGTCGTTCAGCCGATCGATCCTCGGTACGAGCGGCCGCAGCAAGCGATGCAGCCCGGAGTAGCCGAGCGCGCCCTCTGTCTCCACCCCGACGGTTGACAGAACGAGTCGCCCGATGCTGAGCGCGTGGACGTGCGCTGCCTCGAGCAGCGCAGACTTGCCGATTCCGGCCTCGCCGCGCAGCACCAGCGCAGCGCCGTGCCGCTCGACGGCATCAATCGCACCGGTGATCCGGCGGAGCTCCGCGTCGCGCCCGACGATCCCTCCCGCGGTCACCCGGTGGCCTCGATCACTCCGGCTTCAGGCTGCGCTGGTAGCACGGCGTTCAGCTGCGACCGCGAGCTGATCCCGAGCTTCGGATACGCCCGGTACAGGTGGCTGGCGACCGTTCGATGCGACAGATACAGCTGCTGTCCGATTTCGCGATTGCTCAGCCCCGCGGCGGCGAGCTGCGCGATCTGGAGCTCCTGGGGGGAGAGGTCGTCCCAGGCCTGGCGCGCGCGCTTCGTGCTTGTCTCCCCCGCGGCCCGTAGCTCCTGGCGCGCCCGTTCCCCCCATGTAGGAGCGGCGAGCGCGTCGAAGCCGCTGCGTGCAAGTCGTAACGGCTCTCGCGATTCCACCACTCGCCGGTGTCGGCGCAGCCACATTCCGAAAGCCAGCTGGAGGCGTGCGCGCTCGAACGGCCGCGACGAACCCGGTTCCGCAAGCGCTGAGCGGAACACATCCTCGGCCTCATCGTCCGGCGCAAGCAGCGGGCGCGCGTACCGGAGTCCCATGCGCACGCCGATCGTGGAGCTGGGACGAGCGAGCCGCTCCAGCGACGTCACGATCGCCCTGGCGGGTTCGATCGCGCCACACCCGACGGCGGCGTCGGCGAAGAACCCGACGCCCATGAACTGATCCTGGACGTGATGGGCGGAGTCAGTGGTGTCGAACGTGCGGGCGAGCTCGGCGTACGCCTCGTCGTAGCGACCAGCGCTGAGGGCGATCACCCCGCGAACGACCTGGAGCCAGGCCGCGACGGCGTTCGATCCCGTTGACTCGAGCGTCGAGGACGCTTCTGCGGCGAGCGCCCGCGCCTCATCCAGGTCTCCATGCACGCCGGCCAGCCCCGCACGCGATCCGAGCGCGCCCGCCAGCCAGATCGGCTGGTGGGTCTCCTCGGCGAGCCGCGCTGCCTCGCTCGCCGAAGAACTCGCTGGCGTCCAGTCACCCGCCAGGAACAGCTCGACCGACCGCATCACCAGTGTCTGCGCCAGCAGCGCAAGTCGACCTTCATCGCGTAGCCGGGCCGCGGCCGTCGCGAACAGGCGCAACGACTGGTCGTAGTCCCCGATCGCGTGGCCAGCCTCGCCGAGCAGATGGGCGCTTCGCGCGTCGATCAGCGGGCGGGCGCTCGCCTCGGCGATCAACCGCGCGACCTCAGCGGCCTGTCCGAGTGGATCGGCCATCGCGATCGTCGCCACGCGCCGCGCGTCCGTGGGTGGCCCCTCGAGGCGGTTCGCAGCATCGACCACGCGGCGACGGACCTCGGGATCCGAGCCTCCCCACCAGCTGCGCAGCGCCGCCGCCAGCACCAACGCGAGCGCTAGGTCGGGTTCTCGACCCTCCGCGGCCGCCAGCCCGAGATCGACCAGGTGCAAAACCCGATCAGCATCGCCCTGAGTCGGCCCGGACCCGTCGTGGAACATCTCCGACAGCCATTCCGCGCGCGCACTGTCGCGGTCATTGAGCGGCTCGCGCCGGGCCCGCTCGACGAGTTGCTGCACGAGGTCTCTGCGCCCGGCTTCGAACGCCGGCTCGGCCGCGCCAAGCAGGCGCCGGACGCGGGCCTGTGAATCGGTGCTGAACGTGGCCGCGCGGGCCAACGCCGCTGAGGCCTGGAGCGCGGCGCCGCGCCGCAGCGCGCGCTCACCCAGTTCTTCGAGCTCCCGCGCGACATCTTCGTCGCGCCCCGTCGCCGCCGCGGCGCGGTGCTGGGCATGGCGATCGGGCTGCCCGGCGACGACCTGCGCGAGGGCGGCGTGGACGATCTGCCGCCGCTCGGCCGTGGCCGACTGGTAGATCGCGGAGCGGACGAGCGGATGCCGGAAGTGCAGGGTCGGGCCCTCGAGCCTGACCAGACCCGCGTCGAGCGCGGGTTGCAGCGCCGCGACCGTCACCGGCCGGCCGAGCGCGATCTCGGCAGCCGCCAGAACCTCGGCCAACGGGCTCGTGGCGTCGGCCGCCAGCACGAGCAGCAACGTGCTCGTTTCCGGCTGTGCGTCGCGGGCACGATCGGCAAATGCCTGCTCCAGGCGGGCGGAGAGCGGCAGGATCGATGAGTCCTCCCGTTCGCCGACTCGCGAGGCGCTGTCGGGAAGCTCCACGAGCGCGAGTGGGTTGCCGGCAGCCTCATCGAGCAGGCGTCGCCGCAGCACGGGTGCAAGCCCGGGCGCGCGCAGGTCGAGCAGCGCCTTGGCCGCGTCCGCGTCGAGTGCCTCGACCAGATGCTCGGGGAGGCCGAGCGACCCGGTCCGCGACTCGTACCCCGCGCGAACCGCACCGAGCACCACTATCGCATCGGATTCCACACGCCGCCCGACGAACGTCAGGACCTCTCGGGACGCCCCATCCAGCCAGTGGATGTCGTCGATCGTCACGAGCAACGGCCGCTGCGCCGCCTCGCTCGAGAGCAGCCCAAGTGCGGCAAGCGCCACCAAGAACAAGTCGCCGTCATCATGGTCCTCCACGCCAAAAGCTCCCAACAGCATCGAACGTTGGGGCACGGGCAACTGATCGACCGCTCCTAACAGCGGATGCAGAAGCCGGTGAAGCCCGGAGTACGGAAGCTCGGACTCAGCCTCGACCCCCGACGTGGCGAGGACGCGCATGCCGGCGAGGCGCGCGTTTTGCCGCGCCTCCTCGAGCAGCACGGTCTTGCCAATACCGGCCTCGCCGCGAAATACGAGCGCACTCCCCCGCTCCGGTGCCGCGCGCAGAAGGGCGTCGATCACCGCCAGCTCATGCTCGCGGCCGACCAGTCCGACCTTCTCAGCCACTGAGGACTCCATCAACCGGAGCTTACGTCCGGGCTCATTGCGGCCGACGACGGCATGCGCTTCCAGCGCGAGCGCGATCATCGCCCGCCACCCTAGGCGCGACGGGGCGGTTGCGCTTACGCAAAACGACTGAAGCGGCCCGGGTTAGGCTAGGCGGATGTCGCTTCAGTCGCCTCGGCGGGCCGCCCTGGCCGGCCGGGGCACCGAGTGTGCGAGGCTCGATCAGCTGCTGGCGGAAGCGCGGTTAGGCAATAGCGCGGCGTTGGTGCTGCGCGGCGAGGCGGGGATCGGCAAGTCGGCACTGCTGGAGTACGCCGTCGGGCGCTCGGAGGGCTATGTCGTCCTTCGGGCCATCGGGGTGGAATGGGAGATGGAGCTCCCTTCGCTGGGCTCCATCAGCTGTGCGTGGGACTGCTGGATGGAGCCGGACGATTGCCGGCGCGTCAGGGCGAGGCGCTGGCTACGGCGTTTGGCCTGCGCTCGGGCGCCCAGCCGGACCGCTTTCTCGTCGCGCTCGCGGCACTGAGCTTGCTGTCAGATGCGGCAGCGGCACGTCCACTCGTCTGTCTGGTCGATGACGTGCAATGGCTTGACCAATCCTCGGCGCAGGTGCTCGCGTTCGTGGCTCGGCGGTTGGCGGCCGAGTCGGTCGTGCTCCTGTTCGCAGAGCGCGAGCCCAGCCAAATCAAGGAGTTGGCCGGGCTGCCCGACCTGCGGGTCGGCGGACTGGCGGACGCCCCCGCGCGCGAGCTTCTGGCCTCGGTCATCAGCACTCCGGTGGATGACCGCGTGCGTGACCGCATACTGGCCGAGACGCGTGGCAATCCGCTCGCGCTTCTCGAGCTGCCGCGCGAGTTCTCATCGGACGGATTTGCCGGCGGTTTCGGGCTGCAGGGCGACGGATCGTTGCCGGCGCGGATCGAAGCGAGCTTCCAGCGGCGGGTTGATCAGCTGCCAAGCGCGGCTCAGCGACTGCTGCTCGTGGCCGCCGCCGACCCGACGGGCGACGCGGCGCTCCTGGTTCGTTCCTCGGACGAGATCGGCGTTCCGATCTTCGAGCTGTCGGCCGCGGAAGCCGACGGCCTGCTCGAGCTCGGCGCGCAAGTCACGTTTCGCCATCCGCTCCTGCGCTCCGCGATCTACCGTGCGGCATCGCCCGAAGAGCGGCACGCCGCCCATCGGGCTCTCGCGGCAGCGACCGATCCCGAGCTCGACCCTGATCGCCGGGCCTGGCATCGCGCGCACGCGGTCGCCAGGCCCGATGAGGACGTCGCGACCGAACTGGAGCGCTCCGCCGAACGCGCTCGCGCGCGTGGCGGACTCGCGGCGGCCGCTGCGTTCCTGGAGCGATCGGCGGCGCTCACACCCGACCCGCCCCGCCGGGCTCGCCGAGCGCTCGAAGCCGCCTTCAGCAAGCAGCTGGCCGGGGCCTCCCAGGAGGCGTTGAAGCTGCTCGCGACCGCCGCCGCTGGGCCGTTGGACCCGTTGGACAGCGCCAGGCTGAAGCTCCTACACGGCCAGATCGAGGTGGACCTGAGCCGCGCCTCAGCCGGGCTGCCGCTGCTGCTCGACGCGGCCAGGCAGCTCGAACCGGTCGATGTTCCCCTCTCGCGCGACGCGTACCTGGCCGCGCTGTTGGCCGGAAGCCTCGCCGGCAGGTTCGGCCCGGGAACGCTCGAGGTCGCGCACGCAGCTCTCGAGGCACCGCGGTTACCGGATGAGCCGCGGCCTGTGGACCGGCTCGTCGACGGACTGGCGGTCCGGTTCTCCGAGGGTTACGCGACCAGCGTGCCGGTGCTCCAGGGCGCACTCACCGCGCTTCGCGAGGAGGGCGAGCGCGAGGGGCTGAGCGTCCGCTGGCCCTGGTTCGCTCGACGTGTGGCGGCGGAGCTGTTCGCCGATGACACCTGGCGCTACCTCGCCACTCGAGCCGTTCAACTGGCGCGCGAGGCCGGCGCCCTGGGCGTGCTCCCGGTCGCGCTCAACCATCTCGCCCACGTGCGCTGCCTGGAGGGTGACCTCGATGGAGCGAGCGCCCTGCTCGACGAGGCCGATGGCATCTCCGCCGCGACAGGCACCGAGCCGTTGTTCTTCGGGAGGTTCACGTTGGTCGGCTGTCGCGGGATCGAGACAGACGCGCTGGCTCTGTGCAAGGCGATCGTGCCGGCTGTGACCGCGCGAGCCGCCGAGGGATTCGTGCTGACTTTCTCCGAGCACGCGCTGGCAGTGCTTTACAACGGCCTGGGCCGCTACGGCGAAGCCCTTGGTCCCGCCCAAAGTGCCAGCACGCGTGACGAGCTCCTGATGCCCGTGTTGTCGATGCCGGAGCTCGTCGAGGCCGCGACGCGCTCCGGCCAGGCCGAGGTGGCAAAAGAGGCGATCGACCGCTTGTCGGAACGGACGAGCGCGGCGGGCACCGAGTTCGCGCTCGGCATCGCGGCCCGTTCGAAGGCATTACTAGCCGACGGTGAGATCGCTGAGCTGCTCTACCTGGAGGCGATCGAACGGCTCGGGCGGACCCTCCTGGCGTTCGAACTGGCTCGTGCGCACCTCGTCTACGGCGAATGGCTGCGGCGTGAGCGACAGCGGCTCGACGCTCGCGATCATTTGCGCCGCGCGCAGGATATGTTCAGCTCCATGCGGGCCGAGGCGTTCGCTGCGCGCGCGGTACGCGAACTGCTCGCCACCGGCCAAACGGCTCGAAAGCGTAGGACCGACACTCGCGACGAGCTGACGGCGCAGGAGACGCAGATCGCCGCGCTCGCGCGCGACGGCCTCTCGAACGTCGAGATCGGCGCGCGTCTGTTCATCAGTCCGCGCACGGTCGAGTACCACCTGCACAAGGTGTTCACCAAGCTCGGAATCACGAGCCGTGAGCACTTGGACCGAGTGCTGCCGGGAAACTGAGCGCGGGACCCAAGCGAGCCCGCAGGTGCGGCCGAGACTAGGGGCTCCCTGATGCGATCGGGTGTCGTGCGCCGGACACTCCCGAGAACCGATGAACGTTGAGGTACCTGAATACGCCGTTCAGGACGAGGTCGGCATCGATCCGGCGACGACCGCTCTGGTGATCGTCGACATGCAGAACGACTTCGTCAAGCAAGGAGGCAGCCTGCTCGTACCGGACGCGGAGACGACCGTTCCTGCGATCAAACGCCTGCTGGACTTCGCCCGTGCCAACCAGATCCAAGTCGTATACAGCCAGGACACCCACCACAAGGGCGACCCCGAATGGGAGATCTGGCCCGAGCACTGCCGGGAGGGAAGCTGGGGCTGGGAAATAGTTGCCGAACTCGCGCCCACTGTCGACGACACGGTCCTTCGGAAGGTCCGTTACGACGCGTTCTACGGCACTCCGCTCGACCACCTGCTCCGGCTGTGGCGGGTCCATACGCTGGTCATCTGCGGCACCGTCGCCAACATCTCGGTGCAACACACGGCGGCGAGCGCCGCGCTTCGCTGGTACGGCGTGGTGATCCCGCGGGACGCGATCTCAGCGCTCGAGCCGTTCGACCTCGAGGCGTCGTTACGCCAAACGGTGTTCGTGTGCTCCGGCCAGTTGACGACCGCGGGCGGCGTGCGCGTGATGCAACGGCCGGTTCAGGAGCCGAGCCGAACGGAGTCGCAAGGCATTTTTTCCCTCGAGCCGCAAGGCGGCGTTAGGCTCTGATCTACCGGGTATAGGCGCCCGCCCGCAGTCGTCGAGGGAGTCTTTCTGCGCCAGGCGGACATCGAACCAAGAAGCTGGTAGGCCGAGGCACGTCCGTGGCTCGTACTGCCTCACCGCGGCGGCGCCCGATCCTACGTGGACGGACCCGCGAGTGCGCCTTGGTAGACGGCCTGATCGCGGACGTCCGTCGGGGCGAGAGCCGATCGCTGGTGCTGCACGGTGAGACCGGGATCGGGAAGACCGCACTGCTCGAGTACCTGATCGCCTCGGCGTCGGACCTAACCGTCACGCGGGCCGCGGGAGTGGAGTCGGAGATGGAACTGGCCTACTCGGGTCTGCATCAGCTGTGCGGGACGAGCATGGACCGACTGGCGAAGTTGCCGGTTCCGCAGCGGCTCGCGCTGGAGATCGTTTTCGGCTTACGCGAGGGCGCCGCCCCGGATCGGTTTCTCGTCGCGTTGGCGGTGCTGAGCATGCTGTCAGAAGCCTCAGAGGAGCGCCCCGTCCTGTGCGTGATTGACGACGCGCAGTGGCTGGATCAGAGCTCGGCGTTGACCCTCGCCTTTGTCGCCCGCCGTCTATTGGCCGAGCCCGTGGGACTCGTGTTTGCGGTTCGCGAAGTGAGCGATCAGCTCCGACACTTGCCCAGTCTCGAGGTGTGCGGCCTGCGCAACGGCGACGCCCGCGGACTGCTCACCTCCGGGGTGCAGTTCCGGTTGGACGACCAGGTATGCGAGCGCATCCTGGCGGAGAGCCGCGGTAACCCACTGGCGTTACTCGAGCTCCCTCGCGGCATCAGCGCCACGGAGCTCGCGGGATTCGGGACGGGCTCTATCTCCGTGCTGTCCGACGGAATCGAAGAGAACTTCCGTCGCCGGCTCGCGGCGCTGCCCGAGGAAACCCGGCTGCTCCTCCTGATCGCAGCTGCCGACCCCCTCGGTGAGCCCACGATCGTGTGGCGGGCCGCCGAGCGGCTGGGGGTACGGGCCGAGGCGGGAGCGCCTGCCGAGGAGGCCGGATTATGTGAGTTTGGCGCGCGCGTCCAGTTCAGGCATCCGCTCGTCCGGGCCGCCGCGTACACCACGGGACCATTGCCGGAGCGGCGACGGGCGCATGCGGCGATCGCTGAAGTCACAGATGCCGAGGCTGACCCGGATCGCCGGGCCTGGCATCACGCGCTTGCCGCAGTCGCTCCAGATGAGGCCGTCGCGGATGAGCTCGAGCGGTCGGCCGCCCGCGCCCGGGCGCGCGGGGGCCAGGCGGCGACGGCCGCGTTTCTCGAACGCGCCGTGGATCTCACGCTGGACCCGGTGCACCGCGCGGAGCGCGCGCTGGCCGCGGCAGAGGCGAAATACCTGGCCGGGTCTGCCGAGGACGCGCTGCGGCTTGGCACGGTTGCCAACCGCGGGCCCCTTGACGAGCATCAGCGTGTCCGCGTGGGCGTTCTCCGAGGTCGGGTGGCGATGATGCAGCGCCGTCCCCGCGACGCGGCGCCCGAGCTGCTCCGCGCGGCCCAGCGGCTCGAACGGTTCGACCGCCGGGCCGCGCGCGAGACGTACCGCGACGCGTTCATCGCGGCCATCGTCGCGGGACGCCTGGCCGGGGATACCGGACTCCAAGAGGTCGCGGCGGCGATACGCTCGGCGGCGCCATCGAGCGACCCTCCGAGCGCGACCGACGAGCTGCTCGACGCGCTCGCCCTGCTCATCGACGCTGGCTGGTCGGCGGGCGCTGAAGCACTCGCGCAAGCGCTTGCCGCCTTCCCGCCCGCGTTGACGTCGGGGGACGTCGGGCTGCCCTGGCTTTTCCTCGCCGGCTACGTGTCTTTGTGGGTTTGGGATGAGGGGATGTTGGATGCGCTCAGCAGCCGGGCGCTCGCGCTTGTTCGCGACGAAGGCGTGCTCGCGCTATTGCCGCCAGTTGCCTCCGTGCGGGTCGCTTGGGACCTGTTCGCCGGCGATCTCTCCTCGGCATCGGCGCACGTGGAGGAGCAGGAGACGATTTATGACGCGATCGGCGGTCCGCGCTCGTCCGGGTCGCGGATCGCACTTGCCGCGGTTCGCGGCCGCGAGGCCGAGCTTGCGCAACTGGACGAGTCCACGACTCGCGATGCGGTCGCGCGCGGCGATGGCATGGGGGTGACCATGCGTCACTGGTCGACCGCCGTTCTTTGCAATGGCCTCGGCCGCTACGACACGGCACTCGAGGCCGCGAAGCTCGGAGCTGCCCATCCGCCCGACATGCACGTGTCGAGTTGGGCGTTGAGCGAGCTCGTCGAGGCGGCGGCACGGTGCGGCCAGCCCGAGGCCGCGGCCGACGCGCTGGGGCGGCTCGCCGAGATGGCGCACGCCTGCGGCACCGACTGGGTTACCGGTATAGACGCACGCGCCCGCGCGCTCGTCGCGGACCGCGCCGACGCTGAGGAGCTGTACCGCTACGCGATCGAGTGTCTCGAGCGCACGCGCTTGCGGACCGAACTCGCTCGCGCCCACCTGCTCTACGGCGAGTGGCTGCGACGTGACCGACGCCGAATCGACGCGCGCGAGCAGCTGCGCCATGCGCAGGATATGTTCAGCGCGATCGGGATGGAGGCGTTCGCGGCGCGGGCCGGACGCGAACTGCTGGCCACCGGTGAAACCGCGCGCAAGCGAACGGATCAGACCCGTGACGACCTCACCGCCCAGGAGGTCCGGATCGCGCGGTTCGCTCGCGATGGCCTTTCGAACGTCGAGATCGGTGCGCGTCTCTTCATCAGCCCGCGCACGGTCGAGTACCACCTGCACAAGGTGTACACGAAGCTCGGAATCACGAGCCGCGAGCACCTCGACCGCGTGCTGCCCAACGAGTGAGTCCTCAGGGCTCCCGCAGCGAGGCCCACACAACGACTAGGGCATCCCCGATGCGAATCGCAGGCAGTCCCGGGGACAGTGTCCGCACCGCTAATCGTCGGTGCCCCGGCTGACAGCGGGGGCACTCTACCGAGCCTAAGGAGCGAACAATGATCACTCGCGAGCGAACGCTTGATGTTCAGTTCCGGAGCGTCGACGGTGTCCGGATCCGGTACGCCGACAGCGGGATCTCGCGGGGGCCGACGTTGCTGCTTACCAGCCCATGGCCGGAGAGCGTGTACGCGTTCGCACGGATGTGGGACACGCTAGCCGAGCGTGCACGCCTGTTCGCGATCGATCTGCCGGGCTTCGGTGCCTCCGAGCGCCGCGACGATCTCCTCTCGCCGCGGGCGATGGGCGGGTTCCTGGCCGAAGTCATCGTCGAGGCCGACCTCGGCCGTCCGCACATCGTCGCGCCCGACGTCGGGACCTCGGCCGCGCTGTTCGCAGCTGCGGCACATCCTGAGCGGATCGCGAGCCTGATTGTCGGTGAAGGCGGAGTCGCGGTTCCCATCGACCTGGGCGAGCCGCTCCGCTCCTGGGTCCTCGACCCCGACCTCGACAAGTACCGCAAGATGGACCCGCACGCGATCGTCAACGCGGCGGCCGAAACGATCGCGGGCGGCATACCGGAAGACATCCGCGCGGACTACCTCACGTGCTACGAGGGCGACCGCTTCGTTGAGTCGATGCGCTACGTCCGCAGGTATCCCCAGGAGTTGCCCGAGCTCGCCGAACTCCTACCGGAGATCGCCGCGCCGGTCACGATCATCAACGGGCGCCACGACCGCGTCGTTCCGGTCGCCAACGCCGAATTCCTCGCCGCGCGCCTGCCCGACAGTCGCGTCGTCCTGATCGACGCCGGCCACTTCGTGTGGGAGGAAGCGCCCTCGGAGTACGCCTCGATTGTTCTCGAGACGATCGGGCGACTAGGGCATCCCTGATGCGAGGCGCACCCCAGTCCGGCGACAGTTCGTGCATCGATCGTCGGGCGCCGGCGATGAACAGGAAGGAGACGTTGATGGCGGGCTTTGACTATGACGTGGTGATCATCGGCTCGGGGTTCGGTGGGAGCGTTGCGGCGCTTCGTGCTGCGGAGAAGGGCTACCGGGTGGGCGTCATGGAATCCGGTCCGCGATGGCCGGACGAGAAGATCCCGAAGACGCAGTGGGATCTGGCGCACTTCGTGTGGTTCCCCGCCGCGGAGCTCTACGGCGTCCAGAGGATCGAGTACCTCGACGACGTGCTCGTCCTCTCGGGCGCGGGCGTCGGCGGCGGCTCGCATGTGTATGCCAGCACGATGTACGTCCCACCGAAGCAGTTCTTCGACGCGAAGGAATGGGCCGGCATCACCGATTGGGCCGACGAGCTCGCGCCGTACTTCGACCAGGCCGCGAGGATGTTCGGCGTCGCCCGCTACCCGTACATGCCCACCGACGTCGATCGGGCCATCAAGCAGGTCGCGAACGACATCGGCCGAGGCGAGACGCACAACAAGGCCCCGCTCGCCGTCTACTTCGGCACGCCGGGAGTCGAGGCCGACGACCCGTATTTCGGCGGGGTCGGACCGCGCCGCACCGGCTGCATCTCCTGCGGCAACTGCAACAACGGGTGCGGCCACAACGCGAAGAACAAGCTGACGACGAACTACCTCTACCTGGCCGAGAAGCTGGGCGCACAGGTTCACGACATGCACGAAGTGTTCGACCTGGTGCCGCTCGACGAGGGCGGGTTCGAGGTGCACGCGCGTCACCCGGGCTGGGCGCAGCGCGCCGGGCACGTCCATCACCACACGTACACGGCCGAGCAGGTGATCGTGGCCGCCCACGCGTACGGATCGGCCAAGCTGCTGCACCACATGCAGCACAAGGGTCGGCTCAACGGCCTGTCGGATCAGCTCGGTCAGCGGGCGCGGACGAATTCCGAGCAGCTTCTCTACATCACGCGAACCCACGCCGAGTGGGAGCGCGATCCGGAGAGGATCCACATCATGCCAGGGTCGGTGACGATCACCTCGGGCACCTGGCCCGATCCGGTGACGAGCATCGAGCCTACCTACTGGGGGCTCGGAAGCAACGTCTTCGCATTCCTCGGGACCTACCACCAGCACGGCGAGCAGAAGCATTCGTTCGAGACCTGGCTCAAGGAGATCCTCCAGCACCCAAGCGAGGAGATCCTGCCCGCCGACCCGCGACGCTGGTCAGAACGCTCCTTCGTCGCGCTCTGCTCACAGACGACCGACACCTCGATCGAGCTGTACTGGCAGGACGGGCTGCTCCACTCAAAGCCATCCGGAACGCCGCCGTCGGTGCACGTCCCCGCGATCGAGGACTTCGTCGACCGCGTGGCGACCAAGCTGGGAGCCCATGAGGCGGCGCTCGCGACCGAGGTCATCAACCGCAACGCCTCCGCCCATTTCGTCGGCGGGATCCCGATCGGCGAAACCCCCGACACCGGCGCTGTCGACCCGTACCTCCGAATGTTCGGCCAGCCGGGACTCCACGTCATGGACGGGAGCGTGATGCCCGCCAACCCGGGAGTGAACCCGTCGCTCTCGATCACCGCTCTCGTCGAACGTGCGATCTCGCTCTGGCCGAACAAGGGCGAGGAGGACATTCGGCCACCCCTCGGCTCCGGCTACGAGCGCATCGCCCCGATCCCGCCGCACCAGGCGTTCGTGCCGGCAGGCGCGCCAGGCGAGCTCCGACTCGACGCCACCAAGGAAGAAGTCATCCCCGCATACCCCTACTAAGCCGTCGCGCGACGAAAGGAGAAGACAATGACGACCGAGACCGCAGCCGCTGCCGTCCGAACGCTCGGCCGGGGCGACGAGATAACCGATGACTTCGTCGTTCCGTACTACGTGTCCGACCTCAAGCGCCGGATCTCGGTCGCGCGGGTCGGCGACCGCCTGTACGCGTTCGATGACCTGTGCACCTGCGCCGACCGGGCATGCCCACTGTCCGGAGGGCTACTGACAGGGACGACCCTCATGTGCCAATGCCACGGCTCCCGGTTCGACATCAGCACCGGAGCGGTCATCAACGGTCCGGCGACCGACGCGCTGCACGTCTACGAGATACAAGAGGTCGACGGCAACATTCAGATCCGAGCCTGATCGAGATGGGAACGGCGCCGGCCTCGACGGGCGTGAAGCCCGAGAACGACTCAAATAGCGATGCCGTGGCTACCGTAGCCTCCGAGGGTCCGCTGGCGAGCATGGCACCCTCGCCGAAGGCGGTCTCGCTCGTGCTTCTGCCTGCGCTGGTACTGATGCTCGCGTTCGCGTTCTTCTACGTCGGCGCGTTTCACGAACCCACGCCGCACCACGTGCCGCTGGCCGTCGTCGGGCCGCCCGCGGTGGCGGCACAGCTCAATCGACTGCCGGGCACCCCGCTCGATGCGCGCCAGGCCTCGTCCCGCGCCGAAGCGCTGGCGCAGATCGACGATCGCAAGGTCTATGGGGCGTACGAGGCAGCCGCGAACCGGCTGTTCGTCGCGTCGGCCGCCAACCGGGCGACCGCCGTCGCCCTCGAGGTGACGTTCGGCCAGATCGCGGCTGCGCAGGGTCGGCCGGCCGCGCGCGTCACCGACGTAAAGCCGCTGCCAGCGACGGACCCGAACGGAACCGCGGCGTTCTATGGGGTGATCGCGTGGGTGTTCGGCGGCTACATCGCCGCGACGCTGATCGGATTGATCGGGAGCCCACGAAGCACCAGCAGACGCCGGGCTGCCGCCAGGCTCGGAGCGCTCGCGGGGTTTTCCATCGTCGCCGGGGTTCTCAGCGTGGTCATGCTCCGCCTGAGCTTTGACACCTTCTCAGGCCACGTGGTTGGGCTGTCTGCGATCGCCGCGCTGACGATCTTCGCCAGCGGCGCCGCCACGGCGGGCATCCAGGCGGCGGCCGGCCCGGCGGGGACCGGTCTCGTCATTCTCGTGTTTGTGATCCTTGGCAACTCGGCTTCGGGCGGCCCGTTCGCGCGTCCGTTGCTGCCCGGACTGTGGAGAACGATCGGCGGCGTGTTGCCGCCAGGCGCTAGCGTCGACCTCAGCCGGTCGGCGCTGTTCTTCTACGGCGCGCGGATCACGGGCCCGATTCTGGTGCTGGCGGCCTGGGCGGTCCTGGGCACGCTGCTCGCGCTCGCGCTGGGCGGGCGGACCATGGACCCCGCCGACACCGAAGCAGCGGCCGCCGCGGGAGCCGCTGTATGAGCCTGGCCGCGCTCGAACTAGGGCCTCCCTGATGCGAGTAGCACCCTGGTTCGCCGACAGTGTGCGAATCGTCCGCGGCACACAACCGTCAGTTTCGAAAGGAGACCTTCGTGAACTCTTCTAGCAGCAGCACACACGCACCGGAACGTCCCGCCTCCGTGTCTGGCCCGCTCCCCGACGTCGGGATCGAGCTTCGGGAGGGTTATGCCGCCGTCGGCGATCAGAGCCTGCATTACGTCGAGGCCGGCGACGGGCCACTCATCGTTCTGCTGCATGGCTTCCCCGAGTTCTGGTTCGGCTGGCGCCTACAGATCGAGCCGCTCGTGGCCGCCGGTTATCGGGTCGTCGCCCCCGACACGCGCGGCTACAACCTTTCATCGAAACCAGACGGCTTCGAGGCGTACGGTGTGGACCTGCTAGCCGCGGACATCCGCGGCCTGATCGAAGAACGCGGCGCCAAGTCGGCGCTGCTGGTCGGTCACGACTGGGGCGGAAGCATCGCCTGGACCGTCGCGATGAATCACCCGGAGGTGGTCGACCGGCTCGCCATCCTCAACGCGGCCCATCCCCGGCGCCTCTCGGAGGGACTGCACCACCCGAGCCAGCTCCGGAAGTCGTGGTACTTCTTCTTCTTTGCGACCCCGGGACTGCCCGAGGACGTTGTCCACGCCAGAGACTGGCACTTCTTCCGACACTTCCTGCACGACGCGAACCCGCCCTACACGCCCGATGAAATCGAACGCTACATCGAGGCGTGGTCGCAGCCGGGAGCGGCCGCCGGGATGATCAACTACTACCGCGCCTCGGTCAGACAGAACCAGAAGGAAGCCCTCGCAAAGCTCCGCCCGCTCTCGGCGCCGACACTCGTCATCTGGGGGGAGCGCGACGCCTACCTCGGGCCCGACCTGGCAGAGCCCGACCACGACGACGTGCCCAACCTCGACCGAGTCGAGCGCATCCCCGACGCGTCACATTGGGTCCACCACGACGAGCCCGAGCGGGTCAACCAACTACTCGTCGACTTCTTCGCTCCCGCCAGGGCGAGTAATTGAGTGGCGGTCACGAAGGGAGCACCCATGTCACACGAAGGACCGACAGTCGTGCTGGTGCACGGTGCGTTCGCTGACGCTTCGAGCTGGAATGGCGTGATCGAGCGACTCCTGGCCAAAGGCGTCAAAGTGACGGCCCCACCGAATCCGCTGCGCGGGATCTCGATCGACTCCGCATACATCGCCAGCTTCCTCGACCAGACGCCGGGACCCGTCCTCGCCGTCGGCCACTCCTACGGTGGTGCCGTGATCACGAACGCCGCGATGCGAGCGGACAACGTCGTCGGTCTCGTCTATGTGGCCGCTTTCGCTCCCGACGAGGGTGAGAATCTGGGCGAAGTCGAAGCCGGCTCCAAGGACAGCGTCCTGAACAGCGCGCTGGTGACGCTCAAGTACCCGGCACCAGGCGGCGGCGACCCGCTGGTGGAGTTCGCGATCGATCCCTCGAAGCTGCAGGATGCATTCGCGGCCGATCTATCCGCCGAGCAGACCGCCGTGATGGCCGCCAACCAACGCCCGGTGTCCGAGTTGGCGTTCTCCGAGCCGACCGGGCCACCGGCGTGGAAGAAGTTGCCCTCATGGGCCGTCGTCGCCACCGGCGACAAGGCAGCCGGCGCCGACGTCATCCGTGCCGAGGCGGAGCGGGCCGGTGCGAAAATCACCGAGGTCGAGGGCTCCCACGTCATCATGATCTCCCAGCCGCAGGTCGTGACCGACGTGATCATGCAGGCACTCACTGCCGTTTCAGCCGCTGTCGCGGTCGGCTAGTACAAAGTGTCCAGCGAGCGGTCCAGGACCTCGTTCGGCCCGGTGGCGCAAATTGAGGCTGGTGTCCTCGACGTTGGATATGTCGAAGCCGGCGCGGCCCATGGCCCGGCAGTCGTCCTGCTGCACGGCTGGCCCTACGACATCCACAGCTACGCCGAGGTGACACCCCGACTCGCCGCGGCCGGTTACCGCGTGATCGTTCCATACCTGCGGGGGTATGGAACGACACGATTCTTGTCTGAGACGACGGTCCGAAACGGAGAGCAGGCCGCACTCGCCGTCGACACCATCGCCCTGATGGACGCTCTCGGGATCGAGACGGCGATCATCGGCGGCTTTGATTGGGGAGCGAGGAGCGCCGACATCGTCGCCGCGCTCTGGCCCGAACGGGTCAGCGGTCTGGTATCGGTGAGCGGCTACCTGATCGGCAGCCAACACGCCGGCAGGTTGCCCCTGCCACCGCAGGCTGAGTATCAGTGGTGGTACCAGTACTACTTCGCGACCGAGCGAGGCCGCGCGGGCTATGACCAGTACCGACGCGAGTTCGCCAGGCTCATCTGGCAGACCGCCTCTCCGATGTGGAGGTTCGACGTCGCGACGTTCGATCGGACCGCAGCGTCCTTTGACAACCCGGATCACGTTGCGATCGTGATCGACAACTATCGCTGGAGACTGGGACTGGCCGATGGAGAACCCGAATACCTCGACCTGGAGAAGCGACTCGCCGAAGGACCCGTGATCAGCGTGCCCACCATCACCCTCGAAGGTGATGCCAACGGAGCGCCCCACTCACAACCAGGCGACTACGCCGCCAAGTTCTCAGGGCGGTATTCACACCGGACGATCGACGGGGGTATTGGACACAACCTCCCGCAAGAGGCCCCGGAGGTGTTCGCCGATGCCATCCGCGAGCTCAGCGAACGGTGCAGAACTTCGGGCTGAGGCGAGGCGTCATCCGCTACGTCATCATCAGGGACTGCGTCACCGAGGCCACCGCGACCATCGACGACCTGCAACTGGCCGCCTTGTCCGAGGTGCGCTGACGTCGATGAGAGGGTCGGCCTCGGGTGCCGGCGCACCGCTAGGTCGGACCGCCATCGTGCGCTCCGCCGATGGGCACGATGTCGACGCGGTAGATGTCTCCCGATTCACGCCGCATGCCCGATTCGATGCCCTGCACAAGTGACTCGACTTGATCGCCGCGTAGGTCATCGTCGATGTCAACGCGTGCGACAACCCATATTCGGCCCGGACCGAGGAAGTTGACGAGGAGTTCGCGGATGCCGGTTACTCCGGGGTAGGCAGAGATGAAGGCCTGCAACCTCTCTGCCTCGGCTGGCGTTATTGGCTGCGTGAGGCCATCACCGCTGTCCTCCAGCGCCCCGGGGGTAAGCACCCAGACGCCGACCAGGAAGTCGTGGCTGCGCTTGACGAGACGGAGACTGACGCGGACGAGCGCCAGACCGATCAGCACCGCGGCCACTCCCTGAGGTACCGATGAGCCGGTGATCTGGTTCAGGCCCAAGGCGACAAACGCGAGCACATCTCCCGACACCGAGATCGCGTCCTCGACGAACACGGCGCGCAGGCTGGGGTCCGATGTGACCTGCGATTCCTCGATCAGGCTCCGGCTGTACAGGCGCCCGCGGGTGATCAGCTGGCCCGCCGATTGGCGAATTGACACCAGATCGAGGACCGTGGAAATCGCGAGCACGACATACGCCAGTGCGAACGAGGTGGTCGCGCTGGGGTGAATCAGTTCGTTGATCCCGTCGCGCAAGGAGAACGCCGCGCCCGCGAAGAACGCGCCGCAGGCCGCGATCAGTGCCCAGAAGTACGCTTCCCGCCCATGTCCCAGCGGATGACGTTCGCTGGGAGGCCGATTGCTGCGACGCTGAGCGACAAGAAGGAACACGTCGTTGGCGCTATCGGCAAGTGAATGCGAAGCCTCGGCGGCCAGCGCGGACGAACCAGTGGAGACCGCAGCCCCGGCCTTGGCGAGCGCGACCCCAAGGCCCGCCCCGAGAGCGACCAAGACGGTCCTCATGCTCTCGTTCCCGCTGCGACCTCGGTCATGTGTTGGAGTCCGCTCGGCCATGCCGATCGGTAATACCACTCCGCGCCATGCTCGAGGTCTGCCGTTCGCGAACCGGCGCGACCATCGGCCATCGATGCCGGCTCCATCCTGGGCTCCCATTCGCCGTGCTCGATCAGTGCCTTACGAGTAAGTTGCTTCTTTAGAAGCTACTTGTTAGGATGCGGCCGACTGATCCGCGCGACCGGGAGGACTCGGGTTGTGACGCAGGCTCGCAGGTGGGTAGCGAAGGACTTCGGCGGTCCCGAGGTACTCGTGGAGATCGCCGTCGAGTTGCCGGCCCCGGCACCCGGGGAGGCGACGGTGGAGGTTCGGGCGGCCGGTATGAACCCGGCGGACTACAAGCATTTCGAGCCCGGCCAGGATCCGAAGCTGCTGCCTCTCTCGATCGGTTACGAGGTGGCCGGGGTGATCGTTGGGCTCGGCCCGGACACGGAGATCGCCTCCGGGGGCGGGGCGGCAGGCGATGAGGTGGTCGTGTTTCAGATCTTCGACGGTTACTCATCGGTCCTCAACGCGCCGGCCGCGGATGTGTTCGCGAAGCCGTCGACGTTGAGCTTCCCGGAGGCCGCGAACCTTCTTCTCGTTGGCACGACCGCCGCGGAGGCATTGCACGTAATCGGTCTGTCCGCCGGCGAGACGGTGCTGGTGCACGGAGCCGCCGGCGCGGTCGGGACCAGCGCCGTCCAGCAGGCCAGGCTGCTCGGAGCGACCGTGATTGGAACCGCCAGCGAGCGCGACCTCGAGGCGGTGCGGGGATTCGGAGCGACACCGGTCCGCTTCGGGCCCGGTCTCGAGGACCGCGTTCGCGAGACCGCGGCGGGTGGGGTTGACGCCGCCGTCGACACGGCCGGCGTCGACGAGGCGATCGACGTGTCACTCGCGCTCGTCTCTGACCGGCGGAGGATCGTGTCAACCGCGGCGTTCGGACGCGCGTCGCGCGACGGATTTCAGACCATCGGCGCGGCCAATCCCGACAGCGGGCCGTTTCGGGCCGCGGCGCGCCGGGCCATCCTCGACCTGGCCGCGCAGGGCAAGCTGACCGTTCCGATCGGGGCGACGTTCTCGCTCAGCGACGCGCCCCGCGCGGTCGAGGCTCTCGCCGGACCGCACCCCTACGGCAAGCTGGCACTCGTGCCTTAGCCGGAGGCGCCTCACCCCCACCCCGCACATCGACCACGCCAAAGGACCCAGGAATGACCACCATCGGAGTGATTGGCGCCGGGCACATCGGGCGCAGCTTCTCCACCGCCGCGATCGAACATGGCTACGACATCGTGATCAGCAACACCACCGGGCCGGACACGCTGACGGATCTCGTCAGCGACCTCGGCCCGAGCGCCAGGGCCGCAACCGCCGCCGACGCCGCTGACGCCGGCGACTTCGTGCTGCTGGCGATTCCCCTGCCCGGGGCGGACGACCTGCCGGTCCAGTCGCTCGCGGGCAAGGTCGTCCTCGCCACGGTCAACTACTTCCCGAAGCGGGACGGGCACTTTCCGGAGATCGACGCGGGCAAGCTCACCGTCCCCGGGTACCTGCAGGCGCGGCTGCCCGAGAGCAAGGTCGTCCGTGTGTTCAACCACATCGATGCCGCGAACATCGTCACCGACGGCGCGCCTGCGGGTACGCCCAACCGGAGGGCGCTCGGCTACGCCGGCGACGATCCTGAGGCGAAGAAGGTCGCATCGGACCTGTACGAATCGTTCGGGTTCGACGCGGTTGACGTCGGCGGACTCGATGACGCCTGGCGACTCGACGTCGATCAGCCCACGTTTGTCGTCAGACAGAACAAGCAGCAGCTGATCGAGAACCTGGGCAAGGCGCAGCGACACGCGACGATCCCGTCCTGACCGTCACACCGTCACCACCAGCTTGCCGGCAGCCGATCCCGCCTCCATCGCCGCGTGCGCCTCGACGATGTCGTCGAACCCGTATACGTGGCCGACGGGGACGACCGCGGCGCCGGCGGCGACGTCATCCAGGAACTGCTGGAGCACCTCGGGCGGCAGATCGCTCGCGTCGCCGCCGTACGCCGCGAGGCGAACGCCCCGCGGCAGGTAGTCGATCGGATAGAAGTCGCGGACCGTCCATTGGTTCGACAGCATCCCGGTGAAGCACACCACACCGTGGACACGGGTCGCCCGCAGCGTGTCCGGCAGGGTCGGGGTGCCGATCAGCTCGAGTGCGTCGTCGACGCCTTCGGGCAGGATCTGCCGAACCCGAGGAGCAACCTCCCCATCGTCGATCACAACGTGATCCACCCCCACCCCCCGCAACGCGTCCGCCTTGCTTGGATTCCGCGTCGTGGCGAGCACGGTCATGCCGAGCCGTTTGGCGAGCACCGCGCTCGCCATACCCACCGACGACGTTCCCCCGCGGATCAGAATCGACTCGCCCGGCCTCGCGTCCAGCCCGACGGTCAGCGACCCGTACGACGTCTGGAGCATCTCAGGCACGGCGCCGAGCGTCGCCCAGTCGAGTGCGCTCTCGAACGCGACCGCCTGACCGACCGGCACACACGTGTACTCCGCGTATCCGCCGTCGAACACCCGGCCCATCCCGCCCATCATCGCCGCGACCTGCTGCCCAACGGTGAACTCGCCGCCCGGACAGTCGGCGACGATCCCCGCGGCCTCGATCCCCAGCACACGCGGGAACGTCACCCCTTCCGCGAGCCCGAGACGCGTGTGTAACTCGGACCGATTCAGCCCGAACGCCTTGACCTCGATCAGCACCCACCCGGGCTTCGCCTCAGGCACCGGCAGCTCGCGAATCTTCAACGCCGCCGGTGGCCCTGGGGCGTCGAGTACGACGGCGCGCATCGTCCTCGGAATGGCCCGGCGCCCGGTCATCTGATCACCACGATCCGCCTGAGCTCCGAGGGTCCCCAGCGTCGGCGCGAATCCAAGCAGCGCGCTGATACTCGGTCAACGCCAACAGCGCCCCGGCCGCCAGCACCGCCCCGCCACTCAGCGCAAGAGCGAGCCGATGGTCGAACAGAACTGAGCACAGCAGGCCCGCAAAGCCGCCGATGAGCACCGCGGTGATCACCGCCATCATCCCGGCCGTCGTCAAGAAGCCCTGGCCGCGACCATGGGAGAGCCCTCGCGCAGAAATGGCCTCCTCCGCGGGGGCCCGCGGGATGTAGTTCGTCAGCTGCGGAACGCTCTCGAAGTAGAACCCCCGCAACCGCGAGATCCGGCGCGCGTAGCCATGATCCTCGATCCCCGACTGCAGGACGCGCTGGAACGTCAACGCCCCGATCAGCGCCAGCATCGGCAATAGAGCGAGGCCGAACGCGTAGAACGCCGACCCCACTCGCGTCGCCGTCGCCATCAAGCCGAGCGCGACGAGCCCTCCGGACACGGTGCTCAAGAACATCCCCGCCCGACCGGTTGACTCGGAGATCGTCGCGGCC
>Ga0335072_10002221_pt1 | contig 30442 bp, 25 predicted proteins | sample Lox_Sample_21_FD_206725 | JGI IMG/M metagenome (GOLD analysis project Ga0335072, IMG submission 206725) | Soil microbial communities from Loxahatchee National Wildlife Refuge, Florida, United States - Lox_Sample_2.1 | ecosystem: Environmental > Terrestrial > Soil > Wetlands | place: USA...
CGGTGCCCACGCCGTAGAGCGAGTGCAAGACGGCCGCCTGGGCGTTCTTCACCCCGGCGGCGGCCGCCGTGACCGTGATGACGAGCCCGACGCCGAGGGCCAGGCCGAGGGCGATGAACGCCGCCTGGCGCATGCGCCGGCGAAGCTCGCGCCGTACGTATATCCAGAACATGGCGCCAGGAGTATCCGGCGCCCGAGTGGCTTCGCGTCAGCCAGGCGGATCGTGTTTCGCTGCGCCCGGCGCTGTAGCCGGGCCGCGCGGACGCTCCCCCGGATGTAGCGCGCCTACGGCCCGCGGCGGACCGTGATCAGCCGAAGCGACCGTGGACGTAGTCAGCCGTCCGCGGGTCCTGGGGCCTGTCGAACATCGCCTCCGTGTCGCCGTGCTCGACGATGGCCCCGGGCTCCCCGTGCTCGGCCAGGAAGAAGGCGCACTGGTTGGAGACCCGCTGGGCCTGCTGCATGTTGTGGGTGACGATGACTATGGTGACCTCGCGGGCCAGGTCGGACATCGTCTCCTCGATGACCCGGGTGGAGGTCGGGTCGAGGGCCGAGCACGGCTCGTCCATCAGCAGCACACGCGGCCGGATCGCCAGCGAGCGGGCGATGCAGAGCCGCTGCTGCTGGCCACCGGACAGCGCACCGCCTGGCTGGCGCAGCCGGTCCCGGACCTCGCGCCACAGGCCCGCCTTGGTCAGGCATTCCTCGACGAGCGAGTCTTTCTCTCTGCGCCCGGCCCTGATCCCGCTGAGCTTTAGCCCCGCGACTACGTTGTCGTAGATGGACATGGCCGGGAACGGGTTGGGCTTCTGGAAGACCATGCCGATGTCCCGCCGGGCCTGGGTGAGGCGGACCTGCGGGTCGTAGATGTCGTGACCGTCCAGCAGCACCTGCCCGGCCATGGCGGCGCTTGGGACCATCTGGTGCATCCGGTTGAGGATCCGCAGGAAGGTTGACTTGCCGCAGCCAGACGGACCGATCAGCGAGGTCACCTGGCCGGCTGGCATGGTCAGCGACACCTGGTCGAGGACCATGCGCTCGCCAAACCAGGCGGTGATGTCACGGGCCTCCAGGCTGGCCAGCGGGCGCGTCCGGGCCGTCGGCGCGTTGAAGGTCAGGGTCTCGTCCGGCGCGCCGACGGACACGGTGTCTGGGCGGGGGAATACGTCGGTCACGTCGGGTGCATCCTTGGGTGGTGACGACCGCCGCGACCATCGCGGTCGCGGTGACGGTGAGGTCGGTGGCGGCGGGAACGGGGTCATTGGGCGGCGGTCACATCAGGTTCGGCAGTAGGCGAGCGATTTCGTTGGCCACATTGATCCCGAGGTAGCACAGGACCGGGACCGCGATGATCCAGGCCTGCCACTTGCCCCAGCTCTGCCAAAGGTAGCCAATCACGCCAGAGAGGATAAGCAGCGCCTGCCCCCACAGGACGACAGGCACCCAGGCCAGCGGCTCGGTCGCCAGCGGTTGCTCGGTGGGACTCAGGTCGCCAGGCGTCAAGATCATCGTGGGGGCCTGGAAGGGCGTGCTGACCAGGCTCGCGTCGACCCACAGTACGCCACTTGGGTCGAATGGGGCCCCGTCGGCGGTGGCGAGCACCAGGCGGCCCTGGCCAGCGGCCAGGGCGGGGGGCGCGGGGTCGCCCGCGCGGCGGATGTCCAGGACCTCGTAGGTGGCCACGCCCTGGCCGGTAGTGACGGTGAACTCTTCATCCGGGGCCAGCGACCCCAGCCCGGCGAACGGCGCACCGTAGGCGGCGCGGCGGCCGTAGATCACGCTGGCCCCTGGCTGCCCGGGCATCGGCGAGTCGCGCACGTGCCCGGGGCCGCTCTCCAGGATCTGGCTCGTGGTGCCCTGGAAGACGACGGCGTTGAGGCCGATCTCGGGAATCTTCAGCACGGCCACTGGCTGACCTTCGCCAAGCAACTGCTTGGCGTTAGCCGGGTTGGTCGGGCCGGTCGGCGCGGTCGCCTGGGCGAGGCTGGCCCGGAAGCTCTCGTAGGTGTCGAACTGCGCCCGGTCGTAGTACCACCGGGACCCGAAGGCGAGCCACACCGCGAACCCGAGCAGGCACACGGACAAGATGATGACGAACGTCCCGGCAGTCAGCCGGACCAGCTCGCCCGGCGAGGCCGGGCGGGGCTGGAACTGGCGGGCGGGCCTCGGCGGGCGGCCATCGCCGGGCGCCGAGGCGTCAAGGTCAGGCTGAGCCTCAGGCGCTGACGTGCTGGCCACGCTCATGTGGTCGTACCACCTGTCGACTCGGTGTGCATGCTGCCCGCAGTCTCCTTGCGGGCCCGGCTGATAGCGGCGGCCACGAGCGCGTCCTGCTGGCGCCGGCGCCACCGAAGCAGCCACCAGACGGCGACCGCCAGGGCGATGATCAGCGCGATCAGCCCGAGCAGCGACCAGGGCACCGCGAACAGCGAGGCGGACTCCGCGGTCTTGGCCAGCGGCAGGTTCAGGGCAGGCGCGGTGGACGGCCAGCCGGGGGTAACGCTCACGGTGGCGTTCATCGGCCCGGCCGGGTACAAGCCAGGAGCACTGGCGGTGATCCGTGCCGAGTCACCCGGCAGGATCGTTGGCAACTTGAGCGGCTCGACGACCGACTTCATGCCGAACGGCCCCTTCACCGTTACGTACGCGGTTCCTGTCAGCCGCACGTTGCCGACATTGGTCACCGTGTAGCCAATGGAGGCCGAGCCGGTGCCAAACGGGTTGACTGGAACGTTGAAGCCTGAAGAGACCGATTCGACCTGGAGCCCGCCCTTGTAGGCCCCGGTCACCCGCAACTCGAGGGGGACGACAATCCGCTGGTACTCAATGACCCGCTGGCCGCTTGGGTTGCGCACTGATTCGCCGACCTGAGCGACCAGGCCGCCGGTGTGGTCACCTGGCGTGGCGAACGTCGGCACCGCGACATCGAAGGCCTCGACGATCCCCTGCTTCGGGCCGATGACGAGATTCAGCATCGTGGCATGAGAGGGCATGAACTGTACCCAGGACCCGATGTCCCTCGGCTTCTTGCCTGCCTCAAGGAACGTCAGGGCGTTCGACGATGTCGTCCCGGTGGCGTCCGTCGCGTACACGCTGAACGAGACGCTAGCGTTGCTGCGGTTCAGGATCGCGACGTGGTCCTTGACGGTCGCGCCGGGCGCGATGTTGGTGTAGCTGAACTTCGCGCGGGTATCCGGCTCGGTGGCCGACGACGGGATCAGGGACCAGGTGATCTGGCCCGCCGATGGCGTGGACTTAGCAGGGCTGCCACCCGCCGAGCGGGTCGCCTGCGCAACCCGGCCGTGCTGAGCCACCTGCGTGGGGCCAGCGGGCGACAGCGGCGCCGCGGTCGCGGCGGAACCGGTCGCAGCGGCGATCGCGGCCGACAGCAGGCCGGTGGCGAGGATCCGGCGAAGGCGCGGGGCCTTCCTTGGCGCAGGCGGTCTGTTCACGACGGCAGTCCATTCACGGCGGGATCTGACATGGCTCGGGGCGGGTGGCTTCTACGGTTTGGTGGAGCTGGTGGTGTACGACTTGCCGTCCGCCGAGTAGGTGACCCACAGGTCGTAGACCGGCTTCTGGCTGCCCATCTCGCTGGGAGCCGAGAAGCAGACGATCGTGACTTCCTGGGTTCCGCCGTTCGGGATGTTGGCGAACGACTGGAGCTGGGCCAGGGAGGCGTACAGCGTTCCAGTGAACGGCGCGCTCACCGCGTTGCTCGTAATGGAGAAGGTGGCCGTCGTCCCGTCGTGGCTGACTTCGCGGACGACGCCAGACCCCTGGTAGCCGCTCGGGCAGGCGGGGCTTGAGTAGCCGGGGTCCTTGCTGACCGAACCGGTGGCCGGGGTGAGCGTAAGGCCAGGCTTGAGGGCGGCGTCGCTCGTGGTTCCGTTGCCCCCGCCGGTCCCCACGCTGGTGCCGCCGGATCCGGACCCGGTGATTGTGGTCCCGCTACCGTCGGTGGTCCCGGTCACGCTGCTGGTCCCGGTGGCCGAGCAAGCGGCAAGGGACAATCCGGTGACTACGGCCGCGGCGCCCAGGAAAAGCGCCTTGTGACCGCGCTGTACTGGCCTGATCAACGTCAGGCGACTGACCGGCAGTTTGTTCACGATGGAAGTCCAATCACGACGAGCCTGGCTGGCAGGTTGTCTGATGCGTGTGGCCGGCATTGGGTCCGTGCCGGGGACCCGTTGAGCGGGTCCCCGGCACGGGTGTGCGGTGCGATCACGCCGTTACGGAGTCGCCGGGGATGCCGGAACTCCGCGGGGTCACGGCGCGGACGTGGCCGCGGTGACGGTCAGCGCGCCGGTGTAGGCAGCGGCCGGGGCCGAAGCCGGGATGTCGAGGGTGAGGTTCGCACCCAGCGTGGTGGTGCCGAAGCCATCACCCGCGGCCGCCGACGCCAGCGTCTCCGCCGTGTCACCCAGGCCAGGCTTGCTGCCCGCAGTCACGGCGCTGCCCAGGGCAGCGTTGTCCGCGAGCGCGGTGTCCGTCGGGGCCCAGCCGAGGTCGTCGCCTGGGATGTCACCGGTCGGGGTGGTGCTCGTCTCGGTGAAGTCGGACGTCTGCCCGCTTACCGACCAGCCCGGGTAGGTGTTGCGCGAGTCGGTCACGGTGATCGGGTTGAGCGCACCAGTCGCGGTCGAGCCGGACACGGCGAGGTTCACCGTGGCCGTGCCAACCGTGATGTTGAACGAACCCGACGCGGGCACGGTCACGGCCAGTGGCTCGACGTAACCGCCTGCCGGGGTCACGACCACGTCCTGGACGGACGAGCTCGAGCCCTGCAGGACGCCAACGTTAGACGGCGAGAAAACGGCCTCCACCTGGAACGTGCCGGTGGTGGAGAACGGCTCGCTCAGGGTCGCGGTGCCGTTGGTGACGGTCACCGGTGAGCCGATCACCGTGCCGTCGGGCTCGGTCTCGAACGAGACCGTGCCGGACGGGCTGGATCCGTCACTGTCCGTCACGTTGGCGGTGAAGGTGACATTCTGCCCAGTCTGAGCCTGGCCAGGCGACACCGTCAGCGTGGTGGTGGAGGTCGGGATCGACGGCGCGGTCGCGCTCGTGGTGTACGAGCTGCCGTCGCTTGAGTACGTCAGCCAGTCATCGAACACTGGCTCCGAGGTCCCCTCCTCACTGGCTTGTGAGTAGCAGAAGACAACGAGCTCCTGGGTGCCACCGTTCGCGATGTTCGAGAACGACTGCAGCTGGGCCAGCGAGCCGAACAGGTTGCCGCTGAAGGGCGAGGCGACCGCGTTGTTGGCCTGCGAGAAGCTCGCGACCGACCCGTCAGCGTTGACAACGTTGATAACGGCCGACCCCTGGAAGCCGGCCGGGCAGGCCGGGCTGTTGTAGGTCGGGTTGGTGGAGGTGGCGCCGCTGGCCGGGGTCAGGGTGAGACCCGACTGCGTGCCGACCGCAGCGTCGGCCGTGCCGGAGGCGAGCAGGGACAGTCCGACGACCGCGCTTGCGGAGCCCACGAAGAGCACCTTGCGGCCGACCTGACCCGCCCTGATCGCTTTCAGGCGGTTGATACCGTGCATGGAAGGGTTTCCTTTCCCGCTTCCGGTGGATGAGCGGACGCGCCTTGTCACGCGCCCGTATTGCGGGCGTCCCGTGTTGCGGGACGGGGTCCCGAAGGCCTGCCCGGACGTACCGGGTCCGGGCAGGCCCCCCGGACGCTAAGGAGCTACGTGCCTGATCAAACAGTCGCGTAGGCGCGCAGGCTGGTGGCAATCGAACCGCACTCGTCCGTCGTGCTGGCGGACAGCGGCGCGAAGCCGTAGCTCTCGATCTGGAAGGTGTCCTTGCACAGCGCCGAGCCGGTGCCGACGAGCAGGGCCGCCAGGCCAGCGTCGAAGTTGGCGCCGCCGGTGGCGACCCGGCTGTACTGGACGACGTTGTAGACCTCGCGGGTGACCGGGTAGGCGGTGTTCAGCGCACCGGTCGAGGCGTTCCCGTTGCTGAACGGCGAGATCGCGTTGATGTCGTTCTCCACCGCGCCGTGCCGACGGTCATCGTGGCCGTTGCGCTGGGAGATCCACTGGGAGATGGAGAAGGGGCCGTAGCCGTCGGGGTCGGTGGCGACGGCGGTGCCGTCGTTCTCCTCGACGAGGTCGTTCTTGTCCGCGCCGTTCACGATGGTGTCGTGAACGCAGCTCGGCAGGGTGGTGGCGTTGAAGCCAAGGGTGGTGGACCAGAAGTTACGGGTGCCCGACCCGGACTGCGGGACGTACAGGTCAATCTGCTGCTGGCCAGCGGTGGCGGTGTTGGGGTTGTAGGTAACCCCGCCCTCGGTGACGTTGGCGCAGTTCTTGTACAGGTTGACCAGGTCGGTGAGGGTGAACTGGTTAGCGGTGGTGATCTGGGACGCCACCGCGCTCACGCCACCGATGGTCCCTGCGGTCGCGGGGCCAGTCGCGCCGGCCACCGCGTCCAGGGCGAACGGGATGTAGACGAGCTGCCCGCTGTTGCTCTGGTTGTTGCCGGGCGCGCTTGACGAGCGCGCGATGTCAACGCAGTTCGCCTGCGGAGGCACCGGCAGCTGCGTGACCTGGCTGCTCTGGTCGATGGAGAAGATCAGCGCGTTGACCCCCTGGCCGGAGCCGTCGGGCCGACTGAAGCTGCAGTCCTCCGGGCCAGTCGCCTTGGTCGGCGTGATCTCGCCGTTGACGCCGCTCACGGTGGTGTTGCCGTCGTTGCCGGCCTGGTAGACCGGGTCGACCGCGTCGTAGGAGCCAACCGCGTTGCCGTTGACGTCAATGGCGAACTGGTCCATGACGTTCTCGGTCGTGTCCGAACCCACCGCGACGTAGTGCTCGGTCGGGTCGGCCAGGGCCGGGGTCGCCTGCGCGAGCGCGAGGCCGCTAACGGCCGCCACGCTCACGCCCAGCACAGCCAGGGCTTTTGCCCGCTGGCCGTACTTTTTAACGTGGAGTTGGGGTTTCACGTGATTCCCTCTTCCTTTGCCTCAGGGCGTAGCCTGGTGGCAACGCCCAGCTGTAGCCCGCGGCGTTAACCGGACGGGCTGGGTGCGCCTTGGCCGGCGCTCCACTGCCGGCCAAGGCACGTCGGGGGGTCCCCGGCGCGGCACGCCACCCGGAGCGGCGCGGGAATCCGCTCATGGTGACGCTCGCGGCGGGAGGCGGCGGGATCTCCGCCGCGGCATCCGGCCCGAGCGCAGCAGTATCCCGGCGCCCGCGCTCCCCAGGCCGCCGAGCACCACAACTACCAGCGTGTCCCTGACCGCCCCTGGGCTGATGGACGGCGTGTTGCTCGCGGCCAGCTGGGCCGACGGCGGAACGACGTCCAGCTCACTGGGACTGACGCTTGGCACCGTTGTCGCCGAGCTCGCGCCGCCGCCTACGGTGCTGCCCGAGACGCTGGTCGAGCCCTTATCGCTGGTAACGGCCCCGGAGGATGCCGCTCCTCCTGAGCCTGACGGCGATGAAGGGTGCTGGCCGGCCCGGCTGAGCAGCTCGTTCACCACCGAGTTGGCCTGCGCCTTGAGGCTGGACGTCAGCGGCATGTAGCCAGGAGGGAGGTCGCCAGGATCGCTGCCCGCGGTCTGGCCCGCGCCCGCCGCGTACTTGATGAAGTCCGCGTAGTCGGTGAGGTTAGCCGCCGGCTGGTCGAGGTTGACCGCCGCGTAGATCACGTCGACCAGCGGGTAGGCGCCGGAGGGAACCTTGGCCGGATTGACCTCAATCAGGCCCTCGCTGTCCTTCTTCGCGCTGGCGAGCGCGGCACCGACGCTAGCGACGCTGGGATCGACGCAATCGCTGCCCGTGCCGTTGCTGCCGTCACCGCTGCACAGCGCGGCAGGAACAAGCCCGTAGGCGGCCAGGTCCGGGGTATCGTCCACCGTCCACATGAAGACCTCGCCCGGCGATTCGGGACCATCGGTGGACCAGTAGCCCGGACTGTTGTTCGGCGCGATGTTGAAGTTGTTCCAGTTATCGCTCACGCCGGGATCGACCGCCGTGACGACGGTTGACGCCCCGGTGTCGTAGTTCAGGGTGTAGGGCAGGAGGTCAGTGCTGCCGAGCACTTCCGCCTTGGGCGGATTGCTGTCATCGTCGAATCCGAGGTTCAGCTCTCCGGTGTACAGCCGCGGGAACGTGTCGTCGGCTATCCCCTTGCCCAGCTTGGCCTTGACGTACTGCGGGTCTGCCGTGACCGGGTCGGACTTGTCGGGCGTGCCGTCAAGCCAGGAATCGGCGGTCGGATTGCCATCGATCCACTGCCAGACCTGCTGGCTGAGCGCGTTGACGTCCTGAATTTCCAGCGGTGCCAGCGAGACACCGCTCGCGGAGAAGGGCGCGACATCGGGGTTGAGTCCCTGGAACTCGGAATCAAAGGTGATGTTCTTAGGGTTGTTTTGCGACCATGTCGGTCCGGGGAAGTCGCCGACCGCCGGGGCATAATCGGGCAGGTCAAACCGGTACACCTGAGTAAGGGCCTTGGCCATCAGCGCCGGCGTGAGCTTGACCGGGGTGGTGTCGTAGCCACCGGGGCCTTCGTCGATGTTAAAGCCGAAGGCGGGCGCGGCCACCGCCACCGGCGCGTACACGATGTCGGGCAGATCGGGCGGTATGCCGGTGGTATATCGGGTTTCCTCACTACCGATCGGGATGGTTGTGAACACCAGGCCATTTCCGTCCCCGCTGCTCAGGCCGGGGCTGGTGACGTCGGTCGTGGCCTGGCCTTCGGGCGTGGCCGAGTACTCGTAGGCGAACTTGCAGTTGAGCTGCTGGTTGAGCGCGAGCTGCCAGGAGTTGACGGCGTGGGTAATCATCTGGGTGCCTTCGGTCTGCACCTCGGGAGTCGACAGCGGGCAGTCCTGCTGCAGCGGCGTGAAGTCGAGGTGGACCTGGATCCGCTGCGCCCAGTTTGAGGCGGCGAGCGGCGACGACTGCAACTCCGACGGCGCGCCGGTAGTACCGCTCTGGATCTTGTAGCCGTTCGGCTCATACTCCCCACGGGGCACGATGACCAGCCAGCAGTTCTCCGGCTGTCCGCCCGACTCCAGCTGGCCGCAGCCGAGGTAGGGTGCCTCGTTGGCCGTCAGCGTCTCAAACTGCAACTGACCGTCGCCGCTGGAGTTCGTCGGCGCGAACTGCACCTCGTCGGTGTCGAACTCGTTGAAGTACTGGTTGTAGTTCTGCTCTCCGTAGGCGGTTGAGCCACCGGACCCGGCGACCGGGTCGAAGGGAACGCTGAAGCTCAGGTCGTTGGAGCAGTCAACTCCCGGGCAGGGAGCGAGGTGGGACGGGAATTGGCCCTCTTGAGGATCGCAGCCGTAGTCGGTGCCGTCTCCGTTGGCCGACCTTGGCGGGTTCTGCAGGTTCGCGCTGCCGGGACCGCACAGGTCGCCCTCGCGGCTGTTGATGTAGGCCGGGAGCGAGCTGTTGGATGAGCCGAACATGCCCACCGACCCGTACTCACAGTCCTCAGGATCGGGACCAGTGGTCGCGTCGCCGTAGCACTCCATCATTTGCAGGTAGTTGCCCTGCGGCTCGCCGAGGTCGGCGGTCGGGACGCCGCCCGTCCACTTGACCGTGACGCCGCCGTGCCCGATGTCCTTGGTCTGGCTCACGGTCACGACGAGGTTCTTGAATGACGGGTACATGAACGACACCGGTCCGGTCGGACTGGCGCTGGCCCGGTCGGAGTTAGGGGCCAGCTGACCGGCAGAAGAGCTCAGCGGCTGGTTGCTCGAGTCGCGCAGCCCCGATGTCCACGGGACCGTGACCGATGAGGAAGTCAGGCCGATCCCGGTCATCTGGTTGTAGCTACCACTGGTGGTAGCGGCCCGGGCCACGCCGTGCGGCCCGACGAAGCCAAGCGCGGCCAACGCGACGGCGGCGACGATAGCGCCACCCCAGCGCAGCCAGGCGCCCAGGGAACGAAGAGTGGTCATGACTGGTCATCCCCGCCAAAGTAGGAATCCATCCGGCGCTGTCTACGGCGGGCGCCCGCCTGGCCGAGCAGCGGCGGGACGATGCCCAGTCCCACCAGCAGCGCACCCCCAAGGACCATGAGCGAGATCTGCACCCCGTCGCCCAGGTTCTGCTCGGCCGCGACCGGCTCGCCGTTGACCGTCTGGTTGCCCTGGGCACCCACCTCGGTGCCGGTCCCGTCGCTCGATGAGGTGCAGACGCCAGTGGTCGGGTCGCAGCTTTGCGTAGGGACCGCCGAGCCGCCGGACCCGCTGCTGTTGCTGTTGGTGCCGGCGCTCGACGTGTCACCGGACGGGCTGCCGCTGCCTGAGTTGTTGCCACCCGAGCCGCCGTTACCGCCCGAGCCGCCACCGGAGGAGCCCCCGGTGTTGTTGGTCTGGGCGCCAGCCCCGTTGTCCGCGCCACCGGTCGGGCCGGTGCACTGGGTCGGGCCCGCCTTGTCGCACGCGGGCGGGTCCTTGTCGGTGTCGACCAGGGTGTTGGTGCCGTTAGTTGAGAACGTCGGGTTATGGCAGCCCGCGATCTGGGAGTCAACAGAGGAGGGGATCACGGCACCGGGGATCTTGGCCAGCTGCGCGTAGCCGGCTTCGACCAGGTTGATCGGGAGCGCCGAGTAGCCCAGCGTGTCCACCTGCGTCTGCCCCTGGCACAGCAGGTACTGGCCGAATGCCCCCAGGGTGAAGCCCTTCTGGGTGTTGAATCCCGTGACCACGGTGGTCGGCAAAATCATGTAGGAGTAGGAGGACAGCTCGTAGGTACGCGGATCCATGTCCGTATACACATCGCTGAGGTCCTGCGTCAGGTAGAGCGCCGAGCTCTTGTCCGAGTTGATCTTGGCCTTGAGCAGCGAGACCGCGACATTCTGGGCGGTCGGCTGGGTGTAGTAGCCGTCCTGGTTGAGCACGAGCGCGACGGGGAATTTGTCGGCCAGCGCGTAGGAGTACTCGACATACCCGATGGAGCCGACTGACTGGGGCTGCGAGACGTACCCGGACACCCCGAGGTCACCAGACTTGCCCTGCATCTCCGAGTTCGGCAGCACTGGGTAGGCGGACGTCTGCGTGCACGGGTTGAAGCCGATCTTCGCGCAGTACGCCTTCCAGTAGGAGGGCTGCATGGCCAGCATCCACTGGGTGAACTCGGCCGTGGCACCCGAGCCGTCGCTCCGCACGACCGGTACGATCTGGAGGTTCGGCATCTTGATCGCCGGGTTCTCCGACTGGATCAGCGGATTATCCCAGTTCGTGATGACCCCGGTGAAGATCTCCGCGATCGCCTTGCCGGACAGCCGCAGATCGGTTACCTGGGTGTTGCCGACCTTCAAGTTGTACATGAACGTCGTGCCACCCGCGGTGTCCGGCATGTAGGCGTAGCCCCGGCTTGGGGCCGGGTCGGTGACGTCGCCGTCCTTCACCCCGTAAGGGATCTCCGAGGCGCCGAAGTCCTCGGTGTCGAGGGCGAATGTCTCGCGACCCGCGGTGGACCCGCTGGCGGTGTAGTTGATCCGGATGCCGAACTGCTTGACGTTGGCGATCCAGGCGTCCATCGCGTTGGCGGACCAGGTCGAGCCGGCCCCGTTGACCGGGACATACGTGGTGGCGGGGGCGGCGGCGGCCGACGGAGCCGTGGCGACAAGCACTCCGCCCGGGATCGACGCGATCCCGGCGATCATCAGGCAGGCACCAGTCAGGGTCAGCACCCGCCGGGCGAGGCGCTTGGCAGGACGCGACCCGCGTGAGCCTTGGGCACTCGTGGCACCGGAGGGGCTGGGCGAGCCGAGCGCGTCGCGTCGGCGGAACTTCATGAGTTAGCTCCTGGAAAATCCGGTGCGGTGGCACCATAGGCGACGCCCAGAGCGGGGCTCTGCCCTGGGTGCGAGGCTGACAAGGCTCTTTGCATGCGGGCCAGGTCGTGACGAGAACCCGCGGCCCGGCGGCGGGCCTGCCGGCTGGACAGCTGCCCCGGACCCCGCCCGCCGATGGCCCGCGCGACCAGGAACAGCACCAGCACCAGCACCAGCAGCACGGCCGCGGCACCGAAGCCGCGGGCGATCTCCTGGGCGAACCCGCCCTGGACTTCGGAGTAGGCCAGCAGGGGCAGCGACATCATCGGGCCATTGACGGGGTTGTAGTTCATGTAGGTGGTTGCCCCGGCGGTGAGCAGTACTGGGCTGGTCTCGCCGATCGCCCGGGCGGTACCGAGGATCACCGCCGTAGCCAGTCCGGACCGGGCCGTCGGCAGGATTACGTACCGAACCGTGCGCAGCTGGCCGGATCCAAGGGCGTAGGACGCCTCAGTCAGCGAGCCGGGCACCAGCCGCAGGACCACGTCCGAGGCCCGGCAGACGATCGGCACGGCGGTGACCGCCAGCGCGCAGCTGGCCGCTATCCCGTCGTACTGGCGCGTTACGAGCAAGATCAGCGTCGCGTAGATGAACAGCCCGGCCAGGATGTCAGGCACCGCGGTCATCGCGTCGACGACCGTACGGATGAGCTGGGCGAGCCTTCCAGGAACCTGGCTTATGTACACCGCGGCCACCAAGCCGAGCGGTACGGCGATCCCCATCGCGATGCCGGTCTGGATGAGCGTGCCCACCATCGCGTGCAGCACGCCGCCCTGGTTCAGCGGGGTGAGCGGGGCCACCGACGCCAGGTCCTGGGTATAGAAGTTGGTGTGGACTAGTGCGTCCCAGCCTCGGACGAAGGTGTAGACGATGACGAACACCAGCGCCGCCAGCACCACCGCGGCGAGCGAGTTCACCACGACGGCCGCTACCCGGTCACGCATGGTGGGCCGGTTCTCGTCCAGGGAGACAAGCACCGCGTAGTAGACGACGAACACCAGCCAGCTCACGATGACGTAGCCCAGCGCGCTGGTGAACGGCGCGACCTCGGTCCACAGCAGCCCGGTGGTAGCCAGCGCGGCCCCCAGCGCCCCGAGCACCGCCACCACGTCACCCATGCGGATGATGCTCAGCTCGCGCGGCCGCGGCGGCCGCCGCGACGTCGAGCGCTGCGGCACGGTGGTGCCTGTTACCGTCTGGACCGCTTCGCTCACGTGCCCCTCGCTCATACTTCGCTCACCGCGCCGGACCGGGACCGCGCCACGATCTGGGCCGCGATGAGGTTCACGACCAGGGTCAGCAGGAACAGCGCGAGTCCGGCCGCCATCAGCGCGCTCACCCCGAAGGGGGTCTCCTCCTGGTACTTCAGCGCGATCAGGCTAGAGATCGAACTGGTGCCCTGCTGCAGAATGTGCGGCTGGATGGCGTAGACCGGCGAGATGATCAGCGCCACGGCGATCGTCTCGCCGAGCGCCCGGCCGAGGCCGAGCATCATGCCGCCGATCATGGCGCCCCGGCCGAACGGCAGCACGACCGACCGGATCATCCCCCACCGGGTGGCACCGAGCGCGTAGGCGCCCTCACGCTCGCCCAGCGGGGCCTGGCTGAACGCCTCGCGGGTGATGGAGCAGGCGATCGGGGTGATCATCAGCGCCACCACCACGCCGGCGTCGAACGTCGACGAGGTGTAGAAGTTGGCCCACGGCTGAGTCGAGCCGCGCTGGACCCCCGCGACATGGAAGGCCGGGATCCAGTAGAACCAGTCGTTGATCCAGTGCGACAGGTCGATGATGTGCCACTGCAGCAGGAACGCCCCCCACAGTCCGAACACCACGCTCGGCACGGCCGCCATCAGGTCGATGACGGAGGTGAGAAGGCGCTTGAGCGCGCGCGGCGCGTACTCGGAGATGTACAGGGCTGACCCCATGGCCAGCGGGATGGCGACGATGACCGCCACCACGGCGATCAGGATCGTACCGATCAAGACGGCCGCGATGCCGAAGGAACCACCGTCGGGGTTCCAGGCCTGCGCGGTGATAAACGACCAGCCGGCCTTATGCAGGGCCTGGTAGGCCCGGAAGAACAGAAACGACCCGACCAGTGCCTCCAGGGCCAGGACGAGCAGGCCGCCGCCCCGGGTGAACCAGCGGAAGGCAATATCGGAGGTACCCATCCTCGACTTGAGGTTCCGCTTGGGCGGCGCGGGGCGGCGGGGTGCGCTGGCCCGGGGCGAGCTACCGCCTGGGGCGGTGTCCGGGTCGGCCGGGTCGCCGGCCTGCCCGGACGAGAATCCCAAAGCCGCCAGGCCATGGTCCGTCGCGGACTCATCGCTGTGCACGGAACGGTCCCCTCCTGCGCCCGGTGCATGGTGACCCGCGCCCCGAATCTGGGTTGCGAGCCGATGCTCAAATATGTGTGCCATAAAGGCTGGTCACTAGGTACCTAGGTACCTGAGTACGAAGCTGATTTAATCACCACTTAAGCGGCGATATGCGAGCGGCAGCGGAACCGCCGGTGAACAGTGGGTGGCGGCGGGACGAGTCTGTGTTTAGATGCGCAGGCCAGGGATAACTGACGGAGTTGGTCCCACGATGTCCGCCGAAAAAGGCTTAGCGCGCCCGGCGGCCGATGAGGGCCGCCACCCCGGCGGCGAGCAAACTGATCATGATGCCGGCAACTCCGGCCGTGACCGCGACTCCGGCCACCCAGGCGACGACACCGGTCGTCGCGGTTCCCCCGGCGAGGGCCTGGTGCGCGAGGACGATGCCGCCCGCCAGGTCGATGAGGCCGGCGACCATCCCGAGCAGGATCGCCTCCGTCGCCGCGAGCCGGGCCATCCGGAGGGCCGACCAGCCCATGGCGCGCAGAGTGCTCAACTCGACCGCCCGCTCACGGGCCGATAGCCAGTACAGGTCGGCCACGGTCCCGGCGGCGAGCACGACGATCACGGCCACGGTCGCGACGTCGATGACGCTGACCTGCCAGGTGGCCGGGCGTCCTAGCCAGGCCCGGCCCGTCCAGGCCGGGCCGCCGTCATCGGTGGCCAGCTCAAGGCCGACCGCCACGCTGGCCGTGGCGATCACCAGCGCGCCCGCAGCGGTGCGGATCGGCTTGCGCAGCAAGTTCCTGGCCACCTCCCCCAGCCAGCTGGCCCTGGCCAGCCAGGCTCCCCTGGACGGCAGGACCCCAGGGGACGGCAACGGCCAGGCATGCCGGCCGGTCGCCCGCCGCACCGGCCACCAGGCCGCGGCCACCACCATCCCCACGGTTCCCGGCAGGCTGACCATGGCCAGGCCGGCCTGGGCCCGGCCGCCGCCGAGCAGGGCGGTGACAACCAGGGTCGCCGCCAGCGCGGGCACCGCGGCTGCGACGGCGATCACCCAGAAGGACAGCATCAGGTGGCTCCTGACCTGGCGTTGCCTCCAGCCAAGTGCGCGCAGCGTGGCCAGGTCGGCCCGGCGGGCGCGCAGCGCGCTGCCCGCGCCGACAGCGAAGGCCAACTCCCCGGCCAGCAGTGCGAGGCCGGACAAGACGATGCTGGCCCCGCGGTGCCCGGCCGGGGCGGTAAGGCCGACGCCAAGGACGGCGAAGGCGATGGCCGCCGCGCAGACGGCACTGAGGAGGCTGACCTGCCCGCGCCGTGAGGTCAGGTACTCGGTGGCGAGTCGCACCGCCCCATCAGCCGATCCGGTCGATCCGGCCGCGGGTCCACGGATCATCGCCGCTGAGCAGCTCATCGCCGGTGACAGTCCAGCCAGCCAGCGTGATCAGCCGCTGGCAGTGGATGGCGGTGGCTGGCCGGCTAGCCGCGACGAGCAGCGTGAACCCGAACCGCTTGTGCATGTCGGTCAGCAGGTCCCAGATGACGGTGGCCGAGGGCGGGTCAAGGACGGCCGCCGGGTCCTCAACCAGGACAAGCCGCGGGGAGGGCAGCAGCGCCCTGGCAATGAGGACACGCCACTGCTGCTCGTCGGACAGTGCCCGCACCGGCGCGGCCAGGCCCGCGGCGCCGGTGAGGTCAAGCAGGCCGACGGCCCGGTCGCGGGTCGCGGCGTCAACGCGGCCTGACGGCAGCGCGGCCAGCACGTTGGCGGGGACGGACCGCGAGGCCAGCAGCGGGAACCGGGCAGAGACCAGCCCCCGCCCGGCACGGTACCTGTCCAGGCCCGCCCCGGTCAGCCGGTCGACCGCGAGACCGTCGACGAGAACGCTTCCGAAGGCCGGCCGGCGAAGCCCGGCCACCATGTCGAGCAGGTCAACCGCGACGCCGGCAGGCCGGCTCAGCAGGGCCACGCTCTGTCCCGAGGGAATTTCGACGGTGACGCCGGTCCCTCTTCCGGGGCCGGGGTCATCCCCGGCTGCCTCCTCGCGCCCGACGGCCACCACTCGTACCGTGGCACCCGCCTGGACCGCTCCTGGCAAGCAGGCCGCATTGCCAGCCGACAAGCGGTTACATACCACAGCGCCACATTACCTTATGTCCCTACTGCCTAGGTAGCTTACTATTGGTCAGAAAAAGTGGATGCTCACTTGCGCGCAGGCCACGGTGGGTGGCGGCGCGAGGCCACGGGCAAGCCCGCCCGTATCGCTACGGTGCTCCGGTATTGTCGGAGGGTGGCCTTCCAACATGTGATTCTTGCGATCCTCGAGGGTGGACCGAGCCACGGCTGGCAGATGAAGGCACAGATTGAGGCTGCCCTAGGTCCGGAGTACGGGGGGCTAAATAAGGGTTACATCTACGAGGTCATCCATAAAATGGAGCGTGAACGGCTCATCACCTCGAGGATAGAACCCCAGCCTGGACTACGTCCGGACCGCAGCGTCCTGCGGATCACCGACTCTGGTCGCGAGCAGTTGAGTGAGTGGCTCGGCGAGCCCGTGCGGCGCAGTGCCGGGTTCAAGGATGAGTTCGTGCAGAAGGTGCTGGCCGCCAGCCTGCGGGGCGGGGACCAGGTCCGCCAGGTGTGCCGCACGCAGCGGCGGACCCTGCTCGATGAGGCCAAGACCCTGCAGACGCTGCGCCGCGAGCGCGCGATCGATCCCGGGGCCGCCTTCACGATCGAGGTCGCCATCGTCAGGACCAATGCCGAGCTCGAATGCGTGGAGGCGGCCGAGGCCCTCGCCGACCAGCGGCTGATCTCGCTGCCCGACCCGGCGATTGAGGAAGAGGCCGAGGAACCGGGCCACCGCAGGCGGCGCGGAGCCTGAGGCCGCGCCGCCGGGACTGGCCTTACTTTTCCGCGAGCAGCCCGCGGAGCATCTCGACTTGCGTGATGCGCTCGGCCAACGTGGAGGCGAGCGGGGTGACGTTCAAGGTAGTGACGCCGGCCTCGCGGTAGGCGGCTAGGCGGTCGCGGACGTAGCCCTCCGGGCCGATGAGCGAGGTCTTCTCGAGCAGTTCCTCCGGTACCAGCGAGGCCGCCTCGTCCTTGCGCCCGGACAGGTAGGCGTCCTGGATGTCCTTGGCCTCCTTCTCATAGCCGCACCGGATCGCGAGGTCGTTGTAGAAGTTCCGCTCCTTGGCGCCCATCCCGCCGATGTAGAGCGCGAAGACCGGCCTGGCCAGATCGCGCATGTGGGTTACGTCCTCCCCGATCATCAGCGGGGCGGCCGCGATCACGTCGAGCGGGCCGAGCTCGCTGGCCCGCTTGGCCATGCCCGCCTTGAGGTTCTCGCCCCAGATCGACGGGGCCTTCTCGGGGAAGTAGAAGATCGGCTGCCAGCCCTCGGCGATCTCGGCGGCCAGGGCGACGTTCTTCGGCCCGAGGGCGGCGATGATGATCGGGATCCGCTCCCGCACCGGGTGGTTGATCAGCTTCAGCGGCTTGCCCAGGTGGGTCCCACCCGGGTAGGGCAGCGTGTAGTGCCGGCCGGCGTACTCAAGCCGCTCCCGGCGCCACACTGCCCGGCAGATCTCGACGACTTCCCTGGTCCGGCCGATGGGGGCGTCGTAGGGCACGCCATGCCAGCCCTCGATCACCTGCGGTCCGGAGGTGCCAAGCCCCAGGGTGAACCGCCCGCTTGACACGAAGTCAAGGCCGGCCGCGGTCATCGCGGTCAGCGCCGGGGTCCGGGAGTAGATCGGCAGGATGCCCGAGGCGATCTGCAGCGAGGAGGTCTTCGCGGCGATGAAGCCCATCTGGCTGACCGCGTCGAAGGAGTAAGCCTCCGGCACGAAGACGATCTCAAGGCCGGCACTCTCGTAGGCGGCAAGTCCGGCGACGGCTTCCAGGAAGCCGCCGGCGTAATCGAGCATCATTCCTAGGCGCATCAGGTAATGATATTTCCCGGTGCTTCGCAAGTGAACCCGGATGCCTCGGCTGACTGTACGCTGGTCCGGCGGGGCGGGGTCGGCAGTGCCCGCGAGACGGCCCCCGGGGTGGCCCGCACCCCCCGGGAAAAAATGGACTAGACCATTACACGTATCCTTCACCTTGTGGTTAGTACGGGGAACCCGCTCTCGATCACCGCTGCCGATCTCACGGTGCGCCGCCTCGGCACGCCCAGGCTCGTGTCGCCGATGGCCCGCTTCCTGCGCGGGCGGGCGAGCTCGCCGCACTACGTTCATGAGTCCGACCGGGTCCTGCTTGACGACACGATGGCCATCGCCACCACGCGGGACTGCGACGTCGACGGCCTCCCGTCCCTGGAGCCGGGCGGCCCGCGGATGAGGATCTTCTTCAACCCGGCCACGACCACGGTCGGCATCGTGACCTGCGGGGGGCTGTGCCCCGGGCTGAACAACGTGATCCGCGGCCTGGTCCTTGAGCTGGCCGACAACTACGGCGTGACCGAGATCCTCGGCTTCCGTGACGGCTACCGCGGGCTAGTCGGCGAGTCTGAGCCCATGCGGCTCACCCACGCCCTGGTCGCGGACATCCACAACCGGGGCGGCACGATCCTGGGGACGTCCCGGGGCAGCCAGGATCCGGAGCACATGGTAGCCACCCTGCGCAAGCACGGCATATCGGTCCTGTTCGTGATCGGCGGGGACGGCAGCCTGCGGGGCGCGCAGCGCATCGGCGAGGAGGCCGACCGGCAGGGCTACGTCCTGTCGGTCATCGGCGTGCCCAAGACCATCGACAACGACATCCCCTACATCGAGCAGAGCTTCGGGTTCCAGACCGCGTTCGCGCGCGCGACCGAGTCGATCAAGGCCGCCCACACCGAGGCGAGGTGCACGCCCAACGGGGTGGGGCTGGTCAAGCTGATGGGAAGGCACTCCGGCTTCATCGCCTGCTACGCCACGCTGGCCAGCCACGATGTCGACTTCGTCCTGATTCCGGAAGTCCCATTCAGCCTGAAGGGCCAGACCGGGTTCCTCGCCGTTCTGCAAAGAAGGATGCAGCGGCAGGGGCACGCGGTCATCGTGGTGGCCGAGGGGGCGGGCCAGGAGCTGTTCTCTTATGACGGCGCGGTCGACGCGTCCGGCAACGCCAAGCTCGCGGACATCGGCGCCCACATGCGCGAGGCGATCATCGAGGAGTTCGCGGCCAACCACGCCGACATCAGCCTGCGGTACGTCGACCCCGGCTACGCGATCCGCAGCGTGCCCGCCAACGGCTACGACGCGGTCTACTGCCTGCGGCTGGCCCAGGCCGCGGTGCACGCGGCCATGGCGGGGCGGACGGCGATGGTCGTGGGCCGGTGGCATGGCCGGTTCGTGCACGTGCCAATAGCGCTGGCCACCGCGACCCGCAACCAGGTCGACCCGAACGGCGACCTGTGGATGTCGGTCCTTGAGGCGACGGGCCAGCCCGAGCGGTTCTGCTAACGCCGCAGGCTCGCCAGGATCTGGTCGGCGATCGCCGTCGGCGCCCGATCGTCCACGTCGACGATGGTCGTCGCGACTAGCTCGTAGGCGGCCGAGCGGCGGGTGTAAACCTCGGGCAGGTCAGGGCGGGCCAGCATCGGGCGATTGCCGTCCCCGCTGACCCGGCCCAGCGCGACGTCGTAGCTGACCCGCAGGAAGGCGACCGGCGCGGCGGCCAGCAGCTTCCTGGTGTCCTCGTGCTCGGCCGCGCCGCCGCCGAGGGCCAGTATCACGTCCGGGCCGCGTAGCAGGTCGGCGACCACCTCGTGCTCCAGGGCGCGAAACGCCGGCTCACCGTCGGCCGCGAAGATCTCGGGGATCGCCCGCCCGGTCCTGGCCTCGATCACGTGGTCGCTGTCGAGGAAGGGCAGGCCAAGGGCCGCGGCGAGCAGGCGGCCCACCGTGGTCTTGCCGGCGCCCATGAACCCGATGAGGACGATCACCGCGCTCCGCGCTTCTCCAGCAGGCCGGCCACGGCCCGCAGGGCCAGCTCATACCCCTGGAACCCGAACCCGGCGATGATCCCGTCCGCGACCGGCGTGATCACTGACTCGTGCCTGAACCCCTCGCGGGCGGCGATGTTGGAGATGTGCACCTCAACCAGCGGCGCGGTGCGCATCTTCAGCGCGTCCATCAGCGCATAGGAGTAATGGGTGAGCGCCCCGGCGTTCAGCACGATCGGGGTGGCGCTGTCGCAGGCCTCGTGGACCCAGGTGATGAGCTCGCCCTCGTGCTCGCTCTGCCGGACGTCCACGTCCAGCCCGAGCAGCGGGCCTGAGGACTGGCACAGGGCGACTAGGTCGGCGTAGGTCTGCGAGCCGTACACCGATGGCTCCCGCTTGCCGAGCCGCCCCAGGTTGGGCCCGTTGAGCACCAGCACCGGCTGCCCGGGCTGCTTGCCATGGGCGATCATGTGGATGACACCGCCAGGTACGCCTCCTCGAGCAGGTCCTCGGGCGGGCTGGCCAGGATGCCTGGCTTTCCCTCGCCGTCGAGGACGACCATGCGCAGCGTCGCGCCGCGTGACTTCTTGTCCAGGCTCATCGCTTCACGCAACTGGGCCCACCGGCCTCCAGGGTAGGAGACCGGCAGCCCGACCGACGTGAGGATCGCGCGATGGCGGGCGACCGATGTCGCGTCAAGCCGGCCGGCCAGCAGGCCGACGTGGGCCGCGAACACCATGCCGATCGCGACCGCGTCGCCGTGCCTGCACCGGTAGGCCTCGACGCGCTCGATGGCGTGCCCGAGGGTGTGCCCGTAGTTGAGCATCTCGCGCAGCCCCGCCTCGCGCAGGTCGGCCGACACGACGGTCGCCTTGACCTGGATCGCGCGCTCGACCAGCTCGCGGGCGTGCCGGCCGGTCACGAGGGCCGCGTCGGCCGGGTCGGCCTCGATGAGCTGGAGGATCGTGGCATCGCTGATGAACCCGGCCTTGATCGTCTCAGCCAGGCCGGCGATGTAGTCGGCCGCTTCCAGCGTGCCGAGCGTGTCCATGTCGCACAGCACGCCGGCCGGCGGGTGGAAGGCGCCGACCAGGTTCTTGCCCTCGGGGATGTCGATGGCCGTCTTGCCGCCCACGGCCGCGTCGACCATGCCGAGCAGCGTCGTCGGGACCTGCACCACCGGGACCCCGCGCAGCCAGGTCGCGGCCACGAACCCGGCCAGGTCGGTGGCCGCTCCCCCGCCGATGCCCACGATGGCGTCGGAGCGGGTTATCTTCGACTGCCCGAGCCACGACCACAGTCGCGCGGCGACGTCGATCGTCTTGGCGGCCTCACCCTGCGGCACCCCGGTCGCCACCACGGAAAAGCCGGCCGACTCAAGCGCCTGGCGGGCGCGCAGGGCGACCGGGGAAAGCCGCTCGTCGTGGATGATGGCGACGGTCTGGGCCTTGCTGGTGATGAGCCCGGGAAGCTCGCCGAGCACCCCCGCGCCGACCAGCACGTCGTAGGGCGACTCGCCGCCGACACCGATGCGCGTCACGCCGGTCACTGGGCCTCCCCGGCCGATAGCTGGCTGACGAGGGTGGCCGCTACCTCTTGCGGCGCGAGGTGGTCGGTCGGCACGGTCAGCGTGGCCAGCGACTCATAGGCCGGGCGGCGCTCCTCGAGCATGGTCCGCAGCCGTCCCCGCGGGTTGCCGGGGATGACGACGCGCGGCTTGTCGAACCCGGTTCGCTTCGCGACCGCACCGAAGCCCGTCTCCAGGTAGACGATGACCCGGCCGGCGAGCATTCGCCGCACGTCGGGGTCGAGGATCGCGCCACTGCCGAGGGCCAGGATCCCGCCGCCCGGGCCGAAGCCCTCAAGGCCCCGCGCTACGGCGGCCCGCTCATGCTCACGGAAGACCGCCTCGCCATCGTCGACGAAGATGTCGCCCACGGGCTTGCCCGCGGCCTCGCTCACCAGGACGTCGGTGTCGGTGAACGGCAGCCCGAGCGCGTCGGCCAGCACCGGCCCGACCGACGACTTGCCCGACGCGGGCGGCCCGATGAGCACCACGACCCTCGGCTCGGCACTCAAGAGATCACCAGGGCCTTCAGGTAGCCCTCGGCGTTGCGGCGCATCTCGTCGGCGCTGTCGCCGCCGAACTTCTCGATCGCTGCCTCGACCAGCACCAGGGCCACCATCGCCTCGGCGACCACGCCCGCCGCGGGGACCGCGGTGACGTCGCTGCGCTGGTTGATCGCCTTGGCCGCCTCGCCGGTCACCACGTCAATCGTCGACAGCGCCCGCGGAACTGTCGAGATGGGCTTCATGGCCGCGCTGACCCGCAGCACCTCACCGGTCGTCATGCCTCCCTCGACGCCGCCTGCCCGGTTGGTCTCCCGGCGTACCCCGTCGGCGGCCAGCGAGATCTCGTCGTGGGCCGCCGAGCCGCGCCGCGCGGCGGTGGTGAACCCGTCGCCGAACGCGACGCCCTTGATCGCCTGGATCGACATCAGCGCGCCGGCCATCCGGGCGTCCAGCCTCCGGTCCCACTGGGTGTGGCTGCCAAGGCCCGGCGGCAGGCCGTAGGCGAGGACCTCCACCACGCCGCCCAGGGTGTCGCCGTCCTTCTTGGCCGCGTCGACCTCCGCCACCATCGCCGCGCTGAGCGCCGGGTCCAGGCAGCGGACCAGGTCCGCGTCGATCTTCTGCCGGTCCTCGGGCAGCGGCAGCTCGGCGCCGTCCCCGGCGCCCACTGAGCCGAGTCGCACCACGTGGCTGAGGATGCTGACCCCGAGCACCTGCTCAAGGACCCGCCTGGCCACCTCGCCGAGCGCGACCCGGGCGGCGGTCTCGCGGGCGCTGGCCCGCTCCAGGATCGGCCGGGCGTCGGTGAAGCCGTACTTCTGCATGCCCACGAGGTCGGCGTGGCCCGGCCTGGGCCGCGACAGCGGCGCGTTCCGCGCCTGGCTCTCCAGGTCGGCGGCCGACACCGGGTCGGGGGACATGACCGTCTCCCACTTGGGCCACTCGGTGTTGCCGACCCGGATCGCGACCGGCCCGCCGAGCGTCAGGCCGTGCCTTACGCCCCCGGTGATCTCGACCTCGTCTTGCTCGAACTTCATCCGCGCGCCGCGCCCGTACCCGGCCCGCCGCCGGGCCAGGGCGGCCGCGACGTCGCTGGAGGTGATCCGCACCCCGGCGGGAACCCCGTCACAGATCGCGGATAGCGCCCGCCCGTGTGACTCGCCTGCGGTCAGCCATCGAAACATGACTTCAACCCTACTTTCACGTAGTGACTGACAGCTCGATCCCCTGGCGCAGCCGCGGGGCCAGGCCCATCGCCACGACCTGCGCAGCCCGGCGGGCCGCGGCTATATCAACGGAGCAGAACGAGACGGCCAGCTCTCCCCCGGCCGCGCCCATCCCGAGACGGTAGCCGGTCACCCCGGCCTCGGCGGCGACGGCCGCCTCCACCACCGACACGACGTCGGGATCCTCCTGCGGGGGCGGCGGCGCCTGGCCCGCCGCGAGCGCGGCCAGCCGCGCGCCCTCTACGACGAACGGCACCGGGCCCGCCACGTCGACCACGACCGCCTGGCCCTCGGCGACCGCGGCAGACCAGACCCGCGCGGCGGGGGTCGGCACCGGGCGGGCGTCGGGCCGCCAGCGCGTGAGCGTCTCGATCCCGGTGAAGGCAATGATCGCCGCCCGGCCGTCGGCGCCGATGAGGGTCGGGAGGGCCATCTCGGTTTCCTTCTCCGCCCCAGTGGTGGCGTCCGCCTCGGTCAGCATGGCCACGACCGGGACGAGCAGCCGCGCGGACGACAGGGCCACCAGCGTCGCGTGCTCGGTAGCCGCCGAGCTGGCCCAGGCGGCCAGGGCAGACGTGACGTTCGGGTCGGCGTGGCCATCGTCGCCCTGGGGACGACCGATGGGTGAGGAGCGTGCGGTGGCCATGTCAACCGACATTACCGCCCCCACACGGCGACTGCACGACGTAGGTGACTGACTACGACACGTACTGGTCATCACCAATGCGGCGCTTTACGGCGGGTGGCGTCGCTCTACCAGGCAGAATGTATGGCACCTAGGGGGAAGTCGGGAAGGGAGCACGTCCGTTGGGTGCCGCGGTACGCGAGTCAGCGCAGCCTGCGCGGATAGTTCCTGGCACGCCGATGCGGAAGATCATCCCGCCACGCATGGTCGGGCCCTACATGGGCGGGCAGCGGGATGTCATCGCGGGCTTCGTGCACCGTCTCAGAGACGTTCCATTGCGCAACCCGGGCGACGCGTACCACGCCCTCGGTCTAGGGTACGAAGGGTCGGAGTTCCGGCCAGAGATGACCGAGCTGTATTTTCTGGTCTGGCAGGCGCGGGAGATCGACGGGTACGTCCCGGTATCAGGCAGCCAGCGAGGGGCGGTCCCGCAGGGACCCCGGGGCGTGGACGCGGTCGAGTTCTACCTGGAGCCGATCCAGATACCAGTGGGCACGATGCTATGCAGGCTGACCGACGCCGGTGAGGAGTCTGTCGCGCGATACGACGGGCTCGCCTGGCGGCGCACTTCGAGGGAGGGGTAAGGCATGCGGTACCGGCTGATGGCGTCCTACCTGGGAGCGCCTTACCAGGCCGGCGTGGGCCCCTCCGACCGCGACGTCACGCTCTTCGCGGCCGCCCCGCCGCCTGAGGACCATGGCTTTTCTCCCGCCGTCGGTCACTGGCGCAAGCAGGTGACGATCAACGACATCGACGCGCTGTGGGAGTCCCGTCCGGTCGGTACCTACCGGGGTGAGCCGTGCATCGTGCTCGACGACCTCGGCGACCGGCTGCACATTGCCTACCTCGGCATGGATGAGCGACGGGCGCTTCAGCTCGGCTACTGGCAGGTCGACCGGGGCGTCTTCGAGGTGGTCGTGCCGCGTCATGAGATCCGCGACCTAGCCGAGGACCGTCACGAGTTCCCGCTGGCGACGCTGCGCAGTTCCCTCTCGCGCCCGGCGCCCGAGGCAACGGCGCCAGGCTGGGGCCAGCCCGGGCCGAAGCCGGCCGCCATCTCCGGCCCCCATCCCATTGCCGCCGGGCAGGCGGCCGGCGGCAAGCCTCCGGCTAGTAAGGGCCAAGTCCCTGGCAGGCAGCCGATGCCCAGCGCCAGCCAGATCGGCGCTCCATTCGCTGGTGCCCCGATGGGCAATGCGGCCGCGGTGGCGGCCAGCCCGATGAGCGCGGGCGGCCCGGGAGGCAGCGGGGCTAGCCCGTTCGGCGCGCCGGGCGGATTCAACGGGCAGGGGCCGATGCCCGCTCAAGTGCCCGTGGCCGGGCCGGGGCCGTTCGCGGGCCAGAACGGGCTGGCGGCCCAGGGATCACCGCAGCCCGCGTTGGCCGGGCGCGGCGGTCAGGCTGCCCCCGGCGCTCAGGGTCCCATCCCCGGAGCGGGTGGCTTTGGCGGGCAAGTCGGCGTGCCCGGGGCGAACCCGATGGCCGGACCGAGCCCGATGGCCGGACCGAGCTCAATGGCCGGACCGAGTCCGATGGCGGGGCCAGGTGGCTTCGCCGGACAGCCAGTGATGCCCGGTCAGGGCCTGGGGCCGGGCGGACAGGGTCCCATGGCCGGCCCGGCGTCGATGGCGGGGCCAGGAAACTTCGCCGGACAGCCCATGATGGCCGGGCCGGGTATCTTCCCGGGGCCGGGTGGCTTCCCTGGCCAGGGCCTGCTGCCCGGACAGGCCGGCTTCGCGGGCCCGGGGACGCCCGGCGCCTTCCCGCCCCAGCCGGTCATGGGCGGCCAGCCCTTGATGGGCGGGCCGGGCCTGCCTGGCGGTCCCAACGGGGCCAACGGGGCCAACGGGGCTGTGCCCGGACGGCGCGGCCCGCAGCCGAGGGCGGCACTGCCCGCCGCGCCGCGCGCGCTGCCCGCCGCCCCCTCGGCGCCCTCGCCGGCTGGATCCGGCCAGTCCGAGTCCATGGGGCAGGCGGGCGGCCCGTCCCCGGTGGCCGCGGGGGCCAGCCCCGCCTCGCAGCCCGTGGCGGCCGGCCAGATCACTTCGGGAGGTCCGGCCACAGCCAACGGGCAGACAGGCGGACCGCAACTCCCCGACGGCCTGCAGCCACTTGGCCAGCCAGTGGCGGGTGTCTCGCCGGCCGGCCAGCCCGCGTTCGGCATGCAGCCGTCCGGCCCTGGCCAACAGCCCGTCGGTGCCGCGGCCTGGCACGGCTCCCCCACCCCTGGCGCCAACGGGATGTGGTACCGCCCGGGCGAGGAGAACGGGGCGGCCTATCCGGCCGGCCAGCCAGCTGGCGCGATGGCTAACGGCTTCAGCGCGGGCAACGGCTACGCGGGCGGCAACGGGCAGTTCGCAGGCGTCCCTGGGACGAATGGCAGTTCGGCGCCGGGTGTCCCCGCGTCGTACACGAACTTCACGCCGTACAACGGCGCGGCAACCTACAACGGGACGGCCTACAACGGAACGGGCGCCTACAACGGGACCAGTGCCTACAACGGAACGGGCGCCTACAACGGGACCGGTGCCTACAACGGAACGGGTGCCTACAACGGGACGGCCAGTTATAACGGGGCCGGCCCGGTGAATGGCGCGGGCGGCTACAACGGCGTGGCCGGATTCAACGGCGCCGCCCAGCCGGGGCCGTTCCCTCAGCAGCAAGTACCTCCGCCCGGGCAGCAGGCCTTCCCGGCCGCCCCGTCAGAGGTGTCCGCGCCACTGCCGCAGATGGCCGCCGCCCCGGCCGCGCAAGCGCCGCTGGGCGTGGCCTCACCCATGCCGGTACCCGCCGCCGATGCCTCGGGTGGCCACCCGGTGGCCAGTCAGGTCGTGCCCGCGGCGCCGCCGACGGCCGCGCCATCGGTCGCAGCCCCCCAGAGCCTGCAGCCGCCGACGGTTCGCATCCAGGTATCCCCGCAGGTCGCGGTGGCCCAGCCGCAGATGCCGGCCGCCCAGATGGCACCGGCCCAGGCCGTGCCACTGACTCAAGCCGCGCCACTGACTCAAGCCGCGCCACTGACTCAGGCTGTGCCAGCGACTCAAGCTGTGCCGATGGCCCAGGCCGCACCGGTGGCCCTGGAGGTCCCGCCCGCCCCGGCTCCCTCCCCTTCCGTTCCGCCGGCCCCCATTGCACCGCAGGCCCCGTCCGCCCCGCTGGTCGCCGAGCCGGCGCTGAGCGTGGCCGCCCCGGTCGCTGCGGCCCAGGCCCCGGTCGCGACCGTCCCGGTCAGCAGCCTGCCCCCCGCGAGCAGCCCGGCCACGGCTGTCCCCCCGCCGCCCGCTCCGGCCGCGCCATCGAGCCTCGCGCAGGCGCCCGTCGTGGCGCCCAGCCCGCCCGCGCCTGCCGTCTCGTCCGTCACGCCGGCTTCCCCGGCCCCGACGTCGCCGTCCCGACTGCCCGACGTCAACTCGCTCATCGAGTCGGTCCTGTCCTCCCAGTCCAGTGGCGCGCCCCGGGGTCGCCGGGCGGCGCGCAAGCCACGCCTGGCCATGTCGTCGGTCTTCGCGGACCTCGTCGACTTGGCTCACATTCCCCGGACGGCCTACGCGGTCGACGATGAGGTCACCGGCGCGATGTGCCTGTTCAAGACCGACGGCGGCTATGAGGTCTTCAGCTGCGCGGAAGACGCCCGGCACGAGGTGCGCTTCTTCGAGGACGAAGAGGCCGCCTACTTCTACCTCTTCGGCGTCCTCGCGGCCGAGGCGCTGCGCAACGGCCGCCTCAAGCCACCGCGCTAACCTCGGCCTCTCCACCGTTACGATAGCCCTATTTCGCAACAATAGGTTTACGCCCAGTTCGCGCTAGTCCGAAGGAGATGCACGGTCGCGCGCCCCAAGACCGTAACGCGGGCAATTACTAAGAGATGCTTACGTACGCGAAAAAACAGGCGGCAACCGGTCGCGGGGGCCTACGCAGGCACCCGGCCGCGATCACGCCACCTGGCACTGGCCATGCTGATTACCATACGTGAGAATCCGCCCCGGCGACGGGAGCACCCAGCATCGGGACAATCATTAAGAGATACTTACGTACACCAAAAATCACATCATCCCCTCCCGCTGAGGAGTTGTTGGGGCTAGAGTTAAATTGCCGACGGGGCTGACGGTCCCCCGCTCCCCAAGCAGCCCCGTCGGCTCCACAAGCAGTCATCACGTGCCGCCATATCACCTGACAAGGCCTGGGAATTTACGTGCCCACCGTGACGCAATTGCGTGCGGCCCGATAATTCACCGGGCGGCCTGCCGAATTCACATTCCAGGATTTCTGGTGGGGACGCCAGGCCGGTAGCGCCAAGACGCAGGCCTGTGCACGGCGCTCGCATCGCGGTACCGTTACCGTCATGGCGGCCGGGCAGCAAGGCACGACAGCCGGGCCGGGTGCCAGGGCCGTTCCCTCTCCAGGGGCCACACGCGGCCGGGCATCAGGTGGCGCGATTCCGCTCCAGCGGAGCGTAATTACGGCCGACCTCACGGGCATCGCAAGCCTCGGGGTCCGTGATTTGCTCAACGGGCCTCGGCGAGAGGGCCGGGTGGTCGCCACCATCAGGGGCACCGTCTTTGCCGAGTTCCCGAGCGCGCCCTATGAACCGCGGGTCATCGCGCTGTGCGGCCGGGAAGCGATGCGCCTGCCCAACGCGATCATCGCCGTCGAGCCGTTGCTGCTGGCGCCGTCGGCACCCCCGGCCGAGCCGACCTCGGTGACCGAGCTCATCGTGGCGGCCGCCGCCCCCAGGCCGGCCCGCGGCCGGACCCGCGAGCCGGTGGTCTACACCGGCGGCGGCATGCTGCGGATCGGCGGCCTCGTGGTCAGGGGCCGACGCTGGTGGGACCCGTCGCCGGTCTTCGGGCCGCTGTCACGAACGCGCCTCGATCACGGGGCCACCACGCTGAGCCGGATGATCACCGAGCCCGTGAGCCGGCCGCCCGAGCACTCTGGCCGGGCCGTCGAGCAACCGGGCCGGCCGTCAATGGCGGCCGTGCCTGACGTCCGGGCGCTGGCGGCCTGCTGCGCGAGTGGCGACCTAGCCGGAGCGGTCGAGCACGCGGAAATCCTCGTCGGCCTCGGCCCGGGCATCCTGCCCGGCGGCGATGGCGTGCTGTGCGGGATGCTGCTGGCGCTGCGCCTGCTGGGCGGGGCGCTCCCCGGCGGCACGCGGGCGGTCTGGCTGGCTGACTGGCTGAGCGCCGCCGTCACCGGATACGCCCGGCAGCGCACCACCCCGCTCGCCGCGTCCGTGCTGCACTGCGCGTCGAAGGGCCAGGCGGCCGCCGAGGTCTCGGCGGTCTTGCACGGCATGACCGGTGAGGAACCGCTGGAGCCGGCCGTCCGGGTGCTGCTGGGCAGCGATCCGTCCGGCATCCTGGCCGCCGCCGATCTCGCCTGGGGACTGGTCTCTGGTTGTCGCGCGGCCCAGGTCCTCTCCGTATCCTGAGACCCATGACGATCCCGCTCACAGGTGAGCAGTATGAGATCAGGGCGGGCGACTACGCCGCCACCGTCACGGCCCTCGGCGCGAACCTCAGAGCGCTCAGCCATGACGGCCGGAACCTTGTGGTTACCTACGACCCTGACGACCTGCCGCCGCACGCCGCCGGCATGCTGCTGTCCCCGTGGCCGAACCGCGTCGATCACGGCACCTACACGTTCGAGGGCGCGACCCACCACCTGGCGCTGTCCGAGCCGGCGATCAGCAACGCGATCCACGGCCTGACCCGCTTTGAGCTCTTCACCCCGGTGGCCCACGACGCCAGTAGCGTCACCCTCCGCAGCCCGGGGCACGGCGCGCAGGGCTACCCGTTCGCCGTCCAGGTCGATGCCTCCTACAGCCTGGACGCCGCGGCCGGCCTCACCGTGGCCATCACCGCCACCAACGTCGGCAGCCGTCCCGCCCCGTGGGGGACCGCCCACCACCCGTACCTTACGGTCGCCGCCGAAGTCATCGACGGCTGCGAGCTCACTCTTCCCGCAGGCCAGTGGCTTCCGGTCGACGAGCGCCTCATCCCGGCGGGCGAGCCACGGGACGTCGCCGGCGGTGAGCTCGACTTCCGGGCCAAGAGGGAGATCGGCAAGATCCACCTCGACACCGCCTTCACCGACCTGGCCCGCGATGGCGACGACCTGGCCTGGGTCCACCTGGAGGGCGGCGGCGCCCACACCGGCCTGTGGATGGACACGAGCTACCAGTGGCTGCAGGTGTTCACCAGCGACGGCCTGGAGCCCGAGCACCTGCGCGCGGCCCTGGCGGTGGAGCCGATGACGTGCCCGCCGAACGCCTTCGTCAGCGGGATTGACCGCATCCGGCTGGCCCCCGGCGAGGCCGTGACTCACCGGTGGGGCCTGCGCTCGCTTGACTGAGAAGACAGTCAGTGTCCTGGGGCATTGGGGACTGGCC
>Ga0335072_10002222_pt1 | contig 30406 bp, 25 predicted proteins | sample Lox_Sample_21_FD_206725 | JGI IMG/M metagenome (GOLD analysis project Ga0335072, IMG submission 206725) | Soil microbial communities from Loxahatchee National Wildlife Refuge, Florida, United States - Lox_Sample_2.1 | ecosystem: Environmental > Terrestrial > Soil > Wetlands | place: USA...
TCACCGATGCGCAGGTCTTTCTGAACAATAACGATTATTACGATCACCAGGTTTTCCCGAGCTATCCCAACCCGCTGGTGAGTTGCCCCGTGATGTCCCAGGCATGCTCGCTGCCTGCGGGATTCACTCAAGGCGTCACGAATGAAGTCTCAGCCTTCGCTTCCAATTTCGTGACCCCACGCGTGCAGCAGGCCAGCATCACGCTGGAAAAAGAAGTCGCAGATCGCACGACAATTTCATTGTCCGTGCTGAATGTTCATGGCGAACACCTGATTCGCGCCCTCGATGTGAATCCGCCGCCGCCGGTCGCCTCGACGTATCCGATCTTTGACTCGACCGGCTCAATTTTCCAAAACGGGTATTACACGGTGGATTCGTTCGCGACCTGGCAATTCACCGAGTCGCTGACCTGTCCGTGGCCGCCGTGCATCAATCCGCTGGGCCGCCCGATTGCTCAGCTTGGGTCGATCGACGAATTTCAGAGCGCGGCATCGAGTTACTACAGCGGAGCGACCTTCTCGATCAATCGCCGCGTTTCGCACGGCGCGTACCTGCGCCTGTCGTACACGTATGCCCATGCCATCGATGACGGCCAGGACGCACTCGTCGCCGGTCAACCCGCCACCGTGCAAAATTCCTATGATCCGGCTGCCGAACGTGGTCCGAGCGTCACCGACCAACGGCAGCGTCTGGTTGCGGCTTTCTCCGCGGACCCACGCCCATTTCATCGCGGGCACGAGTTGCTCGGCCACTTCTTCAACAATTGGCAGATTTCTTCCATCGTCAATTACGGCAGCGGACGTCCGGTGAACGCCACCGTGGCGGGCGATCCCAATCAGGATGGAAACGATCTGAACGACCGTCTGCCGGGATACAGCCGCAATGCCTTTACCGGCCCTGACTACGCGACGGCCGATCTGCGCCTCACCCGCCGCCTGCGCCTGAATGAACACTACAAGCTCAATTTTTCCGCCGATGCTTTCAATTTGTTCAATCGCGATAATCAGCGCGTCGCGATCACTGACAATGGCTTAGTCGTGAACGCCAGCACGTTTGTGCAAAACTCCGTGACAACCGGAGTCGCCCTTTATCCCGGCTACTACGAACTGCCGAATAATTTCATGAAACCAAACGCGGCCTATGCGCCCCGGCAGGTGCAACTGGCGATGAAATTGATCTTCTAAGCCCGGGGTGGAGTCATGTTTGAAAGGGGCGGCCTTCCGGGCCGTCGTAACGTCAGCCTCTCTGTCGCGGCTGTAGTCGCCGAGGGGCGCAGAGTCTCCCCAAGCATCGATGGAGTCGGTTGGCCAGGCACTTTGCACGACCGCAAATTCGTGCACTTTTGCCGCGCCGCGTTTGCGGCAAAAGACCGTGCCCTCCCATTTGGTTTCAAATTGATTTTCCCCAGTATTGGCGCGTTTTGGCGCTGGCTTACCTCGCAGTTTCACTTGACTTAAGGTCAAAACCCCTGTAATAACTAAACGGTCCTACAGGACGAGTCTGGGGGTGCATCGGGTTTGGCAGAAGTTCGGCTGCAAGAGGGAGAATCCCTCGAGAACGCTCTTCGCCGCTTCAAGCGCAAGGTGCAGCAGGAAGACATCATCAAGGAGGTCAAGCGACACTCCTTTTACCTGAAACCCGGCGAGAAGAAGCGCGTGAAAGCCGCGCTGGCTCGCAAGCGCGCGCGTAAGAAGACACGCAGAGAACAGGACTAGCGCAGGACGAATTAGCAGTAAAGAGCCGCTCCCTCCCGGGGCGGCTCTGCTCAACTGGACCCCCAACCACGGTGAGCTGCAACAGGGAGTACTCATACTTCATAACGCTTCTCTGGCATCAACCGCATTTTGTATCTACGCTTCTTCTGAAGCGTGGTGGGCCGAGTCCATGGGGAATTCGAGGGGGAGATCGACAACCCTGTTTTTTCTTCGCACCGCCGTGGTTTGTTTTTCGCTGCGCGTGGGCGCTAGAAACGGGCGAAGGGAGCCAGCCTCAAATGGAGTTTCAGGACAAGGTGCTGAAGTGCATCGACTGTGGGGGTGATTTCATTTTCACCGCCGGGGAACAGCTTTTCTTTCACGATAAGCAGTTCAAGAACGAGCCCAAGCGCTGTAAGGCTTGCAAGGCGAAGCGGATTTCGGTGCTCGGCGCACCTCCCGCGCCGGGACAAACCTACCGCTTCACCAAAGTAGAGACGCAGGCTACCTGCTCGGGATGTGGGAAGCAGACCACTGTGCCTTTCCGGCCCACGCAGGGCCGTCCCGTTTTTTGCAGAGAATGTTTCCAGGCGCGCCGGACCGCGGCCACTGCCTAAAACGCGGGTGCGCTGATCTGTGCTTCGCCGGTCACGTGTCTGTGCTGTCGCGGATCCCTCCTGCGTCGGCGCTGACATTTCCTGCCTTGTCCCGGCGGACCAGTGGGGTACGTGACCGTCGGCTTGCGTTACGATAGACAGGTGCCTGGATACTACGTGGAGAACTTCGGGTGCCGCGCCACACAGGCGGATGGAGCCGCATTGGAGCGGCAGTTTGAAGAGCGTGGCCTGAGCCGCGCCGCGTCCTCGGCGCATGCGTCCGTGGTCGTGCTCAACACCTGCACGGTCACGTCCGCTGCCGACCAGGACGCACGCGCCGCGATCCGCCGCGTGCGGCGCCGTAATCCCAACGCAAAAATCGTCGTCACCGGCTGCTACGCCCAGCGCGCGCCGAACGAGATTGCCGCGTTGCCCGGAGTAGATCTGGTCGTCGGCAACTCCCATAAACATCGACTCGCACATTTTGCCTTGCAGCAAGCTCCCCCCATCGACACGAGCTTCCTCCCCCTGGCGAGCCTGACTGAGAACCGAGACCTGAGAACCCAGAACTCGATCTACGTCTCCGACATCTTCGCGCACACCGAACTTCTCGCTGCGCCGGTTTTCGACGCCGCCAACGAGCGCACGCGCCCCAATCTGAAAGTTCAGGATGGCTGCGATAATCGCTGTTCTTTCTGCGTGATCCCCTACGTCCGCGGCGCGAGCCGCTCTTTGCCTCTCGAGCGGATCATCGACGAAGTCAACACGCTGGTCCACTCCGGATATCGCGAAGTCGTGATCAGCGGCATCAATCTGGGGCGGTGGGGAAGGGATCTGCAAGCCCGAAATCCGAGGCGTGAGTTCCGATTTGTCGATCTTATCGGTGCCATTCTCCACGAAACCTCTCTTGAAAAGCTGCGCCTTTCCTCAGTCGAGCCCATGGATTGGTCCGATCAATTGATTTCGCTCGTTGCCTCCTCGCCCCGGATCGCGAAGCACGCTCATGTGCCCATGCAATCCGGCAGCGATCCGGTTCTGCGTCGCATGCATCGCAAGTATCGGCCGTGGCATTACCGCGAGAAGATCATGAAAATCCGCGCCGCGATGCCCACGGCAGCGATCGGTGCGGACGTGATGGCCGGATTTCCCGGAGAAACCGATGTGGAATTCGAAGCCACGCGCCGCATGATCGAAGACCTGCCGTTCACCTATCTTCATGTCTTCACGTATTCGCCGCGACCCGGCACGCCGGCAGCCGCCATGCCAAATCAGGTACCGCTGCAAATCGCCCGCGAACGCAACCGCATCCTGCGCGAACTTGCGGCGGAAAAGAAGCTCGCGTTCATGCGCAGTCTCATCGGCAACGAAATCGAAGCGATTACGTTAAAGAACACACGCGGCGCGGATTTGCCCCGGGCGACAGTCGAGGGCGACCCCGAAAGCGCAGCGGCGGACAATTTTCCTGCCCGCGAAGAGCCCCAAACAACGGAAGCTCTCACAGATAATTACTTGAAAATATGTGTCAAGGGTCGCCACGAATCAAATCGCTGGCTGCGCGCACAAGTTGATAACGTGTTGGATGGTGCGCTCGTCGGCTCCGTCTTCGGAAACTGCTAACGCCTCTTCGTCGGGGTGCCCCAGCTAACCCGGCTGTGCTCGGGATTTTGTTACACTTTCGCGTCTGATTCTCTATGGCTGCCACCACGGCAATCTCTACCCCGAATTCGTCCCGCGTCCGAATTCCCCAACGCACGCTCCTGTCCGGACTTGCGCTTTGTAGCTTCGCCGCGCTTCTGCTGGAACTCGCATTGACGCGATTATTCTCCGTCGTCCTGTTCTATCACTTTGCATTTCTCGCAATTTCCATCGCCTTGCTTGGGCTCGGCGCGGGCGGAGTGTTTGCCTACTTGTTTCGCACGCGCCTGGAGGCAATCGACACTCGGCAGCTAGCCGCGCGTCTATGTCTTCTGAATTCCGTGCTGGTCCCGATCGTGCTCGAAATCGTGTTGCACGTTCCGGTTTCCCTTGAGGTCACCGGCAGGAACTTCTTGCGCCTGAGCGCCATGTACCTGGCTGCGGCGATTCCATTTTTTCTCACCGGGCTTCTCTTTTCGGTTGTCTTCGCCCGCGAGTCGGAACTGATTCCACGACTGTATGCCGCCGATCTTTGTGGCGGCGCGTTCGCCTGCCTCGCTATCGTGCCGTTGCTGAATTGGCTCGGCGGACCGAACGCCATCGTTTGCTCGGCCATCGCCCTGGCAATCGCCGCAGTTGTCTGGTCTGAATCTCACGTACTCACCCGATCTGCCGGCCTGCTCGCGCTGATTTTTGCCATGCTGATTGCGGCCAATCATTCCGGGCGGCTGATCGATGTCGTTTACGCGAAGGGGATGTTTCGCAATCCCGCGTGGGTCGAGTTCGCGCGCTGGAACGCGATTTCCCGGGTCGAGGTGGATCGCCAGGGCCCGGCCAAAGCCATCGTCATCGATGCCGACGCCTCGACTTACATCATGAACGCCGATGTCGCGCAATGGCACCAGACGGAATGGGAGCGCGATCTCATGTCCGCGCCTCCCGCGCTTGCAAATGTTCTGCGGCCACGCGGAAACTTCGCCATTATCGGTCCCGGCGGCGGGGTGGATGTTCTGCGTGCCGTTGCCAACGGCAGTCCGAGCGTGACCGGGATCGAGATCAATCCCATCATCGCTACCACCATCATGCGCGACCGTTATGCGGAGTATTCGCAGCATCTTTATGATCGGCCGAACGTTCACATTCATGTCAGCGACGGCCGTTCGTATCTGCGCTCGACCTCCGAAAAATTCGACGTGGTGCAGATGACGCTTGTCGATACTTGGGCTTCCACCGCCGCCGGCGCATTCGCGTTGAGCGAAAACAATCTGTACACCGTTGAAGCGTTTCGCGAATATTTCGAGCATCTGAATCCCGATGGCATGATTGCCATCACGCGCTGGGAATTCCGCCATCCGCGCGAAGCTTTGCGCGTTGTTGCCGTCGCCATGGAGGCGCTGCACCGGCTCGGAGTCGCCGATCCGGCGCGAAATTTTATCGTGGCTTCCCAGGGCGAACTGAATGCCGACGGCATCCCTGTAGTTGTCTTGGCGAAGAAAGCGCCTTTCACTTCCGCGGAAGAAGCGGCTGTCACTGAACATCTCGCGCGCTACCCGCAACTTCACGCTTTATACCTGCCGTCTCATCCCGGGCAAAATCCGTTTTCCGATCTGATTGCGAGCAACGATCCCTACGCCTTCGCACGTACTTATGCCTATAACGTCGCGCCGGTCACCGACAATGCCCCGTTTTTCTTTTTCACTCTGAAAGCCGCGCAGATCCTCGGCGAACAGGGACTGCGCAAGGGCATCGATTGGAAAGTGAACCTGGGCGTGCTGGTATTGCTTCTGGTTCTGGTGATTTCGATCTGCGCAGTTCTGGTTTTTCTGATTCTGCCTTTGGCTCTCAAGGCCGGCCCCTTGCGACGCTCGCCCGCTCCGCTGCTGTACTTCGTCGCCATCGGCCTGGGCTACATTCTGGTTGAGATCACATTTATTCAGCGCTTCGTGTTGTTCTTGGGAAACCCGACTTACGCGCTCACGGTAGTCATTTTTCTGCTGCTCCTCTCGAGCGGAGTGGGAAGCCTGACTTCGCGTTTCTGGCTGCCTCGGCCGCAAATGGGATCGATCCCTCTGGCCCTGGTGTTCGCGACGCTCGTCAGTTATGTGCTTTTCTTGCCGGGACGGCTGGCCGGACTGGTGGGCCTGCCGTTCGCGTTGCGCTTGATGATCAGCGCCCTGCTGCTCGTTCCCCTGGGATTTGTGATGGGCATGCCCTTTCCCACGGGCTTGCGCGCCTTGAGTTCGCCAGAACCGGCCGCCCCTGCGATCGACAATATCGTCGAATGGGCGTGGGCCATGAACGCTGCGGCCAGCGTACTCGGATCCGTCCTCGCCATGGTCATCGCCATCCAGTCTGGTTTGACCGTCACGCTCGCTTGCGGTGCAATCGCCTATGCATCCGCCTGGTTACTGCTTCCGACCGTTCGCAGGAAAACCAATTAGAGGCCGCATCCGGTTTTGTTATGATTCTGCGGTGGGCGTGCCGCAAGGGGTAAAAGACCATTCCGGGCTGGCAGCAAGGGCAGCCAGCGGGCTGCGATACCGTATGACGAGAGACCAACTTGCCTAGCCAGAAGCAGCTCCGCTGGTCGCAATTGCGCGTCGGCGTCACCGTGATTTTTGCAAGCGTGACGCTGGCCATTCTGCTGTTCCTGATGTCGGGAACCACCGGCCTGTTTACGCATCGGATCCTTCTTCATTCTTATTTCGACAATGCCGAGGGATTACGTCGCGGTGCGCCGGTGCGCCTGAGCGGTGTTGACATCGGCAACGTAACGGATATCACGATTACCCATGGGCGCCCGCTTACACCCGTCGAAGTCACCATGAAAGTGAGTACGAAATACGATTATGATCTGCGGACCGACTCGGTGAGTTCCCTGGACACGGCAGGAGTGCTGGGCGAAACCTACATCGACATCAACAGCACCCAGGCCACGGGTCCGCCGGCAAAGAGCGGAGACATCCTGCCGACGGAAGTGCATCCTGACTTTAACCAGGTGGTCCGCGCCAGCCAGAGCACTCTGGAAAACATCAACGTGCTGATCCAGCGCGCCGACAGTATCTTGGCGTTTGCCCAGAGCGGCAAGGGCTCGCTCGGGAAATTGATCTACGATCCCATGCTCTACAACCGCTTCGCGGCGACGGTCGCCGATTTCCAGAAAATCGTCGAGCAAGTGGGCAATGGCGAAGGCAGCCTGGGCCGCTTGATCAGCCGCACCGATGCGTACGATAAATTCATTGCCACACTCGACAAGATGAACGCCGTGATCGACGACTTGCAGGCCGGCAAGGGAACGGCTGGGAAATTTCTCAAGGATCCGAGTATCTATAACAACGCCAACGATACCATCGCGAATCTGAAGAAGATGACCGACGACATTAATGCTGGCAAAGGCACGCTCGGTAAGCTGACCAAGGACCAGGAACTAGCCAACAAGCTCGACACCACCATCACCAAGCTCTCCCAACTCACGACCGAACTTCAGGCCGGGCAGGGCACCGTGGGCAAGCTGTTCAAAGACGAAACTCTGTACAACAACGCCAACGACCTGTTGACCGAGAGCCGCGATCTGCTTAAGGCATTTCGCCAGAATCCAAAGAAGTATCTCACTATCAAGATGCACGTCTTCTAGTTTGTGTCCTGCAAGAATCACGGCATGACAAGGGGCTGCTTTGAAAGGGCGCGGCCTTTGAAGGTATGCGTATGAACTGGTTCTGTAATTTTGATGATCGAAAAATGAAGGCGATGCTTGAGCCGCGAAGCGGCGAAAGAACGCGGCCCACGCCGCAAGGCGTGTGGGTCTGAGCGGTACATGAGCCAGCGCCGCAGGCAAGACCTCATTTCATGAACGCTCTTACAGCCGCTCTGGTAGACGCAAGAACTTAGATCGCGGCTTTAGCTGCTGACGGCTGATATTAACTAGCGGATCGACCCGGCCTTCGAGTCGCGTCCGCTTGCTCGTGCGCGTGATAACTGGAGCGCACCAGCGGTCCGGACTCCACATGGCGGAAACCGAAGCGCAGCGCCTCATTGCGCAGATACGCGAATTCCTCCGGCTCATAGAAGCGGGCAATCGGCAGATGATCTTTCGATGGCCGTAAATACTGGCCGATGGTGAGAATGTCAATTGCGCGCGTGCCAAGATCGCGAAAGACTTCAATCAGCTCTTCGCTTGACTCGCCCAGCCCGACCATGACCCCGCTCTTCGTCACCACGCGCGGCGAAATTCTCTTGGCACTTTCGAGCAGCGCCAGCGTTCGTTCATAGCGCGCTCCGGAGCGAACCGCGCGATACAGCCGGGGCACAGTTTCGGTATTGTGATTGAGAACGTCAGGATTCGCGTCCAGCACAATCCGCAGAGATTCTTCCAGACCCTGAAAATCGGGGATCAGCACTTCTATGCGGCAATCCGGCGTCAGCTCGCGAATCTCGCGGATGGTCTCAGCAAATATCTTCGCGCTGCCAATGTTGTCGTCGTCCCGATTCACGCTTGTGACGACAGCATGTTTCAGCCCAAGCGTTGCGACGGCTTCAGCCACGCGCCTCGGCTCATCCCAATCGATGGCCTGTGGACGTCCCTTTGGCACGGCGCAAAAACCGCACCGCCGGGTGCAGATGTCGCCCAGCAGCATGAACGTCGCCGTCTTGTGATTCCAGCATTCCCCGATATTCGGGCACTGTGCCGATTCGCAGACCGTGTGCAGTCCAAGTCCGCGGGCCAGCCGTTTCAGATGATGAAAGTTGTCGCCTACAGGAGCCTTCGCCCGCAGCCATTGCGGCTTAGGCACACGCGGTGCAGGGTTCACCTCGATCTGGATAAGTTGGGGCGATCCAGCCATCAGCAAGATTTTATCAGTTGGGAAGGCAGGTCTGGATTTTCGATGCTAATGGTGCAGGTCCTACCCCACTTCCACCAGCCCGTACGTATGCTGCCAGCGGGCGCGCATCTGCACCAGCGCGCGGCTGATTTCTTCTGAAGAAATTTCGGCATTCGGTCCAGCCAGCACCGCTTGAGCTTCACACCGCGCCGCTTCGAGCAGTTTCGCGTCACGAATGATGTTGGCCACTCGGAAATCGGGCAAGCCGGCCTGCCGTGTTCCAAAAAATTCGCCCGGCCCGCGCAATTCCAAATCAAGTTCGGCAATCTTGAAGCCGTCATTGGTGCGGACCATCGCCTCCAGCCGTCGCTCTCCGTCTTCCGTGACTTTCCCGCCGGTCATGAGAATGCAATACGACTTCGCCGCGCCTCGTCCGATGCGCCCGCGCAATTGATGCAGCTGCGCCAGGCCGAATCGCTCCGCGTGCTCGATCACCATCACGGTCGCGTTCGGTACATCGACTCCCACTTCGATCACGGTTGTCGAAACCAGAATTTGCAGCTCGCCTTTCTGAAACATGCGCATGACCTGCTCTTTCAGTTCCGCGTCCAGCCGCCCATGCAACAGGCCAACTTTGAATTCGGCAAAAATGCTCCCGCTCAGTTCGCGATACATTTTGACCGCGGCCTTCAGTTCGCTTTCTTCGCTCTCCGATATCACGGGATAGACCACATACGCCTGATGTCCGGCGGCAATTTGCTTGCGCACAAACTCCCAAACTTTCGTAGCTTCGGAATCCGCTACCTGTTTCGTCACAATCGGCGTGCGGCCCGGCGGAAGCTCGTCCAGTACGCTGAGATCGAGATCGCCATACAGCGTGAGCGCGAGCGTGCGCGGAATCGGGGTGGCCGTCATCACCAGAACATCAGGCTCGGCTGGGCTTGTGTTGAGCTCTGACCGGGACACTTCGAGCGAAGCTCGACCGCTCTCCTCACCTTCGCCCGACTTCCTCATCAGCTTCAACCGCTGCATGACTCCGAAGCGGTGCTGCTCATCCACGATGACGAGCCCGAGCTTCGCAAATTCAACTTTTTCTTCCAGAAGCGCATGCGTCCCAATCACCAATTGCGCGTTGCCCTGCGCAATGTGCCGCCGAATCTCCCGCTTGCGATCGGCCTCGAGCGATCCGGTCAGCAGAACAATGCGATACCCGGCATTCTCCAGAATTCGTCGCGCGGAAAAATAATGCTGCTGCGCCAGAATCTCCGTTGGCGCCATCAGCGCGACTTGATATCCGTTTTCGATCGCGATGATCGCCGCTTCGAAGCTGACGATCGTTTTCCCCGATCCCACATCGCCCTGCAGCAAACGCCGCATGGGATACGGCTTCTCCATGTCGGCTGCGATTTCCTTCAAAACTTTCTTCTGCGCCGCCGTGGGATGAAACGGCAGAATCTTCTTGATCGCCGCGCGCGCCTGATCGTCGAGGCGAAACGCCACTCCGGTTTCCGCTTTTTGTTGCCGCTTTTTCAGTTCCAGACCAAGCTCGACAAAAAACAGCTCATCAAAAATCATCCGGATGTGCGCCGGCGTGCGCGACTCCTGCAACTGCTGCAGGCTTTCGCCCGGCTCCGGCCAATGCACGTTCCACAACGCGGCGCGCGGCGAGATCAAGCCCATGTGGCTGCGAACCATCGCCGGAATTGGCTCCGGCAGATCTGAAGTGAGATTGTCGAGCGCTGTGCGAATTACCCGGCGAAACCAGCGCGGCGTAAGCTTCCCCTGTCCCGCCGATTCGTAGATGGGCACAATGCGGCCGACTTCTAACGATTCGGCCGCTTTTTTCTCCGCCCCATCGCTGCCGTCAGACTCGCCCAGCATCTCGAACTGCGGCTGTATGATCTCCAACTCGCGCGTGTGCGAATCCTCTTCGACTTTGCCGTAGAGCGCGATCATCTGCCCCGGCTTGAATTTGTCTTTCAGATAAGTTGCGTTGAACCATAAGCAGCGCAGGCGCGTGCGTCCCTGCCCGACGGTGAGCTGAAAGATCGGCATCCGCCGCGTGCGAAACAGGCCGGAGTTCCTGACCTCAGCGATCACCGTTGCCATTTCGCCCGGACGCAACTCGCCAATCCCACGTGGATTGAGCCGGTCCTCGTAGCGAAAGGGCAGATAGTGCAGCAGGTCATCGACCGTTCGAATGCCCTTCGTCGCAAGGATTTCCGCGATCCGGGGGCCAACACCCTTGATGTACTGCACCGGAGTGGAGAGTTCAAGCATCGGCAACGACTCAAGCGCAAAAACAGAATGTTAGCAGGGCAAGACGACCCGTACTCGCGCAAGGGAACCAATTGGCCCTTGGAAACGTACAATCACTTGGAGGGAGTCTCCACCATGGTCAAATTTCTGCTGTGGTGCATCCTGTTCGTTCTGTGCTGGCCTTTGGCGCTTCTAGCTCTGGTCGCTTATCCCTTGGTGTGGCTGCTGCTTCTGCCGTTCCGAATCGTTGGGGTCGCAGTTCACGGCGTCTTGGAAGTCATCTTCCTCGCGATCACACTTCCATTCCGCTTATTGGCAGCTCCTTTTCGCATCTGACCCCCTACGAAGTATTTGTCATTTCGATCGAAGCGAAAATGCAAACTTCCGAGCATTTCTGCGGAATCGAGATACCCGCTGTTATCCTGTCCGTCCGCAGATTCCTGCAGCGGGTCTGCACTAGAATGATTCGCACACCATGTCCCTTAATCTCAACGAAATCGAATGCCGCGTGCTCGGCTCGCTGATCGAAAAAGATATCACCACGCCCGACTACTATCCCCTCTCTCTGAACGCGCTCGTCAACGCCTGCAATCAGAAAAACAACCGCGATCCGGTGATGACCCTCGAGGAAGCTGCCGTGCGCCAAGCGCTGGCGACGTTGCAGGAAAAACAAATGGCTGGTCCCGCCAGCGGCGCCGATAGCCGCGTGCCAAAATTCGAGCATCGCCTGCAGGAGGTTTTCAATTTCGATCGCCGCGAAATTGCCGTGGTTTGCGTTCTGCTTTTGCGCGGACCGCAGACTCCCGGCGAACTCCGCGGACGCACCGACCGCATGTATCACTTCGAAACCCTCGACGATGTCGTCTCCACGCTTGACCGTCTCGCGCAGCGCGAACCTGCTCTGGCGTGTATGCTTCCGCGCCAACCCGGCACAAAGGAATCGCGTTACATGCATTTATTTTCGGGCGAGCCAACTGGCCCTGTGGCGCGGACACTCCTGCCTCTGACCGACGCATCCGCCGTCCCCACCGCCCCGGGCAACGATCGACTCTCTCGTTTAGAAAACGATGTCGCTCAACTCCGTCAGGAACTCGCCGAAATGCGCGAGCAACTTGCCGAATTCCGCAAGCAATTCGAATGAGCGGGCGGGTGCAGTCTGCTTGTCATCCTGAGCAAGCTTCTTTTGCGCAGCGAAAGATCCGGGCGAGCCTCGCGATGTGGCGCGCTCTTTGCGCCGCAACGATCGCGCGTTTGGCTCGCTTCCTTGTGGAACCGCACCGCTACCACATTTCGTCCTCCGATGCACGCGCCTCCGAATTGGTGTAGCCTGATGGAACATCTATCGCCGGAGGGACTCCATGCGTCGCCGCGAATTCCTCGTTCGGTCCGTCAGTGCCGCCGGAGCGGCCTGGTTCTTTCCCAAGTCTATCCTCAACGCACTTGCAGACCAGACGCTCGCGAAAAAGTTTTCGGCATCCGACACCGTGACTCTCGGCAGCACCGGAATTAAAACCAGCCGCCTCGCCATGGGAACCGGTACGGTCGGGTCCGGACATCATTCGCACCAGACCGCGCTCGGCATCAAGGGCCTCTCGGACCTCCTGCTCAACGGATACGATCATGGCCTGCGCTTTTTCGACTCCGCCGACTCCTATGGCAGCCATCCGCATGTGGCCGAGGCCCTGAAACATGTTCCGCGCGATAAAGTCACGGTGCTCACGAAATCCTGGGCTCGCGATCCTGCCGGCATGCGCGCCGATCTCGATCGCTTTCGTCGCGAACTCGGCACCGACTATCTCGACGTCTGCCTCATGCATTGCCTGACCGAAGCCGATTGGACCGATCGCTATCGCGGCGTCATGGACGTGCTCTCCGAAGCCAAGCAGAAAGGGATCATTCGCGCCCACGGATGCTCCTGTCACTCCATCGAAGCCTTACGCGCCGCGGCAAAGTCGCCGTGGGTCGAAATTGATCTCGCCCGCGTCAATCCCGTCGGCGCCTACATGGACGCCGATCCGGCCACGGTGGTCAGCGTTCTGAAAGAAATGAAAGCGTCAGGAAAAGCCGTGGTGGGAATGAAAATCCTGGGCCAGGGTACGCTGCGCGAGCGTCAGGACGAAGGCATCAAATACGCCCTTTCACTCGGCGTGCTCGACGCCTTCACCATCGGCGCCGAAAGCAAATCCGAGCAGGAAGATTTGATTCGGAGGATCGCAGCAGCGTAGGGCTTCTGCGAGTATGCATGTAGTTCTCGCAATGATCGCAATGGCTGCGCTTGCCGCAATCGTTGTCGCGGTCTTAATGACCGTCTCGTATGGCCTCGCCCGAAAAAGAAAGCCTGCACGAAATGCTGGCAGCGGCGTTGGAAACGCCCTCCTCCAGCTGCACACGCTGCTAAGTCCAAGCGCGCAGAATATTACTGAAGCTAGAAAAAGGCGCAGAGACGACGCGGGTCAAGGTGACGACAACGAGCCTGAACTTCCACCCTGGCCTCAATGAAACATGTGATCCTGTCATTCTGTCTTGCGAGCCTGCCAACCATTGAGCGTTTAGCTCTCCATTACCTTCAACTCTGGACTCAACATCAGCCTGGCTTCGGTCGCGGACTGCACATCGTCAACCGTCAATCCCGGAGCGATCTCCTCCAGCACCAATCCCGTTTTCGTCACGCGAATGTACGCCATTTCTGTCGCGATCGTATCGACCACATGCACGCCTGTCAGCGGTAGAGTGCATTGTTTCAGAATTTTCGGAGCGCCCTCGCGCGTAGTGTGTTCCATCACGACCACTACGCGCCGCGCACCCGCAACCAGATCCATGGCGCCGCCCATTCCCTTCACCATTTTTCCCGGGATCATCCAATTCGCCAGGCTGCCTGTCTCATCCACTTCCATCGCTCCCAGCACGCTCAAATCAATGTGGCCGCCGCGAATCATGGCAAACGATTCCGCGCTCGAAAAAAAAGAAGTGCCCGGCATCTCGCTCACCGTTTCCTTGCCCGCATTAATCAGGTCGGCATCTTCCTGGCCTTCGATCGGATACGGTCCAATGCCCAGCATTCCGTTTTCCGATTGCAAAATAACTTCAATCCCCGGCGGAACATGATTCGCAATCAGCGTCGGCATGCCAATACCGAGGTTCACATAGAAACCATCGCGCAGTTCGTGCGCAATGCGCTTCACGATGCGTTCGCGCTTGTCAAGATCCTTGGGGCTCATAAATCGTCGTCGGTCGCCTGTTGTCAGGTCGTTGGTCGTTGGTCGTTTGTCGTTGGCCGGTACTCGGTACTCGCTACCCGGTACGCGGTACTCGCCGCACGGTTCTTCTCTCAATTCTCCGCTCATACAACTCGCCCTGAAAAATGCGCTTCACGTAAATTGACGGCGTATGAATCTGGTCGGGTTCGAGTTCCCCTACTTCGACCAGATGCTCGACTTCGGCAATCGTGATCTTCGCCGCCGTGGCCATCATCGGATTGAAATTCCGCGCCGTCTTCCGATAAATGAGATTCCCCTGCTTATCGCCTTTCCATGCCTTCACAAAAGCAAAATCAGCGGTCAAGCCCCGTTCCATCATGTACATGCGGCCGTCGAATTCGCGCGTTTCTTTTCCTTCGGCGACCATCGTTCCCACTCCAGCCGGAGTGTAAAACGCCGGGATGCCCGCACCGCCCGCCCGAATGCGCTCGGCAAACGTTCCCTGGGGCACGAGTTCCAGCCTGATGGTCCCTTTCAGCACCATTTCTTCGAGCAGCTTATTTTCCCCGACATACGAGCCGATGTGATGCAGGATCTGCCCCGCCGCCAGCAGCAGACCGTTGCCCACGCCATCAATGCCCACATTGTTGCTGATCGTGTTCAGATTTTTCGTGCCGCGGCGCGCCAGCGCGCGAATCAGATTTTCCGGCATGCCGCACAGCCCGAAGCCGCCGATCATGATCGTCGCGCCATCGAAAACGTCGCGAATCGCATCATCCGCGTTGCGCACTACCTTATTCATCGCGCCAGCATTCTAAACGAGTTTGTCAGCGAGCCCCGCGCGTATTATAGAATTTCGCCGATCGAGAGCCGTTGTTCGCAATGCATCCCAACTTCCCACCGCAGCCGCGCCGAAACATCCAATTCCTGGCGCTCGTTCTGATCGCGCTCTCGTCAGGGGCGCGTGCTCAGGATCAAACCGCAGGCGAGCTGCACGGCAAGGTTTGTGATGCCTCCGGCAAGCCGGTTGCGTCCGCCACGGTAACATTGAAGGGCGAGGACCAAGCCCAGCCTCTCAGCACGCAAACCCTCGCAGATGGCACTTTCATTTTTCAGTCGCTGCACTCCGGGACCTACAGCCTCCAAGTTGCGGCAGCCGGATTCGTCAGTGCAAACCTTCCGGCAGTTCCGATTCCAGCCGAGAACAAGAGTTTTGAAGTCATTCTCAAGTCTCAGCGCATGAGCGCTTCGACTCCCTCCGCTGAAGCGCCTCAATTCTTCGATCAACCCCAATTCACCGTCTCCGGCGTGACCGACACCAGTGAGCTCGGCGGCCACGGTTCCGCGCCCATGATGCGGACTCGGGAGTCGGTAGAAAAAGACGTCAGATCCTTGAGCGCCGATTCGGCCACGGCTCCAATTCCGGCTTCCGATGCCTATAAGCTCGCCGTGACCTATGCGAATTCCGGAGACTACGCCCGCGCCCGTGACCAATTGCAAAGCTTGCCTGCACCGCAGCAGACGGCAGAGTCTGATCATCTTCTTGCAACGGTCGATGAAAAGCTCGGGAATTCGCTCGACGCGGTTCACGAATATCAACGCGCGGACGAACTCGACCCCAGCGAATCCAACACGTTCGACTGGGGATCGGAACTTCTTCTGCATCATGCCGCAGAGCCCGCGATTCAGGTCTTCGCCAAGGGCAACCGCCTGTTTCCAAATTCCACTCGCATGCTGATCGGCTTAGGCGCCGCGGAATATGCAGCCGGCTTCAGTGACCGAGCGGTCCAGCGTCTCTGTCAGGCTTCCGATCTGCATCCCGACGATCCTCTGCCGTACGTTTTTCTCGCCAAAATTCAGCGCACGGAAGATACAGTTCCCCCCGAAGTGGTGAATCGATTGAAACGTTTTCTGGATCTGCGGCCCAACAACGCCGAGGCGAACGATCTGTATGCGGCCGCTCTGTGGAAACAAAGCCAGCCGGCTCCCGGCCAAAATGTCGTCGCCCAAATCGAGTTGCTGTTGAACACTGCGATTCGTCTCGATCCGAAGCTGGCTGCCGCTTATCTGCAACTTGGCATTCTCCACGGGTACCAGAAAAATTCCGCGGCGGCCATTGCTGATTTTCAGCATGCCATCGCAAGTCAGCCCGATCTCGAAGAAGCGCATTACCGTTTGGCGCAGGAATATCGCGTCTCCGGCAAGATGGACCAGGCTCGCGCGGAAATCGCCGCCTACGAACGCCTGCGCCAGCAATCCCAGCAGCAAACCGAACGCGAGCATCACGAGATCAAGCAATTCGTCTATAGCCTGCGCGACCAACCGCCCGCACAGATCCGGTGACCCCAGCGTTTTTTCGGCGCATGTGTCGGCGGCTCAAACGCTCAAGAAATCTGTTGCAAGTAGTGGCTCAATTTTTCGTTTTTCCCTGACGCGTCATCCTGAACGCCCGGGCTTTTACCAGCGGGCCGGGGGATCTCGCGAGGATCGGCTGAGCTCCACGCGAGATCCCTCGCTCCGCCCGAAAAACGGCTGCGCTCGGGAGGACGCCTCTGCTTGGGATGCAGGTTGGATCACCTTTGAAACTGAGCTACCACCGGACGCACGCCTTCGCGCGAGCGATCCAGCCCGTGTGTTAAACTCTCTGCTTCACAAAATTGAAATCTTCTGCAGCGACAAGCCCAATCGGCACATGCTTCTTTCCAAAGAATATGTGAATTATTTAGGTCGCGAGCTCACCAAGCGACTCATTGCGGGCAAGCTCATCGAGACCGCTGCCGTCCCAGTCGTGACCGAGCGCGTTCACGCCGCTCTCCTCGACGAACTCACACTCGAAGATCGCATCAATGACGAAGTCCGCGTGATCCTCGAAGCCTATTCCGAAGAGATGCGCAAAACCGGAGCCAATTATCAGGAGATGTTCCGCAAGGTGAAGAACGAACTCGTACGCAAATACAAGGCGGTGCTGTGAGACTGAGCCGCGACAAAGTCAATGTGCTCGCCCGCGCCGTCAGCGACGTCCTCAAGCAGATGGATCAAGTCGAGTTCATCGAAGACCCCAACACCATCCGCCAGGAAGCCCGCAAGATTCTCGAAGACCTGCTCAATCAGGAAGAAAAGATCGATCAGTCCGCCCGGCAGAAAATCGAGAGCCAGAAGCGCACCATTCTCGAAGGCTCGCAGGAGTGGGACATCCTCTACCGCAAGTACTACAACGAGGAAGTCAAAAAACTCGGCGTGTAAGAGCACGCCTTCAAGGATTTTTTCTGGCTATCGGACAAAAGGAATATAGGCGGGCGTTTTGGATCGATACGCACGGAATCCGTCCTGGAAGCGCTCTTCGAGCAGCCGGTCCTCAGCTCGAACCCGAATCTCAGTTCCGGCGATGAACGCCAACGCCCCGGCGATCCACATCGGCCACCAAGCATATGCTGCACCGGTTGCCATCAACATCCCGAACATCGACGTGTAAATGGGGTGCCGAATCCAGCGGTAGGGCCCGGTTTGAATCAGATTGTGATCGGCGCTGAGAGCCGCCTCAAACCGCCATTGCTTCCCCAACTCATGCGCCGAGGCCCACCCCAGGAGCACCGAGGCCGGACCGAGAACCATCGACGTCAAGAGCGCAGCCTTGGATTTTTGAAATCCGATCGGCTTCAACCATACGAAGATCAGCAAGAAACCGACGAACACCAACCCTATGCCCCAGCGCGACGATTGGGCACGTACCACCTTCCCCTGTCCCATCGCCTGGTGACTCGGCTTCACGAACCCGAGAGACCACAAGATCCAACAGAGTAGCAGCTCGGCCCAGGCGACAAGCAACAAAGTAGTGACCTGCACCGGACCGGAACCTCCGTGTAGGCCGCAAGAATAGCGGCCATTGTGCCTCTATCGCGCCTGCGAGCAATATCAACCGGAGTTTTACTACCCCAACAGCTTTGCCGCGTCCTTCGCGTGATAGGTGAGAATAATGCTCGCGCCCGCGCGCCGGATCGACAAGAGCGACTCCATCATCACGCGGTCGCGGTCGATCCAATTATTCCGCGCCGCGGCTTCGATCATCGCGTACTCCCCGGAAACCTGATACGCAGCCAGCGGCAGATCGAAACGCTGGCGGGCGGCGGCGATCACATCGAGATACGGCATCGCCGGTTTCACCATGATCATGTCGGCGCCCTCTTCGATGTCGAGCTCGATCTCGCGCATGGCTTCGCGGATATTCGCTCCGTCCATCTGATACGAACGCCGGTCGCCAAACTGCGGTGCGGAATCCGCCGCCTCGCGGAACGGCCCGTAAAATCCCGACGCGAATTTCGCCGCATACGAAAGAATTGGCGTGTTGATCAATCCCGCTTCATCGAGCGCGCGCCGGATCGCGGCCACCCGTCCATCCATCATGTCGGAAGGCGCTATGATGTCGATTCCCGCTTTCGCCAGCGAAACCGAAGTGCGCGCCAGCAGTTCGAGCGAAGCGTCGTTGACGATTTCGAAACTGTCCTGAACCGCCTGAGCGACCCGCTCGGCGGCCTTCTTCAGGATCTCTTGTTTCTCCGCGGGATCTTTCCCGACCACGACAGTGCGCGCAGCCGCTCCAAGGGATTTTGCCGTGTACGCAGCTTTCACAATTCCGCAATGTCCGTGCGACATGTATTCGCAAAGGCAAACATCGCCCATCAGAATCAGCCCGGGGACTTCGCGCTTCAGCGCGCGCGCCGCCTGCTGCACGATTCCATCCTCGGCCCACGCGCCCGTCGCAACTTCATCTTTTTTCTCCGGCAATCCGAACAGGATCACGCTCGGAATGCCCAGCGATCGAACCTGCTCGGCTTCCTTCACTGCTTCATCGACCGAAAGATTCGCGACGCCCGGCATCGAACCCACTTCCTTGCGAACTCCTTCGCCCGGACAGATGAACATGGGATAAACAAAGGAATCCGGCGTCAGACGTGTTTCGGTCACCAGGTTGCGAAGCTCGGCAGTATGCCGCAAGCGGCGAAGTCGCGTGATCGGAAAGGCCATAAGGTCACCAACGAAAGAAACTGTTCAACCCAGAATTGTATATCGTCCGACACTGGGTACTGGCAACTGAGTACCGGGCACTGGTTCTGCTACACTCGCCCTATGCTCGCTGCCTACGCGGTGCACGTCGAGCACTCCCGCGGACGCCGCTTTCCTGAGCCGCCGCATCCTTACCGCGACGATTTTCAGCGCGACCGCGATCGCGTCATTCATGCGCGCGCCTTTCGCCGCCTCGAAGCGAAAACGCAGGTTTTCACGCGCGGCCACAGCGATCACTTTCGCAATCGCCTGACGCACACGCTGGAAGTCTCGCAGATCTCGCGCACCATCGCCGGGACGCTTGGCCTCAACGTCGATCTCGCCGAAGCGCTCGCACTCGTGCACGATATCGGACATCCTCCCTTCGGCCACTCCGGAGAAAAAACGCTCGACGCCTGCATGCGCGAGCACGGCCTCTCCTTCGATCACAACCTGCACGCGCTGCGCATCGTCGAGGATTTTGAGCAGCGCTATGCCGCCTTTCCCGGCCTGAATCTGACGTTCGAAGTTCGCGAAGGCATCATCAAGCATTCGCGCGATTACGCCGCGAAAGATCGTCCTGAGAAGGACCGTCATGAGAACGATCGTCCCAACAAAGACCATTCCGAACTCGCCGAATACTTGCTTAACCAGCGCCCGCCGCTCGAAGCGCAGCTCATCGATCTCACCGACGAAATTGCCTACAACACCGCCGATCTTGATGACGGCTATGAAGCTCACCTGCTTTCTCTCGAGCAGATTCGCCGCGGGGTGCCCGTTTTCGACGGATTCTTTCGCGAGGTCGAACAGATTTATCCTGACGCTCCGGACAAGTTGAAATTCAACGAGGCGCTCAAGCGCGTTCTGAATCGCATGGTCGACGACTTGATTAAAAACACGCAGAAGCGCGTGAGCGAAAACGGAATTCGCACGCTCGAAGACGTGCGCCGTTATCCCGAACGTCTGGCCGCATTCAGTCCCACGGTCGATTCAGAGCGGAGGCAAACCAAAGAATTCCTCTACGAGAATCTCTACTTCAGTCCCGCGCTCGCGGAAGAAAAAGACGATGCCGAGCGCATCGTGCGCAGCCTGTTTACTTTCTGGATGAATAATCCCCACGCCCTTCCGCATAATTATCAGGAAAAAGCCAAAACCGAAGGCGAGTCACTGGCGCGCGTGGTCTGCGACTACATTGCCGGCATGACCGACAACTTCATCTACGATCAGTACGAAAAGCACTGCGGAAGATGATCATGTAGGGACAGCCGCCCTCGGCTGTCCGGCCGAGCGAAGCTCGACAGCGGGGTGGATTTTGACCCTCTGTGGTCTGACTCACATCTCAACCCATCGGATTTGCACCGCTGATGTGTTGATCCGCGTTTATCCGTGGCGATGAACTTATTTCTCCGCTACTCCCGCGACCACATCAAACAAAATTCTCGGTCCGCGCCGCACTTCCTCCACGCGAATGCGCTCGTCGTTCCCGTGCTCGGTATTTCCCTCTTCGTCCGTCGCCGTATACGGATTGAATCCGTACGCGATCATCCCCAGCGGGCGATACCGCTGGCACTCCGTGTATCCGCTGGTGATGTGTGGCACAACCGGAGTGCCGGGGAAATATTTCGCTGCGACTTCGCGAATCTGCGCATAAAGCGCGTTATCCGTGCCCGAATAATTCGCCACTCGAAATTTCGCCTCCAGCGGCTCGATCGTCACATTCGGATCATTCACCACCCGCCGCAACGCCTCAAGCACGTCGTTCGGATTCCCTCCCGGCAGAATGCGCACATCCAGATTCGCCCACGCTTCAGCCGGAATCACGTTGGTCTGCTCCGAGCCCCCAAGCATGGTCAGTGAAATCGTGTCGCGCAGCAGGAAATTCAGCGACTCGTCTCCTTCGAGTTCATCCCGAAATTTCTTATCCTGAATCGCCTTCCGGATATCCCGGTAATGCGCAGCGCGTTCTGGAGGCTCATAGGGAGCCATCTCGCGCAGAAACTCCTCGACCACGGGCAGCACCCGCAGCGGCGTGCGATAGGCGATGATTTTATTCAGCGCCGCCACCAGCCGGTCCGGCGCCGACTCCGGATTCGGACGCGACGCGTGTCCCGGCCTCCCATGCGCTACCACATGCAGCCAGAACGTGGTCTTCTCGCCCACATCCACGCCGACGTATTTCACCTGGCCGTTTTCCAGCAGATTCTCGCCGCCCTCATTGATCAGGAACTCGGCATTCTCCAGCAGATCGGCCTCGTGCGCGATGAACCAATCCGTTCCCGTGTCTCCAGCTTCCTCATCGGCAACGGCGAGAAAAATGACGTCGCGGTCCAGCGCGACTTTCTCCCGCTTCAGCATCACCATCACGACCAACTGCGCCAGGCCTTCATCTTTCATGTCCTGCGCCCCCCGGCCCCACAGGTAGCCGTCTTTGATCTCTCCGCTGAACGGTGGAACTCGCCATTGCGACGCGTCGCTGGTGACTACATCTGTGTGATTCAGCAAAATGATCGGCCGCTTCGGGAGGCCCTCGTCAGGTGTGGGGTGCCCCACTTCTCCCTGACTCTGGGAGAAGTGGGAATTCGCAGGAATCCTCGCCCACAAATCCCCGCGCCCTGGCGCATACTCAAATGCTCGATTCTCAATTCCTTCCTGGTCGAGAATTTTCTTGAAGAACTCCACCGCGCGCATCTCGTTGCCCGGGGGATTGCTGGTATCGATCCGCAGATATTCCTGCAGCCATGTCACGGCCAGATCGGAATATTGCTCCAGATGCGCGCGCGATAACGAAGCGGACGGCGTCCCTGTGGCCCATTCATTTCCTCCCACCCTGCGATTCGTGGCCGCGAGCAACTCCCAAGTTGTTCCCAAAACCAGTGCTGCGATAACGGCTTTTCGGCCTAAAACTCGTCTCCCTCGCGCCGATACTGATATCTGTGGCGTAGTCGTGCCCTCCCGGAAGTGCACGCAGTTTTTATATCAGGTTTGCCAAATTTACCAGGGCCAAGCCCGCCCCCAGTAACTCGATGGGCTACAATGTTCTGTGATTTCAGGTATTTAGCCGGTTACCGTTTGAGTTTGATTTGGCATCCAAGGTGTACTGCAATAGGAGTGTTCCCGGTTCGCCGGGATGTCAAAAAAGTGCCGCCGTCGCGTCAACGGCCGGCCCGGCATAGCCAAACAGCTAGCCTTCAGCAAATCAGGGACGCATTCAGATTTATGCACGCGTTGCGTGCCGGAGTCGAATCTAACTCTCCGCCATTAATCTTGGAGGAAGCTTTTTATGAACACACGTTTCGTGATTGCGCTGCCGCTGGCCGCCGTTCTGGCTCTTCCGGCGCTGGCGCAGAACAATACTTCGTCGCAAAGCTCGCAGAACCAGAGCGCCAACGCGCAGTCGACTACCGACAACGGCACCGCGACCGGCAAAGCCCCTTTGCAGCCGCCTTCCCGCGAAGGCTTCTGGGGACATCTGAACCCCTTCGCCCGCAAGAATTATGTCAAGCGGCAGACTGAGCCTATCCGCGATCGCATCAACGAGCTCGATGAACTGACCTCGGCTAATACCAAGCAGATCAAGGACACCGACGATCGCGCCCAGGCTGGCATCAAGCTGGCTTCCGACAAGGCCGACCAAGCCGACCAGCATGCCGTCGACGCCGGCAACAAAGCCACGCAGGCGCAGCAGAGCGCGCAGCAGGTCAACACCCGCGTGCAGACTGTCGAGACTGTGGTCAGCAACATCGACCAGTACAAGGCGCAGAACCAGACTGAAATCCGTTTCCGTCCCGGCCAGTCCGTACTGAGCAAGGCCGCTAAAGACGCGATCGATCAGATGGCCGACGGCGTGAAGGGACAGCACGGTTACATCTTCGAGGTTCAGGGATTCTCCTCCGGTCGCGGCCAGACCGCCATCGAGAACTCGCAGAAGATGGCCGACTCAGTCGTGCGCTATCTCGTGCTTGCGCATGACATCCCGATCTACCGCATCTATCTCGTGGGCATGGGCAACGCACCCACTCCCGATGAGAATGCGAAGACCCGGCACACCATTGGCGGCCGCGTCGATATCAGCCTGCTGAAGAACGATCTCGAGCAGCTGGCTTCATCGAACAGCGGAGCGACCACAGACACACAGCAGCAACCGAAGTAGGAAGTCGGACAATTTGCGGCCCTGCAGAAGAGGGCAAGTGATAGCAGCCCGGCGCCTTCAGCGCCGGGAGGGTTAGAAGTCAAGCATTCCAGAGGGATGCTTGAAAATTTCTCCCCACGCTTGGCCGGCCCGTGGTTCGCGGTTTTTGAAAGGGTGGGACGCGTCAACGGTTGAGACTAGTCGAACCCGAAGCCCCGAAGCGGCGTAAGAATACAGCCCGCAGCGCAAGCTGTGGGAAAGCGTCGCGAAGAAATAAGCCCCGTAGGGGCGAAATAAGTGAGCCCAGAGCGAAGCCGAAGGGGCACAAGCCCTGGGTTGGCAAAAAAAGCAACGAGTTCCCGCAGGGACGGCAGAGCATTCTTCGATAGCAAGCTTGTGTGGGACGAAAAGCCGTCTGGGCTTAAGTCCCTCCCCCAAGGAAAAGCCTCTCCGCAATGAGAGGCTTTTTTTGTGCTCGCGTGCACAGGCGGCCGATCTCTTTGGCACAAGGCACAGACATTTCCCGCGCCAGATCCTGCTGCTTTACGACCCGGCTTTAGCTTTCTCCTGTTCGACCTCATACCGCGCGATATTATCGCGCATCTTTTTCTCCAGCCTGCCGTCATGTGTCTCGCGAGCAAGCTCGAGCGCGCGGTCGGCGGTCTGGATCGCTTCCCCAAAACGCCCGGTCCTCTCGTAAGCGTCGGCCAGCGCAGCCAGCGCCTGCGGTTCTTTGCCTTGCGATAATTGCACGGCTTTCTCCAACACAGTCGCGGCTTGACCTGAGTCCCCCCGCAACTCGAGAACATGACCGAGGTTCGAGTAAAGACCAGCGGCGTCTGGGTTGAGCGCGACTGCTTTCTGCAGTTGCTCAACCGCCTCATCCAGTCGTCCAGCCTTTGCCAGTTCCCAGCCGAGAGCATTGTGCGTGCCCGCGACCTCGGGGGCCAGATCGACCGCCCTCCGCAAATGTTCCAGTCCCTCTTGCACCTCGCCCTTCTCGACCAGCATCGCTCCCAGTTGCATTTCCACTTCAGCGTTGGATGGCTCAAGCGTCAGCGACTTCTTCCAACTTTCTACCGCCGCGTCCGGATTTCCGGTCAGCGCCAGTGACACTGCCAGATGATTGAACCAGCCCGCATGGTGAGGATCCAGATCGCAAGCTTTGCGGTACTCTTCCACCGCTTCCCGCTCCCGGTCGATTCCGCTCAACGACACCGCCAGCGAGAAATGCGCGGACGCATTGTCCGGATCGAGCTCCAGGACTTTGTGCCATTCTTCAATCGCTTCCGGCAACTGGTTCTTCTCCATAAGCTCGAACGCGATATCCGAGTAGCGATAGCCCTTGATGGCATCCGGATCGATCTTTTCCAAACCATCCGGTGGAATATTCACAAACTCGGGAATGTTCACCGCACGATTGGCTGCAGTCGTATTGTCGACAAGAATCGCCGGCGTATCGTTTCCGTCGGCGTCGATGTGGGTCAGCATCAGGCGCGTATATGGTCCATGCGACTTCGAGGAAAACGCCAGCCAGCGGCCGTTTGGCGAAAAACTGTGCCACGAGTTCATCAGCGATGTGTTGCACTTCATCAGCCGGGCCTGGCCTCCGGCAAAAGGCACAATGTAAAGTCGGCTGTCCGGACGCATCAGCAGACCGTTGTGGTTTTGAACGAAGACAATCCACCTGCCATCCGGAGAAACTTTGGGAAAGTCGTTGCTCATGCCGTTGCCGGAAGCCCCGGCGACCGGTTCCGCTTCACCCCCTTTGCCGTCATTAAAGGGAATTCGGTAGAGATCGTATTGAATTTGAGGTTCGCGCGGATCGTTGGCATAGCTGGGACTCTCCGCTCCCGGCGGGTAGGGATCGCGAGCCAGCGCGCGGCTGAAGATCAGGTATTTCCCGTCCGGCGACCAAAACGCGCTGGTGTGGACAAATTTAGGGTTGTCCGCTCCTGGCAGTGGCCGCAGCTTCTTGCTTGACCGGTCATAAAAGGCCAGGATGCCGCGCATCGGATAGAAAACCTGGGTGAACGCGATGTCCCGGTAGACCGTACTGAACAACCGATCCGAGAGACCCGGCGCAAAGCCCGGATTTTTGTCTTGATGAGAATTCCCGATCCCCGGCGGACCAATCGACGTCACCACGTAGCGGCCGTCCGGCGAAATCTGCGACATGAATCCGAACCGCTTCACTGTTGGCTCGAAATTCGCCGCTCCCAGATTCTCCTGAAAAGAACTCCAGCGGATGAGATCCTGATTGCGGACGGTCATTAGTTTCTGGACCGAAAGAATCGCGTATAGACCCTTGTCGTTCTTCGGTCCATCCATGTCCAGCCCCATCGTCTTGCCGTCGCGGGAGAATGAGTGGCAATTGGCGCACGTATAAAGCCCCTCCATCACCGTCCGGCTCTCCGGTTCGGCGATGTTGCGCAATCTCCATTTGATCAGGGGGAGGGCCGAAGGCGGCAGCGGCTGGATCATTCCCTTTTCCGTTCGCGGCGATATCAACAATGGAACGTCGCGATAAAAAATGGGAGCGCCAACTGGGTCCGCCGAGGTCGTGATCGTAACCATCCCGCGCGAGACTGGCCGCTTCGCATCGTCCTCCGCAAATCCGCTGATGGTGACGGTCGCCGCTTTTACCGACCGGCTCTTAATCTTCGCCCACGTTGCCGCATCCGGTCTCCACGTTCGCGTAGAGATCTCCGGCAAACTTCCTTGCTCAATACCCTCCCCCGACCCCGCTTTCTCGTCGATTTCGGTGATCTGCGGGGCGTAGCCAGTTGTCTCGAAACGGAAGCTGGCCCCGCCGTTGGCGAAGCTGAACTCGATCAGCCAGCGTTTCGCGCTCGCATTGTCATGCCAGACAAAGGTGGGCGGGGTGATCTCCGGTGGGAAAACAGAACCATCGAGCGGGTAATCGATGCTAATGGACGAAACATCGCTCGCCGCGAAAGCTGATTGGGGAGCTGGCCCTTTCCCGGCTAGCAGCAAAAGTGACGCCGTCCCGAGAACCCCAGCCAGCAGGATTTTGTTAGAGACCCTCATTCGCTTGAGAATCCGCCGCGATCGAACACGCGCTGGCATTGCAAGCTAGCACTCCCGTAATTGGTAAGCTGTGATTCTGATCACTGCCTCGCGGGTGTCTCAAGGCCGATCCAACCCCGTCCGGCGCGAGCAGCAATGGGAAATTAGGCCTGTGCGGAACAAAGTCAAAATGGGGTGGCCCAGCTCTCGACGGTTTTGCCAGAAAGCCTGCCCCCGCCTTGTCGAAGGGTGGGATTTTCGGCGGAGCACAGCGCCGGTCGCCCACCCTTGTCGCGCTTCTTGCGACAGGGTGGGAAGTTTGAATTTGGTATGGAGATGGGCAGCACGACGCTTAGCCGCGAAGTATGGAGACGGGCAGCACGACGCTTAGCCGCGAAGCGGCGTAGGAATGCAGCCCACGCCGCGAGGCGTGGGATTCCCTTGAAGCGAACCAGCCCCGGCAGGGGCGAAAGAACCCGCTTTTCCACAGCCTTCCACAAAAATATCCCTCTCTCTTGTGACGGATAACCTTGACTGAGAAATCCAAACGGTCACACTGGAACTATGCGCGAGCGTTTTACCGATCAATGCCACGGCTTAGCCGTAATTCCAAAAATGCCTCGCAATTCGCTGATTCCAAAGAATTTACTTCTAACCCATTTATTTTCTATATTTTGCCAAAAAACAGGCGGATCACCCCATCGCAACCCCTTAAAATCCAAGGTTTTACCCGACGCGTACAAAAAAATGTGGGTGTGTATCGCACCTGCGCTATGCTTGCTCCCAATCGGAAAGGCGCCACCATGGACCGATTGCGGCAGGTGATCACGACCGACCAGATCCAGAAACGGGTCAAGGAACTCGGTCGCCAAATCTCGGACGATTACAAGGGCCAGACCGTTCAGCTGCTCGCTGTTCTCGAGAATGCTTTTATGTTTCTGGCCGACTTGGTGAGGGCAATGGACGTGCCCGTAATCTGCCAGTTCATCAAACCAAAATACAGCCGCTCCCAAGGCGGCGCCGGGCATGACGTCATGGAGATTCTTTTCACCCATGAACCGGAGATTCGCGGCCAGCATATTCTCCTCGTTGAAGGCCTCCTGCACTCCGGCGTGACCAGCGAATTCTTGATGAGCAACTTACGGGCCCGTGGCGCAGCTTCAGTCAAGCTCGTGACCCTGCTCGATCGCCAGGCCGCCCGCCGGGTCCCATTGCAGCCCGATTACTTTGGCTTTTTGGTAGACGAAACTTTTCTGGTGGGATATGGCTTAGGCGCTCCCGACCAGATCAATCGCAATCTCCCCTTCGTGGCGGCGGCGCAGCGGTGAGGTCCTAAAATGAACTCCACCCTCAAAACCGTTGTGTTCTGGCTTGTGATTGTGCTCGCGGCCTTCTCTCTATGGCAGGTTGTGCACGCTCCAGGGAATGCGCGCACCCCGGAGATCACTTACTCGACTTTCATCACAAAGGCGCAGGCCGGTGAGATCGCCAGTGTCAGCATCAGTGGAAGTGAAATCCAGGGCGCATATCGGAATGGCGCAGGAGCATTCCATCTGACTGGGCCGAGCAATCCTGCGGCATTCTTGGGAATCCTTCAGGACAAAGGCGTGGAGATCCGTTTCCAGAGCGCGAATCAGTCGAATCTGCCGCTGCAACTGCTCGGCACTTGGGCGCCGCTGATTCTATTGGGGGCGTTGTGGTTCTTCATGGTTCGGCAGATGCAAATCCGGCAGAGAAGGCCACCGAGTGGACCAAGTCCAGGTCTCGATTATCCGGGAGGTTAGGCGCTTCCCACGCTTGGCCTAACGACTTCCGTTATTCGCAAGAGAAACGCGCCTTTTCGGACGGGAAAAGGTAAAATGGTGAAGCTGGAATTGGTTGGTCCGAAAATGGGCCCAGGGGCATCCAATCAGCAGGTGATGTTTGGCATGGGCGAGTTACTGCCATGAGAGTTTAGGAGTTTCTAGGTGAACTCAACTGTTAAGACGGTGTTGTTCTGGCTGCTGATTGTGGTTTCGGCCGTGTTGCTGTGGGAAGTTGTCAAAGGCGCGCGCGACGGGCAGAAAGATGCCGAGCTGACTTCCAGTCAGTTTATTGCGGACGTGGGTGAGGCCAAGATTCACGAACTGACCGTCAATGGCATGGAAGTGCGCGGCAAGCTAACCGATGGATCCGCGTTCCACACCAACATGCCCACCAACTACTTTACGCCGGAGATGCTAAACAATCTCCAGAGCAAAGGCGTAACCATCAATTTCCGTGACGTCAACAGCGGCAGCTTGCCGCTGCAATTGCTCGGCACGTGGGCGCCGCTGATTCTGCTTGGCGCGCTGTGGTTCTTCATGATCCGCCAGATGCAGACCGGCGGCAACAAGGCGCTGTCGTTTGGCAAGAGCCGGGCGCGCCTGCTCTCGATGCAGCAGAAGAAAGTCACGTTCAAAGATGTCGCCGGGGTCGACGAGGCCAAGGAAGAGCTGCGCGAGATTATCGAATTCCTGCGTGAGGCGCAGAAGTTTCAGAAGCTTGGCGGACGCATTCCGAAAGGCGTCCTGCTGGTCGGGCCTCCAGGAACGGGTAAGACGCTGCTGGCCCGGGCCGTTGCCGGCGAGGCCAATGTTCCGTTCTTTTCGATCTCCGGTTCCGACTTCGTTGAAATGTTCGTCGGCGTAGGCGCAAGCCGCGTGCGCGATTTGTTCGAGCAAGGCAAGAAGAATGCTCCCTGCATCATCTTCATCGACGAAATCGACGCGGTTGGACGTCATCGTGGCGCAGGCCTCGGAGGCGGACACGACGAGCGCGAACAGACCCTGAATCAACTGCTGGTCGAGATGGACGGCTTCGAATCGAACGAAGGCGTAATCCTGATGGCCGCAACGAACCGGCCAGACGTGCTCGATCCCGCTCTGCTGCGGCCCGGCAGATTCGATCGGCGAGTGGTGGTGAATCGGCCAGATGTGCGCGGGCGCGAAGAGATTCTGCGCGTGCATACGCGCAAGATTCCTCTTGCGGAGGATGTCGATTTGTCTGTGCTGGCGCGCGGAACTCCGGGATTTTCCGGTGCGGATCTCGCCAACATGGTCAACGAAGCCGCACTGGCGGCGGCTCGCCAGAATCGCAAGGCCGTGCTGCAGTACGATTTTGAGGTGGCCAAAGATAAAGTTCTGATGGGAGTGGAACGCAAGTCGATGCTGCTCTCCGACGAAGAGAAGCGGAACACGGCGTATCACGAAGCCGGCCACGCGTTGGTTGCGGCGAAAATGCCGAATTCCGATCCGCTGCATAAAGTCACGATCATCCCGCGCGGCATGGCGCTGGGCGTGACCATGCAGCTGCCTACCGACGACCGGCACAACTACTACAAGAACTACCTCGAAACCGAGATCGCCATTCTGATGGGCGGGCGCATCGCGGAAGAGTTGTTCCTCAACGTAATGTCGACCGGCGCCGGCAACGACATCGAGCGAGCCACCGACATGGCGCGCAAGATGGTCTGCGAATGGGGCATGAGCGATTTGGGACCTCTCACGTTCGGCAAGAAGGAAGAGCAAATCTTCCTGGGGCGGGAGATCGCGCAACATCGCGATTACAGCGAAGACACAGCCATCAAGATTGATCAGGAAGTTCGCAAGCTGGTCAACAATGGCTACAACACGGCGAAGAACCTCATCTCCGACAATCGCGACACGCTCGAAAAAATTGCGCGCGCGCTGATTGAGCGCGAAGTTCTCGACGCCAACGAGATCAAGATGCTGGTCGAAGGTAAGGAACTGCCTCCCATGCCGCCGCCTCCGTCCAAGCCGGATGATGGCGTGCAGCACGTAATCAAGCCGGAACTGCAGCCAGGCCGCGCCAAGGGCGGCGAACGTCCTGCCACGGCGTAAGGAATTTGAAATTCGCTTTCGGGGCGGCCTTCAAATGCCGCCCTTTTTTCTATGCTTCATCGCAAGCCGGGGAGCTCGAGTGCTAACGCCTGATCTTTAACAGTCAGGGCGGTCTGCGGCCCATA
>Ga0335072_10002223_pt1 | contig 30401 bp, 25 predicted proteins | sample Lox_Sample_21_FD_206725 | JGI IMG/M metagenome (GOLD analysis project Ga0335072, IMG submission 206725) | Soil microbial communities from Loxahatchee National Wildlife Refuge, Florida, United States - Lox_Sample_2.1 | ecosystem: Environmental > Terrestrial > Soil > Wetlands | place: USA...
CTACGGTTCCCCTGGTCGTCGTCCTGGTCGTCGCCGCGAGCCTGCCAACCTCCGCCCAGGCAGGCGATGACGCCGGCCTGGGCGGCGCCCCTACCACCCTGGCCATGCAGGACATCCCGGCGAACTACCTGGCCTGGTACATGGCCGCCGCGCAGACCTGCCCCGGCCTGCCCTGGTCCGTCCTGGCAGGCATCGGCAAGGTCGAGAGCAACCATGGCCGGTCGATTCTGCCCGGCGTCCGCTCCGGCGCCAACAGCGCGGGCGCCGAAGGGCCGATGCAGTTCCTGCCGACCACCTTCGCCGAGTTCGCCGTCAACGCCGACCCGGCCAACTTACTCACGCCCTACGACCCGGCCGACGCGATCTACACAACGGCGAGGATGCTATGCGCCGATGGTGCCCGCGACGGCAGTCAGGTCGGCATCCAGCAGGCGATCTTCGACTACAACCACGCCGGCTGGTACGTCACCGACGTGCTGACCTGGGCCGTCCGGTACGCAACTCCGGCCGGAACCGCCGGGATCGCCGCGGCCATCGCATTCGCCGAGGCGCAGGTCGGGAAGCCCTACTGCTTGGGCGGCCAGGGCCCGACCTGCTTCGACTGCAGCGGCCTGGTCTTCGCCGCCTACGCCGCTGCGGGCATCCATGTCGCCCGCACCACCTACCAGTGGCAGCAGGACGGCCCCCAGATACCGCTGTCCCAGATCCAGCCCGGCGATCTGCTGTTCTCCGCGGGCTCCGACGGCACTTCCGCGAACCCCGGCCACGTGGTGATGTACCTCGGCAGCGACCAGGTCATCCAGGCGCCGCATACCGGCGTAGACGTACAGATCGACCCGCTCGACCTGGCCGCCATCGTCGTCGCTACTCGGCCCGCCGACCTGGGCAGCAGTCCGTGACCGCGGCCTCGGCCCGTTCCTCACCCGCGAAGGAGGCAGAACCCATGGACGCGCCCACAGTCGGCCGACCCGCTCGAGCGGCTGGTCCTCTAGCGCCACCGCATCATCCAGGACCGAGTGAGCGCCGACTGGTACGTACTGGTCCCCGGACCGGTCCGGACGCCAGAGCCGTTTCCGTCCGGGCACCCGGACCACCCGGACCGGTCCGTGCCGGTCCCCGGACCGGTCCGGCGGCGGTGTCCGGGAAGGCAGGGTCGCCATGACCGAGCACGCAGCAAGCCCGCAGAGGGATCCGGGCCAACTCCTGTACTCAGTCGAGGAAGCGGCAGACCTGCTCGGCATTGGCCGGACCTTCATGTTCCATCTGCTCGCCACGGGCGAGATCGACTCGCTCAAGATCGGCAGGCGCCGGAAGATCGCTCCTGACGCCCTCGATGGCTATATCGAGCGGCTGCGCGCAGTGCAGCGCGGTTACTGCGAGCGGGCCGAGGGATCCCCGACGCCGGGCCAGCGAGATAGGCAACGAGGATGACGGAAACGGGTCATGCACTTCATGCGCCCTTATCCGGCCAACGATCTTCAGGACCGGGAGCGCAACTCCGGCAACCGCGTGCCGCTGCGCGGGCCAGCCGTTCCCAGACGACCGCGCAAGGCGTCGTGGCCGCCCTGGCTCTTCCGGCATCATGCCCAGCGCCTTCACAGCCCCTCCGCCCGCTCCCGCTGGCCAATCTTCACCAGCTGCCACGCGAAACTTCGATGCTGTACGACATAGGACGTGTCGACCCATCCGGAAGGGTCGCGAACGTCGACATCGTCGAAGCTCTTCGCTGGCGGCCCGGAGACAAACTCGAAATGATCCTCAGCCAGCTCGCGATAGTCATCCGCGTGTCCCCCGACGGCCTTTTCTCCGTACCGCGCAGGCCCCGCATCATCATTCCGGCGAAAGCGCGGCGACGTTGCGCTATCAGGCCCGGCGACCAGGTACTGCTCGCGGCAGCACCGGAGTACGGCATCGTGATCGTATACCCGCTGTCAGTAGTGGACGAAATGATCACCAGTTATCACTGCGCACATTCTGCTGAGAGTTGGCGTGAACATGGATGACAGCAACCACTTCGTACCCCAGGGTGAGATCGAGGCAGCGAGGATGCTGATCGCGAAGATGGGATTTAGCCCGGCCGATCTCCTGCGCTCATCCACGACACCATCGGAAGCCCCGGTGTTTTCCGAATATATTCCGCGAGTTTCCAAAGCGGTCAGCCCCGGAACGCGCCGGGTATACAGCACCTATTGGAACCGGGTAGTCGGAGCGTGGGGGCCGAGGCCTATCACGTCGGTAACTCCCCTCGAGATCAGTCAGCTCGCCGAGCAGGTCAAGGCCAACGTTGTCAAACGCAGAAATGCCCGCGGCGGACGTGGAGCAGCCGAGCATCTGGTTGCCGCTCTCCGGTGCATGTACAAGCACGCAGTCGCCGACGGCATTCTGACCGAAGCCGAGAACCCTGCGACCCGCGTTCCCAAGCCACGCAGGCTCCGCAGCACCCGCAGGGCGCTGCCGGACAGGCAACTCGAAGAACTCTCCCGGGTCGCCGCGTCCACCGGAGATGACCCCGCCCTGGACGCACTGCTGCTGCGACTCCACACCGAAACCGCCTGCCGGCGCGGAGGCGCCCTGGCACTGACGCCGGAAGACCTTGACGCCGAGCAGTGCCTGATCCGGCTGCACGAGAAAGGCGGCACGATGCGCTGGCAACCCGTATCACCTACCCTGATGTCCCACCTGCTCGTGCATGGCGAGAGCCGGGGTGGGCTGGCCTCAGGCCGACGCCTGCTGCGGTACGTCAACGGCCAGCCAATCACCTCCCGGCGTTACGACTATCTCTGGCGACGCCTCGGCTGCCATCTTTCGTGGGTGGCAACCCAGCAGGTGAGCACACACTGGATACGGCACACCGTCCTGACCTGGGTTGAGCGCCACTTCGGTTTCGCTGTCGCCCAGGCCTACGCCGGACACGAGGACCACGGCCGCGGGGGGCGCGCGATGGCCACCTATGTCCGTGCCGGTCTCCCGGAAGTGGCAACGGCTCTGGCCGCCTTGACAGGCGAACCTCATCCGCTGGCCGTTAGGACATACTCGCCCAGGCTTCCCGATTCCGACCGCGCCTGATCGATTCCACAGAGGGGCTTCGGTAACGACTGCGGACTTCATGGCATGCCCCCATTCAGGTAGCTGCGATGACCATTGACTGGGCGGATGGGAGGACGCAGGCGGGCGAGCGGGTGACGAAATGCAGGCCCCGGTGTGGATGGCGTGGTCGCGGTGATCAACAAGCTGACCGGGCAGACCGAGACGAGCGCGACGTCCCCGGCCAGCGCCTGAACGCCACTTGGTTGTATCGTCGCTCCGGGGTGCCAGGGTCGAAGGGCCCGATGGGGGGAGGCCGGATGGTCCGGAGCAGCCTTAGCCCGGGAACCGAAGCCGGGCCATGAGGATCGTCGCAGCACTGGGTGGTAATGCCCTACTGGAACGGGGCGAAAAACCCGATTCTGACATCCAGCAGTCGCACGTGCAGGACGCGGTGGCGGCCCTCGCCCCGCTGGCGCGGGCTCATGATCTGGTTGTCACGCACGGGAACGGGCCGCAGGTGGGGGTGCTGGCGCTGGAAAGCGCGCGGGATCGGGCGCTGTCGCGCCCGTATCCGTTCGACGTGCTCGGTGCGCAGACTCAGGGGATGATCGGCTACTGGCTCGCCCAGGCGCTGCGCCGAACCGTACCGGGCCGGCCCGTTGGCTGCCTCATCTGCCAGACGCTGGTCAACCGGGACGATCCGGCCTTCGAGAATCCGACGAAGTTCGTCGGCCCGGTCTATCCGGAGACGAAGGCGCGTGCGCTGGCGGCGGAACGGGGCTGGGCTGTGCGCTGTGACGGCGCGGCCTGGCGGCGGGTGGTGCCCTCGCCCGAGCCTCGTGAGCTGGTCGAACTGCCGCTGGTCCGGGTGCTGCTGGACAGCGGGGCGCTGGTGGTGTGCGCTGGCGGGGGCGGCATCCCGGTGATCGCAGATGCATCGGGAGGGCTGCACGGCGTGGAGGCAGTGGTGGACAAGGACCTGACTGCGGCCCTGCTGGCCCGCGCGGTGAACGCCGACGCCCTGCTGCTGCTCACCGACGTTGATGCCGTGATCGACGGTTTCGGTACCGCGGATGCCCGCCCCGTTCGCCGCGCCACTCCCGGTGAGCTGCGGACCCGGTCGCTGCCGGCCGGGTCGATGGGCCCGAAAGTCGAAGCCGCCTGTCGTTTCGTGGAAGCGACGGGCAAGCTGACGGCGATCGGCCGCCTCGACGATGCCGAGGCGCTGCTCGCCGGACGAGCTGGCACCGCTGTCTTGCCGTAGGCGGCACCTCTCGGCCCGCAGTGCCCGCCGGGTTCGGCGGTATCGGGGCTGGCCGAAGGCACCGTCGAGCAGGTGATGCGGCGATCACAGAACAACGCTTCGGCTGCCGGCTGAAGCCAGGGCCGCCGGGTCATGTCAGGCCTGCGGCATGAGCTCACCTACGGCCGAGCGGAGCTGGGGCATTGTGCGGCGGTCCTGGCGCGGGTCCCGGGGTCTGCACATGCTGCGCCCTCGACCGGCGGTGGCGACGGACGAGCCAGCGCCGGAGCTCGTCGGCTCCCCAGACGATGAACGGGAAGGGGGCCACGGTGGCGAGCTGCGCCGGCGCTAGCGGCGCGGTACCGAAGATGCCGTGCAGGGCAGGCGCGTACACCAGCAGCGCTGCGAAGGCGAGCGAGAAGCCGATGCCGCCGAGCAGGAACTTATTGGAGAAGACCCCGACGGAACGCAGCGACGCGTGGTTGGTGCGGACGGCGAAAGCGGTGCCGATCTGGCAGGCGACGATGCCGAGCCAGGCGACGGTGGTGGCCTGCCGGTAGCCGTGGTTCAGAGGGCTGCCGGGTCCGGTGGCGGCGCCCGGGTGCCACCCGGCGTGGCGGAGGGTGAGGAAGAAGCCGGCCATGACCAGAGCGGCGGAGATGACGCCGAGGAACCCCCAGGCGCGGGCCAGCATGGCGCGGCTGATGACGCCCTGGGTGCGGGGCCTGGGCGGGCGGTCCATCAGCCCGGGCTCGGCGGGTTCGCGGCTGAGGGCGAGGGCGGGCAGGGTGTCGGTGCCAAGGTCGATGGCGAGCAGTTGCATGACCGTCAACGGCAGGGGTATCGCGCCTCCGGCCAGGGCGAAGACCAGGAAGGGCACGACCTCGGGGACGGCGTGGGTGAAGATGTAGGAGATGAACTTGCGGACGTTGTCGTAAACGCGTCGGCCGGATTCGACCGCGGCGGCGATGGTGGCAAAGTTGTCGTCGGTGAGCACCATGGTGGCGGCCTCGCGGGCCACGTCCGTTCCCGAGCGTCCCATGGCGACGCCGATGTCGGCGCGGCGCAGGGCGGGGGCGTCGTTGACGCCGTCGCCGGTCATCGCGACCACCTGGCCCATGGCGCGTAGCGCGTCGGCGATGCGGAGCTTGGCTTCTGGGGAGCTGCGGGCGAAGACCACTTCGGATCCGGAGCTGAGCAGGTCGTCGAGCTGGGCCTCGGTCATGGCGTCCAGCTCGGTCCCGGTGACCACTTTCATCCCGGTGCGGCCGATGCCGACGCCCCGGGCAATCGCGGCGGCGGTCAGGCCGTTATCGCCGGTGACGACGTGGATGCGGAGGCCGGCCCGGTGTACTCGGTCGATGGCGGCGGGGACCTGCGGCCGGGGCGGGTCGAGCATGGCCGCCATCCCGGTCAGGCACAGGTCTGTTTCGGCGTCCTCGCGCCGGGCGGGGACGGCGGCTCCCGCGGGCAGCTTGCGGTAGGCGAATGCGAGCACCCGCAGGCCGCGCTGGGCGTAGCTGGTCATGATGTGTGTTGCCTCACTGCGGTCCGCGTCGGTGATCGGCTGTTCCTGCTGGCCGCGGCGGATCGCGGTGCAGCGGGCGAGCACCTCTTCCGGGGCGCCTTTGGTGTCGGCTACCAGGACGCCGTCGAGCTCGTCGACGGTTGTCATGAGCTTGAGCCGCGGGTCGAACCGGAAGAGCCGGCGCCGGTGCTTGTGCCGGTTGGCCAGCGAGACGTCCCGGCCGCAGCTGTCGGCAAGCTTGAGCAGCGCGAGCTCGGTTGGGTCTCCGGCCGGCTTCCCGGCGGCGCCATTGAGGTCGGCGTTGTTGCAGGCCGCCGCGATCCGGGCGAGCGGGCCGAGCCCGGCCGGCTGCCCCGATGCTGGGCCGTTGCCGGTGTGCGGGCCGGCGGGCCCCAGTGGTTCGAGGGCGGTTTCCCCATCTGGCGTCCAGGCGGTGGTGACGCGCATCCGGTTCTCGGTGAGGGTGCCGGTCTTGTCGGTGCAGATAACGCTGGTCGATCCGAGGGTCTCGACCGCGGACAGGCGCTTGACCAGCGCGCCGCGGCGGGCCATCTCGCGGACGCCGACGGCCAGCGCCAAGGTGATTGTGGGCAGCAGTCCTTCTGGGACGTTGGCTACCAGCAGCCCGATCGCGAAGCTAGCGGCCAGCGCCAGGCTCAGCCCGGCGGCCAGACCGATCGGCAAGAATGCGATCCCGGCGCCGACGGCCACGAACGCGATCAGCCGGGTGGCCCGCTTGACCTGTCGTTCCAGCGGGCTCTGGTCCGGCCCGGCACGCTGGCTGAGCGCCGCGATCCGGCCGATCTCGGTGCGCATCCCGGTCGCGGTCACCATAGCCTCGGCCTGGCCGCCGGTGCAGGCGGTGCCGCTGAACACCACGTCGGCGGCCTGTAGCAGCGGCACGCTGGCGTCGGCCTGGCCTGCTTGCCGGGTCACCGGCACGGACTCGCCGGTCAGCGTGGACATGTCCACTTCGAGGGTGCCGGTCACCAGCCGGGCGTCTGCGCAGACGCTGTCGCCTTCCTCGATCACCAGCACGTCGCCGGGCACCAGCAGCCGGGCCTCGATCTCGGCCAGCACCCCGTCGCGCTTGACCCGGGCGCGCTCGGGCAGGAACGCCGCCAGCGCCTCGACGGCTCGTTCGGCCTGCATTTCCTGGGCGAACGCGAACCCGGCGTTAAGGAAGATCACCGCGGCGATCGCGATTGCCAGCCGAGGGGTCCCGCTCACCCAGGCTAGCACCGCCGCCACGGCAAGCAGGACCGCCAGCGGCTGGCTGAACTGGCGGGCCAGCTCACCCGGCCAGCGCCGGCCGCCACGCCGGGACAGCACGTTGGGGCCGGAGACCTCCAGCCGGCGCGACGCCTCACGACCTGACAGGCCAGCCCGTGAGCTGCGCAGGTCCCGGAACAGCTGGGCGAGCGGCTCGAGCGGATCCGGGGCCGAAGCAGGTCCCCCGGATGCGGGGGCGGGTCCGTTGCGGGTATCCACGGCGGCGCGTCCGTGAAGCTCCGGCGGAGATGACTTCGCTGGCATGAGTCTGGAATCCCTTGTCGTGGTCTGAGTGCCGGAATCGGAAGGTCAGGCCGGATTGCCCTCCGCCGACGTCGTCTTCACTCAAGTTCGGGGGATGATGCTCCTTCGGGTCGGGGGATGGTGGCTAGCATGGTGGCCTTGATCGTGTGCATCCTGTTCTCGGCCTGGTCGAAGACAACGGATGCGCGGGATTCGAAGACTTCTTCGGAGACCTCGAGGGCGGGCAGGCCTTCGGTCTGGTGAACCTGCCGGGCGACCTTGGTGTCGAGGTTGTGCAGGGCAGGCAGACAGTGCATGAACTTGACCGCCGGGTTTCCGGTGGCGGCCAGCACGTGGGCGGTGACCCGGTAGGGCAGCAGCAGGGTGACGCGGTCGTGCCATCGGGCGGCGGGTTCGCCCATTGACAGCCAGACGTCGGTGTACACGAAGTCGGCACCCCGGACGGCGGTGTTCAGGTCGTCGGTTACCGTGAGGGCGACGCCGGACCGGTATGCCAGGCCCTGGGCGATCCTGCGTATCTGCCCGGATGGCCACAAGGAACGCGGGGCGCAGATCCGGATGTCCAGGCCCAGCAGCGCGCCGGTCACCAGCAGTGAGTTCGCCGTGTTGTTCCGGCCATCACCCAGGTAGCAGCAGGTAACGTCCTGTAGCGGCTTGCCGGCATGGTCGCGCATGGTGAGGATGTCGGCGAGCATCTGCGTGGGGTGCCACAAGTCGGTCAGGCCGTTCCACACAGGGATGCCGGAGAACTGGGCCAGAGTCTCGGCGTCGGACTGCGCGAACCCGCGGTATTCGATTCCGTCGAACATGCGGCCCAGCACCCGGGCGGTGTCCTTCACCGATTCGGTGTCGCCCAGGTGCGTGTCTTGCGGCCCGAGGTAGGTGACGTGGCCGCCTTCGTCGTGCGCCGCGACCTCGAACGCCGACCGGGTCCGGGTCGAAGTTTTCTCGAAGATCAGGACGATGCTCCGGCCGGCCAGCCGGTGCCGCAGCAGGCCCTTTTGTTTTTCCTCCCGGACCATGCTGGCCAGCTCGACCAGGTCCAGGAACTCTTCTGCTGACAGGTCGGTGACATTCAGCAGGCTACGTCCGTACAGGTCCATCGAATCCCCCATTTCGCCGCGGCGGCGTTGGTGTCGCGTTCGCGGCTCTTCCCGGGCCGCGCTCCTGTCCGCTGCAGGCCAAGCCGCGTGTCAAACGGGGTCGCGTTCGATCGGGCAGGTCATGCAGCGAGGGCCGCCGCGGCCGCGGCCGAGTTCCTCGCCGGGCACGGTGATCACCTCGATGCCGTGCTTGCGCAGCATGGTGTTGGTGGCCACGTTGCGCTCGTAGCCGACGATGGCACCCGGGGCAACGGCGAGGTAGTTGTTCCCGTCGTCCCACTGCTCCCGCTCGGCCGCGCGGAGGTCCTCGTCGGTGGTCAGCACCGTGACCTGGTCGGCACCGGTTGCGTTGGCGAGGGTGCCCCACAGGCTGTTGTTGCGGCGGACATGCAGTTCCCCCGGCCCGCCCTCAGCGGTGACGGTCCAGGACAGCAGGTTCTTGTCGATGTAGGGGTACAGGACGAAGGTGGCTCGGTCGATCATGGTCATGACCGTGTCGAGGTGCATCATGGCGTGCGACTGCGGCAGCTCGACGGCGATCACCATCGTGGCTTGGCCGGACGAGAAGAGCGCCTGGGCGAGGATCTCCACTGCCATCGGGGTGGTCCGCTCGCCCATGCCGATCAGCACCGCGCCGTTTCCTATGACGTGCACGTCGCCGCCTTCGATGCTGGCGGGAAGGTGGCTGGCGTCGTCGTCACCGTAGTAGGTGACGAAGCGCTCACTGGCGAACAGCGGGTGGTAGCGGTAGATCGCCCGGACGTGCACCGTCTCCCGCTGCCGGGCCGGCTTGGCCATCGGGTTGACCGAGACCCCGCCGTAGACCCAGCAGGAGTTGTCCCGGGGGAACAGGTGGTTGGGCAGCGGCGGGAGCAGGAAGTCATCGGCCCGCAGCATGTCCCATCTGAGGCTGTGGGTGCGTAGCGGCCGCAGGTCGGCCTTGAGCACGCCGCCGATCAGGTACTCGGCCAGCCGTGCCCCGTCCAGGTCATCGGCCAGCTTGCGGAGCGGCCCGGCCAGGGCCGGGCCCGCGACCTCCGGGGTGCAGACCCTGTCGAGCACGAATTCCCGGCCCTCGGGCAGATCAAGCGTCTCCGCCAGAAGCTGCCCGACGTAGTGCACCCGCACGCCCCTGTCGCGCAGCGTCTCGGCGAACACGTCGTGCTCTTCCTTGGCCCGCTTGGCCCACAGCACGTCGTCGAACAGCAGGCCACCGATGTTCCGCGGGGTGAGCCGCGAGAGTTCCAGGCCGGGCCGGTGGATGATGGCCTGCCGCAGCTGGCCCACCTCAGATTGCACGCTGAATGTCATGACCGCTCCTCTGGATGGTCGGTCTCGCTGCCGGGCCGCCTGGCGCTGTCGCCGCCGCCCCGCAGCCGTCCAGTGGGCCGTCCGCCCTGCTGGCCGGACGTGGCGGCGCCGTCTGCGGCAACTCCGGTGACGAAGTCGATCGGTGCCTTGACCTGCCCGGCGCGCTCGCGGCGAGCCTTCAGGAACGCGTACAAGATGATCCCGGCCAGGATGACGACCAGGGCCTGGTACACGGCGGCGTACCCGGCGGCGAAGGTGACCCACATGGAGAACAGCACTGCCGCGCCGGTGATCGACAGGTCGCGGGCCAGCAGCCAGCCCTGCACGCGGCGGCGCCTGGACACCAGGTAGGCAAGCTGGGCACAGGCCGAGATGAGATAGGGGATCGCAACCGTCACCACGGTCAGGTCGACCAGGTAGGTGAACACGGTCAGCCCGGTCTTGCTGGTGTAGGCCCAGAGCATCAACAGCGACGGCAGCAGCGCCGCGATGATGATGCCGAACCAGGCGTTGCCCCTTCGGTCGGTCCAGGCGAACGGCGCGGGGAACAGGCCGTCGTTGGCCGGTGCCCGCGACACCTCGGTGGTGACCAGGGTCCAGCCGTTCAGCGCCCCGATCCCGGACACCACGGCGAGCGCGGCGACCAGCTTTCCGGCCCAGGCCCCGTGGGTAAAGATCGCCTGGAATGCGGTGACGAACGGCGCGGTGTTGCCGACCAGCGAGTGGTGCGGGACCAGGCCCATGATCGCGGCGGTCACCAGCAGGTACAAGACCGCGCACGTGCCGGTGCCGAGCACCGAGGCGAGGCCGACATTGCGGCGCGGGTTGCGCACCCGCTTGGCGGTGATCGCCGCCACCTCGACCCCGATGAACGAGAACAGGGCCACGCCGGCTGCGATCCCGATCGCGCTGTACAGGCTGCCGCCGGAGGCGTTGAACGGGCCGAAGTTGGCCTTGGAGACGAAGAACCAGCCCACCACGCCGACGAACAGCAGCGGCAGGAACTTCAGCACGACGGTGACGTTCTGGAACCACGCCATGTCCCTGACCCCGGCCAGGTTCACCGCCGCCGGGATCCACAACCCCAGCAGCGCGATGCCCCAGTTGGTCATGCCCGACGGGTGGCTGATGCCGAACAGCGCATCAACGTACAGCACCCACGCTGAGACGATCGCGGCGTTACCGGCCCAGGCCTGGATCCAATAGCACCAGCCCGTCAGGTACCCGGCGAAGTCGCCGAACTCGTGGCGGGCGTAGGCGTACAGACCGCCGTCGGAGTTCGGCACCCGCCTGGTCAGCTGGCCGAACATGACCGCCAGGAGCATCGCGCCCACGGCGATCACCCCCAGCGTGACAAGCGAGCTGGTGCCTGCCCCGGCCAGCACCGCCGGCATCGTGAACACCCCGGTGCCGACGATGCTGCCGATCACCAGACCGCTTGCCGATGTCACTCCCAGGGCACGGGCCTTCTGCTGGTCCTTGGCTGATGTGAGCTCTAGCTGCTGTTGCGGCCCGCCAGGCGGGCGGGCGGTGGCAGCGCTGGACATGGAATCCTCCTCCCGGACGCGCCACCAGGCCTCTCCTGCACCGATCTCGCCTGCGTGCGCATCCTTGCGGCGCCGGGACATGCGGCCGGCCTGCGGGGAACCTGCCGCCGCGTAAATGCCAGGACCTGCTATCTCCCGATTTTCTTGTCCGGCGCCTGTCGTTCGAACGCCGTCGTCTCCAACATGATCCGGTTGCGTTCGATCGGGGAGGGCCGTAGGTCCCGCTTGGGGGAGCTGAAGGTAACGGGATGCGGCATGGGCAATGACCTGGCCCGGGTGGCGCCGCCACGTCATATGCTGGGGGTAACGCGCAGCCTGAGGCGGCACGGGCACGGGTTCGCCGGGTGCTGCTGATTCTGCCGGGCCGGGCCCCAGCGTGGGCGGGCCGGGCGTCGCGTTGTTCCCCCCAGGTGGCATCGGTGGTACATGGCCTGGGATTCTCGGAAGATGACGGGGGCCGGGAACGGCAAGCCGACGCGGACCCGCCACGAGCCGGGTCGGCGCAGGCCCGGCCTGGGTCCGCGGTCGCGCCGGATGCTGGCAGCGCTGGCCGTGCCGAATTTCCGGCTGTACCTGGCGGGGCAGGCGGTGAGCCTGCCGGGCACCTGGATGCAGGTCGTCGCACAGTCCTGGCTGGTGCTGCAGCTGACCAGGTCCGGCACGCTGCTCGGCCTGGTCGCTGCCGCTCAGTTCCTGCCGGTGCTGCTGCTGGGACCTTACGGCGGGCTGGTCGCCGACCGCGCCGGCAAGCGGCGGTTGCTGATGGGTACGCAGACTGCGCTGGGCCTAGTGGCGCTCACGCTCGGGCTCCTGACCATCACCCACGTGGTGCAGCTGTGGATGGTCTTCGTCCTGGCGGTGGCCCTCGGCATGGTGAACTCCGTCGACCAGCCCGCCCGGCAGACGTTCGTGCCGGAGATGGTCGGCCGGGACCTGGTACAGAACGCGGTCAGCCTCAACAGTGTCCTGACCAACGCCGCCCGCGCGATCGGCCCGGCGATCGCTGGCGTGCTGATCGCGACGTCCGGGGTCGGGATTTGCTTCCTGGCCAACGCCGCCAGCTTCGCCGCGGTGCTCGTGGCGCTGGCCCGGATCCGGGCCGGGGCGCTGCACCCGGCACCGCCTGCCAGGCGGGAGAAGGGCCAGCTGCGCCAGGGCCTGCGGTACGTGCGCGGAACGCCGGGCCTGCTGGTGCCGCTGATGATGATGGCACTGGTCGGCACGCTGGCGTATGAGTTTCAGGTCTCCTTGCCGCTGCTGGCCCGGGTCAGCCTGCATGGCGGTGCCGGGACCTACGCGTTCTTGACCGCCGCCATGGGCGCCGGCGCGGTGGCGGGCGGACTGGTCGTCGCGAGCCTGGCCCGGACCGGCCTGCTGCCGTTCACCGTGGCCGCGGCCGGCTTCGCGGCGGCGATCCTCGCCGCCGCGGTGATCCCGTCACTGCCGGGCGAGCTGGCCGCGTTGGCCGTCGTCGGCTTCTTCAGCACCGCGTTCATGGCCACCGGCAACACCACGCTGCAGCTCACCGCCGACCCGCAGTTCCGCGGCCGGGTCATGGCATTGTGGTCGGTGACGTTCACCGGCAGCACCCCGGTCGGAGCCCCGATCGTCGGAGTGATCGCCGACGACCTCGGTCCCCGCTACGGGCTGGGGATCGGCGCGCTCGCGTGCCTGGCCGCCACCCTGCTCGGCGCGATCGCCCTCAGCCGCATGCCCCCCGCCGATCGCTACGCCTCGCGGCCCCGCGAGCTGGACTGGACCGCCTACCAGCAAGCACACGAAACCCGCCCATGAAACGGCGGGCACGGCGCGAGGCTGGATGAAGCCCGGGTGCTAGCCGCGCGGCGCGCGGATCAACCACGCCGACGGCCGCCGGCTCTACAGCCCGGCGTGCTCGATCGCCGCGAGCACGGCAGCGCTGGTGGCTGTCGGTTTCGCTGGCCCGGCGTCGCTGCTGTATTGCGGGATCCCGATGCTCGGTATCGCCTAGGCCTTCAGCTAACTCAACTGGATTCAAGCCAATGCCGGAGCGAGCTGCACCTTGCTGGGCCAAGTCCTGCATCCGGTACTTGGCTTCCTAGCCGGGTGGGCGCTGATCGCGTCGGCCACCATCCTTCATGGTCGCGGGTCCCTGCGGGCGGGATCGGTCACCCCGGGCCTGTTCAGCAGCTCGCTCGCGGACAAAGCCGTGCGGCCTAGGAGTCTCGGAAGATAACGGGGGGCCGGGAGCGATAAGCCGAGCCGGGCGTTGCAGTGGTGAGGATGAGGATCGACCCGGGCTCGCCGGGTTGCTGTTCCCGGTTCGGGACCTTCGGCCCTGCCGCGCGGGACCCAGGCGGGCGAACATGCCGGGATGGATGATGATGTTGGGGGCACGGACGGGGGTGGCGAGTTCGCCCGGCTCGGCCGCGCAGAGTCACTGGGGCTGCTGGCCACCGTGCCGGTCGGGCGGCTAATCTTTACCGTCGGTGCGTTGCCGGCAGTGCGGCTCATGAACTTCGTGCTGACCGACGGGCTGATCTTGATGCGCACTGCTGCCGACTCAACCGTCGCCCGCAGGGTGGACGGCGTGATCGTGGCATTCGAGGCGGACGAGCTGGACGCCCCGGCGTGCTCTGGCTGGTCGGTGACGGTGACCGGGCGGGCCGCGCTGGTCACCGATCCCGATGCGGCCGCCCGGTACCGGCAGTTGCCGCTAGTGCCGTGGGCCGCCGGGATGCGTGACCAGTTCGTGACGATCACCACCGAGCTAGCTGAAGGCCGCCGGGTCCGCCGGTCGTCGGCCGCCGGAGGCAGCCGGGCCGGGGAGCAGGAGCGTGCGGGCTGACCGGGCGAGGCGCGGGCGGCCGCATCCGCGCTGCTGTGCGGGCAAACCGCCCGGCAGGTGACGCGGTGCGGGACCTCCGCCCCTACCGCCCGGCAGCGCCCTGCGGTGAACTCGCCACAACGCTGCTATCCGGCTCGCCGCGAGCATGGGAAGAGGATGGGTGTCCTGGCATTACAGCGTTGACGTTGATCAAGCGGGTACTGGCGACCGTGGCCAGTGCTGTGCTGGTGTGGTGACCCGACCCGACTCGTGCCGTTTGCCGCCTGTTAGCTGAGTTGGCAACCGAGTAGGCGTCCTTGATCGGGGTGGCTATCGCGCGGGCGATGCCGAACTCGTGGGCTATGCGGCTGATGATGAATCCGTTGGCCGCGCAGATCAAGACCGTGCACGAGGAATCGAAGGGCCGCTACGGCGCGCCCCGGGTGCGCGAGCAGCTGCCCGCCGGCAGCAACAGCACGGGCGCAAGCGAGTCGCCCGGATCATGCACGCCAGCGGCCTGCAAGGCCGGGCAGCCAGGCGGCGGCGTAAGACCACCATCGCCGACTCGGCCGCTGCCGGGCTAACATCCCACGTGAAGGCCCGATGGATCTCTCGCTGCGAGCCTCACGGCACAGGTCGAGGTGCCGCCAGGCGGGGTTCCACGACCTAGGCAGCCGCGTCGGCCACTGCCAGGAGACAGGCACGAAGCCCTAGTCCTTTCGGGTCCTAGGCCTCTAAAGCGACCTCAACGTCGGTGCGAAATTGAACCTAGGACTGGTGGCTGGCCGGAATGGACAGCCCCGCAGAAGAAGGAGCGCGCCATGCCCGGAATCGTGGTAGGCATCGACGGATCAGAGCACGCTCAGCATGTGCTGGAGTGGGCGATGCGAGAGGCAGCGCTGCGCCAGGCCCCGCTGACCGTCCTGGCCGTGCATGAGGTCGCGATCAACCAGTGGACCGGCACCCCGATGGTGACGGCGGCTGACGAGCCCTACGAGGATAAGGCCCGCACAGCGGCCGAGCAGATGGTGGCCGCCGCCGCGAAGCGGACGGGCGAAGCTGCCTCCGTGACGGTACGCGCGGTGAGCGGCCTGCCCGCCCAGGAACTGATCGCCGCCTCCATGGACGCGGACTTGATCGTCGTCGGCTCGCGGGGTAGCGGCGACTCTGCCGGCCTGGGCCCGGTAAGCACTCAGATCGCGCACCACGCTTGCTGCCCGGTGGTCGTAATCCGGTAACGACGTGGATGTTGATGGATGCGTCGACCCAGGTCGGTTCCGCCTGCTCGGCGTTGCTCATCGCAGTCGCCCTCCCGCTGCTTCCTGACACCTCCCATCCGGCCTGTGGCTACCAGATCATGGCTGGATCCCGGGTGGTGATCTGGGCCCCGGAATTCTGGCGCTTCCCAGGCTGGGCCGAGGGAGCCGACCTCATGTTCACCGAGGCCGCCGCCTGGAACGGTCCGATCCGATTCCGCGACGGCGTGGGCAGTCACGCACCCGTCACCGAGGTGGCCATCGAAGCGGCGCGGTGTTATCCACCGCCTGGTTTACGCTCATATCGGCCGGCCGGCGATCCGCCATCGACGCGGGAGCGCGACTCGAGTTCGGCGAGCGGGGAATCGAGGGCACACGTACCATCTCGCGGTTCCGGGCTGAGTCGCGCTGGCCCCGGCGGGCTCGCCGCAGGGACGGCCGCAGCGGCCAACGTCAGTGACCGAGAGCTTCAGCCCCGCGCTGTTCCCGCCTCGGGCCGGTGATCGAGTCGCGGATCACCACGACCGGGCAGTTGGCGTGCTGGACGCAGTGCTGGCCGGTCGACCCGAGCAGGGCCTCCACGAACCCGCTATGGCCGCGGCTGCCGACGACCAGCAGGTCGGCTCCGGCCGATTCGTCAAGCAGCACCTGGGCCGCGTTACCCTGCACGACCTTATTCGTGATCTTGACGGGCTCGCCGCTGCCGGAGACATCCGCGACGGCATCGCCAACCACCCGCACGGCCAGGTCTTCCCAGTCGACGTCCGACGTCAGCATCGGATAGCCCACCATCGTGGGGAACTCCCAGGCGATGACCGCCTCCACCGTGGCACCGGTTAGCCTCGCGTGGGTGATGGCCCAGGCCAGCGCCGCTTTCGATGGCACTGATCCGTCCACGCCGACCACGATCCGGTGCTGGTCGTTTTCCGTCTGAGCCGTCATGGCCGCCTCCCCGAAAGCTCGCCGTCACATTCCTGCGCCGATCGCATTCTCGCCACCTCCGTCGCTGCGCGACGATCATGATCAATGATCACGGTCATTTCGTGGAACGGCCAGAAGGCGCTGGGCCCGGCGCGGAGAGACCTTGGTCCCTAGATCCCTCATGACGTCGGCAACCGAAGCGCCTCACGGACCAAGGACCTCAGCGCAGTGGCCGAACGGCCCTGCCAGGTGGCGCTTAGCCGCTCCAGGCTGGGGTTAACGCTTGCCGGAGGTGATTGCCATGGCCGACAAGGCCCGTGTTGGGGCAGGGCCAGTCCGGCTGGGCCGATTGCTGTTCGGCCCGAACGGGCTGCGGCGGCCCTGGGACCGGCTGGAAGGTCTCATCGTGATGTTCCTGTTCGCGGTGTTCGTTACAGCTGCGGCGGCCGCGCCTTGGTTCGGAAGGCACATTTACCTGACCAAGCGCGCGGACGCAGCGCGGTTGCACCCGGCCACGGCGGTGCTGACGCAGAGCGGTCCGCCTGATATCTACGCCAACACTGTGGGGGAGGCTGCCGCGCGATGGCGGGCGCCAGGCGGCCGGTGGCAAACGGGCGTCCTGACCACCACGACCGTGCCCGGTATCTCCGGCGCGAGGGCCGGGACGAGCGTCCGGGTCTGGTTGACCGGCTCCGGCCAGCCGCAGGCGGCGCCCGTCAGCGCCGCCGACGCCATGTTCTCTTCGGTTGTGCTCGCCGTCGCCGCGGTCTCCGGCGCGGGAATCACGTTGCTTATCTGCTACGCACTTTGCCGCCTAGCACTCGACCGGCGGCGTCTGACCGCCTGGGCGTCCGAATGGTCCCAGATCGGCCCGCGCTGGACGAGCCGCCGGTGAGCAGCCGCGGCGTCTTAAAGATCGGCTCAGTCGGCGGTTCTTAGGCCGGAGGGGTAGGTACGTGCCGTGATCCCAGGAGCGGTGATTCTGCGCTGGTACCAGCGTGCCTTGGCTGCGCGGTGATGTGGTCGCTGGGGTCACGGTCTGCGCTTATCTGATACCCCAGGTCATGGGGTACGCGGCGGCGGCGGGCGTGAGTCCGGTCGCTGGCTTGTGGGCCGCGATTCCCGCTCTGGTGGCCTACGCGGCCTTCGGGTCGCCCGCGGTCACTGTCGATGGGCCCCCGAGGCCACGACCGCGTTGATGACGGCCATCGCCCTCAGGCCGCTGGCGGCCGGCACCCGGCGCGGTGTGCCGCCCCGGCCGCCTCACTCGCATTGCTGGTCGGCCTAATGGGAGCCGGCGCCTGGCGGAGGTCAGTCCGCGTGCACGACGGCGACCGGGCATGGCGCGTGGTGTAGCACGGCTTGGCTGACCGACCCGAGAGCCATCCCCTTGAAGCCCCCACGCCCGCGAGGCCCGACGACGACGAGTTGCGCACCGCGACACGCGGACAGGATCGCTGTGCGCGCGCCGCCCGGAGCGATCAAGCGCTGCACAGCGACCTGCGGACGATGCTCAAGTGCCCTGGCGATGGTCAGCTCAAAGTCCTTCCGGCAGACGCGGGCGTCGCCCAAGGTTCCGCGAGCGTCAGCCAGGGCGCACACGGCCAGCACGGGCACCTCCCAGAGCGCGGCTTGCTGGAAAGCGAAATCGACGGCGGCCTGGCACCCAGGCGATCCGTCGGCCCCGACGACGATGGCACCGCGGCCGAACTCAGCAGCCGGTGACCAATGCCCGCGCACCACCACGACCGGTCCGTGGGCATACTCCGCAACATGCTCGCTCACCGACCCGAGCAACAGCCCGGCCATGCCGCCTTGACCCCGGGCGCCGGTGACCACCATGTCGGCCTCACGGCAGTGCTCGCACAGGACGGCAGCCGCTGTCCCGCTGGTCAGAATCGACTGCACGTCCTTGGAGCCCATGAGATCACGCGCCAGCCGCAGCCCGGCGGCGGCTACCCGTTCACCGCCTTGCCTGGCGAATTCCAGCACATCTTCGCCATCCCGCGGCACCGGGAAGTCCGGCCCCCAGGCCTGGCAGACGGTCAGACCCATCCCGCTCGCTCGCGCCTGCCTGGCCGCCCAGCGCAGCGCCCGTTCACTGCATTGGGACCCGTCATACCCCACAAGAACGCCCAGGCGGGTGGCGCTTCCCGCAGCCCGCTCAGATTGCCGCGCATCTGCGGCATCCAGGACTGGCGCGGACGGGGACTTGAGCGACCCGGATGCTTTGCGCCTAGCGTCAAGGATCATCGGGATCACTCCGCCATGACGGCGACCGGCCCGAGCGAACGACTCAGCAGGGCGCGGGTGACCCCATACGTCTCCGGATGGGCAGGGTCGTCAGGGGTGTTCCGGCCGAGGTTGGTGCCCGCGACGATCACTTCTCGCTCCATGGGCGTTCTCCTTAGCTGTTCGAACCGGCCGGGGGTTGCCAGCAATCGGCTTTTACCTGCCCAGGCTCGCGGCACAGGAGGATCCGGCCCAGAGGCAGAGGGCGGTTTTTAGGCGAGTCGTTAGTCCTGTGGCTGACCGTGCTGAGACGCAGGGCGAAGGTCCCGCCGGGTTCCGGACGTTCGGAACTGTGCTATGGCTGGTCGCTTCGGTGCGCCAGGAGGTGTCGGTCCCCTTAGGCGCCATGGGAGGTGGCTATGGACATCATTGAAGCGCCCTCAGAGGGCCTGTCCGCCGTAGCGGCCTCTGCTGAGGAGATTGCACGTTTCATCACCGACGCCGGGGTGCAGGCACCCTCGGCGCACAAGACGCAGCCCTGGCAGTTCTACCAGGGGCGATCACAAGATCAGCATTGCCGACAACAATGAACGGCAGCTGCGGGTCGCCGATCCTCGAGGCCGCGAGATGATGATCAGCTGCGGAGCGGCGCTGTTCAACGTCCGACTGGCACCGCGGCACCATCCTAGCCGCCGACCCGACCTCGGGCGCCGGCATCGTGGTCCTGATTGCGCTCGTCTGGACGGCCCTGTTCCGTCGCCGCTGGGAGTCGGCGTGCATTGTGGCCGCCATCATGGCTGTGGAGGTGATCATCTCGCTAACGCCGGTGGCGCTGGCGGGCTCAGTGATCGCGCGCCGGGTGCTGCTGTGGGCGTTGCTCGGCATGCTGATCTCCGTGGCAACGCACGGCCTGCGAGACCGGATCGCTCGATCGCAGGCCGGACGGTACCGGCTGCAGGAGCAGCTTCACCGGCTCCCTGCTCGAGGACTCCGGAGCGATTGACGTCTCGGTCACTGATGGCGTCGTCGAGCTGGCTGGCGCGTTGCACCGGCCAGACCTGGCACCAGCCGCAGTCCGGGTGGCAACGAACGTCGACGGCGTGGTTGCCGTAACTGACCGGCTGAGCCGCCAGGTGGCCGGCGGATGACGCGTCGCCCGCAAGGCCGCCGGAACCGACGTAGGTGAGTGTGTGTTGTCCTGTGGCGAAGTCACGGCACGCCAGCCGTCTGCCGGCCGATGGGATTTTCCCGGCGAAGCGGCGCAGGACGACCGGGAGCGGTGACCGCCGGCCGGCGATAGCGCCGCCCTGCTGGACGGCACCGCCCTGCCCGGCCAGGGCGGCGAGGCGCGGGCCGATGCGGGAGGGTCGCCAGGGGTGTGTGGGCCCGTCAGGGGGAAATAGGACTGGTATGGGGGAGGCCGGGCGGCAGGCACGCGAGGTCGTCGTGGACCGGTCGGAGGGGTTCGGTGAGCGGCTGCTGGGCGCGCTGCTGGACCGGGCTCACGAAATGCCGCCGCAGCTGATCGCCCCGCTGGTGGCGGAGGAAGCGGCCAGGATCGGCGGCCGGGACGTCTGCGTCTTGTTGCAGGACTACGGCCAGCGGATGCTGCGGCCGCTGCCGGGCCGGGGGCTTGTGGTGCCCGAGCCGGCGCGGATTGACGGTTCTGTCGCCGGGCTGGCTTTCCTGCGTATGAGGGTGGTCGAGCAGCGGCTGGCCGGTGGTGTCCGGTTGTACCTGCCGTTGCTGGATGGCTGCGACGAGGTGGGGGTGCTGGTTCTCACCCTTGACGCCGTCGATGATGACGACCGGCGGCTGCTGGCGCGGCTGGCTGACGTGGTCGCTGGCCTGGTGGTCACCAAGAACAGCTATACCGACCAGTTCGTCTGGGCCCGGCGGGCCGCGCCGCTGAGCCTGGCCGCTGAGATCCAGTGGGGGCTGCTGCCCCCGCTGGCGATGACGACCCCGCAGGTCGCGGTGGCCGGGATCCTCGAGCCTGCTTATGACGTCGCGGGTGACAGTTTCGACTACGCGATCAACGACACCATCATGGATGTGGCCGTTATCGACGCGATGGGTCACGGGCTGAACGCGGCCATGCTGGCGAGCCTGGCTATCGGCGCGTACCGCCATGCCCGCCGGGCCCGGGCCGGCCTCGCTGAGATGTACCGGCTCATGGATGCCGCGATCAGCGGGCAGTTCGGGCCCGACCAGTTCGTCACGGCGCAGATGATGCGCCTGGACATCGCCACCGGCCTGCTGCAGTGGGTCAACGCTGGTCACCTTGCCGCGCTGCTGATCCGCGGCCACCGGGTGGTCCGGGCGCTGGAGGGCCCCGCAACGCTGCCGGTCGGTTTCGGCGGCGCCGTCGCGAAAGTCAGCCAGCAGATGCTCCGGCCCGGCGACCGGGTGCTGTCGTTCACCGACGGCGTGATCGAGGAGCACCAGCCCGGCGGGGAGCTGTTCGGCGAGCAGCGCCTGCGCGAATTCGCCGAGCGCGCCGGCCCGGAGTGCGCAGATTTGCAGGACATGGTGCGCCGCCTGTCCCACTCGCTGATGCAGGCACGGGGCGGGCGGACCACCGACGACGCGGCGCTGTTCCTGATGGAATGGCGCGGCGCCCCGGCCGGCACCACACAAGCATGATCAGGTCCCTGGAGCGTGATCGTGATCCGCATGCTCGGCGTGCCCAGCCCGAGCCGGGCGTTGGCGTGGTCGGCGAGGACGGGATCAAGGTCCTCAGCCGTGAGATCATCAGGCTGGCCAGAATGTCTGAGGATGAGGTGGCCGCGGTGCAGGAGCGGGAGCAGGCAAGTTGATCACGGACCTGGCTAGCGCTGTCAGCGCCGGGTTCACAGTGCGGTGCCGCTGCTGTCTCCTTCGACGGGCTTGCGTGCGACGCCCGATACGGCGAAAGGCTCGTCAGCAAGCCTGACTGTGCGGCTGTGGTGTCCGGCAATGGTCTTCTGCCCACGAGGGCCGGGACTTATGGCCCTGCTTCGATGTGCCGGCCTTGGGGGAGGTTGGCAGTTATGAGCGGACCTGCAGAACTACGCGGTGACCCGACCACGACCACCCTAGAGCGGCGTGTCCGTTGCCTTGAGGGTCAGGTACATGGCCTGATCGAGGCCATGGAGGTGCTCGCGCGCGGTCTGGAGGACGGGCCGATGGCCGAGCCTCTGGATAGCCGCGTCGAACAGGCAGCAAGGCGCACACACGAGCTGCTCCTCCTGGCCAAGTCGCCGCCGCCCGATACTCCCGCGGGGACTTAGCGACTAGCTGGCTGCCTCGAGGCCACACGCTACGTGCGAGGCGATTCTGACCTCCGCCGGAAACGGCAGCGATGCCTGCCACCTTGTCTGCTGGCGGCTCTTAGATCCCCCCTGGCGGTCGTGAGGCGTTTGAGCCGCGGATGGGTGATCCGTACCCGAAGCGGATTTGGCCGCACCCCCGCCAGGTCGGTCAGAAGATCGGGTAGGTCATCGATGGTCTTCATCACCGGGCCCTGTGTCCTCGCGCTGCTCTGGCCTTGTCGTACTCGCTGGTCACGGTCACGGCGCAACCGTCATGACCTTGCTGTCCAGGCTGGGCCGGCGGCACCGAGCGCGGCAGGGCCGGATGTCCGCGCCACCCGGGACCTTTGGCCCGCTGCGCCCGCCCGCCCGTCGGCTCAGAATGAGCGCGAGACGGTGTGGACGACAAAGGAGGATGGCATGAGGCGGTGGCCCAGCGGGAGGCCAGACCGATATCGCCAGCCTGCGCCATGTGCTCGCGGCAGAGTCGGCGGCCGTGGTGGGCGCCAGCCGGCGGCGGCCGTTTCGTGGAGAAAACCGGCTCGATGGCGCCGCCGCCTGCTGGACGGCGCCGCGGGCGCGACCGACGTCCCGGAAGGAATATGAGGAGACCGATGAACGCACCAGAGAGCGTGACCGGCGCGGACACCGCCCGGAAACCCTTACCGGCCGCGGGCAGCCACGATGCCAGGCCGTGATGACAGGCGCATCCCCGTCCGCGAGTGGATGCTCCGTTATGACGGGTATGCGCCAGGCGAGGAGGGACTGCGCGAGGCGCTCTGCACCACGGGTAACGGCTATTTCGCTTCCCGCGGCGCGGCGCCGGAGTCGGCCGCGGACGGGACCCATTACCCGGGTACCTACGTCGCGGGTTGTTACAACGAGCTGTCGACCGAGATCGCGGGCGGCGCAGTGGCGAATGAGAGCCTGGTCAACGTGCCGAACTGGCTCCCCGTGACCTACGCCGCTGAGGACGGGCCCTGGCTCGATCTCGGCAGCCAGGAAGTGCTCGGGTATCAGGTCGGGCTTGACCTGCGCCGCGGTGTGCTGACGCGCACTTTGCGGTCCCGCGACGGACAGGGCCGTGTCACCAGGGCCACGTGCCGCCGGTTCGTGCACATGGGGGCTGCGCACCTGGCCGCGCTGGAGCTGACGATCGTGCCCGAGAACTGGTCAGGACGCCTGCGCGTGCGGTCGGAGCTCGACGGCACGGTCCAGAACACCGGCGTGCCTCGGTACCGCGGGTTAAGCAGCCGTCACCTTGTCCCGATCGAGGCTCGGAGCCTCGACACCGCGGCCGTGCTGCTGGTGGTGGAGACCAGCCAGTCTCGCATTCGGATTGCTGAGGCGGCTCGAACCCGGCTGTTCCGCAACGGGGCGCGCGTAGCGGGGGAGCCGGGTGTGTTCAGCGGTGCGGGGCGGATTGGCCACGAGATGGCGATCGAGGTCGCCCAGCAGGACGCGGTCACCGTCGAGAAGACAGTGGCCATCGCCACCTCGCGGGACCACGCGATCTCGGACGCGGCGGTGGCGGCGGCCGGCTGGCTGGAGGCCGCGGACTCGTTCGACGACATGCTTCGCCAGCACGTGCTGGCCTGGGCTCACCTGTGGGCGCGGTTCCGTATCGAGCTGAAGGGCAGCCAGGCCGGCCAGGTACTGCCGGTGCTGCGGCTGCATATCTTCCACTTGCTGCAGACGGTCTCGCCCAACAGCATTGACCGAGACGTCGGGGTGCCAGCGCGCGGGCTGCACGGCGAGGCCTACCGTGGGCACGTCTTCTGGGATGATCTGTTCGTCTTCCCGGTTCTCAACCTGCGGATACCTGAGCTGAGCCGGTCCCTTAACGCCTACCGCTACCGTCGCCTGCCCGCTGCGAGGCGGGCGGCAATCGAGGCCGGTCACGTGGGCGCCATGTACCCCTGGCAGTCCGGCAGCGACGGGCGGGAGCAGAGCGCTCTGCTGCACCTCAACCCCAAGTCGGGCCGGTGGCTGCCAGACACGACGTACCGCCAGCGCCACGTTGGCATTGCGATCGCCTACGCCGCGTGGCAGTACTACCAGGCGACCGGCGACCGCGAGTTCCTCGCTCTGCAGGGCGCCGAGATGATCCTGGAGATCGCCCGGTTCTTCGCCAGCAGCGCCGCATACGATCGCCGCCGCGACCGCTATGTCATCCGCGGGGTGGTGGGCCCGGACGAGTTTCACACCGGCTACCCCGAAAGCCCCGACGCGGGGATCGACAACAACGCCTACACCAACGTGATGGCCACCTGGCTCCTGCTTCGCGCCGCAGAGGTACTGGAATTGCTGCCCGACCACCGCCGGACCGAGCTCACCGAGAAACTGCACATCACGGCCCCCGAACGGCAACGCTGGGAGCACATCTCTCGCCGCATGTTCGTCCCGTTCCAGTCCGGTGGCGTCATCAGCCAATTCGAGGGATACGAGAACCTGAAGGAACTCGACTGGGAGGACTACTACGCCAGGTACGGCGACATCAGCCGGCTCGACCGCATCCTCGAGGCCGAAAACGATTCACCGAACAGGTACAAGGTGTCCAAGCAGGCCGACGTGCTGATGTTGTTCTACCTGCTGTCCGCGGACGAGCTCGCTGAGCTCTTCGGCCATCTCAGCTACCCCTGGGATCCGGGCGGCATCCCTGAAACGGTCGCGTACTACGTGGCCCGTACGTCCAACGGCTCCACGCTCAGCGCCGTGGTCCACGCGTGGGTGCTGGCCCGGGCCAGCCGGGAGCGGGCGCTGGAACGTTTCGTCGAGGCGCTGCGCAGCGATATAGCTGACGTCCAGGGCGGCACAACGGCCGAGGGCATCCATCTCGCGGCGATGGCAGGCACCGTCGACCTGCTGCAGCGTTGCTTCGCCGGCATGGAACTGCGCGACGACGTCCTCTGGCTGAATCCGTTCTGGCCGAAGAGCCTCGGCAGGCTCGAACTCTCTGTCTTCTATCGCGACCACGCGATCGCGCTGAGCATCGCGGACCACACGGTCCGGGTCAGCAGCGGGCCGGGTAGTTGCCCGCCCGTCCGCGTCGGCTGCCGCGGCCAGCTGCGCGACCTTATGCCCGGGCAGATCCTGGAGTTCTCGCTCTGAGCCAGGATGGCGGACAGGCGCACGGCCCGCCCCTGACCCCGGGATGCCCGGGCCGGGATCGTGGACGATCCTCGTACGGTTCTTGGCGCGGCGGCGCTCAGGAGGATGCCACCAGCTGGCCGGCACGCCCGTCAGCCCCGCCAACTGGGCTGGTCGGCCTATCAGCAGGCCCACGAAGTGCGTGCCTAATGAGGCTGTCGGGCCGGGCGGCTTGCGGAACTCCTGCTCGAAACTGTCGTGCACCGACCGCAGCGTGCGGTCACGTTCGGCCGAGGTCTGCGGGTAGCGCTGGTATACCGCCGTCCAGATCAGCCGGTCCCGGCCGCCGAACCTCGCGTGCCAGGTATGCAAATCGAAGGCGATCACATCGCCCGCCGTGGTAGCGGCCACGTATCCGGGGATGCTCGCCTGGTAAGCGGCGGCCTCCGCCTCGCTTCGGACGGGCATGTGCCGACCGCGGTAGGGCAAGATGCGCGTCAAGATCCCGGACCTGTCCATGGCCCTGGAAGGCCGGTCCGGCGATCATCACGCGCTGATGTGCCGCCTGCACCTAGACCCCACCGATCATCTGGAGGCGATGATCGCCCGGCTGGACGCCCAGATCGAAGCGATGATGGCCCCCTTTCGCACCGCCCGGGACCTGCTGACCACCGCCCCGGGCATCGGCCCGCTGTCCGCCGCAGCGGTCATCTCCGAGATCGGCGCCGACGTCCGCGAGTACTTCCCCGACGCTGCCCGCCTGGCCTCCTGGACCGGGCTGTGCCCCGGCAACCACGAGTCAGCAGGCAAACGGCGCTCCGGCAGGCGGCGCAAGGACAACGAGCACCTGCAGTCCCTGCTGGTCGAATGCGCCTGGTCCGCGGTCCGCCACGACGGCTACCGCGCGCCCAGCTAGGGGCCATTCACGTATCAGCCTGCGGCGCCGAGCGCTCGGACGGAGCTGCTGTCTTCGGTTGTCGGGCCTGGGTGGTGGATGAAGCGGGACGCTCGGCGGCGGATGCGCCGCTCCAGGCGTTGGGCATGGCTGGTTGCGGGTCGCGGGGTGCGGGCGTGGGGGCCGTGGTAGAAGGGGGTCTTTGCCAGCTCGACGAGCAGCAGGTAGATCGCGACCATCCCGAACAGCAGCAGGAAGAAGGTGGTTGGCAGCGGCGTGAAGCCTAGTAGGTGCGCTAGCCCGGTGTAGGGCAGGATTGCGCCGACCAGGGCCGCGCCGGTCGGCACCAGCAGCATCGGACGGCTGGGCCTGCTCTTCAAGAACGGGACCCGCCGGGTGCGGATCACGTAGATGACGAGGGTCTGCGTGGCGATCGACTCGACGAACCAGCCGGTCCTGAACTCGGCGTGGCCGGCGTGAAGCAGGACGAGCATGACCCAGAAGGTGAGGAAGTCGAAGATCGAGCTGATCGGGCCGAACACGCACATGAAGTTCCGGATGAACTTCATGTCCCAGGCCGCTGGTCGGGCGAGTGCCTCGAGGTCGACCCGGTCGGTCGGGATCACCATCTGTCCGGTGTTGTAGAGCAGGTTGTTGAGGAGGATCTGCGACGGCAGCATCGGCAGGAAGGACAGGAACACGGAGGCGCCTGCGGCGCTGAACATGTTACCGAAGTTGGAGGACGTGGCCATCAGGACGTACTTCATGGTGTTGGCAAAGATGCGGCGGCCCTCCATGACACCTTCTGCCAGCACGCCGAGGTCTTTTTCGAGCAGCACCACCTCGGCTGCTTCCTTGGCCACATCTGTTCCCGAGTCCACCGAGATCCCGACGTCGGCGTGATGCAACGCCACCGCGTCGTTCACGCCATCGCCTAGGAACGCCACGTCTTTGCCTGTGCGGCGAGCCACCTTGATGATCCGCGACTTCTGGTCGGGGCTGATCCGGGCGAACACTGTGGTTGTCGGGATCGCCGCTTCGAGGTGGTCGTCGTCGAGCGATGCGACGTCTGCGCCGCTGAGCACCCCCGCGCAGTCGACTCCGATTTCCGTGCATACCTTGGCGGCCACCAGGCCGTTGTCACCGGTGATGATCTTGACCTGGATTCCTAGTTGTTGGAGCTGGGCGATGGACGCGCCGGCATCGGGCTTGGGCCGGTCGGCGAACGTCAGGAAGCCCTCTAGCGTCAGGCCGTGCTCGTCGGCCGCGGTGAGCGCCGCCACGCCCTGAGCGGGCCGGGTGGCGACGGCCACCACTCGGGCTCCCTGGGAGAACAATCCCTCCATGGTGGGCCGGGCGCTGTCGGGGACACGCATGCACCGGCCGATTACCACCTCGGGGGCGCCCTTGGTGATCAGCGTCGGCTGCCCGTCAGGGTCCTTCACCAGGACCGAGGCCAGCTGCCGCTCGTGGTCGAACGGGAGGGTGCTGAGTCGCTGCCAGGCGCCAGCGGTGGTGGCGACCAGCCCTCCCGGAGCCGCGCTGGGAGCTGACCACAGCGCCTGGTCCAGCGCGTTCCCGCCGACTGGCTTTCCGGCAGTGACCGTGGCTTCGTTGCATACCAGCCCGAGCAGGAGCGGGCGGTCGCTATCTTGGCCACCGGCGTCCAGTGCCCGCTCGAAGTTGATGACCCCTTCGGTCAGGGTGCCCGTCTTGTCGGTGAACAGGATCTCGATGTTGCCCAGGTCTTCTATGGCGACCAGGCGTTTTACCAGCACCTTCTTGACCGCCAAGGCCTTCGAGCCGGCGGAGAGGCTCACCGTCACGATGGCGGGCATCATCTCCGGGGCGATGCCGACCGCAATGGCCAACGAGAAGAGCAGCGCCTCGACCAAGGGCCGGTGCAGCGCCACATTGACGATGAAAATGAACACCGTCAGCACCGCGGCGACCGCGAACAGGAAACGCGAGAAACGCGACAGCCCCGCCTCGAAGGCGGTCTGGCCATGCCTTTCGGCCAGGCCCGCGGCGATCTGCCCGAAGGCCGTACGGGGACCGGTCGCAACCACCACGCCAACGGCCGACCCCTGGTGGACGATCGTCCCCATGAACGCACATCCTGGCTGGTCCTGCGGCTGGTTGCCCGTGGTGGCCGTCACCGACTTGGCTACCGGCATCGACTCGCCAGTCAGCACGCCCTCGTCGCACTCAAGCTCGCCGACTTCCAGCAAGCGCAGATCGGCAGGGACCAGGTTACCGATACGCAGTGAGACCACGTCGCCAGGCACGAGGTCGCTGACCGGGGCCCGCCTCATCCGCCCGTCTCTGCGGACCTCGGCCTCCTGCCGGATCTGGGCGCGGAGCGCGGCCATCGCCTGCTCGGCCCGGTACTCGTTGAAAAAGCCCAAACCGACGCTCAGGGCGACGATCACCGTGATGATCAGCGCGTTGGGGCCACCACCGGTCAGCCCTGACACCAGCGCCGCCCCGAGCAGCAGAATCAGGACCGGGTTCCGGACCTGGCGGAGCAGGACAGTGATGGCACGCACCCGGTGCGTGCCCAGCGCATTTGGCCCGAAACGCCGCAGCCGCTCCGCCGCAGCCGCAGTCGAGAGCCCGTCCTGGCCAGTTCCCAGCTGCGCGAGCACCTCATCAGATGACAGGCCGGCAGCGTCCGCAAGGGTCAGCTCCCCGGGCGGGGGACTCCCAACAGCGACCATGGGCACAACCTCACCCGTTAGATCTCACCACCGCCAGGGCCGTTTGTCCTGCCCTCTGAGAGCAGCGCGCCCGGGCGGCAAGATCAACGGGTTGCCATCCTGGCGCAGTTGCCAGTGATCAGCTTGCCGTCCGCCCCGCCGAACACGCGGCCGCGGGCCGCACATCCACGCGAGCGTGCATCTCGATGTCCGGCCCCGACCGGACTTGCGCCTCGGCCATCGGGACCTGTACGGCATCAGGACCGATATGAATTCCGCCCAGCGGCACGAAAGTCAGTGCCGGCCGATAAGCCCTCTTCACCCGAATGACTGCGGAAGGCGTGGGTCACGATCGAAAATGGTTGACTGGATATCCCTGATGGCGAGGTCCAGTTCGTCGATGGCGTCACAGATCTTGACGCCTGCCCTGTGCTCACCGATCATGCCCAGCGCGGCCTGGAGATCCAGACCCGCGGCAAAGATCCGGTGGACCACGACTTCATTCATGCCCTCGGCAATCCGATCGCGATCTTCTATCACATACTGGGCAGCTTCTGCTGAGTCGACTGTGCCGTTGACGTGTGACACCTGGTCCCAGTTAGCCGACGGATCCCGGGTCGGCAATACGTGTGCCGCGTCCGCGGCCGGAACCTTGGCTGTGACTACAACGGACGACGAGCTTGCTGACCTGTGCATCGTTCCGGCTCCTTGGGTCTCGGCCCGCCAGAGTCTGGCCGTACCACCAGGGTCCGGAGCGACGCGGTCGCCTGCGTCCATACTCGCTATAGCGCCGGATGATACGGGCACTTCTCTGTATCAAACTACGCCCGGCCCGAGTCTCGGATAGCCGGCGTCGGGATCCTGCCGACTGGCGCCGCGGTGAAGCGTGACTGTGCTGGTTGGCCAGATGCACCTGGTTCAGAATCTGGTCGGGGCTACGAGTCAAACATCAGGTCAAGGGCCTGATCGCGGAGGCGGTCGGGCCCTCGATCATCTCGTTGAACGCCCGGCCTTTCCGGGCGCGCAGGCCAAGGGCGCGCGGCCACCTCGTGATGGCGCCCCGGTAGCACAGGTCGGGTGCCACGGCGAGATGACCCTCGCTGGCCAGCCAGTCGGCCTGGCTCATGTTGAAGTCGTCGTGGACGACACACGCCGGGCCAGGTCCCGGGGTTGGCGGTGTTGCCGCGTAGGCGGGTAGTGGCCCACGCGACTCCGGGGATCGCCACGCCCGGCAGGCTTCGGCGCCGTGGGCGGTCGGGAAGAGCGCTTACGCGGGAGCGCGTCTGGCCCCCCGGCGTATGAGCATGCGGCGGATCTCGTCGGCTCCCAGACGATGAACGGGTATGGGACCACGGTGGCGAGCTGCGCCGGGCTGAGCGCCGCTGTGCCGAAGACGGAGTGCAGGGCGGGCACGGCCGGGTCTGGGCGTCGCCAACTGGCTCTCCGGGTTGCAGCGTTCCCGCCGAGGGCAGGGGCAAAGGTCCCGGTGCCGTGGGGCGCCGGGCCCTGGCACAGCCCGGCGGTCAGGCCGGACAGTGATAGCAAGGGAAGTCCTCGGACGTCAGGGGTGATGGCGATGGGCGGCCCGGGAGTGGTGGCCGGTTTCGACGGCTCGGCCTCGAGCGTGCGTGCGCTGGAGTGGGCGGCGGCGGAGGCGGCCTTGCGCAGGGCTCGGCTGACGGTCTGCCTGGCCTGGCAAGACGGGGAGACTGCGTCGTCGGCTGATGCCGGGCGGGTCAAGGCGGAGGCTTCCCGGATGCTGGCCCGGGGCGTGGTGCTGGCCAGGCGGCAGAGCGCCGGGCTCGACGTGCTGCCGCGGCTTCTCGCCGGGCCTGCCGCGGCGGGATTGCTGCAGGCGTCGGCCGGCGCCGACCTGCTGGTGGCGGGAACGCGCGGGACCGGCAGCTGGTCGTG